>JAABUQ010003541.1_pt1 | contig 28381 bp, 23 predicted proteins | sample 5560001 | NCBI WGS metagenome assembly JAABUQ01 (sample SAMN10711888, study PRJNA513371) | rock metagenome | isolation source: Antarctica rocks | place: Antarctica: Victoria Land, Finger Mt nord | collected 2015-12-18 | reverse complement strand
TTCCGTCGTTCAGTCTCCCAACTTCGGCCCTGGCGTCACCCTCCTGCTCGCGCTTGCGGAACAACTCGGCGCCGCCCTGCCGGCTGCGGAATACGACGCCGAAATCCTGGAAATGCACCACAACCAGAAAGTGGATGCCCCGTCCGGCACCGCCGTTGGCCTGGGCCGCGCCGTCGCCCGCGGCCGCGGCGTGCGGTTGGAGGACGTGATGGACTCCGGACGCGACGGCCATACCGGCCCGCGCCAGCCCGGTGCCATCGGCTTCGCGGCGCTGCGTGGCGGAAACGTCGTCGGCGAGCACACCGTCCTGTTCGCTGCCGGGGCCGAGCACATCGCTCTGACCCACCGCGCCTTTGACCGCCGGATGTTCGCCACCGGCGCCGTCCGTGCCGCGGCGTGGACCGCGGGCAGGCCGCCGGGGCTGTATTCAATGAAGGACGTCATGGGGGTGGGTTGACGGCAGCCGCGGACGGCACCGCCCGCTTCGCCGCACGCTTCCCTGTCGTGTGGCATGTCGTGGAAGCCGATGGCCTCGCGGGGGTCGAAGCGATGGGGCTGCTGCCCGCGGCGGACCTGCTGCGGCTGGCAGGCGCCCCGCCCACGGACCGGAACCGCGACGACTTCCGGCGCGTGCAGCTCGGCCCTGACGCTGCCGGCGGCCCTTCGGCCGTCTTGCGCTTCCAATTGATGGCCGACGCAAGGATCACGCCCTCGCTGCACGGCCGGTTTGCCGGCCAACCCGCACTGTGGCGGGCGCTGATAGACAGCCAGGTTTTCTTCTGGGCCGACCCGGCCCGCCGGGACTCGTTCCTCCGCGCGTGCCGCCGCGACCGCCGGCGCAGCCAATCGGCGCCGCTTGACGAGCCGCCCGTCATCCTCGCCTTCGACACGGCGACGCTGCTTGCGGCTCAGTCTGCCGCCGCCTTCTACTCCACCTTCAACACCGGCAGCACCGTCCGCGGCGCCGCCCGCGCCCGCCGGGACGAGAACACATTCCGTCCCGTAACCGGCTATCGGTCCGGACCAGCCGCGGAACTCGCCATCCGCGGCCCTGTTCCTCCAGCCTTGCTGGCCCGCGCCCGCTTGCCTTGACCACCCCCCAGGGATCGGTCACATACCCCGCGCCCCGGCATCCGGCCGGTGCGGCGGCTTTGCTCCAGCGGAACACCGCGGCGCCGCTCCTGCCATCATCACGCGACAAGAGGAGAAATCCATGCGCGCCAAGGGCGAATACCTTTTCACGTCCGAATCGGTCTCGGAAGGCCACCCGGACAAGGTCGCTGACCGCATCAGCGACACGGTTCTCGATGCCTTCCTGGCCGCCGACCCCTACTCCCGCGTCGGCTGCGAAACGCTGGTCACCACCAACCGCGTCGTCCTCGCCGGCGAGACCCGCGGACCCGGCACCGTCACGCCCGAGCTGCTCTGCCATCTCGCCCGCCTGGCCATCCACGACATCGGCTACGACCAGGCAGGCTTCTCCTGGCGCCATGCCGACATCCAGTGCCACCTGCATGCCCAGAGCGTGGACATTGCGGCGGGCGTGGACAGCGCCGGCAATAAGGACGAGGGCGCCGGCGACCAGGGCATCATGTTCGGCTTTGCCTGCGACGAGACGCCGGAGCTGATGCCGGCGCCGATCCACTACGCCCACCTGATCCTGCGCCGCATGAGCGAGATGCGCCGGAACGGCGACCCGACCGTGGCCGGCCTACAGCCCGACGCGAAAAGCCAGGTGACGCTGCGCTACGTGGACGGCAAGCCGGTCGGGGCGACCAGCATCGTCGTCTCCACCCAGCATGACGAGGGCATGGACCAGCGCGCCATCAAGGCGATGATCCTTCCGATCATCGAGACCAGCCTGCCGCCGGGCTGGATGCCGCCCGACGATGAGCTGTATGTGAACCCTACCGGCAACTTCGTCATCGGCGGTCCCGACGGCGACGCCGGGCTGACCGGCCGCAAGATCATCGTGGACACCTATGGCGGCGCCTGCGCCCACGGCGGCGGCGCGTTCAGCGGCAAGGACCCGACCAAGGTGGACCGCAGCGCCGCCTATGCCTGCCGCTACCTCGCCAAGAACGTCGTGGCCGCGGGCCTGGCGGAGAAGTGCACCCTACAGATCAGCTACGCCATCGGCGTGTCGCATCCGCTATCGGTTTATGTGGACCTGGACGGCACGGGGCGGGACGTGGACGAGGCCCGGCTGGAGAAGGTGCTGCGCGAGCTGGTGAACCTCAGCCCGCGCGGCATCCGCGAGCACCTGCACATGAACCGGCCGATCTACGCCGTGACCAGCGCCTACGGGCATTTCGGCCGCACGCCGGACGAGGACCTCGGCACCTTCACTTGGGAGAAGACCGACCTGGTCCCGGCGCTGCGCAGCGCCTTCAACCGCTGAAGAACCCAGCCGAGCGCCTATACGGCCGCACGCGGAGCCATCCGCTGCGGCCCCGGCAGCAGTTGCTGCTGGACGCCACCCTGCCCCGCCTGCGCTTTCCCCTGGCGCAGGCGGGCGATTCCCTGGCCGCCTTCGACCCACGCCCGGACCGGTTGTGGCTCGAAGTCGGCTTTGGCGGCGGCGAGCACGCACAGGCTCTGGCCGCCGGGCACCCCGGCGCCGGCCTGATTGCCTGCGAGGTGTTCGAGAACGGCCTATGCTCCCTGCTGTCCCGCCTGGTGCCGGAAGGCGGGGAGGCAGATGCCCCCCTGCCCCCGAACCTGCGCCTGTGGGATGACGACGCCCGCATCCTGCTGCGCGCCCTGCCGCCGGGTAGCCTGGACCGGGTGTTCCTGATGTTTCCCGATCCCTGGCCCAAGATGCGCCATGCCAAGCGCCGCTTCGTGCATCCGGCCCAGGTCGCCTTGGTCGCCCGCGCCCTGCGGCCCGGCGGCGAGTGGCGCGTCGCCTCGGACGATCCGACCTACCAGGCTTGGGTCGCGGAGGTCATGGCGGGACAGGCGCTGTTCACCGCCCCGGCGCCGGCATCCGAACGTCCGTCCGGCTGGCCGCAAACGCGATATGAGGCGAAGGCGCTGCTGGCCGGACGGACACCGCTGTATTGGCGGTTCACCCGGACGGACCTGCCCGCACCAGCGCCCGAGGTGGACTGAACCGCAACCGCTGCAAGGAAGCGACGCATGGTGTTCGACACGAAGGTGGCCATCCTGGTCCTGCCGGACCTGGAGGTCTGGCAGAAGCTGAACGTGACGGCCTTCCTCGCCACCGGCATCGCCGCCGCCGCGCCGGAAGCCTTGGGTGAGCCATACGAGGACGCAGCCGGACGCAGCCATGCCCGGCTGCTCGGCCAGCCGATGCTGATCCTCGCCGCAGCGCCCGAGGTGCTGCTGCGCGCCTACCGCTACGGCATCGAGCGTGGCCTGACCCGGGGCGTCTATGTCCGGGCCATGTTCAGCACCGGCCACGACGCCGCCAACCGTGACGCCTTCCGGGCGGAGCCGGCAGACGCGCCCGACCTGGTCGGCCTGGCGCTGCGCGGGCCGAAGAACGTCGTAGATAAGGCGACGAAGGGCGCGGTGATGCACCCATAGGCAGGACCAGCCTAAACCACCCGTTACGGACGGATCACCGTCATGTTGAACGGCCGTCCGTTGGCCGCGGCATGCGCAACGGCCTCGTTGGCCCGGTCCAAGCCGAACTCCGTCACGTCGAACTGCCCCAGGTCCAGCAGGCCGGACCGGATCAGCCCGGCCATCCGTATGTTGGCCTCAGGCGGATACATCCATTGCCCATGGATGGTGACGCAGCTCCGCATGATCCACGGATACGGCAGGTCCAGCCCGGCGCCGCCCAGTATCCCGACGCCGCCCATCAGCACGGCCCGCCCATAGGGCCGCACCGACATCACCGCCGCCCGCGCCGCGGTGGCTGGCGCCGCGGGCGGCAGGATATCCATCACGCAGTCAATCGACCCCGGCGCCGCCCCCTGCATCCGCGCTCGGTCCTCGTCCTCCCTGCCAGTCAGCGTCACCGTCCGCAGCCGCGAGCCGAAGCGCCGGGCCAGATCCGCCAGCACCGCCTCGTTCCGGCCCGGCGCCACCACGCAGCCCGCCCCCATCGCCAGTCCGACGGCCACGGCGGTGCTGCCGTAGTTGCCGGTGGCACCGCTGACCAGCAGGGTTTCCCCTGCCTGTAGCCCCGCCGCCAGCAGCCCGCCATAGGGCACCAGCATCAGGCCCATGGCGCACCACCGCCCAGCATCGGCTGGGTTGATCGGCCCGATCGGGATGGCGTTCTCGGTCGGCACCCGCATCTGCTCGGCGAAGGGGCCATTGTGGAAATACTCCTGCAGCCGCAGCCCGCCCTCGCCGCGGCTGCTCCAGCCCTGCAAGGTGATGTCGGGCACAAGCCCGCCGTCGCGCGACCGCACGGTTGGGTCGCAGAACACCCAGTCCCCGGCGGCAAGCCGCGTCGCGTCCGGCCCGGTGGCGCGCACGCGGCCAACCGCGCCGCATCCCGATATGACCGGCAGCACGAGCGGATACTTCCGCGCGCCGCTGAACACCTCGCTTGCATAGGGCAGGACGGCGGCTGCGACGACATCCACAAGGACCTCGCCGGTGCCCAGGACCGGATCGGGCAGGGTTTCGATGGCAAGCGGCGATCCAAAGGTGTTCAAGACTGCGGCTTTCATGGTCATTCCAATTGTTGTGACCTGGCCATACTGGCGGGCTGCCAACCCGCATCCAGGCCTGGTATTATCCTGGGATGGACCAATGCCCCCCAAACCGCCCGGCGGTGGACCCGGACCGGAGTGCGCTCGGCGACTTCCTACGCTCACGGCGGGAGAAGCTCAGCCCGGAGGCGGCCGGCCTGCGCAACAGTCGCCGCCGCCGCACGCCGGGGCTGCGCCGGGAGGAGGTGGCCGAGTTGGCCGGCATTGGCGTGGACTGGTACGTCCGGCTGGAGCAGGGGCGGAGCGTCAGCCCCTCCGTAACCACGGTGGATGCTCTGGCCCGCGCACTGCGCCTGGGCCGGGCCGAGCATGCCCATTTGCGGGCACTAGCGCGGGATACCGGCCGCCGTGCCTTCGTCCGCGAAACCGTGCCCGGCACGATCCGGCGCATGGTCGAGGGCCTCAGCCAGCCCGCCTACGTCACCGGGCGCCGCTGGGACATCCTGGCGTGGAACGCCGCCGCGGTCGCCGTCTTCACCGACTTCGGCGGGATCGCCGAGGCGGACCGCAATATCCTGCTCTACGTGCTGACCGATCCCGGCGCCCGGCGGCTGTTCGGGGCGGGCTGGGCCGGCGAGGCCCAGCGCATGGTGGCGCAGTTCCGTGCGACGCACGACCTGTGGGCCGGCGACCCGGCATTCTTCGACCTGCTGGAGCGCCTGAAGCTCGGCAGCCCCGAGTTCAACGGCTGGTGGGAAGCGCACGACGTCCGCGGCGTCGCAGCCGGACAGAAGGCGCTGCACCATCCGGAGCGTGGCCTGCTGCGATTCGAGTATGCGTCCTTTCAGGCGAACGACGATCCCGCGCTGAAGCTGGTCATCTACACGCCGGCATAATGCCAGCCGCCACCCGCTTTGACCGCTCCCGTCATGGCGAGGCACGGAACGCAGCAGCAATCCAGAGCCAGCAAAGACAATCCTGTCGGCCCGGGAATCGCCGCGCTGCGAGCGGCTTGCGATGAGAATGGACGTGCGGAAGGGTCAGAGCGGAAGTCTTTCGTCATCAGCCCGCAGGTCAATTCCCAGCAGCTTAATGGCTGCCCGGTGCACTGGCGCGGTCATCGCCCGCCGCACCGGGTCCACGGGCCGGGGAGCGTCCAGGGCAACCCGCACCCATCCCGCCCGATGTGCCGGCACGCGCAACACCACGCTCGTGGCTGCGCCGTCCGGAAGTGCGACGTGAAGGGTAGTACCGTTGGGGTCGCCGGAGTCCGAGGCGCGTGTGCTCACGTCAACGCTGCGGGTTCCGTTGGACTGGGCGGCGATCCCCTGCACGTGCAGCGTCAGCATGACAGCGGCTCCGGCGGGGAGGTTCAGCATCAGGGTGCTGTGCGGCCCCTCCGACCAGACCTGCCCATCGCCATCCCACCGCCACCCACTCCCCAGCACCGGCGCAAGCGCTGGCCCCACCAGGGTCAACGGCAAGGCCAAGGGGTCCGGAGCCGGACGGGCCGTGACCGGCGAGCCTTCAAAGGGCGCGACGCCTCGTCCGCATAGGATCGCCTGCGGCACGCCGCGGCAGATGGCGTCCGGCCCCAGCCACTCCGGGCGCAGCGCCGCCCTGGTGGCATCGCCGAAGTAGGCGCGGGCCTCGCCGGGCAGCAGCGGCAGTTCCGTCAGCTCGGCCAGCGTCTTCTCGCAATTGAACGAGGGCGGCGGACGGCCAGCGCCCACGTCCCGCAGGCGCGCCCCGGCCTGGACGGCATGCAGCAGCATGACTTCCGCCTCGGCCTGCGCGACTCCATCTCCGGAGCAGGTCGGATAAGGCGCAACGCCGAACAGCCGCGTCCCCTCCGGCACTGGCAGCACCGCCACGCCGGCGCTGTGCTCCCAGCCCTGCCGGGCGGAGCGCCGCAGCGGCCCGGAATCAATCACTTGCAGCGCGGACGCCGCCACCAGCAGCACCGCCCCCCAGGGCCTAGGCATCCGCGCCACGCCGGAAACCGAGGCAATCATCACCGCATAGCCCACCGGCCAGAATGCCCGCCCCGGCGCCCGGAAGGTGCCGAAGATGTCCTCCCAGGGCTTTGCCCCCAAGTCCAGCACCTTGACCGGCCCGGCATAGACCCGGCTGCTGAGCGACAGCACCGCCAGCCCGCCCAGCACCAGCAGCAGCCCGCGCACCGGGCGCACGGCCGGGCGCCGCCGCACCAGGCCGGCCAGCGCCGCCACCCCCAGCAGCAGCACGCCGGCGCCGAGCCACTTGAAGCCCTCCGCCTGGCCTCCAGTGGCGTCCAGGATCGGCAAGTCCGCCCCGAACACGCCGGAGCGTTGCGGCCAGACCGGCGACAGCAGGTTCATCGAGTAGGTGACGAACCCCTTGTCCCCGCCTCCAAGCGGCCCGCTGAGCAGCGCCAGCGCCGCAACCGCGCCGACACATGCCGCCAGGTAGCCCGCCGCGCCGCGCCGCCATCCCGCCCGCCGGTCGAGCGCGGCCTGCAACGGGACCGCCGCCAGCACCACCGCGGCAATTTCGAACAGGTAGGGATGCACCAGCACCGCCGTGAGCAGCAGCAACGCCGGCGCCAGCCATCCGCCGCTGCCGGGCAAGCGGCGCAGCGCCAAGCCCAGGGACAGCAGGATCAGGAAGTGCCCGCACAGGTTGACGTGCCCCATGCGCATCAGCAGCGCCGGCCAGCACGCCGCCAGCACGCCCGCCGCCAGGCAGGGCAAGGTCCCTAGCCGCAGGCCGCGCGCCGCATAGACCGCGGCAACGGGCTGGGCCACCCAGCACAGCGCCAGCCAAGCCCCAAGCAGGTTGACCGGTGTGGCTCCGGTCAGCCGCGTCCACAGCTTCGCCGGCATCGAGACCAGCGGGTTGCTGTCCGTCAACGCAACCGACATGCCCCGCGGCCAGAACAGCCAGTCCGACCACAGGAGCGGCCAGCGCCAGGCATCCGCCTGGTAGGCGAGGTGCCCGGTCAGGCTCCGTGCCTGGTCCGTGAACGGCACTGCCCATCCCGGACCTGTGCCAAGGATGGTCTCGGCCGGCAGGACAAGCAGGGCCGCCACCACCCCAATCAGGGCAGCGCAGGCATAGGTGACGGAGGTCACGCGCAAAATGCGGGTTGTCATCGGTGTGTTCCAAACCGGGCCGCCCAGCGCGTTGCAGGCCGCGGCACCCTACCCAGCCATTTACGGCTTGCACCATCCCCATCCCAGGCATTGGCGGCATGTCACGTCCGGCGCATATGCGGCGTCTAGCGGCGGTGGAGACGGAGATGACAATGCAACTGCACGGAATGCATCACCTGACGGCCGTGACGGCGGACGCATGGGGAAACCACGACTTCTACACCCGCGTGCTGGGGATGCGCCTGGTCAAGAAGACCGTGAACCAGGACGACGTCTCGGCCTACCACTTGTTCTACGCCGACGGCGCCGCCAATCCCGGCACGGACATCACCTTCTTCGACTGGCCGGTCGGGCCGGAACGGCGCGGCAGCGAGTCCATCGTGCGGACGGCGCTGCGGGTAGCCGGCCTGGCGGCGCTGGACCACTGGACGGCGCGCCTGGACGGCCTGGGCGTGCCGCACGGCCCGGTGCAGGAGGTGGACGGTCGGCAAGAGTTCGCCTTCGAGGACCCGGAAGGCCAGCGGCTGGCCTTGGTGGATGACGGCGGCGCCGGCCCCGCGCACCCGTGGGACCGCAGCCCGGTCCCGCCGGAGCATCAAATCCGCGGTCTCGGTCCGATCACGATCAGCGTGCGCGACCTGGCGCCCTCCGCCCGGTTCCTGACGGAGGTGATGGCGATGCAGGAGGCCCGCACCATCCAAGCCCAAGGCGGCATCCCGGTCCATGTCTTCGCCATGGGCGCGGGCGGCCCGGCCACCGAGCTGCACGTCCGCGTCGAGCCGGGCTTGGCGGCGGCACGCCCCGGCGCCGGCAGCGTCCACCACGTCGCCTTCCGCGTGCCAGACAAGGACTACGATGGCTGGGCCGAGCGGCTGCAGCGCCTCCGCATCCCGTCCAGCGGGCCGGTGGACCGCTACTACTTCCGCAGCCTCTACACCCGCGAACCCGGCGGCATCCTGTATGAGATCGCCACCGACGGCCCAGGCTTCGCAACCGACGAGCCAATGGAACGCCTGGGCGAGCGGCTGGCTCTGCCGCCGTTCCTGGAGCCGCGCCGCGTGGAGATCGAAGCTGGGTTGAAGCCGCTCTAGGCGGTACGCTTGCGCCTCGATCCAGCCGCCCCATCCTCACTGCCAATCACAGGAGCATCCGCGCATGTATATCGCCATGAACCGCTTCAAGGTCGCGCCAGGCTCGGAGGCTGCCTTCGAGCATATGTGGACCAGCCGCGATTCCCACCTGAACGGCGTTCCCGGCTTCGTCGAATTCCACCTGCTGCGCGGCCCGGCGCACGATGACCACGTCCTGTATTCCAGCCATACCATCTGGGACAGCCACGCGGCGTTCGAGGGCTGGACCCGCTCCGATGCCTTCCGCGCCGCCCACCGCAATGCCGGCGCTGGTGCGCAGGGCGACGCGCCGGTCTATCTCGGCCACCCGCAGTTTGAAGGGTTCGAGGTCATCCAGACCGTAAAGTAGGCGGAGGACCCAAGAGAGCCCTGCTTCTGCTCCCTCTCCCTCCGGGAGAGGGCCGGGGTGAGGGGGCGGGCAAGCATAGTTCCCGCCCGCAGCAGGCCATGGTTCAACGGCAACAAAGTGCCCCGCGCCGCAGCCAAGGCCCCCTCACCCCAACCCTCTCCCGGAGGGAGAGGGAGCAGGAAGCAGCACCTCAGACGATCCACCTTGCACCGGTGCGCCGGTTGGCCTATTTCTCCGCTTCCCCTACATTCTCCGCTGCTTTCGGAGGGTGGCCTTGACCGGCCGCCTTTTTGGTAATGCACCTACATGACCAGCCGACCCGCCACCGCCGAGGAGCCAAACCACCAGGGCCTGGAAGCCAAGGTGGCAGCCCTTATCACGCCCTCGCTGGAGGGCATGGCCTATGAGTTGGTGCGCGTGCTGATCCTGGGCCGCGATCGTCCAACCGTGCAGGTCATGGCCGACCGCGCCGACGGCAGCCAGATCAGCGTCAAGGACTGCGAACGCATCACCCACGCCGTCAGCGCCATCCTGGACGTAGACGACCCGCTGCCCGGCCGCTGGACCCTGGAGGTCAGCAGCGCCGGCATTGACCGTCCGCTGACCCGGCCAAAGGACTGGGTCCGCTTCGCCGGGCACCAGGCGCGGGCGGAGATGGCGATGCCTGTGGACGGCCGCCGCCGCTTCACCGGCATCGTGATGGGCGCCGACAATACCCACGCCCGGATGCGGCTGGATGACGGGGAGGAGGTCAGCCTGCCCTTCGCCGACCTGCGCCGGGCCAAGCTGCTGCTGACCGACGCGCTAATTGCTGCGACGTCCCCAACCCCGCCACCTGCGAACTAGGAGCACCTTCCATGGACACCTCCGTCTCCCGCCCCGAACTGCTGCTGGTGGCCGATGCCGTAGCGCGCGAAAAGAGCATCGAGCGCGACGAGGTGCTGGAGGCGATGGAGCAAGCCATCCAGAAGGCCGGCCGCGCCAAGTACGGCTCGGAGAAGGACATACGCGCCACCATCGACAAGAAGACCGGCGACGTCCGCCTGACCCGCTGGACCGAGGCAGTCGAGGTCGTGGAGAACGACGAAACGCAGATCCCCATCCACATCGCCCGCAAGTTCGACCCGACGATCCAGTTGGGCGGGCACCTGGTGGACCCGCTGCCGCCAATTGATTTCGGCCGCATCGCCGCACAGACCGCCAAGCAGGTCATCGTCCAGCGCGTGCGCGAATACGAGCGCAAGAAGCAGTATGACGAGTTCAAGGATCGCATCGGCGAGATCATCAACGGCGTCGTCAAGCGCACCGAGTACGGCAACATGATGGTGGAGCTAGGCCGCGCCGAGGCTCTGCTGCGCCGCGACGAGCTGATTCCGCGTGAATCCTTCCGCAACGGCGACCGCGTCCGCGCCTACATCTACGACGTGCGCGAGGAGCCGCGTGGCCCGCAGATCTTCCTCTCGCGCACCCATCCGGCTTTCCTTGCCAAGCTGTTCGCACAGGAGGTGCCGGAAATCTACGACGGCATCATCGAGATCAAGGCGGTCGCCCGCGACCCCGGCAGCCGCGCCAAGATGGCCGTCATCAGCCGCGACCAGAGCATAGACCCGGTCGGCGCCTGTGTCGGCATGCGGGGCAGCCGCGTCCAGGCCGTCGTGCAGGAACTGCAGGGCGAGAAGATAGACATCATCCCCTGGTCCGCACAGCACGCCACCTTCGTCGTGAACGCGCTGGCCCCGGCGGAAGTCACCAAGGTCGTGATGGACGAGGAGGCCGGGCGCGTCGAGGTCGTGGTGCCCGACGAGCAGCTTTCCCTCGCCATCGGCCGCCGTGGCCAGAACGTGCGCTTGGCCAGCCAGCTTACCCGTTGGGACATTGATATCCTCACCGAAGCCGAGGAGAGCGAGCGCCGGCAGGAGGAGTATCGCCGCCGCACCGGCCTGTTCGTCGAGGCGCTGGACGTGGACGACGTGATTGCCGGGCTGCTGGTGACGGAGGGCTTCACGACCATCGAAGAACTGGCCTACATCCCGCTAGAGGAGTTGGGGGAGGTTGAGGGCTTCGACGAAAGCATCGCCGAAGAGCTGATCCGCCGCGCCCAGGCATTCCTGAACCGCAGGGATGACGAGCTAAATGAGAAGCGCGTCGCTCTTGGCGTGTCGGACGACATCGCCTCCATTGAGGTGCTCACTCCCGCCATGCTGGTGTCGCTCGGCGAGAAGGGCGTGAGAACCCTGGACGACCTGGCGGACCTGGCCGGCGACGAGCTGGTGGAGATCGTCGGCGCCGAGAACATGGAGGAGGAGGTGGCCAACGACGTGGTCATGGCCGCCCGTGCCCACTGGTTCGAGGGTGAAGAGGGCGGCGAAGCGCCGGCCGGGGAGGCTTCCCACGACTAGCGGTCCCGAACCAGTCCCCGAACCAGTCAACGCATCCGACGCGGAGGATGAGCCGGAAACCGGCCCACTCCGCCGTTGCGTGGTGACGCGGGAACGGGATTACCGTGTGCGCATGATCCGCTTCGTGGTCGCGCCGGACCGTACGGTGGTGCCTGATCTCGCTGCAAAGCTGCCGGGACGGGGAATCTGGTTGAGTGCGCGCCGCGATGTGTTAGATACCGCGCGCAGCAAGGGCGCTTTTGCCAGGGCGGCACGTGGGCAGGTATCAGTGCCCGCCGACCTCGTGGGGATGGTGCAGACGGGCCTGCTCCGGCGAGTGACGGAGTTGCTGGGATTGACCCGGCGGGCCGGCCAGGCCGTCTGCGGCTTCGAGAAGGCGCGCGAGTGGCTGGTGGCGGGACGCGCCGCACTGGTGGTTCAGGCCAGCGACGGCAGCCCGGACGAGCGGGCGCGGTTCCTCAGCGGCAACGGCGCACGGGCCAAGGCTGCGCCGGTTGTGGCGCCTCTGCCGGCAGCAGCCCTGGCCGCGGTGTTCAGCCGTGACCATGTAGTGCACGTGGCGATCGCGCACGGCAGGCTGGCTGAGGCGCTGAACATAGAATGCAATCGCCTGCTCGGCGTGGCCGGGCAGGACGGACGAATGGGACAGACGGTTACATGAGCGACGGCAACGACACCGATACGGCCAAGGGCCGGCTTTCACTGCGCCCCGCGGGACGCGCCGAGGTTGGACGCACTGTGGACGCCGGGTCAGTGCGCCAGAGCTTCAGCCATGGCCGCTCCAAGGTCGTGCAGGTGGAGGTGCGCAAGAAGCGCGCCCCTGTGACCCCGCCTCCCCCGCCCGCGCCCACCGCCACCCCGAATGCAGCCGTGGTGCCCGGCGGTCCGCCGCGCCCGCCGATTTCCGCGCGTCCCGTGTCCGGCACCGGACGCGCCCTGACCGCGACCGAGATCGCCGTGCGTCAGCGGGTGCTGGCCGAGCAGGCTATCGAGAACGCCAAGCGCGAGGCCGAGCGGCGTGAGCAGGAGAAGATCAACATCCTCTCTGCCGCCGAGGAAGCACGCCGCCGTGAGGAAGAGGCCCGCAAGGCTGCTGAAGAAGAGGCCCGCCGTGCCGCGGAGGAGGCCGACCGCCTCAAGGCCGAGGAGTCAAACCGCCTGGCGGCCGAGGCCGCTGCCGCCGCTGGACTGGCTCCCCCGGCGGCTCCGAAGCCAGCCGAGGAGGCACGCCGCCCTGCCGCCCGTCCGGCGCCTGCTGCCCCTGGCACGCCGGTCGAAACCCTGCGCCTGAAGCCGACCCGGCCCGAGGACGAGGAAGCGCCGCGCCGCCGTCCCGGCGTCGTGCTGCCAGGTGGGCGCAAGCCCGTTGCGCCGCCGGTCAAGGCGGCGCCGACCGACCGCCGCCGTGCCGGCCGCATTGACGTGCTGGCCGCCATCGAGGGCGACGACGACAAGAGCCGCAGCCTGGCTTCCGTCCGCCGCCAGCGCGAACGGGAGCGGCGCCAGGCCGAGTTGGAGGCGCTGCGCAACGACCAGGTGAAGGTGGTGCGCGACGTGGTGCTGCCCGAGGCGATCACAGTCTCCGAGCTTGCCAACCGCATGGCCGCCCGCGTACCGGAGGTGATCAAGTCGCTGATGCGCATGGGCGTGATGGCGACGGTGACGCAGGTGCTCGACGCCGATACCGCCGAGCTGGTTGTGCAGGAGTTCGGCCACCGTGCCCGCCGAGTCAGCGAGAGCGACGTCGAGATCGGCATTGACGGCGACGTGGACGTGGACACCACCCTGCAGCCGCGCCCGCCGGTCGTGACCATCATGGGCCACGTTGACCACGGCAAGACCAGCCTGCTGGACGCCCTGCGCGCGACGGACGTGGCAGGCGGCGAGGCCGGCGGCATCACCCAGCACATCGGCGCTTACCAAGTGCAGATGCCGGACCGGGACGGTCATGCCGGACCACGCATCACCTTCATAGATACGCCGGGCCATGAGGCCTTCACCGCCATGCGGAGCCGCGGCGCCTCGGTGACGGACATCGTGGTGCTCGTGGTGGCCGCCGATGACGGCGTGATGCCGCAGACCATTGAGGCAATCCGCCATGCCAAGGCGGCCAACGCGCCGCTGATCATTGCCATCAACAAGATGGACAAGCCGGACGCCAATCCAAACCGCGTGCGGCAGGAGTTGCTGTCTTACGAGGTCGTGGTCGAGGAGATGGGCGGCGACACCCAGGACGTCGAAGTCTCCGCCACCAAGGGCACCGGCCTGGCCGACCTGGAGGATGCGATCCTGTTGCAGGCCGAAATCCTCGACCTGCGGGCCAACCCGGACCGTGCGGCGGAGGGGTCGGTGATCGAGTCTCGCCTTGACCGTGGCCGTGGCCCGGTGGCGACCATGCTGGTGCAGAAGGGCACGCTCAACCAGGGCGACATCGTGGTGGCCGGCGCCGAGTGGGGCCGGGTGCGCGCGATGCTCGACGACAAGGGCAAGCAGATCAAGGTCGCTGGCCCGGCCTACCCGGTGGAAATCCTCGGTCTGAGCAGCGTGCCATCCGCGGGCGAGCCGTTCGTGGTGGTCGAGAACGAGGCCCGGGCGCGCGAGATCAGCGAGTTTCGGCAGCGCAAGCTGAAGGACCGCTCCGCCGCCGGCGCTACCGCGGCCCGCGGCACGCTGGAGGAGATGCTGGCCCGCGCCGTCGCCGGAGACCTCAAGGAGGTCGCCATCGTCCTCAAGGCCGATGTGCAGGGCAGCGCCGAGGCGATCCAGGGCGCCGTGCTCAAGCTGGCGCACGAGGAGGTCAAGGTGCGCGTGCTGCTGTCCGCGGTCGGCCAGATCACCGAGAGCGACATCCAGTTGGCCCGTGCATCGGACGCCGTGGTGATCGCCTTCAACGTCCGCGCCACTGCGCAGGCGAGGGAGCTGGCGCAGCGGGACGGCGTGGACATCCGATACTACTCGATCATCTACAACGTGTCCGACGACATCGAGAAGATGGTCAAGGGCAAGGTCGCCCCGAAGGCGCGGGAGAACTTCCTGGGCTACGCCGAAATCCGCAAGGTGTTCGACATCACCAAGACTGGCAAGGTCGCCGGCTGCATGGTGACTGAGGGCCTGGTCAAGCGTGGCGCCGGCGTGCGGCTGCTGCGTGACGGCGTGGTGATCCACAACGGCGACCTGAGCCAGCTCAAGCGTTTCAAGGACGATGTGCGCGAGGTGGCGCGCGGCTATGAGTGCGGTCTATCCTTCGCCGGCTACAATGACCTGCGTGAGGGCGACATGGTCGAGTGCTTCGAGATCGAGATGGTCCCGGGGTGAAGGCACAGCGCAAGCCGGCCCGGGACGCGGCAAAGGACACCACCAAGCCGCGTCCTTCGGCCAAGCGCAGCGCCGCCGCCAAGGGGCCGACCCAGCGGCAGTTGCGCGTGTCGGAGGAAATCCGGCACGTGCTGTCTGCGATCTTCCTGCGCGGCGAGTTCCGCGACCCCGAGATGGCGGATGCTCGTGTGACGGTGACGGAGGTGCGGATCAGTCCGGACCTCAAGAACGCGACGGCGTTCGTGGCGCGGCTGGGGCGGACGGACATTGATGCGTTGCTGCCGGCGTTGAAGCGGCTGGCGCCGTATCTCCGCACCCAGGTCGCGCATGAGATGCGGCTGCGGATCGCCCCGGCGATCAGCTTCCAGCCGGATACGACGTTGGATTATGCGATGCATGTGGACGCGCTGCTGCGTGCGCCCGAGGTGGCGCGGGATTTGGCGGCGCCGAAGGCGGATGAGGCAGAGGACGCCGCGCCACCCACATAGACCGTGCGCCCTGGTCATTGCGAGAAGCGAAGCGACGTGGCAATCCATAGGTCGCAACGCTCGAATATCGGCCCTAACGGCCCCGGAGATCGCCGCGCCGCAAACGGCTCGCGATGACGCGCTCCCTCGGACAGCACCGAACTTTTTCCGCTAAGGACATCAGATGCGCCGCAAAACAGGCCGCCCCCTCAACGGGTGGCTGATCGTGGACAAGCCGCCCGGCATGACCAGCACCGACGTGGTCAACCGCGTCCGCCGCGGCTTCGACGCGCAAAAGGCCGGGCACGGCGGCACGCTCGACCCACTGGCGACCGGCGTGCTGCCCGTCGCCTTCGGTAGTGCCACCAAAACTGTGCCCTACGTCCAGGACGGCACCAAGCTCTACCGCTTCACCCTGCGCCTAGGCGACGCGCGGGACACGGACGACGCCGACGGCCAGATCGTCGCCCAATCCGACGTGCGCCCCACTGACGACCAACTCCGCGCCGCTCTGCCCGCCTTCATCGGCGACATCATGCAGGTTCCGCCCGCCTACTCCGCTATCAAAGTGGATGGGGAGCGCGCCTACGACATGGCCAGGGACGGCCGCCCCCCTGCCCTGCCGCCTCGCCCGGCCCGCGTGGACCGCTTCGAACTCGTCGAGCGCCCCGACGCCGACAATGCGGTGTTCGAGGTGCAGTCCGGCAAGGGGGTCTATATGCGCAGCCTCGCCCGCGACCTGGCGCTTGCCTGCGGCGCCCTAGGCCACGTCGCCGCCCTGCGCCGCCTCCGTGTCGGCCCGTTTCTGGAGGCCCAGGCGATTTCTCTGGACAAATGCGTACGCTCGGCGGACAACGCGCTGGCATCCCCGGACCTCCTGTTTCCGGTTCTGACCGCGCTGGCCGACATCCCGGCGCTGGCCTTGACCGAACCGGAGGCCCACAGCCTGTCACAAGGCCAGGCGATCAACCTGGTGGACCTGATGGGCCGAATTCCACGGACGGCTAACCCCGATGGGGGCCTGGCTCGTGCCATGGCGGGGATGCGCGTCATCGGGCTTTGCCGTCTGCAAGACGGCTGGTTAAAGCCCGAGCGCATGTTATAACCCCCATTACGGAGCACCCTGATGTCGATTACCGATGAGCGCCGCACGGCGCTGGTCCAGGAATATGCTACCGGCGCCGCCGACACTGGCAGTCCCGAGGTCCAGGTCGCACTCGCGACCGAACGGATCGTCAACCTGACTGAGCATCTCAAGACCCACGCCAAGGACTTCCACAGCCGGCGCGGCCTGCTGATGCTGGTCGGACGTCGCCGCCGCCTGCTGGATTACCTGAAGAAGAAGGACAACGCGCGCTACCAGACGCTGATCGGGCGCCTGAGCCTCCGCCGCTAGTTCGTTGCTGCGATCCCGGCGCCAATGGTGACGCCGGGCACACGCGGGGCTGCATGGCCCCGCACACCGCCGTTTGGCGGAGCCGGCCGGCCGGACCCGTCCGCGACGGCGCCTCAGGCCACACGAGACCGCGGGACCTGTCCCGCAGCGGCTGCACCCAAAAGCGCAGTCCGCCTCCTGTGGCCCGAGACGCCGCACCCGTGGAACCCGCGACCTTCTCCGCACGGCGCTTGAGGGACACACCTATGTTCAACTACTTCCGCAAAGAACTCGACTGGGGCGGACGCAAGCTGGTCCTGGAGACCGGCAAGATCGCCCGTCAGGCCGACGGTGCCGTGCTGGCCCGGCTCGGCGACACCATCGTGCTCTGCACCGCCGTCGGCGTCCGCACCACCAAGCCCGGGCAGGACTTCTTCCCGCTGACCGTCAACTACCAGGAAAAGGCCTTCGCGGCCGGCAAGATCCCCGGCGGCTTCTTCAAGCGCGAGGGGCGCCCCTCCGAGAAGGAAGTGCTGACCAGCCGCCTTATTGACCGCCCGATCCGCCCGCTGTTCCCGCACGGCTTCCGCAACGAGGTCCAGGTCGTCGCCACCGTGCTGAGCCACGACATGGAGAACGACCCGGACGTAGTCGCCATGATCGGCTGCTCCGCCGCGCTGACGCTGTCCGGCATCCCGTTCTTCGGCCCGATTGCATCGGCCCGCGTCGGCTACGACAACGGCGCCTACATCCTGAACCCGACCGCCGAGGAGTTGAAGACCAGCAAGCTCGACCTGGTGATGGCCGGCACGACCGAGGGCGTGCTGATGGTTGAGTCTGAGGCGCAGGAGCTGTCCGAGGAGATCATGCTCGGCGCAGTGACCTTCGGCCACCAGCACTGCCAGCCCGTCATCCAGGCGATCATCGAGCTGGCCGAGCACGCCGCCAAGGAACCGTGGTCGCTGCCCGAGCCGGAGGCCGACCAGGCGGCGCTGGTGTCCCGCGTGGACGCCCTGGCCCGCGCCTCGCTGGCCGACGCCTACCAGGAGCACCTGAAGCAGGCTCGGCAAGACAAGGTCGGCGCCGCCAAGAAGGCCACGATGGCCTCCCTCGCCGAGGAGGGCCTAGACCCCGAGAAGGCCAAGCTGATCTTCAAGGAGCTTGAGGCCGACGTGGTCCGCAACGCCATCCTGGACACCGGGACGCGCATTGACGGACGCGACACCAAGACCGTCCGGCAGATCGTCGCCGAGGTCGGAGTGCTCCCCCGCGCCCACGGCAGCAGCCTGTTCACCCGCGGCGAAACCCAGGCCCTCTGCGTCGCCACGCTCGGCACCGGGCAGGACGAGCAGATCATTGACGCGCTCGAAGGCGAGCGGCGTGAGCATTTCATGCTGCATTACAACTTCCCTCCCTACTCCGTCGGCGAGGCCGGGCGCATGGGCAGCCCGGGCCGTCGCGAGATCGGGCACGGCAAGCTGGCCTACCGCGCCATCCGCCCGGTGCTGCCGGCGAAGGACGCCTTCCCCTACACGATGCGCGTCGTCAGCGAGATCACGGAGAGCAACGGCAGCAGCAGCATGGCGACGGTCTGCGGCACCAGCTTGGCCCTCATGGACGCAGGCGTGCCGTTGATCCGACCAGTGGCCGGCATTGCGATGGGCCTCATCAAGGAAGACCGCGGCTTCGCCGTGCTGTCCGACATCCTGGGCGACGAGGACTACCTGGGCGACATGGACTTCAAGGTCGCCGGCAGCGAAGCAGGCGTCACCAGCCTGCAGATGGACATCAAGATCACCTCCATTACCGCCGACATCATGAAGATCGCGCTGGAGCAGGCGCGCGAGGGCCGGCTGCACATCCTGGGCGAAATGGCCAAGGCCATCCAGGGCAACCGCTCCGAGGTGGCCGCGACCGCGCCGCGCATCACCGTCATCACCGTGCCGAAGGAGAAGATCCGCGAGGTCATCGGCACCGGCGGCAAGGTGATCCGCGATATCGTCGAGCAGTCCGGCGCCAAGATAGACATCGAGGACGATGGCACCATCAAGATCGCCGCCACGACCGAGGAAGCCAGCCAGAAGGCGATAGACATGATCCAGGGGATCGTGGCCGAGGCGGAAGTGGGCCGCATCTACAACGGCAAGGTGGTCAAGACAGCGGACTTCGGTGCCTTCGTGAACTTCCTCGGCGCGAAGGACGGGCTGGTCCACATCAGCGAGTTGCAGCAGGGCCGGGTCAACAAGACTACGGACGTGGTGAACCAGGGCGACGCCGTGAAGGTGAAGGTCATCGGCTTCGACGACCGCGGCAAGGTGAAGCTGTCCATGCGTGTGGTGGACCAGGCCACCGGTGCTGACATCACCGACCAGGTCGGCGCCAAGCCGGGCCGTGAAGGCGGCGATGGCGGACGCCGCGACGGCGGGCGTGAGGGTGGACGCCGGCACGAGAACGCAGCCGAGTAGTTGCCGCGCCTGTAATCATCTGTAATAAAACGGGAGCGCCGGGTCTGGCAGCGTCAGGCCCGGCGTCTACATAAATGCGATCCTGTATACCAGCGTATGGGCATGGAGCGAGGCGGCGATGAAGACGGTCAACGAGATCAGGATGGGTGGTGTGGACGTGCTGCCTCTGATCGAGGGCGGCAAGGGCATCGGCGTCTCGACCGGCGTTTCGTCCGGGCACTGGGCTGCGGCCGGCGGGGCCGGCACGTTCAGCGCCGTCAACGCCGATTTCTATGACGTGGACGGCAACCCCGACCCGCAGGAATACCTTGGCCGCACCCGGCGGGAGCGGCATGAGGAGTTGATTGCCTATGGCATCAAGGGCGGCATAGACCAGGCCCGCCGCGCTTACGACATCTCCGGCGGCAAGGGCCGCATCCATGCCAACCTGCTATGGGAGATGGGCGGGGCCGAGCGCGTCATCACCGGCGTGCTGGAAGGCGCCAAGGGCTTGATCCACGGCCTGACCTGCGGCGCCGGGATGCCTTACCGCCTGTCCGACATCGCCGCGAAGTTCGGCGTTCACTACTATCCCATCGTCTCCTCCTCCCGCGCCTTCAGTGCGCTATGGAAGCGCGCCTACTCCAAGGCCGCGTCGCTGCTCGGCGGCGTCGTTTACGAGGATCCCTGGCTCGCCGGCGGCCATAACGGCCTGTCCAACGGCGAGGACCCGACCAAGCCGGAGGACCCTTTCCCCCGCGTGCTGGCGTTGCGCAAGCTGATGCGGACCTTCGGCCTGGACCAGACGCCCATCATTATGGCTGGCGGCGTGTGGTGGCTGGAGGACTGGGAGCATTGGATTGACAACCCTGACCTTGGCCCAATCGCCTTCCAGTTCGGCACCCGGCCGTTGCTGACCAAGGAAAGCCCGATCAGCGACGCCTGGAAGACCCGGCTGCTCACGCTGAAGGAGGGCGACGTCTTCCTGAACAAGTTCAGCCCGACCGGCTTCTATTCGAGCGCCGTCAACAACGGCTTCATCGGCGAGTTGCGGGAGCGTAGCGAGCACCAGGTCGCCTACTCCACCGAGCCGGTGGGCGAGCATGTCGCCATGCTGGGCATCGGACCGCGCAAACGGGCTGTTTACCTGACGCCGCAGGATTTGTTCAACGTCGAGGGCTGGATCGGTAGAGGCTTCACCGAGGCATTGCGGACACCTGACAGCACTCTGATCTTCGTGACCCCCGAGCGGGCCGCGCGCATCACCGACGACCAGGTGTCCTGTATGGGCTGCCTGAGCCAGTGCCGGTTCAGCAATTGGAGCCAGCACGAGCCGGATTTCTCCAACGGCAAGAAGGCCGACCCCCGCTCGTTCTGCATCCAGAAGACGCTGCAATCGGTGCGCCGCGACGACCAAACGCCGGAGGCCATCGAGCACCAGCTCATGTTCAGCGGCCACAACGCTTACCGGTTTGCGAGCGATCCGTTCTACTCCAACGGTTTTATCCCGACTGTCAAGGAACTGGTGGACCGTATCATTAGCGGACGCTAAGGATCGCCACCTGCTCCCTCTCCCTCCGGGAGAGGGTTGGGGTGAGGGGGTCTTGAGGCGCAGCAATCTCTGCAGCTTGGGTCATAGGTATCAGGACCCGACTCCCTGCCGTTTCCAGCCAAGACCCCCTCACCCCAACCCTCTCCCGGAGGGTGAGGGAGAAGGAACGCCCTCTTCCCGGCTGATCTCCAGTGCGCGGGCGTAAACGGTCTTGCGTGGCAGCCCGGTTGCCCCTGCCACCATCGCCGCGGCGTCCTTGAGGCTGTTGTCCCGCAGTGCCCGGCGCAACTGGCCGTCCAGGTCCTCCTCGTCCGATCCCTCCGGCGCCGGACCGACTACCAGCGTGATCTCGCCGCGTGCCGGCGCGGACGCATAATGCGCCGCCAACTCCGGCAATGATCCCCGCCGCACTTCCTCGAACCGCTTGGTCAGCTCCCGCGCCACCGCCGCCGGACGGTCGCCGAAGCTGACTGCCAAATCCGCCAGGCACTCGGCCAGCCGGTGCGGCGCCTCGTGCCACAGCAGGGTCGCCGACAGCCCAGCGCGCTCCGCCGCGCGCAGGATACCGAAAGCGGCCAGCCGCGCCGCGGAGCGCGGCGGCGGGAAGCCCAGGAACAGGAAGGGCTGCGGCGGCAGTCCGGACAGCACCAGCGCCATGACGGCCGCGTTCGGCCCGGGGATCGCCGACACCGGCAGGTTTGCCGCCAGCGCCGCGCGCACCAGCCGGTATCCTGGGTCCGACACCAAGGGCGTGCCGGCGTCCGACACGAGCACGACCAGCCCGCCGCCCGCTAGCATGTCCAGCAGCGCTGGGATGCGGCCTTCCTCGTTGTGGTCATGCAGCGGCGTGGTCCGTACGCTGATGCCGTAGTGCTGCAGCAGGCGCGCCGTTTGCCTTGTGTCCTCGCACAGTACTAGATCCGCCCCTCGCAGTGCCTCCAGCGCGCGTCGTGACATATCTGCCAAGTTGCCGATCGGAGTGGCAACCAGCAGCAATCCCCGTGGTATAGACTCCAACCGGTCCGTGGCCGGATCGTCCAGGGAGGGGTCAGGCGATGAAGTTTGCAGCACTCGGTCGGTCATGGGCGGTCCTGGCGGCCACAACTGGCCTGGCTGCCTGCGTAGCCGACCCGGGCGCCGCCGGCTATAATAGTCCATTCGGCCTCAATACGGCCCCGGGCGGCTCTGGCCCAGCGCCAGGCTCGGAAGCAGCAGGCCGCCGGGTCGCCGTCTTGCTGCCGCTCACTGGCCAGAACTCGGACGTTGGGCAGGCCCTGCTGCGCGCCGCCCAACTCTCCCTCGACCAGGGTGGCGGCCTGCCGCTCGACGCGCGCGACACCCACGGCACCCCGGCCGGTGCAGCAGAGGCGGCGCGCGCGGCCGTGGCTGGCGGCGCCGGCATTATCCTTGGCCCGCTGACCGCCGGCGAGACGGGCGCCGTGGCCCCGCTCGCCCGTGCCGCTGGTGTCCCGGTGCTGGCCTTCACTTCCGACGTGGCACAGGCGCAGCCCGGCGTTTGGGCAATGGGCGTGACACCGGGCCAGCAGGTCCGCCGCCTTGTGCTGGCGGTGCAGGCAGAGGGCAAGACCCGCCTCGGCGCGGTCGTACCGCAGAACGCCTTCGGCGACGCCCTGGCGACCGGGATGACCGCGTCTGCCTCCGAGGCTGGACTGCCACCGCCGCAGGTGCTGCGCTACAGCAACGGCTTCGTCGGGCTGAACGCCTCCTTGAAGGAGGTGTCCAACTACGCCGCCCGGCATGGCGGGCAGGAGCCGCAAGGACGGCCCGCCGATGCCCCGCCTGCCGATCCAACCGCTGCGCCGCCGTTGGACGCCCTGCTGCTCGGCGCGTCAGGGCCGCAGCTTGGCCAAGCCGCGCCGCTGCTCGGGTTCTACGACATCGGCCCGGCCCAGGTCCGGGTCTTCGGCCCGGCCACCTGGGCGCGGGAAGCGTCGCAGCTCAGCGCACTTGCAGGCGCCTGGTATGCCGCGCCGGACCCCTCCGCCCGGGTGCCGTTCGAGCAAAACTACGCTGCCAAGTATGGGTCACCGCCGCGGGACCTCGCCAGCATCGCCTATGATGCTGCCGGCGTGGCCCGGGCGTCGCTGGACCGGATGGGCTACTCGGCCCAGCTTCTCATGCGCCCGCAGGGCTACATCGGCGCCGACGGGCCGTTCCGGCTGTTGCCCGACGGGCAGGTGCAGCGCAGCCTGGCGATCTTCGAGATTGATCGCGGGGGATCGCACATCGTGCAGCCAGCGCCGGGGACGCCTGCCGCGCCGGGCACCTGACCCTGGCGGCGCGCGCCATCCTTCCCCTGCATACGGCCGCTGCGCTGGCGGCCTGGCCAGTGGCCGTGCTGATCGTGCTGGTCCTTAGTGGCGCCTTGGCTTGGGGGGCGGCGCTGCTGGCGGCGGTGGCGATGGCTGGGGGCGCCGGCATCCTGACATGGATCTGGGTGCGCGACCTCGGCTTGGTGATGTGGGCGCTGCACCATCACGCACCGGAGGGCTCGGGGATGGCCCCCCGCCGCCCGCTGCTGTCCGCGACCGCGCACCTGGCGCGGGAAGCCGCGCGTTTGTCGCGCGACTTGAACGCCCACAAGGCGGAAGTATTCGGCCTGCTGCGGGCGGAGCAGGCCATCGTGCAGCGGTTGCCCGATCCGCTGATCGTCTTGGGCGCGGACCGGCAGGTTCGCCGGGCCAATGCCGCCGCACGCACTGCCTTTGGCGCGGAGATGGCGGCGGTGCTGCGCCACCCCGGCCTGCGAGCCGCCATAGACCGGGCCACCAGCCAGGGCGAGGACCAGTCCGCCGAACTCAGCCTGACGGTCCCTGTCGCGCGGGAGGTTTATGCGACCGTGATGGCCCTGGACCCGCCGCTGGCCGATGGCGGACGCATCGTCGCCGTCATGTCCGACCGCACGCGGGAGCGCGCGGTGGAGCGGATGCGCGCCGACTTCGTCGCCAATGCGAGTCACGAGTTGCGCACGCCGCTTACGAGCCTGATCGGCTTCATTGACACGCTGCGTGGCCCGGCTGCCGACGACCCGCCGGCGCAGACGCGGTTCCTGGGCATCATGGCCGACCAGGCCGGGCGTATGAACCGGCTGATTGACGACCTGCTCAGCCTGTCCCGGATCGAGCTGACGGAGCACCGGCCGCCTGCAGACCGGGTGAACCTCGCCGAGACAGTGCAGCGTCTGGCCGACGCGTTCGAGCCGCAGATGCGGGAGCGGCAGGTGCGGCTGTGCCTGGACCTGGCACCCGACCTGCCGTCCGTGCTTGGCGACGACGACCAGTTGGAGCAGGTGCTGCAGAACCTGCTGGACAACGCGACGAAGTATGGAAGGCATGGCGGCGCCGTGACAGTTACGGCGCAGCGCGTTGCACCAGGTGGACGCTGGCCGGGCCGGTCCGGCGTGGTTCTGGCCGTCGCGGATGACGGGCAGGGCATCCCGCGTGCCCACATCCCGCGCCTGACCGAGCGGTTCTACCGCGCCGACAAGGGCCGCTCGCGTGCCGTGGGCGGCACCGGGCTGGGCCTGGCCATCGTGAAGCACATCGTGAACCGGCATCGCGGCCAACTGCTGATCGAGAGCGCGGAGGGTGTTGGCACGACTGTCACGGTATGGCTGCCGGACGGGTCAGCGCCTGCTCCGGCGGTCGCCGCAGCAGGCTGACCATGACCAGCATCGCCGGCAGGGCGGCGAGGATGGTCATGGCGTAGAACAGCGGCCAGCCCAAGGCCTCCGCCAAGCGGCCCGAGAAGCCGCCGATGGTGCGCAGGCCCACCGCCGCCAGCGACGACAGCAGGGCATACTGGGTAGCGGTGAACCGGGTGGAGCAGAGCGTCGAGAGATAGGTGAGGAAGGCGGTGTCGGCCATCGCCTCGGCGACGTTCTCCAGCACGATCTTGGCGAGGAGGATGCGGCCGTCACCGCCGGATTCGGCTAGGGCGAAGTACAGGCCCATGGAGGCCATCTGCACGAAGCCGGTGATGACCAGGGCGCGGCCGGTGCCGATCCGCACCACGAGCCAGCCGCCGGCGGCGGCGCCGAGCAGGCTGGCGAGAAGGCTCGGCACTCCGGTTGCAAGCGCCACTTGCGCGCGGTCGAAGCCCAATGCTCGGTAGAACGGCACTGCCATCGTATGGGCCAGGGCCTCGCCCAGCTTGAAGAGCATTACGAAGGCGAGGATGCGGCCGGCGGAGGGGCGGCCCAGGAAGTCCACGAAGGGATCAACCACGGCGGCTCGCAGCCGGGCGGCGAAGGCCAGTGTGGTATCGGGCATGGTGGCGACTTGGGGCTCGCTGGCTGCCAGCGTGACCAGGACGCCGGTGGCGACTAGGCCGGCCATTGCCGTGAGCGAGCCGGGCCAGCCTAGCAGGCCGACCAGGCCGATGGCGCCGGCGCCGGAGATCAGGAGGGCCAGGCGGTAGCCCCAGACGTAAGCCGCGAGGGCGATGCCTTGCATGCGCTCGGGGAAGGTTTCGACTCGCCAGGCGTCCACGACGACGTCTTGGCTGGCGGATAGGAAGGCGACAAGGGCGGCGGTTGCTAGCAGCAGGCCGGGCGTCGCCGCGGGATCGGACAGGGCAAGGCGCAGGCAGGACAGGGCGAGCAACGGCTGGATCAGCAGGAGCCAGCCGCGGCGGCGGCCGAACCTTGCCAAGCCCAAGGGGGGGGCGACCTGGTCGAGCAACGGGGACCAGAGGAACTTTAGGACGTAGGCTAGGCCGATGCTGGCGGTGGCGCCGATCAGGGTGAGGGAGACTTGTCCCTCACTGAGCCATTGGCGCAGGGTGAAGCCGGATAGGGGCAGCGGGAGGCCGCAGACGGCGCCGTAGGCGCCCATGGTCCAGAGACGGCGGTCTTGGAAGAGGGCAGCGGGCATTGGCGGGGACTATAGGGCCGTTGGACCCGGGAGGGGAGCGGCGTGCTTCCCTTTCCTTTCGGGCTGGGATAACGGGGTGGGCTAGTGGGCCTTCTGGCACAGGAAAGTGCCGCCTTTGCCGCACTGGAAGTCCTCGGCTCCGCGGCCAAGACCCCCTCACCCTAACCCTCTCCCGGAGGGAGAGGGAACTGGAGCCGTTCTGACGTTAGGGTGGGGGGTTATGCGGCTTCGCTGTCTTGGCGCCGCTCGTTGCGCTTGCGCTCGTTCGGGTCGAGGTAGCGCTTGCGGAGGCGGATGGCGGAGGGGGTGACCTCTACCAGCTCGTCGTCCTCGATGTAGGCGATGGCCTGCTCGAGGCTCATGCGGCGGGGCGGGATCAGCAGCATCGCGTCGTCCTTGCCGGAGGCGCGGACGTTGGTCAGCTTCTTTTCCTTGATCGGGTTCACGTCGAGGTCGCTGTCGCGGCTGTGCTCGCCGAGGATCAGGCCGACATAGACCTTGTCGCCTGGGTCCACGAAGAGGGAGCCGCGCTCCTGCAGGTAGAATAGGGCATAGTGGATGGCCTGGCCGGGCTCGCTGCTGATGAGGCTGCCGTTGCGGCGGCCCTCCAACTGTCCGACCCAAGGCTCGTAGCCGCTGAACAGGCGGTTCATGATGCCGGAGCCTCGGGTGTCCGTCAGAAACTCGCCGTGGTAGCCGATCAGGCCGCGGCTGGGCATGTGGAAGGTCATACGGACCTTGCCGCCGCCAGAGGGGCGCATGTCCTGCATCACGCCCTTGCGGCGGCTCATCTTCTCGACGACGACGCCGGAGTAGGCCTCGTCCACGTCCACCAGCACGTCCTCGAACGGCTCCTCGCGGTCGCCGGTCTCGGGGTTCTTGCGGGTCAGGACGCGGGGGCGGCCGATGGTCAGCTCGAAGCCCTCGCGGCGCATCTGCTCGATCAGGACGCCGAGCTGCAATTCGCCGCGGCCTGCGACCTCGAAGGCGTCGGTTTCGTTGCTTTCGGTGATCTTGATGGCGACGTTGCCCTCGGACTCGCGCAGCAGGCGGTCGCGGATCTGGCGGGAGGTGACCTTCTTGCCCTCCTTGCCGCCCAGCGGGCCGTCGTTGACGCGGAAGGTCATGGCGAGGGTCGGCGGGTCCACCGGGATGGCATACAGCGGCTTGGTCAGGGAGGGGTCGCCCACGGTGTCAGGGACCGTGGCGTCGGTCAGGCCAGCGACGGCTACGATGTCGCCGGCCTCGCACTCGTCAACCTGGACGCGGTCCAGGCCGCGGTAGCCCATCAGCTTGGTGAGGCGGCCAGTCTCGACGGTGGTGCCGTCGGCGCGCAGGACCTTCACCGGCATGTTCAGGCGGGCGCGGCCCTGCTCGACCCGGCCGGTCAGCACGCGGCCGAGGAAATTGTCGTAGTCCAGGATGGAGGCGACCATGGCGAAGGGGGCTTCCTTGTCCAACCGGGTCGGCGGGACGTGGCTCAGCACCAGGTCGAACATGGGGGCCAGGTCCTTGCGGGCGCCCTCCAGCAACAGGTCGGCCCATCCCTGGCGGCCGGAGGCGTAGAGCATGGGAAAGTCGAGCTGCTCGTCGGTTGCGCCCAGGGCTGCGAAGAGGTCGAACACCTCGGTATGGACCTCGTCGGCGCGGGCGTCCTGACGGTCCACCTTGTTGACGACGACGATGGGCTTGATGCCGCGCTGCAGGGCCTTGCCGACGACGAACTTGGTCTGCGGCAGCACGCCCTCGGCGGCATCCACCAGCACGATGGCACCGTCAACCATGCCCAGGATGCGCTCGACCTCGCCGCCGAAGTCGGCGTGGCCGGGGGTGTCCACGATGTTGATGCGGGTGCCCTTCCAGACGACGCTGGTGCACTTGGCGAGGATCGTGATGCCACGCTCCTTTTCCAGGTCGTTCTTGTCCATCGCACGCTCGGCGACGACCTGGTGGTCGCGGAACGAGCCGGACTGGCGCAGCAACTGGTCAACCAGGGTCGTCTTCCCATGGTCAACGTGGGCGATGATGGCGATATTACGGATGTCCATGAGGAACCTTGGGGCCTGGCATGGCCGCGTCTGTGGGGGGCGAGGGAGGGTGCACCCCCGCATGTTGCGGCGCACACATAGGCGAAGACGGCTGATTTTGCGAGGCTTAAAACCGCATGTCCGTTGCGCGCCGGGGATTGGGCGGCTGGGTTCTGCTGGCTGGGGCCGGGCCGGTGTGCAGTCGGTGGGCGGATGGGATGCTGGCGGGCTACGCGGGATCGCGCGGCCTGCGGTGCACGCCGTTGCCGGCGGGGGCAGGGCGTGCGGGGCTGGTTGAGGGTCGTTGGTGCGCGGGGTGGGGGGAGTTGCTCGGCGTTTGCGCGGGCGGCGGCTGGCGTAGGCAGGCTGGCGCAGCCAAGCCCGCGCGCCGTTGCCGGCGGGGCTGGGGCTGCGATGGCCTGGCTGGTTTTCACTGGTGCGCCGGAGCGGCGGGGGCTCGTTAGCCGCTTGGCGGCGGGCGCCATCGGCCGTCGGCGGCGTGGCGCAGGACGAAGGCGACGGCTTCGGCCGGGTCTTCGGGCAGGCCGGGGCGGGGGTGGTTGGGGCCGCGGCGGACGGAGCCGGCATCGGTGGGGCTGGGCTGCGGGCGGGTGTCGGCGGGATGGCCGGGTTCGCGCTGGTCCGGTTGGGGATCGG
>JAABUQ010003540.1_pt1 | contig 28383 bp, 29 predicted proteins | sample 5560001 | NCBI WGS metagenome assembly JAABUQ01 (sample SAMN10711888, study PRJNA513371) | rock metagenome | isolation source: Antarctica rocks | place: Antarctica: Victoria Land, Finger Mt nord | collected 2015-12-18 | reverse complement strand
TCGCGACGGCTCCTTGCTTCACACTCTCTCCGCCCATACTGGCTCGGTCTTGTCCCTTGCCTGGTCTCCTGATGGCGCTCTCCTCGCATCCTGCTCTGCTGACTTCAACGTGTGCCTCTGGAACCCTGGCAACGGCTCCTTGCTTCACACCCTTCAAGCCCACTCAGACTGGGTTCAATCCCTTGCCTGGTCTCCTGATGGCGCTTTGCTCGCCTCTTGCTCTGATGACGGCAGCGTGCGTCTATGGAACCCACAAGCTGGTTTCTTGGTTCGTATTCTTCAAGCTCACACAGAAGACCCAGCCCAGTTCCTTGCCTGGTCTCCTGATGGCGCTTTGCTCGCCTCTTGCTCTGCTAACTCCACTATACGCCTTTGGGACCCACGTTCTGGTTCCTTGCTTCATAGCCTCCAAGCCCACTCAAGTCAGGTTCAATCCCTTGCCTGGTCCCCTGATGGCTCTTTGCTCGCCTCCTGCTCAGTTAACTTTCATACTCGGAATACAGAAGTTTGTATTTGGCAAACTGATAACTGGGAATCTATTGCTATGCTCAATAGTCTCAGGGGTTTTGCCACGATTACCTGGCATCCTCATCTCCCTCTTTTTGCAACAAGCGGACAGCAAGAAGGAGAGATTATCATCTGGCAGCTTGACCCGCCACGTCTTCTTGGTAAATCTTCCTCCCAAGAGATAGTACAGGAGATAGTACACTACACAAATGCCAAAGTTGTGCTGGTCGGTGATAGTGGTGTTGGTAAATCTGGCCTGGCCCTTGTTCTTACAGAACAGCTATTCATCCCCACGGAGTCCACACACGGCCGCCACATCTGGTCACTCGATCAGCACGAAGTACAGCAAGAAAACCAGCCACGCGAGAAGCAAGAGATATTACTGTGGGATCTGGCGGGGCAGCAGGATTATCGGCTGATTCATCAGTTGCATTTGCATGAGGCGACGGTGGCGCTGATTGTGTTTGATGCAGCGCGCAACACTGATCCTTTTGCGGGGATTCGGCACTGGCAGCGGGCGCTGCGACAGGCTCAGCAGGCAAGGGGATCTTCGGCACTGCCCCTCAAGATCTTTCTGGTGGCGGCGCGGCGGGATCGTGGAGGAAGTAGCGTGAGTCGGGAGCGGGTGAATGTGCTGGTGCAGGAGTTGGGGTGCGCGGGGTATATTGAGACGAGCGCAAAGCTTGGGCATGGCATCGACGAGCTGGGAGAGGCGATCCGCTCGGCCATCGATTGGTCGCGGCTGCCCAAAGTTACTTCGACGAAGCTGCTCTACTCGATGAAGGAGTTTATGCTGGCGGAACAGCAGGCGGGACGGCTCCTACGCTCCATCGATGATCTCTACGAGTCGTTTTTGCATACGGATGATGCGCCTCCCTCCGATGAGAATCTTCGGCAGCAGTTTGAAGCTGCATTAGGGCGTATAGAGGCTCAGGGATATATTCGTACACTTGGATTTGGTGGACTGGTCTTGCTGCAACCTGAGCGGCTGGATGCCTATGCCTCGGCACTACTCATCGCGGTGAAGCAGGAGCCAGATGGGCTGGGGAATATTGAGGAGGTGCGGGTGCAGCGGGGCGAGTTTGAGGTCCCATTGGAGGATCGTCTGGAGAATCGCAATCAGGAGAAGTTGTTGCTTATCGCGATGATTGATGAGCTGGTGAGCAATCAGTTGGCCTTGCGCGAGAGCGGCTTTCTGCTCTTCCCCTCGCAATCGACACGCGAGCATCCTGAGATGTCCGAGCTTATGAGCAGGCAGACGGTAGTCTTCACTTTCGCCGGTCCCGTCCTCTCGATCTACACTACTCTGGTCGTACGGCTGGCACAGAGTGGCATTTTTGACAAGCAGGATTTGTGGCAAAATGTAGTTATCTACACGACGCGGCTGGGTGGAACCTATGGCCTTCTGCTGATAGAGCGAGGTGAGGAGCGCGGCGAGTTGGGACTCTTTTTTGATGAGGTGGCACGCGAGGAGATGCGTTTCTACTTTGAGGATTTTGTGCAGCGCCATCTTGAGCGGCTGGCGGGGAGGGGGAGCGTGCAGAGAAGGCGGCGCTTTGTTTGTCCTGGCTGTGGCGAAATCTTTTCTGAGGTGCAGATCAGCAGGCGACGAGAGCGGGGTTTTCCGTTTATCATGTGTAGTACGTGCGATACGAAAGTGTCTTTACTGGAAGGGGAGGAGCGCTTGAGCAACTCACTCGCAACTGGTGAGGTGAAGAAAATGGAGCAGGCAGCCGACGAGCAGCGGGATCGTGAGAGTGCGAAGTCGATCTTGCAGGGGAAGATTGCGACACAGGATTTTGATGTGTTTTTATGCCATAAGGGTGGGGATAAGCCAGAGGTGAAGCAGATTGGGAATATGCTGAAGGAGCTGGGAGTGCTGCCGTGGCTGGATGAGTGGGAGCTGCGGCCAGGGATGCCGTGGCAGCGGGCACTGGAGCAGCAGATCGAGAAGATCAAGGCGGCGGCCGTCTTCGTAGGCAAAGACGGGCTGGGTCCCTGGCAGCGACAAGAGCTGGACGCCTTCTTACGCGAGTTTGTCGATCGAGGCTGTCCAGTAATCCCCGTGCTATTGCCGGACGCTCCCCAAAAGCCGGATCTGCCAGTATTTTTGCGCGGTATGACATGGGTCGATTTCCGCGTGAAGGAGCCTGACCCGATGGAAAGATTGGTGTGGGGGATTACGGGCAAGCGAGTGCTTTCCTTCTAGTATGATAGAATGTCGCCCCACTGCACAAACAGAGGTGCCGATTCATCGCGCACTATAGACATCAATCGAAAGGAGTCTTTTTTGAAAAGGGAAAGGAGGCGGGGAAGATGGGTGGTTGCAGGGGAAGATGGGTGGTTGGCGAGCAGACGGACGCCATTGAGATGTGGTCCCTACGGGACCAGACAGCAATGAATTGCTTCAGCGGGAGGGAAGAGAGAAGATATGAGAAAGAAATACAGGAAAGATAAAAAGTACAATGCTAGAAAAAGGCTAGAAAGGAACCATTTCTTTCTAGAAATGTTGCTTCTTTTCTTTCCCAATACTACTAATTGCTCCCGATTCTTTTCAATCATTTCTTACACTTCTAGTCAACTGAAGCAATTCATTGCTGTCTGGTCCCGTAGGGACCACATCTCAATGGCGTCCGTCTTCTCACCAATTACCCATCTTCCCCTGCAATCACCCATCTTCCCAGTCTCCTTTCGCTCTCTCATAGCTCATTCTTCCCTACCTTGATGTCTATTATGTGCAATGAATCGGCACCGATAGACAGCAAGTGAAAGGAGCAGAGCTTTTCGGAAGAGGCAGAAGGATTAGAGAATGAGGAGGACTTAGATTGATGTGTATAGTGCGCGATCAATCTGCACCTACAAGGAGATTTTGTGATGCGTCTATTGCTGATTGAGGATGAGGAGGAGTTGGTGAGTGCGCTGGCGAAGGGGCTGCGGCGGGAGGGGTATGCGGTGGATGTGGCGCTGGATGGGCAGGCGGGGTGGGCGATGGCGGATGTGAACGAGTATGATCTGGTGCTGTTGGACCTGAATTTGCCGCAGATGGATGGCATCGAGGTTTGCCGTCGTCTGAAGCAATCTCATCCTCAAGTGCTTATTCTGATGCTCACAGCCCGCGACCTGCCAACCCAAAAGATCGCTGGTCTGGATGTTGGCGCAGACGACTATATGGTCAAGCCGTTCCACTTTGGCGAACTCTGCGCCCGCTTGCGCGCCCTTCTGCGCCGCGATATGCGTGTACGCGGAACGCTCCTACAGTACGGGGATCTTAAGCTGGACCCGGTGGCGAAGATTGCATGGAAGGGGGAGCAGCGGCTGGAGCTGACGAACAAAGAGTTTGGCATCCTCGAATACCTGCTGCACCATGCGGGCGAGGTCATCTCACAAGAGAAGCTTATCGAGCATGTCTGGGATGCTAACGCCAACCCATTCACTACCACTGTCCGCGTCCACATCAATTCGCTGCGCCGCAAGCTGGCCGACGATCCCGAACATCCGTTGTATATCGAGACGATCGTGGGCGTGGGCTATCGGCTTCTGGAACATCCCAAAGGAGAGGAATAGAAGGCTATATGAAAATCGCATTACCTCAACCGGACTCATCGCTGCGTCATCGGCGGCTCACTTTGCGTTCGCGGGTGGCGCTGTCGATGACGGTGCTGGCTATGCTGCTGAATATAGCTGTGATGCTTTTTGTGCTGATTACTATTCCGGAGGTGGCGAAGATTATGAGCCCGGATCGGTCTCTGTTAAGCATAGGCATTATGACGTTGATTACGGGCTTGAGTGCTTATTGGGTGGCGGGGATGGCGCTGCGGCCAGTGAGGGAGATCAGCCAGGCGGCGCATAGTATTTATGCGGATACGCTGGACACGCGGCTGTATGTGTCGGGTCCGCAGGATGAGTTGAAGGAGCTGGCGGAGTCGTTTAATGCAATGCTCTATCGTTTGCAGCAGGCGTTTGAGCAGCAGGGGCGCTTTGTGGCGAATGCGGCCCACGATTTGCGCACACCGCTGACGACGCTGCGAGCAAATCACGCTTTAGCACTGCCTATATTCCGACTTTATCATGCTCAAATTAGCTTTAAGCTTTTCCTCTATTACCGTTACATAATATTCGTTATGCCGTCTCATATTTTCGCATCAGTTGATACAGATGGTCATTAAAAGATGCTTCAAATGATGTAGTACTGAAAAGGTCTTCCCAAAAGTGTTTTAGATTTGGCGTTGCTAAGAGTTTTTCAAAATCTCTTGCCCATGTATTATAGGTTTGATTGTCGATCAACTTCTTTTTCCATTGATAGTAAATGTTCTCATGGAAAATTAACCACCAGGTTGCCATATCTCGAAAACGAAGTTTATCGATCTCGTTCATTTTATCCCATGCTACACTCCCTTGTCGCCACACTTTGGACAATTCCTGATCCTGTACTAACTGTAAATAGAATGGTGCAGATAATGCGACTAATGCCTGTGTATTAGCAGCCCTGGCTAATCGTGTATTTTCCCGTAGTTGATACCATATATAGCAAATAGATATAATGACAAAGATGCCCTGCAAAATACTAGCGATATTCACCAAATCGCTCAACCTCATGCTTTTCCTCCTCATCCAAAACTTAATATTGGCATCACGTGGTCAAAGTAATCGGCAACCCTTACCATCTTATTCTGCTTCCAATCCATTGACCAGTTCGGTAGCGGAACAGGTAGGGTGACTTGCCAGAGACCAGATGTTCATCGCCCTTTTCCAATGTATAATAGAGGAATTGGTTGTTCAGCCATAACGTTTTCTTCTTTTCTTCCACTTTAGCACAAAAAGCGATGAGAAGATGTCCTAATAATATACTTTCTGATCGATAATTATCCAAGAGAGCAAAAAGGTTGAGTATTCCATGCAGATAAAGCACAATTTTAGTCTTCAGCACTTTCCAACACATATCGTCATCATAGGCATCATGACTCTATTCTATCTGGTAAGCAGGGCCTTTGTTACACCTGTAAAGCTGGATGGATTTCTGATGGTGGTGCTGGGCTATTTTAGCCTGCTCTTAATCTGCATCACGCTACTGATCGGGCCGCTGGCACTGCTGCGCTGGTGGCGCACCCCGCTGAATATAGAGGTGCGGCGTGACGTTGGGATATGGGCAGGCATTACTGGACTGCTGCATGTCTTGCTCACCTTTCGCGGCACCTTTGTGAATAACTACATCCTCTACTTTTTTCTCCGCCCCAACTGCTGCGGTGGCTATGTTCCCGACCTGCATCTCTTCGGCATCAGCAACGACATCGGCCTCCTCGCCACGCTCCTCCTGCTGGCCCTGACTGCCCTCTCCAACACCCTCTCGCTACGCCTACTCAAAGGCAAATGGTGGAAGCGCCTGCAACGCCTGACCTACCCCCTCGTCGCCCTCTCTCTTCTCCACACCTTCATCTATCAATACATCAATCTACGCGAATCTCTCCTCGTCATCCTCACAATTCTTCTGCTCCTCCTCGTCCTGATCTGCCAGGGCATAGGCATCGCGCTGACGTTATCGAGAAAGCGCCATCTCACGAGTCAATCTCGCCTTTAGAGTCGTCATTGAGCATTAGACAGCTTGCAGAAAAGTTGTATCATGTGCTTGGAAGACAGTAAACTTGATAAATTACAGCTTTGGACAAAGTGCTGTTTGTAAGTAAAAAAAGGACAGTAAAGCCATGACAACTTCGATTCGCGGACTCAGCCATCTGGCGCTACGTGTAACTGATCTTGCGCGCTCGCGGGCATTCTACGTTGATGCTCTCCAGCTTCCAGTGCAATTAGAGATGCCCGGCGGCATCCTGGTCAATGCTTATGGGACGATCATAGCACTGCTGGGTGATGATCCACACACGGAGAAGGGTGACCGCTTCGATCCCTACCGGGTTGGACTTGATCATCTGGCACTTGACGTTCCCAACAAGGAAATGTTAGATGCCTTGCTTGAGAAGTTGAATCAAGCAGGCGTCCCCAATCACGGCATCGAGCAGGACGAGATGACGCATGCCACTTACATTAGCTTCTACGATCCCGATCGCATCGCCTGGGAGTTCTACGTCACGCCCACACAGGGAGAGTAGGAAAGTTCATCTATCCTGAGTCTACCTCTATACATGTTTATCAAGTACCCCTTCATTGATAAGTGTGAGATCGTCCATGTAGGACGAATGAATAATTGCATCGTGGGCGAAAGGGTCGTCTCGCAGATATTTGAGGAAGGCTTCAGCCAGGCTACCGGGAGCGGGAGTGCCTTTGGTGTAGAGGTGCTCAACTGACCAGAAGTTGTAAGTACCATTTTGTACGGACTCTCGCAATGGAGCCATGCCGTCGATAGAGACGACCCTTATCCCTCCTTCCTTGATTCTTTCGAGGTCCAGGTAGCCGATCGCGCCCTGAATCTGCTGGATTTCCTGCGCGACCTTCGTTGAGTCGCCCAGCTCGCAGTACTTCATAGCTCCCGTTTCCTGAGGCAAGAAGTTTTTGCAATCTAGGGAGTTTCTCTTCAGACTGGTGGCCGATGCATTGAGAACATAGCGATCAAATGCTACGCGCGTGCCGGAGCCGGTAGAGCGTCCTATAACAGTGATGGGGATATCAGGCCAGTCAGGCTGAATCTGGTTCCAGCGTTGATAGCGGCCGGTATAGATGCCCTGGATCTGGCCGTGCGAGAGGTTGCTGACACTTGCAAGGCTACTACTATTGACAACAACGGCAAAGACAGCTACAGCGGCTTTGTGATCGACCAGGTCGGCGTACTGCGGTGAGACGTTTGCTGAGATGTTGGAGATACCGATGGTGATCTCGCCATTGTGTACCATTTGCAGCCCGTCCTCACTGCCTTTTGCCGAGACATTTGGGAAGGTAATGCTCGCCTCCGGACACTCCTGATGATAATGATCAGCTATCTTCTTCACCACCTTCGGACCAAAGGTGGTTGCTCCGCTCAGCGTAATCGCGCCCGATGCACAGTAGGCAGGCGCAGAAGGGCGTTGCAAGAGCAAGCTGGTCAGTACTCCAAAGAGCATAAGGCCGATGGCGAGCAGGACATTCGTCCGCGTCACCAGGCGGCGCGAGACATACGCCTTCAGATGTCCATCGCGGATCATGCCATCCGCTTTAATCTCCTCGCCTGGCCCATCAAGCAAAATTGAGAGTTGCAAAAAACTTTTAGGATTAAGATTTAGTGGTGGCATCAGCAGCGTATCACCCTGGGGCAGCACATGCAGGCGCGAGAACCGCATAAGAATTGGAGGATTCGTCTCAAAAATCTCGCTACTCAGAATTGAGCGTCCGCTAAAGTGGAAGTGCATTGGAATCTTATAATCCTCGGCCTCTAACGCCACATTCCCTGAATTCCACACCTTAATTACCACCATCGATAGCTTGTTAGACAGCCTGGAGGTATTTATAGAAGGAATAAAAAGCCCCTTTTGCTCCGAAGAATGCAGCAACTGCGTACTCACAGGCGCATCCGAAAGGACTCGGTAAGTCAAACGCTTGCGCCTCAAACCCTTCTGATCTAGCCAGAGAGCAATCGCAATCGAGAGCAAGCTCGCAATCACCCCATAGAACTGCCAGGACGGATCACTAATAAAGTCCTTCAAATCAAACGGCGAAGTCATCAAGATTGTGAGCTGCATAACAGTCCTTTTGCCGAAATATTATCATGAGGAGACTATATAAAAACACCTTTCATTGATAAAAACGTATCACACTCTGCATCCTTAAAAATGGGACTTGTATACATTACCATTAGCCATCTTGCTTTCGCTATATATTATTATTGTATAGAATTTCGCGTGCTGGATTGTCGCTATACGAGTGCTGAAATGAAGTGTGCAGTCCAGTAAAAGTATGTGAACATGTGGCTAAAGGCGTTCAGTACTAACTAATGGTTACAGCACATTCTGCTTCACGTCCACCGACAGGCTTCCAGACTCTCTGGAGCTGGATGTGCGCTTCCTCTCGCGTATTATAACGATCACCGTAAGTAAGGCCAGGAGCGTGCTTACAACACAAACGAAAAGAGCATACTGAAGTCCGCCAGTGATCGCGACTTTCTCGTTCTGCTCGCCCTGCTGAAATAGTGCTGCTGTACGGCTCGCTGAGGCCGCGACAGCAATTGCCAGCACAATACCAGCACCGATCTGTTCCGTAGTGTTGAACAGACCAGAGGCCAGCCCTTGTTCGTTATCGCTCACACCAGCAGTGGCGGCGATCAGTATCATTGAGAAGGTTGGGCCCATGCCAAGTGAGACGACAATGATCCCCGGTAACAGGCTTTGCACGTACGTTCCATTGGCGGTCAAGCCCGTCAGCAGGAGCAGACCGACTACCAAACCGATTACTCCGCCAATAAGAAGGGGCCTGACACCCACGCGCGTAACTATTTGTGCCACGATATTCGACGCAATCAGCAGTATAATCGCCATCGGCAAGAACGCTAGCCCTGTCTCTAAGGCCGAGTAGCCGAGCACACGTTGCATATACAGCGTGAGAATGAACACCAGTGTGTCAAAGGACCCGGTGGCGAGTGCGTTCACGATATTCGCACCCGTGACGTTACGGTGGCGAAAGATACCGAGCCGGACTAAAGGAGACGAAGAACGTCTCTCGATCATCACAAAGGTTGCAAGTAAAACGAGAGCGAGCGCAAGGACGCCGAGCGTTTGAAGCGAGAGCCAACCGGCGTCATTGCCTTGAGAAAGTGCATAGACAAGCGCGACAAGACCACCAGTGACGGTAAGCGCTCCCAGTACATCGATGCGTCGTTGCTCTATCTGCGCTCGACTCTCCGGTAGCACAAACGGCGTCAGAATGAGCGCGGCAACTCCAAGCGGCGCATTGACAAACATCACCCAACGCCATCCTGGACCTGCTGTAAGCAGCCCACCAAGAATTGCACCAGCGGCGAAGCCCGCCGATGCAACCGCATTAACGAGCCCGAATGCTTTGTTACGGAGCTCACCTTCCGCAAACATGGTGGCAATCAGCGACAGTGCAGAGGGGGCAAGGAGCGCCGCCCCAAGTCCCTGCATCACCCGCGCCAGTATCAAAAAGGTACTCGATGGGGCGAGTCCGCCCGCAAATGAGGCTAGCGAGAAGAGGACCAATCCAATGCTAAAAAGGCGACGCTGCCCATAAAGATCAGCCAGCCGCCCACCAAGCAGCAGCAAACCGCCGAGAGTCAGAGCGTATGCACTTATCACCCATTGCAGATTCTGCATCGAAAAGCCAAGATCCTTCTGTATAGATGGTAAGGCAACATTGACAATCGAGAAGTCAAGGACAACCATAAATTGCGCCATAGAAATAAGCATAAGGGCAAGTCCTTGACGGCGTGCCTCTGGCATAGGAAAAGTCATTCTAAGCTCCATCATTCGGTCAAACGACGATCCATCATGATTCAGTTATCGAACAGGAGAGCGTTGTCGTTGACAAGTTATTTCTTACCTGCTAAGATACATTCACAGGTAAGAATGTACACTAAAAATTCTTACCTGTCAAGTCCACAAAATGGTAAGAATATACGAAAGGAATAGCTCATGGCTCATTGGTGTCTTAGAAGCGAGCATCATCTTCCGCAAGAAACTATCGACTCGTTAGCAGTAGGGGGGCGGCTCTGCCTGGGTTTGGTGAATACAGCGCATCCACGTTCAGGTCGCTATGCTCACGATTTTCTGACGAGCTGCTCTGATCTGGTGACCTGGAATCGCTCTCTAGGAATGCTTACGGAAGAGCAGGAGCAGTATCTTCTTCAGGAGTCCTGTACTCATTCGCAGGAGGCAGGCAAGACATTCGAGTTCGCTCTCGCATTGAGAGAGGCCATCTACAGCATCTTTTCGGCAGTCGCGGGTGGGAGGATTCCCCAGGGCGAGGATCTGGGCTTGATTCAGAGCATCTTTGCTGAGGCTATGGCCTCCGCATCTCTGTCCCCTACAGAACACGAGTTCTCGTGGGAGTGGGGAGCGGAGGATGAGTGGGGAGGGGAACTAAGGCTACTCCTCTGGCCGGTGGCGCTTTCTGCAATAGAGCTCTTTACCTCTTCTGAAGAATGGAAGAAGGTAAAGGAATGTTCTGGTTGCAGCCTGCTCTTTCTTGATAAGAGCAAGACTGGAAACCGCCGCTGGTGCAGCATGGATGAGTGCGGCAGCCGCGCCAAGATGCGCCGCCAATATGCTCGCAAACTCTCTACGCGCTGACGCCTGCTCCAGGGTATGGAATTCTCCTCTCAAAATAAGACAGGTTACGCTTAAGGTCTCTTGGTCATCTTCTCTTACAGCGCAACAAGGCTAGACGGTAAAGGGGAATCCGTAATCCAGGCGCGCACCGTCTCGGCGAACAGATCGGGAGCCTCAAGGCTCCAGACGTGCCCTACATGAGGAACCATTCTGCCTTGTGCTCCCGCAATTACACGACACAGCTCGCGGGCCGCCCGCTTTGCAGGAAAAGTCTCTTTTTGTCCAACGGTGATGAGTAAAGGTGCAAGCGCCTCGCCCGGCAGCACTATTTTTGTGAGTTCATAATCATAGTGGCGGATGAACTCTGGCTTGCTCTCGCTGATACCTTCAAATACAAGCGCACGATATTCTTGCGGAATGTGAAATTGTTGCATGACTAGATTCGTTAAACGCTCAGGACCAAGCCAGCGGATAACAGGCTCGTTAAGATCGTTGAGCTTTGCCAGGAAGGGGCTGATGCGCGTGGGCGCGCCACTGGCAAGCATGTGATCGACAACCTCCGGCGCATGACGAAGCAAGCGCACAGCTACTGCCGCGCCCGCTGACAGCCCGACGACATGCGCTCTCCTGCCAGGCACCCGCTCACGAATCAGTTCCGCAACACGGCGGGCAGCGTCTTCCAACGTAAAAGGGCCAATATCGGCGCTCTTCCCTTGTTCCGGCAGGTCGGGAGCGAGGCAGTGATAGTCAGCCAGTCGCTCAAACTGTGGCAACCACATCGCACTACTCAGCGGCCCACCATGCAGAAAAACAATAGTCGGCGCATCTCTTGAGCCAGCCTCACGAACGTAAAGATCCATATTTCTCCTCCTTATATACATTATATAGGATTTCGCGTGCTGGACTGACTCACTTCGATCACCTCCGCATAGCGACAATCCCTTGCGGTTGTCGGAGTAGCCAGCCTGAGAGTAACCCAACCACGACAACCGCAAGGAATCAATGCTGTTTAAATAAGAGGAAAGGCAAAGAGGCGAAAGAATGCGTTTGCCTGGGGAGATGGTCGTAGGGGAAGTTCACGGGCGCAATTGAGATTTGGCCCCTACCGGGGCCACCCGGCAATAGAATTGCTTCAGTGGAGGGGAAGAGAGGAGCACATGAACGAGTGAGGGGAATCAAAGAGGTGCTCTTCCTCACGAACAGGAGTGAAGAAAGACGCTGATGTTTGAGCCGGATTTCTCTCTCAGTATTCTCATCATATAAGCAAATTGCGTTTCGAGCATCTCTTCTTTTCATATCTTCGCTTAAGCAATTTATTGTTGTTCGGTCCCGTAGATACCACGTTATGCGGCGTCCGTTTTCCCGCCTGTCTCCCATCTTCTCGTGCAAAATGAAATGTTCACCCACTCTTTTTCGCCTTCTCTCAACTGCATTGACCGTAAGGGATTGTCGCTACACAGCCTTCTCAAGCGAGCCAGAGAACTACCAGCGAAGTGCTTCGGTCGTTGACGCTTGAACTTCTGGATAGTACTGCGGCGTCTCGACACGATCAAACATTCCGTAAGATCGAATGATACGTACCTCCCGATGGCGTTGCCTTTCGCCTTGTTGGACGTTTCGCTCCACATGAGCACTTTGGGCGTCTCGCCATCCAGTCAGGATGATCCGCTTCCCAGGCGTAGAAATACTCTCGAACATGTCACTCTCTACAAATCCTTCAGCATTTTTGTTGACGACAACCGCTTCCGTATCCTTGAGGATAGTTTTGCCACTTTCGAGAGAAGGGAATATTTCAGTAAGAGTGACTGCTTTAGTCTCCGTTGCCTTTGTCTCATCAAAGCGCTGTTGGTGCTCTACCAAACCTTCCGATAGTGTGGTATCATAAGTCACTTCCCCTACTCGGAGTCGGTAGTTCAGGAAGACGACGAAACGCCCCTTTTCCTGAACCTGATGATGGAGTGCCTGCGTTCGCCAGCGGATCAAGGCTTTTTCGTCTTGCCACGTAGAAAGCGAGAGAATTACTCCTGATCGGGATGCGCTTCTGTATCGCTCATTGTCGAGGAATCCATCAATGCGTTCTAGTTCTGGTCGCAGCAGCTTCGCCAGTTCCAGGTATTGCTCATATTGTTCCGCTTTCGGTTGAACTTCAAAAAGAACAACAAACATATAAATATCCTCCTCTTGTCGTCAAATCATGGAACCGCTGATAGATAATTATGCGCGAGACGTATCATGCCCCTCAAGAAATGTAAAGGTCTCCTGGTACAACGCGAACCGGCCCTCTTCCAGATGCATGAGATGCGTGGCTCGGCTGGTTTTGATATCTCGTTTAAGTGGCGAATGGGTTAAGGCGTCAAAGCAGACTTCCCAAACCCTACAAAGTCGAGTGCCCAGACGTCGTATCCAGCCTGAGCCAACCTCTCCATCCAGGAAGAATCGTCAAAAGGAAAGGCAACTGAAAGGGCGGAGGGAAAGGTGGAACCATGAATGTAAAGTACTACACGACTAGCCCTTCGCTTCTCCTGATCAATAGGAGAAATATGACGTAAAAATAGCTTGAGTCTAGTAGGCCCAAAGAGAAGAATATGCTCTTCTCCTTCGCTACTGATATTCCTCATAATATTCTTGCTCCAAAGTTATATTGAACACATCAGACTTTTCTGATGTGTTCAATATAACATAAAAATTTGATACGTGCAATGATATATCAGAGAAGTATGATATAATGTTTGTACTAACAAAAAAAGAGGGAACCTTTAGTAAGGAAAAGATACTGATGATGGACGAAAACAATCACCTTTTTACACTCGCGCAAGCCCTCGCAGACCCGCTTCGACTGATTATTCTTCAGCAATTGATGGAAGGTCCAGCAACAGTGTCGGAATTGCAGTCGCTCACGGGGGAATCGCAGTCAAAGGTTTCGAATCATCTGGCCTTGCTTCGTGAGCGTGACCTTGTGCGTGCAACACGGGAAGGACGACAAATGATCTATGTCTTACGGGATGCATCAGTGGGTCAGCTTGTTGAGTCCCTCACCGTCGTTGCCGGGATGGTTCCGACCAAACTGTGGAAATCACCACAACTTATTGCCGCGCGCACCTGCTACGATCATCTTGCGGGGCAGTATGGTGTTGCGCTCTTTGATGCTCTTCTTGCTCAGGATGCCATTCGGGAACCGCAGGAGGCGCGTGGCGACGTGGAGCTTGGGCCAAAGGGTACAGAGGTCTTTGGAGCCTTCGGACTCGATCTGAAAACCTTGCGACGAGAGCGCCGCCGCTTTGCTTTTGCCTGCCCCGACTGGACCGAGCGCCGCCCTCATATGGGAGGAGTACTCGGAGCAGCACTATGGGCACAGTTTGTCGAACGGGGCTGGGTGGTCAAACAACAAGGAACTCGCGCGATCATCGTGACAGATGAAGGCAAGCAGAAGCTACGGGAACACTTTGGCATCCACGGCATCTGATCTCAATCATGCTCTCGCGTTAATAAGTTAAGATAGTCAACGATGCGCCCGGCATAGACGCGGCCAGGATCAAGGTCTGGATTGTAGATTGTGACATCTATACCTGCAAGGCCAGGCGTGGCCAGCGCTGTCGTGGTAAGTGTCGTGAGCTGTGACCAGCCCAGGCCGCCCGGTTGTAGATAGTCTACGGCGGGCAACGCTTCGGTTGAGAGCACGTCTAGATCGATATGCAGCCACCAGCGATCGGTGTGCAGACGTACATGCTGTAAGGCATCACGCGTGAGCTGCTCAATATCGCCCACAATCAGGGTGGCGTCATTGTAGGATAAAAATTCGGATGCTATGGATGGTACGCCCTCGGCTTGCAAAATTGCCTTGTCTCGTACGCCCAGCAAGCTCACATCAGCCGGATCGACCAGCGGTAGTAAGTCTACCAGCTCTTGAGAAATTCCTGGCGTGACGCGTCCAATCGCCAGGCCCAGTTCCATATCCGCCGCCTCCCCTGTTGACGATTGATGAGGTAGGTAGGCATCCTCGTGCCCATCCACGAAGAGCAGGCCTAGTCGGTTTGCGGTCGCGAGAGAACGCGCGGCGGCGAGGCAACCGAGCAGAATAGGACAATCTCCGCCCATCACAACAGGCAAGCGCTCCTCTTTCAGAGAAAGGGCAACCACCAACTGCACAGCATGGATCATAGAGACCAGAGAGGACTCGGCGATGATTCCTGAACTTCCACGTTCAGGGCTAGGCGCGACAAAGCTTACATCCCCATAATCCTTTACATCACAATGTCGAGCTAGCGCATTTATAAGACCTGCCTCACGCAAAGCCTGCGGTGCTCGCGCCACTCCATCCGTCGTACCCGCAGAGTTCGTCGGCACTCCAATGATGCCTATACGTGGCTCCAGATGTTTCTCCTGCACGTTTCTTATCTTCCTTTCTGTTATAGAGAAGCTTGACTATTCGATCGAGAGAAAGGCGATGGCAGCAACTCCTAACGCTAAACCTATCAGTTGATGGGGATTCGTCTTTTCATGATAGACAAAGAGCCCAATGATAAGGGCGCCAATGCCGGAAAGCACAGAGAACAGCACTGCCCCCTTGCCAAGTTCTGCCCCACTGCGCAAGCTGACGAGCCAGAAGATGTTTGTCACTACGAAACCAAGAATGGAAAGCACCGCGAAGAGCAGTTTGCCATTGAGCGAAAACTGTTTGGCCAGCACATCAGAGATCAGCTCAAATGCTACGACCAGCAGTAAGAAAGAGAGCCATCGAGGAAGCATTCTATCCACCATCCTTTTTATTACAAGCATATCCTCTAAGTATGTGAGGAAGCTACTCCGAAAGCTCTCTTCCCAGCACTTTTACAAAGACCTCTGAAGAGGGACCAGGGAGTCGCACGACTTCCTAGCACTGCTCTGCCAAGCTTCACCATGACCCGAAACAAGGGGTTAAAAGCGCTTTGGGGCGAGGTAGGTGGTGGCCTCCCCGTGAACGGGGCATGTGCGCGATGAATCGGCACCTCTGCTTCGCAGAGATTGCAATGAAGCTTGACAGAAAATCCTCTAATTGACTTCTAGCTCACCCTTTACCCCTAAGTTGCGACGCACAAGCCAGACGAGGACAAGCGCCGTCACCACCCCATACACGAAGTGCCCAAGCAGGTCAATAAGGGCGAAAGGAGTGAAGGCCGTGGCAAATGGGGGCATTCCCACCAGGATAGAGAAGATTACCTGAGCACCCACTATCCACCAGAACAGGCCGTTGAGTACTCCCAGAAGAGCTGCATTCCTATAGCGCTGATTAGGAACGAACATGCTCACGACTACAGCATAAATGACTCCAATAATAATACTAATGACCATATGAGCGATAAACCCAATGACTGGACTAGTGGTACGAGTTGTAGCCAGAGCTATTCCACTTAATACCTGAACAATAGCTGAGCCAGCCGCCAGCCACCAGACAAGGAAGATAGCAATACCACCGACGATGCCAGCAAGTGCTCCATATGTCGCATATGGAAGACTGGCCGCCAACACACTTTTTTGCGAACGAGAAACGGCCATACGAGAAATCTCCTCCTGAAGAGATCATATCCCTTCGACATCTTCTCTAGCTTGACATTCCATTTACAACCACCGTATAATCCAAACAGCGGTTGTAAGTAAGCATACCAGGAGAATTACAACCTGTCAAGTGGCAATTTGGTGGTTGTAAAATTTAACATGAGAAAGAGAGGTGCGCAATGATGAAGACGGAACAAGGGGTGGCGACAGTAAAATTGTCGGGTGGAGATTGGAGTCTGGACTTTGCAAACACCTGGTGGGAGTGGGAGACCAGCTATACGCACCTCCTTGAATGGAGTCAACGGGTAGGGCTGGTGAACGAACAGAAGGCACAGGCTATGGCACAAGCGGCATCTCCCGGCGAGGCACAGGATGTCCTTGCGAGGGCAATCTCGCTGCGGGCTCTCATCCACAGCATCTTCTGGGCGCTGGCACATGAGCAGATAGCGGATGATGGCGATCTTGCCCGCTTGAATGCCCTGCTTCCACAGGTGTTGAGCAAGCAGCGTGTGATACGAGACGAAGATAAATTTACATGGGACTGGGATGAGCGGGACGAAGGACTGGACCGTATGCTCTGGCCTGTCGTGCGTGCGGCGGCCGAACTGCTCATAGCGCCAGATCGCCAGTGGCTCAAAGCTTGCCAGGGCGAAGACTGCGACCGGCTCTTTCTGGACTTGAGCCGCAACCACAGCCGCCGCTGGTGCGAAATGCAACACTGCGGCATGCTCGTCAAGTCTCGCCGTCACTACGCAAAAAAACGCCTGGCACACGCAAAGCCTGTGTAGAGACAATCCCTATTGCAACAAATTAAATCTAAAGTGAAGAACAGGATAGAAATAATGAGCAGCACAATACAATTTCGCCCCGCGTGCGAGGCCGATCTGGAGCCGATGTACGACGTATTTTATCAAAACGAGATACGTGAAGAGGAGAATCCGCCAGCATCAGGCGCAGTTCCGCCCTATCTGCCGCATGTCTTACGATCAGGCAAGCTGGTAGTAGCCGAGCAGGATGGGAAGATACTTGGCTATACTGGAGCCATCACCCGTGACAACATCACTTATCTCACCGACTTATTTGTGCGACCAGATGTGCAATCGGGACGGATTGGCCAGCGGCTGCTTGAATTGGCGATGCCGCAGGACGGTCTGGTTCGTTGCACAGCAAGCTCGACAGATATGCGGGCACTCTCGCTCTACATTCGGGCGGGGATGCAGCCGCAGTGGCCCCTTTTCACATTAAGGCTGGAGAAGCCGGCGCGAGCATTGCAAGGCGGAAATGCTGAGATTGAGGTGAGCGAGGCTGATCCAGCTGATCCTGAACTGACACGATGGGATACAAGGGTGAGTGGACGATCACGCTTTGTTGATCAGCAATTCTGGGTGGATGAGCAGCGGGGTGAGCCGATATGATTTCGCCGGGGTGGGCGAGTTATTGGTTATGGATATATTCGGCCTGGCGCGGGCAGCTTATGGTATCCACAGGCATGCACGCTTGGACCAATTGGCGTAGAGCAGGCGGAGGGCGCGACCAACTGTGTGCTCGCGGCAGTCGATCGAGCATTACAACAGGCGGACGTGGTACGCCTCTTCGTGCCGGGACCGCATCCTTCTCTAGCGCTCCTGATCGAAAAGGGCTTTCGCATCGTCTATACCGATACATTTGCTTTAGCAGCAGAAAAGCCTTTTTTCGATGAGAAGCGTTACATCCCTTCAGGGGATGATTTGCTCTAGAGATGATGCTCTTTGGGGATTGGCTGGTAGGTGAGAATAACGATGCCTGAACTGAACGTCTGTGTACCTGTCAGTTTTCGAATGCGGGCTCTTGAGGGTGGCCGCATATATTTATCAAAGAGCATTATCGCGTTTGGCTTTCCCCACCCTCATAGATGTTCGCTTAAAGCATAGGGAGGGACCTACATAACAGGTATTTCCCTGTCAGCAATAGGAGCTTTGTCGCTTGCGGGGCGACCTGTTAGCGAGTTTGATGCGTTCACATTTGCTCCATCATCTACGCCGACTCCCAGGCGATCAACAAGTTCTCCACCTAACCAGGCGGTCAAGCCGCCGAGCAGAAGACCCACGACTGAACAGATAAAGGTGAATACGGATATATCACCATGTGGTTGAGCATACAAACGTCCAACCCAACCTCCGGCAAAGGCGACGAGTACAAAAAGGTTGCCAATTCCATGATAACTTGCGATGCGTGCAGCCCTTGTTCCACGCGGAATTGCCACATAATCGGCCAGTCCGGCCGCCCCCGCGAACAGTCCTCCAAGCAAGCCAGCACTGATCATCCAAAAGGCAACCTCAGAGAAGAAGGCGTTGCCGTTGATTATACGAATGACATCAAAGACAACTGATGTTACGAATAAGCCAAGCGGGAATACGATCAGTATGGGATGCAAAGGATGACCAAGAACTTTGAGATGACTTTCCATTTTTCTTTTTCCTTCTCGTAGAAGAGCTCACCTTATTAGAACTCTTAACCTAATAATCAGTTCGATTATTACTCACACGACAAAGCGATACAAAGCGTGACAATATGTAACTCACGAGTTGAAACACTTCCGCTTTACTTTTCTATTTGTACACAAAGATTGAAAGGTAAGTAGTAATAAGAGGCTAGCTACGTCTCTGGCAGACATAGATCATCGAGGGAGAAGTAGCGGTCAGAGAATCTTGCTGCCAGTTTCCGTAACGGGCGAGAGCTTGAAATCCGTTGTAGAAGAGCAAGGCTTCCAGCTCCTGGGGGAAGACATAGCGCAGGGCCGTGCGATACGCCTTCTTCTCTTGCTGACCATCCGGATGATGAAACGTGAGATCACGGGTGATGTGCTGAATCTGGGTCAGAGGATTGTAGTATTGCTGCTTAGTGACCACGACCTGCCCACCCTCATGCGTCGTGAACTTCTTCGGTCCTGGATGGCGCACTTCATAAAGATTTTGCGGAGAGGGATTGCGTGTCTCAAAGAGAAAGCAGCCCTTTGGAGACAAATGTTCGCGGACGCGCCCCAACATCGCATCCTGGTCCTCGCGTGTCAGAAAGAACTGAAAAACATTTTCCAGCATATAAACGAACTGGAAATGCTTTTGGAGGTGGAACGTACGTGCATCAGACACCACCCAGTCAACAGAGACGCCCTGCTTCGCCGCCTTCTGGCGAGCCAACTCGATCATCTCTGGCGTAGCATCCACACCTGTGACCTGATAGCCCTGCTGTGCAAAGCGCAGGGCCACGCGTCCCGTTCCACACCCAAGATCCAGCAGAGGCCCTCCCTGTTTACGCGCCCACTGCTCAGTTAACGGCCAATCCCTCTCATAACCCTCATCTTCCCGATCAAAGTTCTCCGGATCTCGAAACTCTTCAAGATTATCATGATCAATCATAAACATCCCTCTCTGCATTTTTTATTCTATTTTACCATGAATCTTATCTCGCTATTGAAACTACTCAGGTTTGCTGAGCATATGTCCGATGCCCATTGCGTCCATGCTGTGAGCAGAAAGTAGTGCGCAGCTTCGCTGCCTGAAACAGTTCTTAGATGTGTTTTTACGTTTTTTCATACTTTTTTGTGCTCTGCACAAAAAAGTATGAAAAAACGTAAAAACACATCTAAGAAGAAGGGCACGCCGAAGGCGTGCATATGAGCTGCAAAGAGAAGAAAGCAAAGGTGATGGGCGTCCGACAACTCTCTGAAAGAAACTGGACAAAGCGAGTAAACTGAAAGTATGAGGGAAAATAACAACAGTAAAACTTTTACTAGCTTATCCCCTGCACTATGAAGATCAAAAGGTAAGTAGGAAGTTCAAGCGAAAGTTAGTGGAAGTAACATCAAGCATTTCAACTTTCCACAATGTGTGGAAAGTTGGTAAATAGCTAATAACTTCGACCATTTGCTGGTATTGTAATACGTAAGTATAAAATACAGCTAATAACTCCGGCAATTTGCCGGAGTTATTAAGGTAATAAAGACGACATAGTATATAGATTAAGAAACATTCCCAACTACAGGGCTCAAAATCACCACTGGTATAGGGTAAGACGTATGCTGCTGATATGTATCATATCCAGGGTAGCTGGCGACCATGCGCGACCAGAGGCGAGTGCGTTCCTCGCCTTCGGCCACCTGCGCGCTCACCTGCATCCGCTTGCGTCCTATCTCGACCTGCGCTGCGCCACCGCTCCTCATATTGAGCCACCAGTTGGGCAACGTGCCTGCCCCACCATTCGAGGCGATGACGACGTAACGATCTCCATCGAGAGTACAGTAGAGGGGCGTTGTGTGCTGCTTCCCGCTCTTCCGCCCGGTGGTGGTGAGCAGCAAGACCGGCAGCTTCTTTGATCCGCCGACGAGTGCTCCGCCGGTCAGGCGATAGAGAGATACATGTGCAGCCGTAACAAAACGTATTATTCTGGATACTATAGCTGGTCGTGCTGATCGTGTTGCAACGGACATGATGTGTGTTCCTTTCGTGACCCGTCCACGTAGCGACAATCCCTTGTGGTTGTCGTTCGTTTCTTGTATACAATTGCCTGTTTTATGATATGCTACCACGACAACCACAAGGGATTGTCGCTACGCAGGCAGCGCATAAAATGTTCCATATATTAACGAGTGCTAGTAGGATCGGACGAGACATCCTTGACAGTATGCAGCCCTGTTAGCCGCTCGCTCGTCTCCCAAAGCTGCTGGGCCAGTGTCAGATCGTAGGATGCCTTTGCCGAGCGCTTCTCTTTGGACTTGACGAAGTATTTGCCGGTGACGCCCTCGGCGGCGGGGGAGGAGGCCAGGTAGATCGAGGTGGCCGCGCCCTGCTCTGGTGTGAGCAAGAAGCGTCCAAGCAGCGGCATCAGTGGGCGGAGGCGCTCTCCAAACTGCTGGATAATCTGGGTGTTGACCCCACCTGGATGCAGCGCGTTGACGGTTATGCCTGTACCATCCAGGCGACGGGCAAGCTCATAGGTGAAGAGGACCAGTGCCAGCTTCTCGACGGAGTAGCGTTGCAGCCAGTTGTAGCCCTTCTCGGCGTTGAGGTCCGCGAGATATTTGGCCGGGACAGCCTGATGCGCATCCGAGGAGACGTTGACGATGCGGGCGGGCGCGCTCGCCGTCAGCCGATCCAGCAGGAGGTTGGTGAGCAGGAAGGGGGCGAGGTAGTTGACAACCATGCTGACCTCTAAGCCCTCGTCGGTGAGTGTGCGCTGGGCGGGCGGCTTCATCCCCGCGTTGTTTATTAGCACATGTAGGTACTCGTGTGTGGTCGCGAAGTCTTCGGCAAGGCGGCGAACGGCGGCCAGCGAGGAGAGGTCTGCCACCAGAAGCTCGACTGATGAATTGCCACTGCTCGCCTGAATTTCTGATACAGTCGCCTCGCCACGCTCCCGATCCCGCGCCACCAGCACAATATTCGCCCCCATGCGGGCAAGCGCCCGCGCTGTCTCCTTCCCAATCCCTTGCGCGGCACCAGTAATCAAAATCGTCTTACCCTGCATAGATACTGGTGGATTGGAAGATGAAGTTGTCATAGTATTTCTCCCTTCTTGACGAAACTACCACTTTGAATTATTATCAAAACAATAACAAATACAACAAAAAAAAGATTTGTTGCGAGAGCCCGCTACTTTAGCACGCGAACCCGCGCTTCAGCACGACGTACGATTGCCCCGCATCCCTTTTTGGCGATCAATCATTTGTAATAGATTATGCGTAAAGAGCAAAAATTCAAAAAGCGGCTTACTTCGTGCTGAAGCGCGGGTTCGCGTGCTAAAGCAGCGGGCTCTGGATATCTACACCATTCCAGTTCGCTTGCATCTTTCTACATAATTCTACAATCATCATGCGTTCGGCGGGCGTCAGTGCTAGCAGCATTCTCTTAGCCAGGCCGCCGAGGTCCTGCATAAAGTTGTCGAGCAGTTGCAGACCTTGCTCGGTTGGCGTGATGAGGAAGCTGCGGCGGTCCTCGCGGTTGAGCGTTCGGAGAATATAGCCGTGCTTCTCCAGACCGTCGAGCAGGCGGGTGAGCTTACTCAGATTCATGCCCGGCATCGCCTGCGCAATCTCCTTGACCATCAGTGAGCCGCCGCCCTCTACAAGTACACGCACAACATTCGCCTCCTCTGGCGAACACGAAGTTTCGTGCTCAAATTCCCGCGTCGTGCGACCCAATGTATCGTTCAAGAACATAATGAAGCGAAATACTGCCTCAATCTGCTGCTGGTCTGGGTCCTGCGCCATGTAGAGTATCCTATCCCTCTGTTTACTTGTCTTTGAATAAAAACGTTCTTTATTATTTCTTCCTTGAAATAATTTCATTGTGAAAATAGAATAGCCTGATATCTACGTTTTGTCAAGGGTTAAAGATCTCGAAGCTACACTTCATAGATAGCTTGCTATATTTTAGCATTCCTTATAATATAAGAAACCAGGAGAGGAATTATGAAACCTGAACATTATTCGCTACTTATTCAATGGGATGATGAGGACAAAATTTACGTTGTGAGTGTGCCTGAACTTCCGGGTGCAAGAACGCATGGCAAAACCTATGAAGAGGCAATCAAAAATGCCCTTGAAGTTATCGAATTGTGGCTTGAAACTGCAAGGGATTTAGGCTGGAATATTCCACAACCAGCATTTGTAGCGTGACCAGATGTACGTTACGGTTTATTACTAAAGATACCTTCTTGTGTTCTATCGATCTTCGGGCAACCAAAGTAAGTAAAGTTGGGTGGATTTCGGGGCGAACATGAGAGGCTAACGAGGTCTACGGACGCGATAGCGCAAAGGGCGAGTGTGTCAGCGAGAGCTATCCAATCAAGTTCGTACATTCTCTTGCGCTAAGCTGAACTGTTCGCCCTGAAATCCACCCAACTTCACTTATGAAAGTCTCTTCAAAGCTTGACAGGCCAGTACACCTTCCCACACTCTTATCCTCGTCTTCTGTTGAGGAAAGAGCAGTATAGAAACAATTTTTGAATTGTCCTGCACACTAGCATAAGAGAACATAAAAAAGACCCAGGACCCTCTCCTGGATAATGAGGAGTTCCTGGGCGTTAAAGATGCTTATGCCGCAACGAAATTGGGCGACGGCAGTGGATCGCCATCTTGCAGCGCAACCATAATCCAGCTTTCGATCGCGTCCTGCCCCTGCCGCACCGCCTCCTCATAGGTATGCCCATGCGTCATGCAGCCCGGCAATTCAGGAACGGTTACAACATAGATCTGATCACGCGGGTCCCACTGTATCAGCATAGAGTAGTGCTTTACTTCTTCCATACTATCTCCTCTCTAAAAGCTTGAGAGCCTCCTGAACTTGTTTGATCTGATAACGCTGTGCGTCATCCCCATCTTTTCCTGAAATTGTGACTTCCACACCTCGTAAAGCCGTATGCTTCCATATCGTATGGCTACCCTTTCCTGGTCGCCAGTAGAAGCCAGCTCTAGAGAGGTTAGCCTTCAATTGCTTGACCTTTAGGGGCATGTCTCCTCCATAGAATCCACCACCACTTACCTATACTTCATACTACCACACCTGCATTGGAAACGGTACCCTGATTAATTTAGCTAAAAATTCTAATTTCTATAGATACAACTCGTCTGAAGATAGTATTTCCTTATCCGCGCGCCCTCTATAACACATTCTCTCTTCCCCATTCTTTTCTCAAAATCGTCAGTAATCATTATCTTACGCACTTGTTAGATACATCTTACCCCTACTTCTCCTCATCCTGCGCCGACAAAGCATCTTGAAACCATTCCTCAACCTTCTCTGATGTCCATCCTATAATAGAAGCCACCTCACCAACAAGATGCATATCATTACTAGCCCGTTGAAGCCGAGCCAGACTCCTCATGACAATGCCACCACTATAGCCATCGTTGTATTCCACAAAAATCTGCAAGGCTTGAAGAAAATTCTCTCGCGCCTCCTCCCACTTCCTCTGTTCCTGGGCCACTCTCCCCAACTGGTGATACGTTCCTGCCTGACTATAGCGATCCTCGTACTCTACATAGATCTGCAACGCTTGCTCATAGTAGCCTTGTGCCTCCTCCCACTTCCTCTGCTCCTGCGCCACTATCCCCAACTGGTGATAGATGCCAGCTTGTAACAAATGACGTTCCCTCCCTTCAAGAGAGACTTTTTCTATGATCTGTAAGGTTTTCTGACATGATGCTATAGCGGCTTCGTACTGTTTCAAGTCGAGTTGTCGATTGGCTGCTGTACCAAGCACACGCACAAATTCCTCTCCTCGTGAACCTGCAAGCTCTTGTGGCGAGAGTATTTCCAGACTCTCCAGAAGCATTGTATCCAGTTCTTGTCCGTGCTGATGATCCTGGCCGCGTTCAAGGAACATACTGAGGACACCATAGATGAAAATTATTGAGGTCTTCTCTCGCAAGGCGAAACGTAGAGCGGTGAATAGATTCTCGTACTCGAATTGAGCGATGAGATAGCCGGTTTGTTGTTCTTTAGACTTTTTTGATTGGATGTATGCATTAATTAACCAGCTCAACTCATGATAGTGCTCGCGGAAAGCGTTTTCTATGGCTGCTCGCTGCTCCTTTTGTCGTTCGGAGGAGAGGCGGTTGCGCAAGAAGTATGGGAGGGTTGGTTGGAGGCGCAAGAATTGGGAGATGTCAGGATCGGGGGTGAGGAGTCCCCACTGCTCGGCTTCACGCACTACTTCGGGTAGGCGGTCGAAGGGGAGAGAGACAAGGGCAGGCTGTTGTTTGAGGAATGTAACATATTGATCAATCATATCCTGCCAGATGACGGAGGTGAAGGGGGCGAGGCAGAGGAGAAGGTTTTGGGCTTCGGGGGAGAGGTTGCTGTGAGAGTAGTCGATGCAGCGGAGGATGTTTTCTGTGCGCTGCTCACTTGGGCCGACGTTGAGGGTGACGTCGCCAGCCTGTAGGGCAACGAGGATCTGGGTGGGGGTCTGACGAGCGAGGTTGGCGAGGACGACTTCGAGGGCGAGGGGGAAGCCGTCGAGGAGTTTGAGGAGGGCAAGGAGATCTTTGTCATCACGGTACCTGGTGGTCTGGTGGCGCTCAAGGATGCGTTCGCTGAGGAGGGAGGCGGCTTCGGGATCGAGGCCAGCGAGTTCGTAGCGGTTACCGACGAAGGTGCCGAGAGCGAGCCAGGTTTCAGCAGTGCGGGAGCCGAGGACGACGAGGGTCTGGCCGCCGACCAGTTCTTTGAGGAAGCTTTGCAGGTTATCTTGCTCTTTCTTTGAAAGAGTGTGGCGGATGGCGAGTTTGGCACCGGTGATGGATTCGAGGTTGTCGAGGACGAGCAAGTGGCGAGCGCTGCGGAGCTGCTGAGTGAGCTGGACCTGCTGGGCTTCGGGCGAGCGGGATTGGAAGAGGGCGAAGTCTTCTCGTCCTAATAGGCTTTGAGCGATCTTGTGCATGATTTGCTGGCGATTCCAGGCGCGCTCGTCGTAGCCGAAGTAGAAGACGTTTTGGACGAGGCCGGTGCGCTGCCACCACGCGGCGAGGTGGTGCAGCAGGGTAGTCTTGCCCGCTCCGCCCATGCCTTGTATCAATAGGAGATTGCGACGCGTCAAGAGACGCCTTTCGATGTGGAGGATATCTACGTCGCGACCGATGAAGCCGTAGGTGGGCTCATGCTCAGGATAGCGTTTCGCAATCCCCTCGTAGAAGGCGGTCTCCTGCTGCGGCGTGAAGGGCTGACGCACAAATTGCATAGCTTGATTCTGGTAGACGACGGGCAGAATCCAGTCCTCCAGTTCGATGTGCTGATTGAAGTAGGCACGGCGCTCTTTGTGGTTGGCCAGTGCCTGTCGGGCCAGGCAGAGTGCACTCGCCAGATTGCTATTCGCGAGCAGTTCTTTATAGAGGACAGGCATCAGTTGCTCGACGGCGCTCACCGTCACCGAATAGCCCATCGCCAGCACGGTTTGCACACCCGCCTGGATGAGATGATTGCCCAGGCTCGTCTCCTGCTCTCCGACGTACTTGCCCGACTGGCACGCGTTGAGAACGGCTATAGGAATTTGATGCTGCTGCAACAATTTCGCCACCTCCGAAGCCTCGACGGGATCGATCTGCTGCTCATCGTCCTGGCCTTCGAGGAAGAGATAGGCTTTCTGGCCGGAATAGGGCTCGATATCGGGGCGTCCATAGCGGCCGCGATAGAGATAGACGTGGCGGCCGGGCCTGGGCGCTTGCTGGAACTGCTCGTAGGTCATCAGGCTGCCATGCACGTCAAAGTGGATCACGTGATAGTAGCCCACGCCATCCTTCCTGGTCCTCTGCACCAGATGTTCTTGCAGGGCCGCATAGGTGCCAGGGCGTAGCAGAGTAATCTCCACCGGTTGCTGAATCTTCCTCAGCTCATCGACCAGCGGACGCGAGACCGTGCGGTAGCCAATATCGCGGGCACCAGAGGGACGTGCCACGACGACGAGAATATTAATGGTGGGCGAGGATCGCATGGTGGCGGGCAAGACTTGCACGCTTACGTTCTGGCGGATGAAGGGTGCGTGCTGAGATAAGGGAAGGTTGAATTCGGGATCGTAGAGCGCCTCCCAGTGGAGGCGTTGAAAGGACGCGGAGCCCGCAATTTCAACCTGGATCGTGGGTGCTCCCTGCTTGATTGCTTGCCGGTAGGAGTCGCGGGCGCGGGGATCAGCGAAGATTTGTTCGAAGAGAGTGATGCCGTAACGACGAATGCTTGCGGCGGCGGTATGCGCCCGCACAGGTTCCACGAATGGGAAGATCAGATATTCTTCAAAGTACCACTCCAGATCTTTTTCCTGCTCCGGCTCAGTGGCAAAGGGATCGCTCACCTGGATGGAATACTGCACGGCATGGTCAAAGCTCAGTAAGGCGACCATCTGGCCCTCACTAGTACCGGTCCCTTGTTCCTGTACGCGTATAACCGTCATCGCTACATTCCCTTCTGTAAAAATATGACTGTGGTTGCTCTCATGTAAAGGACCTGCATTTCAAGCCATCCACGACAACCACAAGGGCCCCACATCCCCACACCACCCCTTGTCGCTATGCGGGGCGAGTGAAATCAACCGGATCAGAGCACTATTTCTCTTCCTCGTCAAAGATCAGCAGGTGCGTTCCATCGGGTTGATCGAGCTTGGTGATCTTGACATGTCTCTTCGGACCCTTCTTCACTACTGCCGCTTTGATCAGATCGTAGAGCGCGTTGGTGCCAAGTCCCAGGCCGACTGTGGTCACAACGAACAGAATAGTCTCCATTGTTGGATCGCTATATGCCTTCTCTGCATTCGGTGTCAGATGGGCCTGCGCCACTGCCTTCGTCTGCGCATCCTCATTCCAGCTCGTCACAAAATCGTCGGCGGCAATATTCAGGCGCGGCGAGAAGACCAGTTGGTACTCCATACAATCCTCTTTCTCCACAAATATATCATTCCAAAAATTCAGATATCTCTATTTAAGAGAACGGAACGGGTGCGGCAAAACCAAGAATAAGATTACCATAAGTAAGTAAAAATGCAAAGTAATACGAGTATAGACGGCAATACTACTATAAAAATAATGAAGCAGAGGTGGTGATTGAACAACGGACGGAATGGAAACAGTCCAATATGCACTAATATATAGAAAGCAGAGGTTTTTAAGGAGGGAAAAGATGAGATAAGTGCATGTGGGAGAGGAAAAGCAGGTTCTATTCTTCTTACGTTGATGTATATTTGGCGCGATTTTACCTTTTCAACCTGGCCAGGAAGTATGCAGTGCCGAAGCGTGGATTCGGCTGCTCGAGGCAGCGGGCTCTAGGGGGCGTGGCCGGATGGATTTAGCAAAAGGCATGCATCACATCCGGCGTCCCCTAGCCCTAAGCCGTAACGAACTCCCGTGCAAATCTATGTAGCACAGTCAGGTCGGTGGCGCTGGGGACGTCCATGATGATTTGTTGGATGCCGAGGGACTCGAAGTGGGCGATGCGCTCGCGGACGGTGGCGGGGCTGCCGACCAGCGATGTTTCCTTTATGTCGTTTTTGAAGACTTCTGGGACGAGGGCGAGGGCTTCTTCGTCGGTGTCGGCAAGTGAGCAGAAGGCTCCAGTGGTGCGGTAGATGGTTTCGTAGTCGCGCCCCACATCCTTGCAGTGTTGTTTCAAGACATCAAGCT
>JAABUQ010003539.1_pt1 | contig 28390 bp, 26 predicted proteins | sample 5560001 | NCBI WGS metagenome assembly JAABUQ01 (sample SAMN10711888, study PRJNA513371) | rock metagenome | isolation source: Antarctica rocks | place: Antarctica: Victoria Land, Finger Mt nord | collected 2015-12-18 | reverse complement strand
CCAGCCAGCCTCTCTGGCCCAACCCGACCGACCCGTCACCCCGCAACTCACACCCCGGCGACGCTCCTCGGTCACTCCCGCACGCCTACTGCACGATCCGGGCTAGGAGGCCTCGCGCAGGCCCTGGGCCTCGGGCAGGGACTGGAGGTTCTTGAGCGTGCGGTTCTCGATCTGGCGTACCCGCTCGCGGGTGATGGTGAAGGCGCGCCCCACCTCTTCGAGCGTGCACGGCGGGGACCCGGTGAGGCCAAAGCGCATCTCGATCACCTCCCGCTCGCGCCTGGGCAGGGTGGCCAGGACGCGGCGCACGTTCTCCTTGCGCAGGGCTTCGGAGGCGATCTCGAAGGGCGACTCGGCCGTGACGTCCTCCACGAAGTCAGCCAAGGAGGAGTCCTCCTCCTCGCCCACTGGCTTCTCCAGGGACACCGGCTGCTGGGCCATGCGCAAGATGTCGCGCACCTCATGGGTGGTGCACTGCAGCTGCTGGGCGATCTCCTGAGCGCTGGGCTCGCGGCCAAGCTGCTGGACGAGTTGACGCTCGACGTGGATGACCTTGTTGAGCTTCTCCACCATGTGCACCGGGATGCGGATGGTGCGGCCCTTGTCGGCGATGGCCCGTGTCACGGCTTGGCGGATCCACCACGTGGCGTAGGTGGAGAACTTGTAGCCACGGCGGTAGTCGAACTTCTCCACCGCGCGGATGAGGCCCAGCGACCCTTCCTGGATCAGGTCCAAGAAGGTCAGTCCCCGCCCCAGGTAGCCCTTGGCGATCGACACAACCAGACGCAGGTTCGCTTCGACCATGTGCTGCTTGGCCACCATGTCGCCACGCTCGATGCGCTTGGCCAGGCTGACTTCCTCTTCGGCGCACAGCAGCGGCACGCGACCGATCGAGCGCAGGTACATGCGCAGCGAGTCCATGCTGGGCTCCACGCTCAGATCGAGCTCGGTCCTCTTGAGCGGGTCGGGCTTGGCACGCATGGCTCGTGCGGCCTGCCGCGCGATGGCCTGCTCGTCCTCGGTCAGGTCGCGGCCCAGGGCGCGTGTGGCGCCCTCGCCGGCCTCGCTTGTCGCGTCTGGATCCTCGGCCGCCTCGCCCCCGAGGACATCGATGCCGTGCTCCTCGAGATGCGCATACAGGTCCACGACCTGCTGGCGCGTTACCTCGGCGTCCTCCAGAGCCGCGGCGATGGCCGTGGACGCGACGACCCCGCGGTCGTGCGCCTCGGCCAGCAGGCTCTGCAGCTCGTCCATCTCCACGATGGGCGTGTTCTCCACCGTCAGTACGTCAGCCAACTCGCTCAACCTCGCTCCCCATCGGATCCATCCAAGACAGGCGTGGCCCCCAAGACAGGCGTGGCACTGTCACACCGACCTTGCCCTGACCGCTTCCTCGCGTCGAGTCATACCAGAAGTGGTCCGCTCGCGGTTCGATCATGTCACGTTTGGTACGTACGTAGAGGCTGCCTTCTACACGCCGACGCACCCGCTCCGGCCGGGGGGCGCCCTGCGCCCCCCGCGCTACCCTGGGAGGCAGATGGCGTCGACGCCAGACACGGTCAGGACCGTCCCTACCGCCGACGTCCAGGCCCGCGCGCCGACCCTCTTGGTCGGCCTTTCGCGGGTGGGAGTGACCGGTGTGGAAAAGGTGATCCGCATCGGCTCAGAGCTCTTCTTCGCGCGGCTGGACTGCTTCGTGGACCTCGGTCCCCAGCAGAAGGGCGCGCACATGTCGCGCTTTGAGGAGGTGGTCAACGAGGCCATCGGGCGTGTGGTGCTCGGCGACTACGCGTTTCGCGCCGAGACCCTCGCCCAGCACATCGCCGAGGATGTGCGCGAGCGCCAAGGCGCGCGGCGCGCAGAGGTGACGATCGCCGCCCGCTACCCCGAGCACAAGCCCGCGCCCGTGTCGGGCGTGCTGACCCAGGAGCTGTTCACCCTGCTCGGGCGTGCGGTGGCCTCCGAGCGCGGCACGCGGCGCATGGTGGGGGTGGTGGCCACGGGCATGACCGCCTGCCCGTGTGCACAGGAGCTCGTCTTTGCCGGGGCCCGGGCACGTCTGCAGGACGACGGCTTCAACGCCGAGCAGATCGATCTGATCCTCGAGGACGTTCCCGTGGCCACGCACAATCAGCGTGGGGTGGGCACCCTGCACATCGGCTGCACGGAGGACTGCACCCACGCGGTGGACGGGCGGCGCCTGTTGGCCATCGCGGAGGGCGCCATGTCCTCTGAGACCTATGAGCTGATGAAGCGCAGCGACGAGGTGGCCGTGGTGGAGAAGGCGCATCGTCGCCCCCGCTTCGTGGAGGACTGCGTGCGCGAGATGATCGCCGGCGTTCTCGAGGAGTTCCCCGATCTCGGCGACGACAGCTTCGTCTCCGCCCACCAGGAGAACCTGGAGACCATCCACCAGCACAATGTGGTGGCCGAGCGCCACGGCCTGCTCGGTGAGCTACGGGGCGAGATCGCCTCCGGCGTGCTTCCCGCGCGCCACACCACCATGCGAGAGTGGCTGGACGCCTGAGCGCGGGTCTTTGACTCGGGCCGCGTTCAGATAAGTGATTCCCCGGTGCCGCCCGCGCGCCGGGAGCTCTCGGGGCGGTTCGCCTGCGCCTGGCCGAGCTGACGGCGCAGCCCGAAGAAGTAGTCGACGCCCGAGAGCACGGTCACGACGACCATGCCGTCGACCAGCAGCGAGAGCCACAGCGGACGACCGTCGACGGAGATCAGGAGGAGGATGGTCAGGACCTGAACCGCGGTCTTGGACTTGCCCCACCGGTTGGCGGCCATCACCACGCCCGACTGGGTGGCGGCCATACGGGTGGCGGTGACCGCGAATTCGCGGGCGATGATGACCATCGCCACCCAGGCGGCGACCCGGTGCAGCGAGACCAGGGTGACCACGGCACCGATGACGAGCAGCTTGTCGGCGACCGGGTCCATGAGCTTGCCGAAGGTGGTGATCGAGTTGCGCGCCCGCGCCAGGTAGCCGTCGATGAAGTCGGTCAGCGAGGCGACCGCGAAGACACCCGCGGCCAGCGCATCTCCGTCGGGCGTCTTGTCCAGCAGAGCGACGACGAGCACGGGCACGAGCATGATGCGCAGCAGCGTGAGCACGTTGGGCACGTTGGGCGAGAACACGGGGGAAGCGATTATGGACCCGCACGCGTCCGTCGGGTGGCGCTACTGGACGCGTCAAGCGTCCAGTACAGGTGCCCGGGCTCCGCGCGAGGCGCCCCCGCTGGCCGCGACGACGAGCGCGATCGCCACGACCTCGCGGGGGCGCAGGCGCTGACCAAGCACGAGCAGGCCCGCTAGCGAGGCAATCGCCGGCTCGAGGCTCATGAGCACGCTGAACACGTTGGCGGGCAGCCGACGCAGTGCCTCGGTCTCCAGCGAGTAGGGGATGACCGAGCTCACGAGGGCCACCGCGGCGCCGAGGGCCAGAAGGGTAACGCTGAGCAGCGCCTCGCCGGCGCCGACCAGGCCAGGAATGACCAACGCTGCGGCACCCACGCACATGGCCAGGGCCAGGCCCGTGGATCCCGCAAAGGCGCGCGCGACCCGTGCGTTGATGAGGATGTAGGCCGCCCAGAAGCAGCCCGCCAGGGCGGCCAGGGCGACGCCGCTTGAGTTAGAGCCGCCAGGCAGCCCGTCTGCGAGCAGCAGGATCCCGCCGCCGGCCAGGGCGACCCAGACGAGGTCCAGCCGGCGCCGCGAGCCGAGTACCGCCACGGCCAGCGGACCGACGAACTCCACGGTGACCGCCGGCCCCAGGGCGATCCGCTCGAGCGCCTCGTAGAAGCACAGGTTCATGGCGGCCAGCGTGAGTCCCAGCAGCGCGGCCAAGCGCAGGTGCGCCGGCCGGTGGGTCCCCGGGCGCGCGCCGGTCACCGCCACCAGGATCACCGCCGCGAAGGCCAGTCGCAGCAACGACGTTCCCGCGGGTCCGAGCTGGGAGAACATGGTCGCGGCCAGCGCCGCTCCGAACTGGATCGACCCGATGCCGGCGATCACCAGGCCGATGGGCGGCACTCGCGCGAGGCCCCGAGAGGCCGCGGACGGCGGGCTCGCGATCAGGGCTTCAGGCGGTGCCCGGTGCAGAACAGCCACGCGCTCCAGGCCACCACGGCTGCGGCGAGCACGCCGGTGACGGCCAGGGCCAGGCCGACCGATACGTCGCTGGAGCCCAAGAAGCCGTAGCGCACGGCCTGCACGAGGTAGAAGATGGGATTGAAGTGGGAGATCTCTCGCCAGGGAGAGGGCAGCACCGACACCGAGTAGAAGACGCCGCCCAGGAAGCTGAGGGGCACGATGACGATGTTCTGCACGAAGCCCGCGTGATCCCAGGTGCGCGCGTAGATGCCCACCACCACGCCAAGTGAGGCGAACAGCGTCAGCCCGAGAATCACCGCAGCCACCAGCACGGCGGGCTCGCGCACCGGCACACCGGTGATGGGCAGCGCCAGAGCCAGCAGGGAAAGGCCGATGAGCAGCGCGCGCACCACCCCGCCCAGGGACAGTCCCAAATTGATCTCCCAGTTGCGCATGGGAGAGGCGAGCACGTCGTTGAGGTAGCGATCAAAGCGCGCCTGGAACACCGAGGAGGAGTTGTTGGCGTAGGCGGCTTGCACCATGCCCATCGTGATGAGCCCGGGCACGATGAACACGCGATAGTCCACGCCTTGCACGTGGCGAATGCGTCCGCTCAGCGACAGCCCAAACACGAGGATGAACAAGAAGGCGGAGACCACGGGGGCGGCGACCGTCTGGGTCCACAGCTTGAGCACCCGCAGTACCTCGCGTCCGCCCAGCGCGATCAGACCGCGGCGACGCTCGAGCAGCTGCTCGCGACGCGAGGCGGCGGGCGCGGGCGCCTCGGTGAGGGCCGTGTTGCTCACGAGGCCATCGCCTTGACGTAGACGTCGGCCAGCGAGCTCGCTTGGAAGGCGTCGAGCAGAGCGGCCGAGCTGTCGCGCGCGATGATGCGCCCCCCACGGATCAGGCCAACCTCGCGGCATAGCTCCTCGGCCTCCTCCAGGTAGTGCGTGGTGAGCAGGATGGTGGTGCCCTGCTCGTGCAGGCGGCGGATGTAGCGCCACAGCTCGATGCGCAGCTCGAAGTCGACCCCGGCGGTTGGCTCATCGAGGATCACCAGGCGCGGCTCGTGCATGAGCGCACGGGCCAGCAGCAGCCGCCGGCGCATCCCGCCCGAGAGCGATGGGGCGCGCACGCCGGCCTTGGCGCGCAGGTCGAATACGTCCATCATCTCCTTCGCGCGCAGGCGAGCGTGGCTGCGCGGCATGCCGTAGTAGCCGCCGTGGTAGACGAGCGTCTCCTCCACGTCGAGGAAGCGGTCGAGGTTGACGTCCTGCTCGGCGAGTCCGATGAGCCGGCGCGCCTCGCGCGAACCGTGGTCGTGGCCGAACACGCGGATCTCCCCGGCGGTGCTGCGAATCAGGTTGCACACTGCGCTGATCAGCGTCGTCTTGCCCGCACCGTTGGGGCCCAGCAGCCCGAAGAAGTCGCCGTCGGCGATCTCCAGGTCGAGGCTGTCGAGAGCCAGGAGCCCCTCGTCGTAGCGCTTGGTCAGGCCACTGATGCGCAGTGCGGGCACGGAAGACACGCTTCCCGACTGTAGAAGGGGACGCTATGCTAGCTTGATAGCTAGCTTTATATAAATATAGAGGAGGCAACATGTCCCGCCCCGGCCGCACCCCGGTCCACCGTCCTGCCCAGCGCGGCGCCCAGGCCACCTCAGCCCTGTTCGTGCGCATCCCCGCCGAGCAGGCCCAGCGCCTGGACCGCGCCGCCTTTGAGCTCAAGCTGCCCAAGCAGCGCCTGATCTCCGGCCTGCTCGAGCGCTATGTCGACCCCGACTCGGCTGACTCCCTCGTTGCCCTGTCAGGCGCCGAGGAGGGTGCGCGGCGGGTTACGGTGGAGACCTTCGGGTCCGATCCGCTGGCCGTGGGCCATCACCACTTCCGCCCGCGAGAGCCTGAGGTGCTCACCGCCGCGGAGGCCGGCGAGCTGCTGCAGGTCGACGTCGAGGTCGTCGAGAGCCTCGCGCGCGACGGCGAGCTTCCGGGGCGCCGCCTGGGCGGCCACTGGCGCTTTGCCCGGGGCGCGCTGCTGACCTGGTTGGGTGCCCCGGGCGCTTCGCCGCCTGGCGCCGAAGACCGCTCCGACCTCGCCGCAGGCGAGCGCTAGGGTCTGGCCATGCCACTGATCCCGATGGTCATCGAGCGCACGTCGCGCGGCGAGCGTGAATTCGACATCTACTCGCGGCTGCTCAACGAGCGCATCATCTTCCTGGGCACGCCGATCGACGATCAGGTGGCCAACCTCGTGGTGGCCCAGCTGCTGCATCTCGAATCGGCCGACCCCGACAAGGACATCTCCATCTACATCAACTCACCCGGCGGGAGCATCTATTCCGGGCTGGCCATCTACGACACCATGCAGTTCATCAAGCCGGCCGTGTCCACGATGTGCGTGGGGGTCGCCATGTCGATGGGCTCGCTACTGCTGACCGGTGGCGCGAAGGGCAAGCGCGCGTGCCTGCCCAACAGTCGCATCCTCATCCACCAGCCCTCCGCCGGGTTCGAGGGCCAGTCGACCGATATCGAGATCCACGCCCGCGAGATCCTGAACATGCGCGGACGCGTCGATGAGATCTACGCCCAGCACACCGACAAGCCCGTCGAGCAGGTGCACACCGACATGGAGCGCGACCGCTTCTTCACCGCCGAGCAGGCGCTGGAGTACGGCCTGATCGACCGCGTGCTCGAGAGCCACTAGTCCGCACGCCGTGCCGCGCCGTGCCGGGGCGATGGCGGGTGCGGCGGCGCCCTTCAGGCGATCGGATGCTCGATCGCGCCGAGCCCCTCGATCTCCACGCGCACGGTGTCCCCGCGGGCCAGGAAGACCTGCGGATCCATGCCTACGCCCACGCCGCTGGGCGTGCCCGTGAGGATCAGCGTCCCCGCCTCCAGCGTGCAGGTCTGGGCAATGAAGGCGAGCAGCTCGGGCACCGTGAAGATCAGATCCGCGGTGCTCCAGTCCTGGCGCAGCTCGCCGTTTCCACGTGCGCAGCCACAGCCCGTGTGGGTTGGGCACCTCGTCGGCGGTGGTGATCCAGGGGCCGTACGGACAGAACCCATCGGCGCCCTTGGCCCGTGTCCAGTGAGGCTCGCGGCCCTGCAGGTCGCGCGCGCTGACGTCATCGGCCACGGCATAGCCAGCCACCTGGCCGCCGACGCCCACGATCACGGCCAGTTCCCCCTCGTAGTCCAGGCGCCGGACCACCTGCGGGCAGGGCACGGGGGCGCCGGGTGGCGCGGCCGCACCGGAAAGCTTGGCGAACACGATCGGCTGCTCGGGGGGCTCACGCCCCGTCTCGGCCGCGTGGGCGGCGTAGTTGAGCCCGATGCCCAGGATCGCCGGCGGGCGTGCGATCGGCGCCAGCAGGGTCAACCCCTCCAGCGGCCACCGCGGTCCGTCGGGCGCACCGGCGCCGCCGGGGTGCGCGAGCAGCTCGAGCACCGACACGTCCTCGGGGAAGGCGACCAGGTGATCGTCGCGCACCTCCCCGGCCCGCGGAGTCTCTGAGCCGGCGGGCAGGAAGGAAGCCAGGCGCATGGGAGGGGAGGGTACCCGCCGCCGGCCAATATGCTCGCCGGCCTGATGGGTGCCCTGAGGACCGTGGAGCGCATCAGCCTCGCTCTGGTGGCGGCGTTCAGCGTCCTGGCGGGCGTCGCCGACCTAAGCCACTGGCCCGCGGTGCCCCGTTTCGCGTTGGCCACCGTCGCTCTGGCGGGGCTGGCCTGGGTGGTGTCCTTTGCCACCGAGCAGCTCGGCCAGCGCCTGGGACCCGGAGTGACCGGGCTGACGCAGTCGACCCTGGGCAATCTGCCCGAGCTGTTCGTGGTCATCTTCGCGCTGAACGCCGGTGAGCTCGTCGTCGCGCAGACGGCCATCCTCGGCTCGCTGCTGGCCAACGCGCTGCTGGTGCTCGGGCTGGTGATCGTCGTCGGCTCGCGTGCCGCGGAGGATGGCGTCATGCGCTTTCGCCGGCGCCTGCCCAACGACACGGCGACGCTGTTGCTGGTCACCGTCTTCATCATCGTGACCGTCGGCCTGTCCCTGCGCACCGGGGATCCGGCGTCACACCACGTCAAGACCATCTCGGCGGTCGCGGCGGCTTGCCTACTCGCCGTCTACGTCTCCTGGGTAGTGCCCTACGTGCGCGCGGACAGCATCGAGGGTGGGGACGGCCACGCGGCCCGCGCCGGCCCGCGCGTGGGCACCGGGCTGACCATCGCGCTGCTGGTGATCGGAGGCATCGGGTCGGCCTTTGTCTCGGACTGGTTCATCAATGCCCTGGCCCCCGCGATCGCCAGGCTGCACCTCTCCCAGGCCTTTGCGGGGCTGGTGATCGTGGCGGTGGCCGGCAACGCGGTGGAGAACTTCGCCGGCCTGGTGCTCGCCCGCAAGGGCCAGGCCGACCTGGCGATCTCGGTGGTCAAGAACTCGGTAGCCCAGATCGCTGCCTTCCTGTTCCCGGCGCTGGTGCTGATCTCCCTGGCCCTGCCGACGACGCTGACGTTCGCGGTGTCCCCCGTGTACATAGGGGCGCTGGCCCTCACCGCGGTGCTGCTCTGGCAGGTGACGGGCGACGGCGAGGCGGTCGCGTTCGAGGGATGGGCGCTGGCCTCCCTGTACGTCATCCTCGGCGTGGTGGCCCTGTATGAGTAGCCCACACGCTTGCTTGACCCGCCTGCGAGGCGGTAGATAGGGTCGCTGGGCTCGTTCGTCGTCAAGCTGACCTCTCTAGGCAAGGAGCACCCATGGATCCCGAGGGACTGAAGGCGATACCGCTGTTCTCGTCGCTGAGCTCTGAGGACCTGCGACTGGTGGCGCAGTACGTCTCTGAGGTATCGGTCTCGCCGGGCCAGCACCTTGTCGACGAGGGTGACTACGCCTATGAGTTCTTCATGATTCAGGACGGCACCGCTGAGGTCACCCGTGGCGGGGAGAAGGTGGCCGAGCTCGGTGCCGGAGAGGTCTTCGGCGAGATCGGTCTGCTCGAGAAGCAGACCCGCAACGCCTCGGTGGTGGCCAAGACGGCCATGCGCCTGGTCACCCTGTCGCACTGGGACGTTACGCGCCTGCGCAAGCGGTGGCCTCAGATCCTCGAGCAGCTGCAGCAGGCGACCGCGGAGCGCAAGCCCGAGGCGCAGCCGAGCTCGAGCTAGCGCGGCGGGAGCCGGGCGCGGCCTCGCCAGGGCCCGGCGGCCGGGGATCCGGGGACGGCGGTTCTCGCCTGCGAGTGAAGCGCCGGTCAACGAGCTGTCAACGCAACCGCGCGAGCCGCGGAGGCGAACTGTTAGCGATTGCCTACATCGCTGTAAAGAAATGGCTCGCAACCTTGCCAGCACGCGAGTGTTTGGCACGATGACCCCATGTCCTGCGAAGCCCACATCCTCCCCCTGCCCATCGCCCTCGGGCTGCCTGGCGCATCGTCCGGTCGTACACCCGTGCCCTTCGCCGCCGAGGTGACCGACGTTCGCGTCGACGCGGCTCAGAGCGGGCGAGCGTGTGGGTCTGTCTGGCGTGCCACGGGTCATGAGGAGCCGGTCTTCCTCGATCATTCCGGCCGTCGCAAGCATCTGATGGCCGTCCTGGCCACCGTGGCCGCCACGCTCAGCGTGGGGTGGCTAGGGGCGCTGTTCACCGGAGCGGCGGGCTTTGCCGACCTCCCGGCCGGCACCCTGGCCGTGGCCTCGGCTCCGAGACCGGCCGCGGTGATCAGCCACACCGCCGAGCGGGCGCGACTGTCCAGTGCGCTTGCCCTTCCGCTTGCCCACCGTCGCACCCTGGCCGACCTGGACGATCACGGCGGCCACCACCGTCGCGTGTCCCAGCGCCTCACGCGCGCCTGATCGCTCGCTGGGTCAGTTGCCGCCTCGACCCGCGCCGGCCCGTGCGCCGCAGCCCGCCGGCCCGGACCGCAGCTGCGCGACGCTGGGAGGATCGCTGGCCAGCAGCTCAGGCAGGCTGACGGCTCGCAGGTGGCGCCGCTCGATCTCGGGGAGGATCTGCAGCAGGGCCCGGATCGTCTGACCGCGGTTCTCGTGCATGAGGATGATCGACCCGCCATGCAGGCCGGCGATCACGTTGTGCGCGATGCCGGCGTAGTCAGCCCCCAGCGAGTCGGCGGAGTCCACGGTCCACAGCACCTCCAGCATCCCGTGGCGGCGAGCGATTTGGTCGATGGCCTGATTGCGACCGCCGTAGGGAGGACGGAACAGGTCGACGGGGCCGCCGGAGTCGTGCGCCAGCGCTGTCTGCGTGCGCACGATCTCGGACTGGGCCGAAGCAGGGGTGAGTTGGGTCAGCAGCGGATGCGTCCACGTGTGGTCACCGACGGCTCCCAGCATGCGCTCGCGGCGCACCGCCCCCGCCACCAGCCCGAGGTTGCGCCCCACGACGAAGAAGGTGGCGCGCGCCCGGTGCTTCTCCAGCTTGCGGATGGCCAGGTTCGTGTATGGGCCGGGACCATCGTCGAAGGTGAGGGCAACCATGTCGCCGTGGCGTCCTGCGCAGTAGAGCGGCAGCCCCAATGCGGCCAGGCGGCGCACGGCGGCCGTTTGCGCCGCGTCGGACGTCACCCCTCCCGGCCGCGAGCCTCTCCGCGTCGCCAATGTGCTTGCCGCGCCGTCAGCGCTTGACCCGGAGGTCGGCCCGGTGGGGCCACCGGAGCGGCTGGCGTGGCCGGAACGACCCAAGACCACCACGGCGAGCACGGCCAGCACACCGGCAGCGAGCAGGATCGCCAACAGCCGTCGTCGGCGCGGGCCGGCAGCGAGCGCAGGCTTTGGCCGCGGTTCACGGCGGTGGCGGGGAGCGGGCAGGGACACGCGGCGCAGGCGGGAGGGACAGCCCGGGTGACGCTACCGTAGCGCCAGATGGTCACCGCAGCCCAGCGCATCGCCTTGGCGTGTGCGGTGCTCGCCTGCACGCTGGCCGGCGTCGGGTGCGGCGCCCGGCCCGGAACCGGGCTGGCCCTGGGTGCACCGGCGGCGCTGCCCGCCTCCACACGCTCGCACGTCGCCGTGGTGGTCATGGAGAACCAGGAGCTGTCCGGGGTGATCGGCCGGCACGATGCGCCCTACGTCAATGCCCTGGCTCGTCGCTATGCCCTGGCCACCAATTACTACGCCATCGCCCATCCGTCGCTGCCCAACTATCTGGCCATCCTTGGTGGCTCGACCTTCGGCGTGCACTCTGACTGCACCGACTGCTCGGTCAGCGCGCCCAACCTCGTCGACCAACTCGAGCGATCGCGCGTGAGCTGGCGCGCCTATATGGAGGGACTGCCCGCCGCCTGTGACACCGCAGCCGACAGCGGTGGCTACGCCAAGAAGCACGACCCTTTCCTGTACTTCCGCGACGTCGTGAGCAGTCGCGCTCGCTGCTCGCAGGTGGTCCCCTATGGGCGCCTGCGCGGCGATCTGCGCTCCGGGCGCCTGCCCGATTTCGTCTGGGTGACACCCAACCTGTGCGATGACGGTCACGACTGCTCACTCAGCCAGGCCGACCGCTACCTGGCCTCGATCGTGCCGGCCCTCCTGCATGAGCTCGGGCCCCGCGGAGTGCTCATCCTCACCTGGGATGAGGGAACGAGCGATCGCTCGTGCTGCGGTGGCCAGGCCGCCGGTGGTCGCGTGGCCACGATCGTGGCCGGTCCCGGCGCACGCGCGGCCACCATGTCCTCCGCGCCGTACGACCATTACAGCCTGCTGCGCACCGTCGAGGACCTGCTCGGGCTGCCCCACCTGGGGCGGGCGGCCGACCCCCGCACCCGGCCGCTCGACGCCCTGCTGCGCAGGCCCGGCAAGCTGCGGTGAAGACGCAGAGGCCGCCGGCCGGTTGGCGGGCGGGATGGCCGCTTGGCGTCGGCGGAGGTGGGGCTTGCTCGCGGGCCGCGCCGCCGCCTGAGGGCACGCCGCAGCCTGAGCCGCGCTAGACTGGCCGCACCTCGCGCCGGCGGGGTTTTTCTTCGCCTGGCGCCGCTGCCCATCACCACACCGGGGAACGCACATGGCCCGCGGAGACGTGCGGATCGCTATCACCCTCGCCTGCGAGGAGTGCAAGCATCGCAATTACCAGACCAATAAGAGCAAGCGCAACAATCCCGATCGCATCACGCTGCGCAAGTTCTGCCGCTGGTGTCGTCGGCATACCAGCCATCGCGAGACTCGCTAGCGCGCTCGAGTCGTGGCCCGCGATCGTAAACGCGCCAAGCAGCGCCAGCAGCAGCGTCGTGCCCATCAGGGTGGCGCTGCGCGTGACACTCAGCCGGTGCGCCAGAACGTGCCCGGAGCGCTGCAGCATGCCTCCGGCGAGGTCGATGAGTTCGATGCGGCGCTCGTGCGCGGTGCGCGGCCCGCTGATGTGCCCGTCGGCGATGCGCCGCGCACCGCCGGCGACGCGCCGCCTACCGACGACGCGCGCGACGGCGAGGGTCAAGCGGCGGTGAGGGCGAGCGGCGGCGAGGGTCAAGCGGGTGGCGGGGATGTCGCCCAGCCGGCCTCCCACGATCAGCTCGTCGACCCGCCGTCGGACGCCCTGGAAGTCGGCGAGGACGTCGGCGCCGCGGGCGAGCCGGAGGCCGAGCGGATGCCCGCGCGCCGCCGTGGCGCGGGTGCCGACCGTCCCCGCGGCAACCGGGCCCTGGCCTTCATGCGTGCGAGCTGGGCCGAGCTTCAGCGCGTGCAGTGGCCCGATCGACGCCAGGTGGCCCAGGCCACGGCCGTCGTGTTGGGCTTTGTCGTGGTCGCCGGCGCCTATCTGGGAATCGCCGACCTCGTAGCCAAGAAGATCGTGGACGCCATCCTGTAGCGCCCGCGGCTGTCTCTCCCTCCTTTTTTCCGTCCCTCCCTCTGCCGTCAGGAATCGCATGTTTCGCTGGTACGTCGTCAACACCTACTCCGGTCACGAGAACAAGGTCAAGCAGAACCTCGAGCATCGTGTCGTCTCACTCAGCCAGCAGCGCGCCGTGCGCCAGGTGGTCGTGCCGACCGAGGCCGTCTCGGAGATGAAGGACAACCAGAAGATCACCGTCGAGAAGCGCACGATGCCGGGCTATGTGCTCGTCAACATGGAGCTCAACGAGGCCTCTTGGGTCCTGGTCAAGGGAACGCCCGGCGTGACCGGCTTCGTCGGGGCCTCCAACGAGCCGGTGCCTCTGACCCAGTCAGAGGTCGATCGGCTGCTGCACAAGACCGACGTGGCCACCGCGCCACGCACGCGCGCTCAGTTCACCATCGGCGAGACCGTCAAGGTGGTCTCCGGGCCGCTGTCTGATTTCTCGGGGGAGATCTCCGAGATCAACGAGGACGCTGCGCGCCTGAAGGTGCTCGTGTCGATCTTCGGCCGCGAGACGCCGGTCGAGGTGGGCTACGACCAGGTCAAGAAGGTCTAACGGCCCCCCATCTACTACCGTTAGCTCCGCGCCATGGCCAAGAAGGTACTCACCACCATCAAGCTGCAGACCGTAGGCGGTCAGGCCACCCCGGCCCCGCCCGTCGGGCCTGCTCTGGGCCAGCACGGCATCAACATCATGGAGTTCTGCAAGTCGTTCAATGCCCAGACCCAACAGGACGCGGGCACGGTGATCCCGGTGGTCATCACTGTCTACGAGGATCGGTCCTTTACCTTCGTGACCAAGACGCCGCCCGCCGCGGTGCTCATCCGCCAGGCCATCGGCATTGACAAGGGCTCGGCCGAGCCGCACCGCGCAAAGGTGGGCACGATCAGCGCCGACCAGCTGCGCGACATCGCCGAGCGCAAGATGCCCGACCTCAACGCCAACGATTTGGAGCAGGCCACCAGCATCATCGCGGGCACGGCGCGCTCGATGGGCGTGGAGGTGGCCTCGTGAGTGCCCACCGACCCGTGGCCACGAGGCGCTCATGAGCCGCCACGGCCGCCACCACCTCGAGGCCCGGGCGCAGGTCGATCGCGATCGCGAGTACGCGCCGGCCGAGGCCGTCAGGCTGGTCAAATCGCTCAAGCGCGCCGGCTTCGACGAGTCCGTGGAGGTTCACGTGCGCACGGGGTTGAACGTGCGCCACGCCGACGAGCAGTTGCGCGGAACGGTGGCGCTGCCCAACGGACTGGGCAAGGAGGTTCGCATCGCCGTGTTCGCGCGCGGCGACCGCGCCCGTGACGCAGAGCAGGCGGGAGCCGATGTGGTCGGCGACGAAGACCTGGCCAAGCGCATCGAGGAGGGCTTTGACGCCTTCGACGTGGCCATCGCCACGCCCGATCTCATGCCCGTGGTGGGACGCCTCGGTCGTATCCTCGGCCCGTCCGGCAAGATGCCCAACCCCAAGGTTGGCACCGTCACCATGGACGTGGCCCGCGCTGTGCAGGAGGCCAAGGCGGGCAAGGTCGAGTACCGCACCGACCGGACCGCCATCGTGCATCTGGTCATTGGCAAGACCAGCTTCGACGAGCGCCAGTTGCTTGAGAACTACGCCGCGGTCATCGATGAGCTCGTGCGCGCCAAGCCCTCCGCGGCCAAGGGACGCTACCTGCGCACGGTCACCATGGCTTCGACCATGGGCCCTGGTGTGAAGGTCGACCCGTCGCGCACGCGCGACATCGTCGACGACGCGGCAGCGGCCGCTGCCTGACCTGAGCATCGCGCAACGTGTAGCGGCGGCGGCGGGCGCGCGGTAGGCGAGCGCCCCGGCTACACTGCCGGACGGCCTTCTTCATAGGCGCACTGCCCAAGACCCCCGGCATGGCCTAAGACCGGGGCAGGCGGAGCGATCGTTGCGGTTCATCCGCTCTCGACGCCCCGGACTGCGTGGGGCATCCACCGTCAGAGAGCCAGAGGACGCACATGAACCGAGAGCAGAAGGCCGCGACCATCGAGGCGCTGGTCAGCGAGATCGAGCGGGCCGAAGCCGTCTTCGCCGTTGACTATCGCGGCATCTCGGTGCCCCAGGCCGCCGAGCTTCGCACCAAGCTGCGCGACGCGGACGCGAGCTTCCGTGTGGTCAAGAACTCCCTCACCGAACGTGCCGCCGACCAAGCAGGGGCGACGACGCTGAAGCCCCTGCTGCAGGGACCGACGGCGCTGACCTTCGTCCACGGCGACGCGGCCCAGGCGGCCAAGGCAATCGCCGACTACGCGCGCCTCACCCAGCTGCTGCCCTTCAAGGGCGGCCTGCTGGACGGCGATGCCCTCGACGCGGAGCAGATCCGTGCCATTTCCCGCCTGCCCTCCCGCGAGGCCCTCTATGGCCAGCTCGTCGGCATGGTCGCCTCGCCCCTGACCGGCCTGGTACGCACCCTCGGGGCGCTCGTCGGCGGCCTGGCCGTCGCCCTCGGCCAGGTGCGCGACAAGAAGGAGTCCGGCGAGATACCGGCCGGTGAGGCACCGGCCACAGTGAGCCCGCCGGCTAGCGTCGAGGTGTCTCCGAGCGAGGCGCCCGTCCGCGACGGGCCCGTTGACGAGCCTGTCGGCGACCCGGCCACCGTGGAGCCGCCCGCCGGTTCGGAGAGCGAGGCGGCGGCCGAGGAGAGTGCTCCGCCAGCGGAGGAGTCCGCGGCGCCTCTGTCCGACGAGGCCCCCGCGCCCGACCCGGCGGCGCCTGACCAGAGCGCCGCCGGCCAGCCTTTCCATCAGGACGACAATCAGGCGGACGCTTCGGCCTAGCCCGAGACCACCGCCGAAGCGACCGATCAAGGAGACATCACATGGCTACCAACACGCAGGAGTGGATCGACGAGCTCAAGGGCATCTCGGTGCTCGAGCTCGCCGAGCGCATCAAGGCGCTCGAGGAGGAGTTCGGGGTGTCGGCCGCCGCCATGGCCGCTCCGGCCGCACCCGTCGCGGGAGATGGCGCCGGGCCCGAGGTGGAGGAGCAGACGGCCTTCGACGTCATGCTCACCGGCGCCGGGGAAAAGAAGATCCAGGTGATCAAGGTGGTGCGCGCGGCCACCGGCCTTGGCCTCAAGGAGGCCAAGGCGCTGGTCGACGAGGCCCCGAAGGCCGTCAAGGAGGGTGTCGACCGCGAGGAGGCCGACCGCGTCAAGCAGGAGCTCGAGGAGGCCGGCGCGAGCGTCGAGATCAAATAGGTAGGACGTCGGCGGCGCGATCGCGGCGCCCACAGAGGCTTCGTCCGGGCGTGGGGGGCCTCTGTGTTGATCCGAGGTTACGTCCCCCAAGTGCGCAGTTTGCGCTAGAGTGCCCGCGCCGACCGATAGCCGCAGCCGCCCCCTGGCATGGGGCACCGCGCCACATACGCGGTGACCCGGGGCGGGGTCCGTGAGCGTTGGCAGCCCTACCAGGGGTCGCGTCTCCCTGTGTTATCTTTGCTGGTCGCGCTTCGTGCGCCCTCTGCCCGTCTCTCTCCGACCTTCCGAGGAGTCTCTTGGCTGCTGTTGATGACCTCCGGACGCGCCGTACGTTCGCGCGCCTGTCCAAGTCGCTGGACGTTCCCAACCTGATTGACATCCAGCGCCGCTCGTTCGAGTGGCTGACCGGCCTTCAGAAGGGTGGCCTGCGCGAGACGATCGACGACATCTCGCCGATCGAGGACTACACGGGCAACCTTGCCGTGCAGTTCGGCGAGTTCGTCTTCGACGAGCCCGTCGCCTCCATCGAGCAGTGCCGCGAGAAGGATCTCACCTACGCGCGGCCGCTCACCGTGACCGTCGCCTTCATCAACCGCGAGACCGGCGAGATTCGCGAGCAGTCGGTGTTCATGGGCGATTTCCCGTGGATGACCGAGCGGGGCACCTTCATCATCAACGGCACCGAGCGCGTGGTCGTCACGCAGTTGGTGCGCTCCCCCGGGGCCTACCTGATGGAGCCCAAGGACCGTGAGAAGCAGGTCTTCATCGCCAACCTGATGCCGGCCCGTGGCTCCTGGTTGGAGCTGGAGATCGACAAGAAGGGCAAGGTCTTCGTCCGCATCGACCGCAAGCGCAAGCTACCGGTGACCGTTCTGCTGCGGGCGATGGGCTACGCCGGCGACGAGGAGATCCTGCGCCTCTTCGACAACTCGCACTACATCCACAACACGGTCGAGTCCGACCCCGAGGTGACCCGTACCGAGGAGGGCGCGCTGATCGAGCTGTTCAAGAAGCAGCGCCCCGGCGAGCCGCCCAGCGTGGACAACGCGCGTGCGCTGCTCAACCAGCTCTTCTTCGACCCCAAGCGCTACGACCTCACGCGCGTGGGTCGCTACAAGCTCAATTCGCGTCTGGGCCTGGATATCGATCTGGACACGCGCACCCTCACCCACGACGACATCCTCGCCCTGGTCCGGGAGCTGGTATCGCTGCCCAAGCGCCTGGGCATGCCCGAAGAGCCGGAGGTGGAGATCAAGGACTACGCGGCGGAGGCGGCGAGCATGCCGCGCGAGCCGGTCGACGAGCACCTCGACGAGTACGAGCACTTTGGAAACCGCCGTCTGCGGACCGTGGGCGAGCTCATCCAGGAGGCCTTCCGCATCGGCCTCTACCGCATGGAGCGCGTGGTGCGCGAGCGGCTGACCACCGAGGACGCCGACACCATCACGCCCCAGACCATCATCAACATTCGTCCGGTGGTGGCCGCGCTGAAGGAGTTCTTCGGCTCCTCGCAGCTGTCGCAGTTCATGGACCAGACCAACTCGTTGTCGGGTCTCACCCATCGCAGGCGGCTGAGCGCGCTGGGCGCCGGAGGGCTCACGCGCGAGCGCGCGCCCATCGAGGTGCGCGACGTGCACCCCACCCATTACGGGCGCATGTGCCCCATCGAGACGCCGGAAGGCCCGAACATCGGCCTGATCGGCTCGCTGTCCTCCTACGCCCAGGTGTCCGAGCACGGCTTCGTGACCACCCCCTACCGTGTGGTCACCGACGGAGCGGCGACGGGGGAGGTCGTCCACCTGGACGCCACCCAGGAGGAGGAGCGCATCATCGCCCAGGCCAACACGCCGATCGACGCCAAGTCGGGGCGGTTGGAGGGCGAGGAGATCCTCTGTCGTACGCAGGCCGGTCAGTACGTCACCGTCGGCCCCCAGGAGGTCGATCTTGTCGACGTGTCACCCGAGCAGATCTGGTCCGTGGCCACGGCGATGATCCCGTTCCTGGAGCACGACGACGCCAACCGTGCCCTGATGGGCTCCAACATGCAGCGCCAAGCCGTTCCCCTGCTCAAGGCCGACGCCCCGCTGGTGGGCACCGGCATGGAGCGTCGCGCCGCGCTGGACACCGGCGATGTGCTGCTGGCCAAGAACACCGGCACGGTCAGCTACGTCGACGCCGACCGCATCGTGGTCGACGCCGGGGACGGGCCCGACGAGTACCACCTGCAGAAGTTCATGCGCTCCAATCAGGGCACGCTGATTCACCAAAAGCCCCGCGTGCGCACCGGTCAGGTGCTCGAGCAGCGCGGCGTGCTCGCCGATGGCTCCTCGACCGACCAGGGCGAGATGGCGCTGGGCAAGAACCTGATGGTCGCCTTCATGTCCTGGGAGGGTTACAACTTCGAGGACGCGATCATCCTGTCCAAGCGCCTGGTCAAGGACGACGAGCTCACCTCGATTCACATCGAGGAGTACGAGATCGATGCCCGCACGACCAAGCTGGGCGAGGAGGAGATCACGCGCGACATCCCCAACCGCTCGGAGGAGTCGCTGCGCCATTTGGACGACCGCGGCATCGTGCGGGTGGGGGCCGAGGTGGCCTCCGGCGATCTGCTGGTGGGCAAGGTCACGCCCAAGGGTGAGACCGAGCTGACCGCGGAGGAGAAGCTGATTCGTGCGATCTTCAAGGAGAAGGCCCGCGAGGTGCGCGATACCTCGCTGAAGGTGCCCCATGGCGAGGGCGGAGTGGTCATCGACGTGATGACCTTCAGCCGCGACGCCGGCGACGACCTGCCTCCGGGAGTCAATGATCTGGTGCGCGTGTTCGTGGCCAAGAAGCGCAAGATCTCCGAGGGCGACAAGCTCGCCGGACGCCACGGCAACAAGGGCGTCATCTCCAAGATCGTCGACGAGCAGGACATGCCCTTCCTGGAGGACGGCACCCCGGTCGACGTGATCCTGAACCCGCTCGGCGTGCCGAGTCGCATGAACGTCGGTCAGATCCTGGAGACCCACCTCGGGTGGGTCGCCGCCCAGGGCTGGTACTCCGACGGGTCGCCCGAGTTCGATCTGGCCCACGGTGAGGGCGATCGCACTGGTGGCAAGGGGCGCGTGTATGTCTCCACTCCGGTGTTCGACGGCGCCACCGTCGAGGATGTCGATCAGGCCCTGGTGCGCTGGCAGGACGAGCACGCAGGGCGTATACGCATGGATGTCGACAAGCAGCGTCGTCCGGGAGAGCAGGCGTCCGGCAAGATGACGCTGTTCAACGGACGTACCGGCCAGCCCTTCGAGGAGCAGGTCACGGTCGGCTACATGTACATCCTGAAGCTGCTGCACCTGGTGGACGACAAGATCCACGCCCGCTCGACCGGCCCGTACTCGCTGGTCACCCAGCAGCCGCTGGGCGGCAAGGCGCAGTTCGGCGGCCAGCGCTTCGGCGAGATGGAGGTGTGGGCGCTCGAGGCGTTCGGCGCCGCATACACCCTGCAGGAGATGCTGACCATCAAGTCAGATGACACCGTCGGGCGCGTAAAGGCCTATGAGGCCATCGTCAAGGGCGAGAACATCGCCGAGCCGTCGATCCCGGAGTCCTTCAAGGTCCTGCTCAAGGAGATGCAGTCGCTCGCCTTGGACGTCAACGTGGTCTCCGAGGAGGGTCAGCGCACCGAGATGCGCGACGAGGACGACGACCTGCTGCGGGCCGCCGAGGAGCTGGGCATCGACCTGTCCGGGGTTCGCGGGCCGACCAACGGTGCCAGCGATGAGGTGCTCGAGAGCGAGACCGGTGAGGACGCGGTCGAGGGCGATCCGCTCGACGAGGCTTCCGCTGACGGCACCCCGGCCGCCACCCCGGCCGCCGTCGATGGGGAGGGGCCCGAGGCCGACTCAGACCTCGAGCTCTCAGACGTTCCGGTCGGCGATCTCCCCCCCGACACGGACACGTAGGGCTTCACGTCGCGGGCACCCGGTCGGGGCGTTCAGCGCCCTCCGGGTGGTCGCCGCCCGGTTCAGCCCCCAGCACTTCGCCTCAGCTCCGGCCCTTGGCCTTCGCACACCCCCCAGTTAGAGGAATCGCATGATCGACATCAACAACTTTGACGCCATCGAGATCAGCCTCGCGTCCTCCAAGCAGATTCGCTCTTGGAGCTCGGGCGAGGTGACCAAGCCGGAGACGATCAACTACCGCACGCTCAAGCCCGAGAAGGACGGCCTCTTCTGCGAGCGCATCTTCGGGCCCACCAAGGACTGGGAGTGCTACTGCGGCAAGTACAAGCGCGTGCGCTACAAGGGCATCGTCTGCGAGCGCTGCGGCGTGGAGGTCACTCGGTCCAAGGTGCGCCGCGAGCGCATGGGGCACGTCGACCTGGCCGCGCCAGTCAGCCACATCTGGTTCTTCAAGGGCGTTCCCAGCCGCATCGGCTACCTGCTCGACATGGCTCCCAAGGAGCTCGAGAAGGTCCTGTACTTCGCCGCGTCAATCGTCACCTGGGTCGACGACGAGGCGCGCGAGCGCGACACCGACAGCCTGGAGAAGGAGGTCAACAAGGTCCTCGACGCATACGCCGCCGAGCGTGAGGAGCGCGTGCTCGAGTTGCGCGAGTCCCTGCAGCGGCGGGAGACCTATGTGGAGAGCTCCAAGCAGACGGGCTTCTCCGACGAGGACCACCTGTGGGCCGACTCGCTCGACCTGAACCTGTCCAAGCTCTCCGACGAGGAGCGCGAGAAGCTGCTCAAGGACCTGCGCAAGACCTTCGAAGCCGATATCTCCGACACGCAGGCCTACATCGAGGATGCGGCTGAGCGCATGCGCCAGGTGTGGGAGCTGTTCAAGAACATGGAGCCCAAGCAGATCGAGCATGACGAGACGATCTTTCGCGAGCTCAAGGAGCGCTTCGGCTCCCCCTACGGCTTCGGCGAGTACTTCCGCGGCAGCATGGGCGCCGAGGCGATCCGCGACCTGCTCGCGCAGGTCGACCTGGAGGCTGAGCGCGTCGAGCTCGAGGACCTGGTCAAGAACGGCAAGGGACAGAAGCAGGCTCGCGCCGTCAAGCGCCTGAAGGTCGTCTCGGCCTTCATCCAATCGGGCAACCGGCCGGACATGATGGTGCTCGACGCCGTGCCGGTGATCCCGCCCGAGCTGCGCCCCATGGTCCAGCTCGACGGCGGTCGCTTTGCCACCTCTGACCTCAACGACCTCTACCGTCGCGTCATCAACCGCAACAACCGCCTCAAGCGGCTGCTCGACCTGGGCGCGCCTGAGATCATCGTCAACAACGAGAAGCGCATGCTGCAGGAGGCCGTCGACGCCCTGTTCGACAACGGCCGCCGTGGTCGCCCCGTGACCGGCCCGGGCAACCGTCCGCTCAAGTCGCTGTCGGACATGCTCAAGGGCAAGCAGGGCCGCTTCCGCCAGAACCTCCTGGGCAAGCGCGTGGACTACTCGGGGCGCTCGGTGATCGTCGCCGGTCCCTACCTGAAGCTGCACCAGTGCGGGCTGCCCAAGATCATGGCGCTCGAGCTGTTCAAGCCCTTCATCATGGCTCGCCTGGTGGAGCGCAAGTCGGCGCAGAACATCAAGGCGGCCAAGAAGATGGTCGACACGATGATCGCCGAGGTCTGGGACGTGCTCGAGGAGGTCATCCACGAGCACCCGGTGTTGCTCAACCGCGCCCCGACCCTGCACCGCTTGGGCATCCAGGCCTTCGAGCCGCTGCTCGTGGAGGGGAAGGCCATCCAGGTCCATCCGCTCGTCTGCCACGCGTTCAACGCTGACTTCGACGGCGACCAGATGGCCGTGCATCTGCCGCTGTCGGCCGAGGCCCAGGCCGAGGCTCGCATCCTCATGCTGTCGGCCAACAACATCCTGTCCCCGGCCCACGGGGCGCCCCTGGCCACGCCCACCCAGGACATGATCCTGGGTGCCTACTACCTGACCTACGGTCCCGAGGCCGAGGAGCTGGCCCTGCTGGACCCGGCCACGGCCGACCCGCGCCCCCACGTGTACCGCACCGCCCAGGAGGCGGAGCTCTCCTACGAGGCCGGCGTGGTCAAGCTGCACGACGTGGCCGAGTTCCGTCCCTTCGGACGCGAGGGCGGCCACGTGCTCACCACGGTGGGACGCGTGATCTACAACGACCGCATCGAGCGGGCGCTGGCCGAGGCGCTGGGTGACGAGTTCGACGCCACCAAGTACGTGTTCGTCAATCAGTCGATGAAGAAGCGCGACACCACACGTCTGATCGAGGCGCTCGTGCAAACCTACGGCGCCACGACCATCTCGATGGTCCTCGACGCGTTCAAGGACCTGGGCTTCCAGTATGCGACCCAGGCCGGCATCACCATCTCCAAGAACGACGTCGTGATCCCGCCCTCCAAGGGGGAGATCCTGGCCAAGTACGAGGCCCTGGTGGCCGAGCTCACCGACCAGTACGACATGGGCCTCATCACCCAGGAGGAGCGTCACGAGGCCGTGGTCGAGAAGTGGAACGCGGCGACCGACGAGGTCGCCGAGGCCATGGTTGCCAACCTGGAGACCCTGAACCCCATCTTCATGATGGCCAACTCCGGGGCTCGTGGCTCCTTCAAGCAGATCCGCCAGCTGGCGGGCATGCGCGGGCTGATGGCCAACCCGAAGGGCGAGATCATCGAGCGCCCCATCAAGGCCAACTTCATGGAGGGCCTGTCGGTGCTCGAGTACTTCATCTCGACCCACGGGGCCCGTAAGGGACTGGCCGACACCGCGCTGCGCACGGCCGACTCGGGCTACCTGACCCGGCGCCTGGTTGACGTCGCCCAGGACGTGATCATCCGCGAGGCTGACTGCGGCACCAGCGACTACATCGACATGCCGGTGTTCAAGGCGGGTGGGGGGGCCAACGACAACCTCGCCGGCCGCTTCGCCGCCGGGGAGATCAAGACCAAGGACGGGCGCACGCTGGCCGACGCCGGGAAGGAGATCGACCGCCACGTGGTGGCCGACCTGATCGAGGCCTACGCGGACGAGCGCGACGCCGCCCCCGCCATCACCGTGCCCGTTCGGTCGGTGCTCAAGTGCGAGGCCACGTCGGGCGTGTGCCAGGCGTGCTACGGCCGAGCGATGGCCACCGGTCAGGTGGCCCAGATCGGTGATGCCGTGGGCATCGTCGCCGCGCAGTCCATCGGCGAGCCGGGCACGCAGCTGACCATGCGCACGTTCCACACCGGCGGTGTCGCCGGCGCGGACATCACGCACGGCCTGCCCCGCGTGGTCGAGCTCTTCGAGGCTCGCAAGCCCAAGGGCCTGGCCAAGATCGCCGAGCAGGATGGGACGGTGACCATTGAGGAGACCGACAAGGCGATCACCGTGGTCATCACCGACGACTCAGGCGAGGAGCATCGCCACGCCTTCCCGCGCCGCACCCGTCTCTACGTGCGCGAGGGCGAGCGCATCGAGGCTGGCCACCAGCTCAACGAGGGCTCGCTGTATCCGCACGAGCTGCTGGCCATCCGGGGACGCACGGTGACCGAGCAGTACCTGGTCAAGGAGGTCCAGGAGGTCTACAAGTCCCAGGGCGTGGACATCAACGACAAGCACATCGAGCTGATCGTGCGTCAGATGCTCAAGAAGGTGCGCGTCGATCAGAAGGGGGACACCGACTACCTGCCCGGGCAGTTCGTCGACCGCTTCGACTTTGCCCGCCTGAATGATCGCGTGGCCAAGGAGGGCGGAGAGACCGCGCAGTTCGAGGACATCATCCTGGGGATCACCAAGGCGTCGCTGAACACCGACTCCTTCTTGTCGGCCGCCTCGTTCCAGGAGACGACCAAGGTGCTCACCGACGCGGCGCTCGAGGGCAAGATCGATCGCCTCAACGGCCTCAAGGAGAACGTCATCATCGGCAAGCTGATTCCGGCGGCCACGGGCCTCAAGCGCTACCGGCGCATCGAGATCGAGCCGTCAGAGCCGCTGCCCCGCGCCATCGACGACATCGGCCTGCTCGATCAGGACGACATCGCCGCCGAGCTGGGGCTGGGCAACGGGGGCGGCTTCGGCGACTACGGTCACGAGTTCGACAAGGACCTGGCCTCGCTGGAGCAGATCGGCGCGGGCGGCTCAGATCCGGGCTTCGCTGAGGAGCTCGCCGACCTGGACGCCCCCGGGGGCGCCGACCGGAAGTCATAGGGGTCCTTAGCCGGCGCGGCGGTAATCGACCGCCGCGCCGGTCATCGGGCGTATGGTGTGGGCCGTGCCCGAGCACGCCCTGACTCGCCGCACGCTCCTTGCCGGGACCCTGGGGGGCGTCGGCGCGCTGGGAGTGTCAGGAGTGGCGCCGGCCTGGGCGCGGCGCGCCGTTGGCCTGAGCGCCAGCCTCGCCTCGACGCCGCGGGTGGTCACCCTCGATGTCGGCCGCGTGTCCGAGGTTCCGGTGACGGTGCGCCTGCCCGGGCGCTTTGACCTGGCCGGCGTGCAGTGGCAGGGCCCCGCCGATGCGCACGTGCAGTTGCGGGGCGCCTTGGACTTCGGCGCTTGGGGGCGCTTCGCAGATGCCTCCGCGCATGGCCACGGGCCAGACTCCCCGCCCGCCCAGGGCGAGTCCGTGGGTGACCCCGTCTGGCTGGGCGGAACCGATCGTCTGCAGTTGCGCTGCACCAGTCCCGTGACTGGCGTGCGCCTGCACCTGATCGACGTCAGCTCCGGCCGGGGCGCCCGCGCGCTCGCCGCCCAGTCCGGTCCTTGGGCCGGGAAGGCGATAGCCACAGCCGCACGCGCCGCGGGGGCCGGTCAGCCCGCGATCGTCGCCCGCCACGCCTGGGCCCAGGGAGTCGGGCTACCGCGCGAGCGCCCCGCCTACGGTGTCGTGCACCTGGGCTTCGTCCACCACACCGAGAACCCCAACGGCTACTCATTCGCCGAGGTACCGGCCATGTTGCGGGCCATCTTCCTCTATCACCGTGACGCAAAGGGCTGGAGTGACATCGGCTACAACTTCGTGGTCGACCGCTTCGGGCGCATCTTCGAGGCGCGCGCCGGTGGCGTGGATGAGCCGGTGGTGGGCGCGCACACCGGCGGCTACAACCTCTTCTCCACCGGTGTGGCCGTACTCGGGGAGTTCAGCGACGTGAACGTCTCCGCCCCGGCGCGGCGGGCGCTTACCCGCCTGCTCGCCTGGAAGCTGTCGCTGCACGGCCAGCCGGTGTCCGGGACGGTGAACGTACGCGTCGATCCTTCCGGGGCCCAGTTCAGCCGCTATCCGGCTCGCGCGCACGTTCGCCTGCCCCGGATCGCGGGTCACCGCGACGCGGACTCCACCGACTGCCCGGGCAACGTGCTCTACGGGCAACTGCCCGGTCTGCGCCAGGCCACGCGTGCGCGTACCGCCGCCGCCACCCGGGTGGTCGTTGCCGCTGCGCCCACCCACCCACCGGCGGCGGGAGCGGTCACCGTCTCAGGTGTCCTGCGCCGGCTGACCGGTGCGCCGCTGGGCGGCGCGGCGGTCGTCATCGAGGGCCGCCGCGACCCTGGCCGCGGCCGCGCCGCCCACGAGCTCACGCTCACCACCGTCACCACCGGCGCCGACGGCCGCTTCTCGGCGCCTCTGATCATCGGAGGCGTCGCGGTGCTGCGTGCGCTCTATCGCGGTGGCGAGGGCCTGGCCAGCGTCTCCGAGCCATTGGCGTTGCGGGCACCTCGCGCACCTGCCGCGGCGCCGTCCCCAGCGCCGGCGCCCCCCGCGCCACCGCCGCCGCCGAGTCCGCCGCCGGCTCCGGGAGCCCCCGCCGGTTAGGGTCGGTCTGGTTGCGGCGCCTGGGCGCCAGGCCAGGCCAGGAGCTCGGCCACCTCGGCCGCTCCGAGGCCCCGCTCGGGCGAGGCGGCCAGGAGGAGGGTGGGGGCCGCTCGCCGCGTCGCCCACTCATGGCAGGCTTCGTTGAAGGCGTCATCGACCCAGGCCAGGGGCCGGTGGCCGGCGCGGGCATCGATCGCGGCAAGCTTCCAGTGGGCGTTGGCGCGACCCGGAGGACGCTCGAAGCTCAGGAAGGGCAGCGGTCCGGATAGGCCGAGGAGGTGGGGGAGGTACTCGTTGGCCTTCTCCTCCCAGCCGCTGCACCAGACCTGCTCATAGGCGCGAGACAGCGTGCGCAGGTGAGTGGCGGCCTCGGCCGAGAGGAAGTGCGGGATCCCGTCGATGGAGTGAAAGGAGCCGCGTGGGGGTCGTGCCGGGTCAAAGCCGAACAGCGAGATGACGCCGTCGATGTCCAGCAGGAGCAGGGGCCGCTGCGGAAGCGTTGTTAGCGGGGAATTCACGGCCATCGCTTTAGCTGGGCCACAGGTGGGCAGGGGTATTCTGCCCGCGTCGGCCTAGGTGATCTGCCCAGGAATCAGGGGACGCGGTAAAGGGCCGGTAGATGGCCGTCGATGGCTTGTGCGGCGGCAGTGCCAAATGCTCCCGTCGCCTCGCCTGGCCAAGCGTCCTCCCACCGCCCTCACCTCTCTCCCACCCCTTCATGACCCTCGAGCTTGGCATCCTCCTCGCCCTGGCCTGCGCCTTCGTGGCCAACCTGGGCTTCTTCTTCAAGCACCGCGGGGCCTGCAGCGTGGCCAAGGTGGACGTGCGCCACCCCCTGCGCTCGGGGCGCCTGCTGTTCTCCTCGGGCTGGTTTGCGCTGGGGATGCTGGTGGCCACCGGGAGCTGGACGCTGCACGTGGCCGCCCTGGCCATCGCGCCGATGTCCGTCGTGCAGGTGGCCCTGGCTGCGGGCGTGGTCCTCATCGCGGTGATGGCCGAGCGTTTGTTCGGCTTCGCCGTGGGACCACGGCAGTGGTGGGGGCTGTCGCTCACCGCCGCCGGACTGATCCTGCTGGCCATCACCCTGCCGGCCACCCACGGTGCGCACTCCCAGTTCTCCCAGGCGGGCATGATCGCCTTCGAGGCGGGGCTGTTCGGCGTGGGCGGGCTGCTCATCATGGGCCCGCGCATGGGCGGGCCGGCCGAGCACCACGGGGTCATGCTCGGCGCTGCCGCCGGGATCCTCTTCGGCGTGTCCGACGTGGCCATCAAGGCCCTGACCGGCATCACCCACGCCCATGGGTTCCTCGGCCTGCTGCTCAGCCCGTGGCTGGCGGTGGCCATCCTGGCCTCGATCGTCGCCTTCTACGCATCCGCGCGCGGCCTGCAGGACGGCGAGGCCGTGCCGGTCATCGCCGTCACCGGCACGGCGGCCAACATCGCCGGGATCGGCGGGGGCATCCTGGTCTTCGGCGACCCGCTCCCCGGGAGCACTCTGGGCATCATCGTGCAGTCCCTGGCCTTCGTCCTCGTGGTCGTGGCCTCGGCGCTGACACCGGCGCCGGTGCGTGTGGCCGGGGTCGGCGCGACGGCCTGAGCGCGGCGCGGCTCCGAAGGCGCCCGGCGTCGGGACCCCAAGAGTCGCGTCGGGTCCCCGGCGCTTGACTTCTGCTCATGGCAGGCGGAGGATGGCTACGCCGACCGAGGTGCGTCACCAGCACGGGGATCTCGGCGGCTTCTGATCTTTCGTCCTACAGGAGGCATTTTGCGCTAACCTATGCGCTCGCTCGCGCGGGCTGCGGTCGTCGGCTTGTCCGCGGCTGTGCTCGTCTCGCCGGCCGCGGCTCTCGCCGCCCCGACCGCCCATCACGCGGCCAAGAAGAAGCACCACAAGAAGAAGCACCACGCCAAGCGCGGCAGGCGCGGCCCACGCGGTCTTCGCGGCCTGCCCGGCGCGCAGGGTCCGCAGGGTCCGCAGGGTCCCGTCGGTCCCCAGGGTGCACCGGGCAACACCAGCGTGCTGCACACCGCACGACGATCGCCACCGCGGGCGCGGCTCCCATGGCGACGGTGGTGAACCCGAATACGGGCAGCCCCGCCAACGGCAACACCGTCACCCTGGCGACCTTCGGTCCGTTCACCCTGACCGGTAACTGCTTCCAGACCCAGAGTCGCGACACCACCACCGGTGCTGTCACCACCACCACCAACGCGGTGACCTTCCTGACCACCAGCCAGGCCGGGTCCTCGACCAGCGACGCCGGAACGGGGAGCAATCTGTCGGGCACCTTCAACCCCGGTAACCAGGATCCCGTCGGCAACCCCGCCACGTCGCCCGCGCCCGGGAACTCACCCAACTACGCCGACGACGGCGGCACGGCCAGTGCCTACTCAGGCGACGGCAACACGGCGGCGACCTTCACGCCCACGGACGGCACGTTCCTGCGGGGTCCCGCGGGTCCG
>JAABUQ010003538.1_pt1 | contig 28404 bp, 20 predicted proteins | sample 5560001 | NCBI WGS metagenome assembly JAABUQ01 (sample SAMN10711888, study PRJNA513371) | rock metagenome | isolation source: Antarctica rocks | place: Antarctica: Victoria Land, Finger Mt nord | collected 2015-12-18 | reverse complement strand
CAAGTTGGAAAACGGGGTTCTGGACCACCAAAAACGGAGCGGCCGCGCCCCTCCGGTGCCGATGATACACCTGACCGTTTCTTCCGCCACAGGAGGCGCGCCGAGCCGCGCTCGTTGGAAAGGTTCAACCCCATGGAATAGAGGCACAGCACCCATACGCGCAGCGGCTGGTGGCGCCCGGCCAGCGCCGTGCCGGGCGGTCGTCGAAGCGGGAGGCACACGCCTTGCCGCGGTAGCGCTGGCGATGCGGCTGCGTGTCGTCGCACCCGTCCCGGATCACCGCACCGCTGTCGCAGGCAGGACAGCGCACGCCCTCCGGCCAGCGATGCTGGCACACGAGCGCGAAACACTTGGCTTCGCCGATCAGCCCGCAGAGGTTGACCAAGTCGGATGCAGGCATGATGGCGGAAACTCCGCGCGCGAGCCGGTTGGCTGCTCGCGCTTCAATTATCACATCAGAGACCCGCCACCGGCACCACCCGGATCACCACCCCGGAACCCGACAAGAGCCTCGCCGGCGCCCTTGCGGCCCCGTTTGTCGTGCGCGATGCCCGGGCTGCCGGGCAAATCGCCATCCGCAATACCGGCGGCGTATACGACGGGATCATGCGGCGCAGCGTGTACGACCCGTTCACGAAGGCGACCGGGATCGACGTAGTGGGCGCCAGCGCGCCGATGAGCAAGATGATCGCGGCCGTCAAGGCGGGCGGGACGGAGTACGACGTGGTCGACGCGGGCAGCGGTGGCCTGACGGCGCTGGAGCGGCTGGGCGCCCTCGTGCCCATCGACTACGGTTCGTCGAAGTTCGGCAAGCCGGAGGATTTCGGCCCGGAACTGCGCCACAAGAACTTCGTCGCGTGCTTCGCGGGAAGCTTTGAAGCAGAAAGCGCGGCGGGGCGAGCTGTTCTCCACGGCGGCCGTCGGCTACGCGAAGACGGGCCGCGGCAAGATCGAGAGGGACCCCGACCGGCGTGTGCGTGAGGCGATCGGAGTGGTTTTCAGCCGGTTTGCCGAGATGCAAAGCATCCGCCAGGTATTTCTGTCGCTGCGGGCCGAGCACGGCGAGATCACGCTGACCGAGGCGGCCAGAATGCTCGATCTGAGCCCTATGACGGCGCTCCGCCAGCTCCGTGCCGGCACCTTCCCCGCCGAGCAGTACTGCAAAGGCGCGCCTTGGGTCATCAAGCGACGCGACATTAAAGATCAGCAACGGGTCGAACGCGCCAAAACGGGTCGCAAAGACCCGCCGTCATCGGCTGCAGCTCAACAGCCCTCTGTTTTTCAACAATGCAGGCAGATGGGTATCATGACGTATGACCAGGCCCGCTTGTGGCCCTGGCGCATGCCGCCGGCGTGGACGACCCTGCACGGCTCAGCGGCTCCCGCGACGTGGGCGCCCACTTCGGCCTTACGCCGTGGCGGATCCCAGTCTGGCGAGATGGACTGGTCCGGGGACATCAGCAATGCAATGAGCTGTTGACGGAAAAGGCCGGGATAGAGAGAGGTGAAGCGCCGCATCAAGACCCAAACCGTGCTGCCGTCCGCAGAAACCGCCGCCATGCTGTTCCGGGCGTTGCTCGCGTCAGGCCAGATCACCATGCGCAAGGTGGACGCTTGGCAAACCTTGCGCGAGACGCTCGCCGCTCCTGCCCCCGTTAACCTCACCGCCTAACCCAGCCGACTATCAGCCCGCCAAAGACACGCCGCTCAGGCTACTTCCACACAAGTCGCGACGGCACCATCAGGGTCTCCTTGCACCATCGCCGACCGCCTCTAGCTCAAGGACCGCCTCGATCCAAAGGAGGAGAAGCTACTGTTCCCAAACTAGGCGGGGTTTAGGGGCCCGTTCAGGAACTTGCAAGATAATACGACTTCGATCGAGCGCGGCTTGCCGGGGTGTCTGGGCCAGACCGGTACTTGCGCATGTCGACCGCCGTGATGGCAACTCCGACGACGTTGCCACCGGCGAGAGCGACGCGCCCGAGCGCCTTCCGGATCGCTTCCAAGGGTGTCCGGTTCCAGCGTGCAACCAGCACCGTCGCATCGGCCTGGGCGATCAACTGCAAGGCATCATCGACAACCATCACCGGAGCGGTGTCAATGATGATGGCTTCGTAGTCATGCCTTGCCGTGGCCAAGAAATCAATCACGCGCTCGGCTGTGAGCAGCATGCCAGGATCGCCCTGGACGCCCCCGGTCGCGAGGACGTCGACACCCGAAGCCTGGTCGCGGACGACACAGTCCTTGAGCGCCAAACCGGTCAGGCACTCAGCCAAACCATGACCGGCGCCTGCCGCTATGGTTTCCGTCAGCCCGCAGCGCCGCAAATCGGCATCGACCAAGAGGACTTGCTTGCCGCCGCTCGCCATCGCGCGCGCATAAAGCGTTGCCAGGACGGTTTTGCCTTCTCCCGGGAAAGCCGACATGAATACCGTCACCTGCGGGGTCCGCTTCATGCAACGGAACGCAATGGAGTTCGCCAGCCGTTGCAGGGTGGCGGCCAAGTAGCTTCCCGCCTTCGGCGGCGCGGCGCGGCGGCGCTCCGACGCACTCAGCCGGGGGATGACGGCCAACCCGGCGGCACCGCACACCGCCGCTATTTCCTCAAGGGTGCCGGCCTTGCGGGTGCTGAACAAATCAACCAGGAACGCCGAAATCCCGCCGATTACGGTGGCAGCCATGATCGAGATGGCGATCAGCATGCTTTTGCGCGGGAAAGACGGCCGCAGCGGCAGCGTGGCAGCCGACACGATCCGGGTGTCGGCGTCTTGCAACTGGCCCTGCATGCTGACCTGCTTCGACCGCAGCAGCAGGTCGTCGTACAGGTGGCGGTCAACCTCGATATCCCGCTCGAGCTGCGCAGCCGTCAGCTCGTCATCGCTGGTAGCCCCCAGCTTCTTGTTCGCCACCTCCAATTGCAGGGTGAGGTCATTGACATTGGCCCGAGCGATCGCGGCGTCGCTCGCGGCCGATGTGGCCAGCCGTTGTATTTCGACGGCGATCCGGCTTCGTATGTCGGCCAGCCCCTTCTGTTCGGAGACGACCGCCGGGTGGGCCGGACCGAAGCTCTGCTCCAATTGGGCGACGCGCTGCGCCGCCAGGGACTCACGCTCGCGCAGTCGCTGCACCAGCGCCGAGGACAACGTGGCCGTATCGCCGCCCAAGCCCGCCTGCGCCGTGCTCAACCCGCGGGATCGCGCTTCCTTGCGCATCAGGTCGGAGCGGGCATCGCTTAGCTGGTTGGTGATCGAAGCGAGTTGCCGCGCGGGAATCGTCTCGCCGCCGGAGCGGATCAGCTGGTTAGCGCGCCGGAACTTCTGCTGCCGCGCTTCAGAGGCCAGCAGCTTGGCATGGAGGGCGGCCAGTTCCTGCGACAGCCAACTCTCCGCCTGCACGATCTGGCTGCCCTTTGCCGTGACCTGGGCCGCTTGGAACAGGGCCAAGTGCCGTGCCAGCACACGTTGCGCAAAGGCCGGATCAGCCGCGCTGAACGCCGCAGCGATGATGAACGACTTCCCGTCGCTGGACGCGCTGAACCGATCCTTGTAGCGCCCCACGGCGGCCTCGACGGGATCCACCCCGGTGTCGGACGGGTGGAGAGCCGTGGGGCGCAAAGCCGACGGAAGCAGGCGCTCCGGCACGAGCGAGAGCAGCTGCTCCGCAAGAGACGGCGTGGCAGCCAGGGCGGGATCGTCCTGCAGCTTCATGTCGGTCACGACGCGACGGGCGAACTCGTCGCTCGTCAGGATCTGCATCTGGCTGCGGACGAAGTTGAGATCCGACATTGTCGGCTCGTTCTGGACCGCCCGGAAGTTGGCGACGTTCATCTGACGTGGATCGACGATCAGCAACGCCACCGAGTCGTACCGCGGCTGAAGCGACATGACAACGGCGAGCGCGATCCCGAACGTCGTCAAACCGATGGCGGAGAAGATAAGCCTGTGCCGCCACACGCTCCGAAGCAAGCCAGACAAGGTCAGGCTGCTTGTCACCGGGCCGTCTGCGAATGCAGCGTCGTGTTCGAGATCGTTCGGGAGGTGGGCGCCCGCAACGTGCTGAGTCAAATCCATCTATGCCAGCTCTGTTGAAAGGGGTTCGGCTTAATCGACACCTTAACTGTAACCTTCCCGCAAGAAAGCGGCGCACTGCCTCACATGGAAACCCAAGATCACGTCGCGAGGATGTGGGGATATCGGCGCACGATACCGGAATCACCTTGGCCGAAGACCCTGATTTATGCAACGTTAAAACCAGACTTTGCAAAATTTCCTGCTGCATCGCACAGGATGTCTCAGAAAATAGACGGCGGCGGGATGAGGTGGATGGCGCAGCGGTTGGATGGCGCCCACCACGGCTCGGCCCGGGCGTGCCGCGCGCCCTCGACCCATAGCCCTTTCCATGGGCTAAGAACTCCGGCAATATCGTATCCGTCCCCCACACGGGCGCCAAGCGTTGGAGTTTCCCGAGAAACTTTCCCACAAGCGTCCCTGCAAAAGGAGCATGCCTGATCGCGGACTGCCGCGTCTCCGACACGCGCAAGGGCGGAATATGATGCGTCTAAATTCCTCGTCCGACAGCAAGGCAGTGCGGCGCGCCCCGGCGGCGTCCCGCACCAGACCCGGCATCGTCCAGCGCCCGACCAGGCGGAACAACGCCGCGCCGAGGCGGGCTTGAGCGCCGCGTTGCCGTCCCGCTCCCGCCGGGCGTTGGTGGCGCGCGACGGCAGTTTCTGGATCGGCGTCCTGCTCACCGTGGGGGTGCCGCTGGCCCTGCCCTACTTGGCCGTCGCAACGCTTGGCGGCTCCCTCGTCCGCGCCGCCTACCCCGGTTATATCCTGCTTGCCGCTGGCTTGGTGATCGCAAAGCGCCGGCCGCTTTATCCCGCCTTCGTCGCCGCGGTGTTCGCGTTTTCTCCGTTCGTGCGCCGGGTCGCCGACTTCCAGGCCGGGTTCGTCGTGTTCAACCCGATCCTGCTCGCACCTTATGCCGGCCTGCTGCCGACCTTGCCGACCTTTCTGCGCAAGGCGCTTGGCGGCGGCGGCAGCGCGCGGTACTGGCCGTTCGGATTGATCCTCGCCTGCGTTGCCTATGCGTCCTTTATCGCCCTGTTCCGCATGGCGTTCGTGCCGGCATTCTACGAGGCCATGCGCTGGCTGCTGCCGACCGCGTTGTGCGTCTTCATCATGGCGAAGCCCGAGGAGGCGGAGGCGGTGCACACCGCCGTCATCCGCGCCTTGTGCCTCATCGTGCCCATCCTGACGCTTTACGGGATCTACCAGTTCACGGTCGCCCCGCAATGGGACGTGTATTGGATGATGAACGTTGACAACTCAACGTTCGGCGTGCCGGAAGCATCGAAGATCCGGGTTTTCAGCATGTTGAATTCGCCGGGCACGGCCGGCGTGTTCTGCTCGTATGCCATGGTTTTCCTTGCCGGCGAGGGTCTTGGTCCTCTCGCCCTTGCGGCAGGCGGGCTGCCGTTGTTGGGCCTGACCTTGATCCGCACGGCCTGGCTCTCGACCGCGGCCGGGTTCACGGTGCTGCTCTTGCGGGCAACAGGCGGCCGCCGGCTGATCCTGGTCGCCGGCACGGCCGCCATCGCCTTGGCCGTCGGCGCGGCCATCGACAGCCCCGGCATGCCGCCCGACATCCGCGACTTGCTGGCCGAGCGTCTCGACACCTTCTCGAGCATCGGAACCGATACCAGCACCTACGACCGCCTGGCGGTCTATGACGCCTTTTTCGACCGTTTGGCAGACAGCTTGTGGGGCGAAGGCTTCGGCGCCAACGCCTCCACCGCTTCGGCGACCTTGAGCCGCCGGCGGGACCTGGTGTCGATCGACAGCGGCCTGCTGGAAACCTACCTCATCTTCGGCGTCATCGCCGGAACGATCTACTTCGCCGCCCTCGTGTCGCTGGTGGTCAAGGCGTCGCGCTCGCTAGACGTCGGCGGGCGGTCTGACGGCGCCTACGCCGTGATCTGGGCCGCCATCTCCATCCTGCCGCTCGGCTCGAACCATGTCGCGGAGGTCGGCTTGTTGGCGTGGACGGTCCTGGGCATCCTATTCGCGAGGGCGGAGCATATGCAGTCCGGCGTCGGCGGGGCGCCGGCAGGCCGGGTCACGGCGCCTCCGGTCCGGGTGCGACGACGCAGCCGTCTGCTGGGCGTTTAGGGGACGTCCCGTGAACGTTCATCCGCTGTCGCTCGGAGTGGCGATCCCAACCAATCGCCGCCCCGACGACTTGGCCCGTTGCCTGCAGGCGCTCGCGCGACAGGAACGCCTGCCGGACGACGTGATCGTGACCGTGCGCGACGCCGACGAGCCGTCGCGCCGCTTTCTCGCGGGCTGCTCCGGCTTGCCATTCCCATTGCGCGTCTTGGAGATGGCCGCGCCCGGCTTGGTAGCCGGCCGCAACGCGGCCCTGGAGGCTTGCCGCACCGAAATCCTGGCGTTCCTGGATGACGACACGGCGCCGCATCCGGATTGGGCGAGGCGCGTGGCCGATCATTTCGAGGCGGATCCGACGCTCGGCGGCCTCGGCGGCAAGGATCGCCTGCACGATGGGACGCGCTTCAACGAGGGGCGTGCCGACCGTGTCGGGCAGGTGCAATGGTTCGGCCGCGTCATCGCCGACCACCATCTCGGCCATGGCGGGCCTCGCCCGGTCGATATGCTGAAGGGCGCCAACATGAGCTTCCGGGCGGCGGCCTTCGCGGACGTCCGCTTCGATACAAGGTTGCGCGGCTCCGGCGCCCAACCTAACGAGGACCTCGCGTTTTCCTTGGCGGTTCGGCGCGCGCATTGGGCGCTTCGCTATGATCCCGCCGTGGTTGTCGATCACTTCTCCGGCAGCCGCGAGGAGGTCCGGCACTACGTGGCGGTGGCCGCCGTGCACGATGTCCAGGGTTTCCGGGATTGGGCCTTCAACGAGGTCGTTGCGCTATGGGACGAGCTTCCACCTTGGCGGCGCGGCGTTTTCGCGGCCTGGTCGCTCCTCGTCGGCACCCGCGTCTGCCCCGGCCTGGTTCAAGCCGTGCGTTTCACGCCGCGGCTCGGCTTCGCGTCCTGGCAGCGTTTCCTGCTCGCGCAACGCGGCAAGCTGGACGCCCTGCGCGTCCTCATGCCATCGCGCGGCGCCGGATGACCGCCCCTCGGAGCCGCGCTCAGCCCGCGCGCGCGACGCGCGCCCGCAGCTTCTCGGCAATGTCCAGCACCAGCTTTTCCGGAGTGCGCCGCGGGACGCCCATGTAGCGGGTGGTGAGCCGGTTGATCTCGTGCGGCGTGAACGACCGCCAGTCGGACCGGGAGGCCTGCAGCCGTTGCCACAAGCGGCGAAACCCGAATCGCTTCTCCGCCGGAAGATGCCACAGCGTCAGAAGCTCATCGGACGGCACGGCGTTCAGATCTTCGAAATTGGTCCAGATGCGGCGCACGAACGCGTTCCCCGTCCCTGGCGTGACAACCATCCCCTCGGCCAGGATGCTGAGGAAATGCGCCTCCTCCTTGATCGCGTCCGGCAGCATGGCCTCCGCCTGGGCACGCTGCCACAGCACATCGACCTTCGGCTGGATGGCCCGGCAGAACGAGCGTGTGGCGGCGAAGAACTCGCCGCCGTGATACTGGACCCGCCGATCCGGCCCGACGCCGAACTCCGCGCGTGCGATCTCGGCCATGCGCGCCAGGCTCATGCCGTTCATCAGCCGGCCGTGCTCATACCCCTTCTGGTCGTCCGGGGCGAGCGTGTAGAGCAGGCACTCGTGCCGGTCCAGCGCCGCGCCGATGCCGTCGGCCGAGCCGCGCCAAACGCAGTCGGAGTCGGCCAGGACGAGCGCTTTCCCTATCCCGTTCGCCGCGAAGTCGCGGATGACGTCGAGCACGTAGAACTGGTTGCCCCAGTGCCGGACGCTGCCAGGCGGCAGGCGGAAGGTGATGGCGAGCCGTCGGAAAACGACGCCTGCCGCATGCATCGTCTCCACCACTTCCGAGGGGGCGGCGGTCGCCACGTCAACGTTGGCGTAGAGCACCAGCGGCAGGCCTGGATTGTGCACCCGGGCCGTGACGAAGAACGCGGCGAGGCAGCGCCAATAAACCCGCTGGAACTCCGCCGCGGCCGAGTCGGAGCCGACCGAGGGGAACGCCGTCGCGGTCCCGGGGTCATCGAGCACGATCCAGCTTGCGATGACGGTTCGCGGGTCCAAGTCAGCCATGCCTCGGTGATACCACGATGGAGCCGGGCGTCGCGAGTGGTCCGCCTGCATTCAATGCGAATTCACTTCTGACCACCTCGCGGCACGGCGCTCAAGGTCCCGGAAACAACATGTCCGTGCGGCCTCTCAGCCGGTAGGCGGCTAGACCCAGCCATTCGTGCGCGGCGAGGTCGAAATGGATCAGGTGCTCGGCGAAGTTGGCTCGAAAGCGCATCGGGAACTTGTACGCGGTGGGACAAGGGACCGGGTTCCAGCCCACGTGGCGGAACACGCCCATCGAGCGCGGCATGTGGCTGGCCGAGGTCACCAGCAGCCACGTCTCGCCGGACCGAGGCTGCACCATGGCAAAGCTCAGGGCTGCGTTTTGGTACGTGTTCCAGGATTTCAGCTCCAGCGCCATGCGCGAGGCGTCGACGCCCATGTCCCGGACCGCCCGGCGCACGGCCTCCCCCTCTGTCATGTAGGCCGGGTCCTCGGGCGAGGCGCCGGTGAAGACCAGCCGTGCCTGCGGGTAGGCGTGGGCCAGCCGCGCGAAGGCGGTCAGGTTCTCCCCCATCTCGTTCAAGCCGATGGTGCCGTTGGGCATCGGCTCCGCGAAGCCTCCCAGCACGATGATGCCGTCGACATGCGCAGGCAGCCCGGCCGGTTGCGGAAAGCGCTCCTCCAATGGACGCAGCGCCAGGCGGTCGAGCGGCAGGAACGTCACCGCCAGCACGACAACTGTCGCCGCCAGCATCAGGCGCCGGCCTGCACGCGGCCATCGGGTGGAGCCCAGGATCGCGCCCAGCGCCAGCAGGCCCATGATGAGTGCTCCGAGGCCTAGCAGGCCCACGACCACCGTGCCGAGGCCGAGCAGCACCCCACTGATTGCGAGAAGTTTGGCCGTATCCGCCATTCGTCGTGTCCGTTCCCATGTCAAGTGATCCGGGCGCGAAGCCATGCGGTGCTCGACTTGACGGTGGATGGAGGCAATCCATGATCCTTCATCCCCGCCGTCAATGCCTCCTTGCATGAAGCTTTCCATATCAAACGGGTTTCGGTAGGAAGGCTCGCGGCTGTCGGTTTCAGCCGCAGTTGCGGCCATGTGGAGCGGGCGCATCGCCAAGCTGCTCCGGACGCTTCCGCCCGTCCCGCACCTCCGGAATCTCGTCGCAGCGGGCAGAGGCCATGCCCCAATCTCCCGTGTCCATGTTTGGTCAAGATTGTGGCGCTTATATATATCAAGCAACGTTTTTTGCATTCGGATATTTAGAAACAGTTCATGAGAATTCCTGACTCGAATTTGAGTATTTGGCTGTCAAGATGTCTGCAATTACCATGAGGCATTACAAGTGACGAAAGCTGGCTCGACACATACGGTCTGGAGTTTCCTTCAATCGGTGGGCGTCAACACTCACATATCCTGGCAAGACACAGCAGGTTATGCGAATGCTTCTGTCGTAGAGAAAAGCATTGCCTATCTCGGCGCCACGCATGTCCGTGACGGCATCCCCTACAACGGATGGACCTTGCCGGAATACCAAGCCATCGCCTCGACCGGCGTGCGCTTCGACATCGTGGCCAGCGGACCCACCATCGACATCGCCGGCGACATCGCGCAAACGGCACGCCTGGCCCAGGCGGTGCCGGGAAGCGTGGCGTCCATGGAGGGCGCCAACGAGTTCAACACCCAGAACTCGACCTTCAACGGCGCCAGCTCGACCGGCAACCCGGCCTGGGCGCAGCAGTACGACCCGGCGCTGTACTCGGCCGTCAAGGGGAACTCCACCCTGTCCGGCGCCACGGTGATCGCCGCCTCGATGGCGAACGCCGGGGCGGCCGAAATCCAGAAAGAGGGCAACCTGTCCAGCTTTGTGGACAGCTCGAACTGGCACGCCTACTTCAACAACGGGGACCAGCCGGCGCACAACCTGGCCTCGGCCATCGCCAACGCCCAAAGCACGGCGCCGGGCAAGCCCGTCACCATCACGGAAACGGGATACTACACCGCCGTGGACGCGATGGATTGGGGCGGCGGCGGCGTCACGCCGAAGGTGCAGGCGATCCTGACCGTCAACGCCCTGCTGGACGCCTTCAACAGCGGCGTTTCCACGACCTACCTTTACGAGTTGATGAACAACATCTCCAATCCGTCAAGCACCGACCTGGAAAACAACTTCGGCCTGTTCCTCGCCGACGGCACGCCGAAGCCGGCCGCGACCGCGATCCACAACCTGACGACGCTGCTGGCCGATTCCGGCGCCAAGGCGTCCAGCTTCCAGACCGGGACGCTGTCCGCCACCATCACCGGGCTGCCCTCGACCGGGTCGTCCCTGACGCTCGAGAAGTCCGATGGGACCTACGATCTCGTGGTCTGGAACGAGCCGAAGGCGTGGGACCAGCCGACGCGCTCCGCCACGTCCCCAGCGGCGGCGCCGGTCTCGGTGGACCTGGGCGGCACCTACCAGACGGTCCGGCTTTATGACCCTCTCACCGGCACGTCGCCGACGCAGACGCTGAGCAACGCCAGCACGGTGAACCTGTCCCTCACGACCGATCCGGTCATCATCGAGATCGCCCCGAACACGGGGGCGCCCGTGACCACACCCGTGACCACCGCCGACACGCTTGACCTGCACGTGTCGGAGGACGCCTACCAAGGCGATGCCCAGTTCACCGTCTCCATTGACGGCACGACGGTTGGCGGCGTCCGCACCGCCACGGCCTCGCACGCGGCGGGCGCGACGCAGGATATCGCCGTCAGCGGGAACTGGGGCACGGGAGCCCACAGCGTCGGCATCGCGTTCATCAACGACGCCTACGGCGGGACCGCGGCCACCGATCGGAACCTATACGTGGACCAGGTCGCCTACGATGGCCGCACGGCGAGCGGCGCGCCCGCAAGCCTGTTGTGGAACCGCACCGCGACCTTCGCCGCTCCAGCAGCGGCCGGGACGACGGCCCTCACGCTGCATTTGGCCGAGGATGCCTGGCAAGGGGACGCGCAGTACTCCGTCACCGTTGACGGCAAGCCGCTGGGCCAGGGCGGCACGGTGACGGCGTCCAACGCAAAGGGGCAGTCACAGGCGGTCAGCCTGCAATCCGCCCTGTCCGCCGGGCAGCATGACATCGGCGTGTCTTTCCTGAACGACGCCTATGGCGGGACCGCGGCCACCGACCGCAACCTCTATGTAAAGGGCATCGACGTGAACGGGACCGCGGTCTCCGGCGCCACCGCCTCCCTGATGAACACAGGAACCTCTCACTTCCAGATCATGGTGCCGTCCGCCTGACGCCGCGGGAACGAGGGCGCCGGTGACGCCCTCGTTCCCTTTCAGGACAGGCGCCAGCCAGGGGACGGACGGTCAATCGGTCGGCGACGGCATCGACGCGCCGCGCAGGAGCCGCAGGATAGAGGTGATGTCGTCCTGCCGCAGGAGCAGGCCGGGGAAGCCGATGCCGATGGTCCGCAGCCCGAGCAGGAGCAGCGCTAGCTTGCCCAGCATCGCGGCGAGCAACGCCAGCGCGGCGCCGAAGCCGCCCAAGGGAGGCGCCAGCAGGAGCAGCGCGCCCAGGAGCAGCACGCTGTAGGCGCCCTGGACGGTTGAGGCGTAGCTCGGCCTGCCCGACGCGAGGAACGCTTCCACCAGGACCTGGGCGAGGCAGGAGATGGCTGCCTCCAGCAGCAGGAAGCGGAAGATCGGCACCGCCGGCGCAAAGCCATCGCCATAGATCAGCCGCATCAGCACGTCTCCCAGCAGCCAGCCGGCGATGCAGGCGGCCACGAGTGGCCACACGAGCAGCCGAAGCGTGCGATGGATGTAGACTTCTATTTCGCGCGCAGGCTTGTGGGCCAGATCGGCCAGCATGACCGAGGAAAACCCGGCTTGCAGCACGCCGACGAGGCCTGCGAACGACCTGGCAACCGCATATAGGCCAAACTCCGCGGGCGCGATCAGGCCGACCAGGATGACCCGGTCGATGCTCCAGTAGAAGACCGTGACGAGGTCGACCCCGGCGGCCTGCCCACTGTACCGCAGGAGCGCGCCGAGCTGGGCAAAGGGCCTCAGCGCCTGCCAGCGCCAACCCCGCGTCGCCCACCACAGGGTCGGCGCCAGCACCGCGGCCGTCGCGCCGAACTGGCAGTAAAGGGCGGTGGCCGGGTCGAGGGCGTGCAACGGCAGGACCAGCAGCAGCGCCAGCAAGTAGGCGACCGACGACCCGGCACAGGACAGGTTGAACAGATGCACGTTGCGCGTGCCGAGCAGGCTTTGCCGGGCCAGCAGCATCCAAACGTTGAGGAAGGCCGCGAGAACAGCCACCTGCGCGAGCGTCACGATGGCGGCGCTGTAAGCGTGCAGCACGCTCGGCAGCAGCGCGACGCACAGGACCGCGGACGGCACGAACAAGCCAAGCCCGATGATCAGGCCGGCGCCGCCGACCGACGCCGATTGTTCGGGGTCAAGGCGCGTCCGATAGATGACGGCGCTCTGCAGCCCCACGGTCGCCAGTTGCGACGGCAGCAGGAACCACATCGAGGCCGCGGCAAACTCTCCCCGTCCGGCCGGGCCGAGCAGGCGCGCCGTTATCACCCCCGTCGCCACGTTCACGGCGACGATGCCGCCCTGGGCCAGCACGGTCTGCAGCATCCCCAGCCCGCCGCCGCGCGCGCCGAAGACCCGCGCCAGGATTTGGCCAAGGAGTTTCATGGGGCGGCATGCGCTGGGGCCGCGGTCCGGCCGCATGGGCAGGACATCGGGGCCGTCAACGGCGCTCCTGGGGTCGCGTAGGGCAGCGCGCCATGCTCCAATCTCAAACTCCCTCCGGTGGGTTCGGGTTGACCTTGCGGCAACACGAGCCTGGGTTCAGCGCCGCTGCCGGGTTCCGTGGCGATGCGGACGACGAACTTACGGCCTTTCCAGCCAAAGCGGCTACTGCGCGATCTCTACGGCAACCAGGCTGTCGGGAACAGAGAGGTCGACGCCGGCGGCGGGCGCTCCGTCCTGTCCCTCCACCGTGAACCGCACCGGCTGGTCGGCGTCGAGCCGGGCGGGCAGCGGCGGCACGGCGACCGGCCGCCGCGGCTGGCTGGACGTATCTTCGCCCGACACCTCATGCCAGAGCAGCAGCAGGAGGGAGTCGTCCGCCCGGCGCAGCAGCAGGTGGTGGACACGGGACGCATCGGGAAAGTCGCCAACCCCGGTCACGGTCAACGTCAGATGAAGCGCTTGGGGGGCGGCGGCGCCCGGGCCGGCCGGCCTGGCCAGCAGCCGAGTGAGCGCCGCCACCGCCTGGAACGCGGGACGCTCGGACAGATCGTAGCGCAGAAGGCCGAAGCCCCCCTCGGGGTCCCGCCCGGTCGGGTCCTGCTCACTGTCCAGCAGTTGATAAATGTATGTACGCTTCAACCCAAGGCGGAAATACTCCGCATAAAGGCGGGGCAGGTATTTGGCCTGCAGCGCCTCGGAGGTGAACCAGCACCCCGCCGGGTATCCGGTTTCGGTGGCCGCGTAGGGGCCGGCCCCGTAGATGGCCTGATAGGCGCGGAACGCATCCGGCGCCTCATCCACGGTGACGGAGGGAAAGGTGCCGCTATGGAAGAACGACGACAGGGTGCCGTACGCAAGCTCCGGCCCGAAGGGGTTGGCGTTGTAGGGGTAGGGATGGATGTTGCCCCAATCCACGTACTCGCGCAGCCCCCCCCAGGACCCGGGCGGCTGCGCGTTGGGCATTCCGGCCAGCCCGAGCGACGGGCCGATGATCGTCAGCCGAGACGTGGCAGGGTCTGCCTTGAAGGTTTGGAACAGGTCGCGCTGCCAGAGGACCGGTCCGTCGGGATATCCCTGGCCCTTCCAGGAGATGCGCAGACGCTTCCAGAACATGTCAGGCTCGTTCGCGCCCTCGATCGCATCGACCGCGACGCCCTGGGCGTTCAGCGCCTTGACGCGGTCCCTGAAGCTTTCGGGCGTGCCGAGGTTGGGCTCGGCCAGCACGGTCGTGCTGATGCCGAGCCCGGCGAGGTCGGAGACGTGGGGATGGAGGACATCGCGGACATGGCGCAGGCCCAGCGCGGCCAGCTTGGAGCGGACCTCGGCATAGCGGGTCGCATAGGGCGAGTCGTTGAACGTGAAGTGCGTGTTGACGCCGATGGAGTCGAGGAATGCGGCCGCGGGCACGGCTTCCGCCGCGTCGATCCGTGTCGTCGTCTCGCCGCCATGGGCTGGCCGGGCCAGGCAAGCCAGGAGGGCGGGCGCCATGAGGCCTGTCAGCACGCGGTTGAAAGCGGGAGCGAGGCTGCGCCTCACGCCGCCCAGAACTTGCCCGGCAGCCAGCCGACTGCCCTCGGCCGCGTGGCATGAGAAGAAAGGGATGGCGTCACGGCATCCGTTTTGCGGCTTCGTGCAGCACGCCCCTTTGCCGTAGGCCGAGTTCGATGAAGGCATCAAGCTTCCCGGATAGAGCGAGGGCGAACCGCTGCCACGACGCAGCGCCAAGCTTGGGTGTGAAGCGGACGGCTTGCAGGAAGCCGGGACAGATGCCGGTTCCGACCGCGAGCGACCACAATGCGAAGGCGATGAGGCCGCTGACTGGCAATTCGTCCCAAACGGCGACGACCCCGTTGAAGGCGAAGTTCTGGAACCCTTGTCGATCCTTGACCGTGGCGATGTCTGCATAATGGCGGGTTTCTTCGCGTTTGCCGAGGAAATGGTCAACGACGACGCCTGGATCGTAAAGCAGCTTCCACCCGGCGCGCCGGACGGCCGAGCTGAAGACGAGGTCCTCGTAAGGCTGGGCGCCTGTTCCGCGCAGCCTCGCATCGAACTTGATGTTCCGGAACGCGGCGGCGCGGAAGCTCATGTTCGCGCCTTTGATGAAATCAACCGTCCGGGGGGCGCCGACCCCGAGGTGATGGTTCGGCACGACGCGCCCGAACCACTGGATCCTGCCGACGTCACGCGCCGTCCGATCGTCGAAGGACGTCCCGTCGTGGATCCGGTCCCTGCCGCCTAGGCCGCCCAAAGCCGGGTCATCCGCAAAATACGGGACGATGCGTTCAACCCAGTCCCGGTGCGGCACCGTGTCGTCGTCAACGAAGGAGAGGATATCCGTTCGGCAATGGGTCAAGGCGACGTTCCGGGCCGGCACCGTCCCCGGCGCGCTCACGAACAGCTGCCGAACCGGCAACGGTCCGGCGGAGGCCGCCGCCACGGCGTTCCTCGAGGCCTCGTCGTCGGCCCTGACCACCACGATGACGTCGTCGGGCAGGCGGCTCTGCTCCGAAAGCGCCTCCAGGCATCGTTTCAGGTCGTCAGGCCGCCGATAGGAGGCAATAGCAACCCCGATCGTCAAGCAGGCGGGCGCCATGGCTCGTCTTCCTTTTTCCCGTATGGCAGGGGAGTCGCCCCCAAGCGCTAGAAACAAAGTTTGCGCGCGTAAAATCCCTCGGCCAGGCCGGTGGGCGATGCGGATTGCACGCCGCGGACGTGCATGAGGCCGCGGAACGTTTCCGGCCGGAACCAGCGTCGGGACCGCTGGCTGGCGAAATGCGCCATCAGGATCGCCGCCTTCGCGTCCGCCTGCGCCGGGCTCAGGTCGAAGAACAGGTTGGGGTTGCCCAGGTCGGGATCGTATTTCGGGACCTCGTAGCCGAGCACGAGATGGTCGCGGAACGTGTTGGCCGTCATCTCGGCGACCGTGCGGTGATCCTGGTGGTGGTCCTCCCGCACGTGGGTGAAGATGAGGTCCGGCGCCCCGTGCTTGAGGGCTTCGAAGGCGGCTTTCAGGCTTGTGGCCTCATCGGGGAACAACCCGTCGCGGAATTCATGCAGGTCGACGCGCCGCTCCCCGGCCGTCGCGAGGAAGGCGGCGGCGCTGGCCTGCGCCTCCCGTGCCCGCTCGCCGGGCGCGGAGAAGACGACCCAGTGGACATGGGCGCCGGGGTGGCGCTCCAACAGGGCAAGGATGGCGCCGCCGGCGCCGATCTCGATGTCGTCGGAATGCGCCCCCAAGCAAAGGATGCGCAACGGCCGGTCCGCCGGCGCGGCCAAGGCAAGGCGCAGCATCGGCTGGCTACTCCGCCGGGTCCAGAACCAGCTGGGCTGGCGGCTCGACGGGGTTGAGCGTTGCCGCGCCCGGTGCAAGACGCCACAGTTCCCAAGGTGCCGGCCCTTGCGTCAGCAGGTTCTCCAGCGTGCGCAGATCCTTGAACGTGTCGCAGGCGCGCCAGAACCCCTTGAACGACATTGCGGCCAGCTTCCCGGCTTCGATCAACCGCGTGAAGGGTTGCTCCACGAGCTCCTCGCCGGGGCGTATGTAGTCGAAAATCTCCCGGCGGAAGGCGAAGAACCCGCCGTTGATCCAGACGTCCGCCTGCTCCGGCGTCAGGACGCCCGTGACCAGGCCGGCGGCGTCGTGGTGCATGAAATGCAGCGAGATGTTGGGCCGCACGACCATGCAGGCCCCCACGGCGCCGGTGGCGCCAAGCCGGTCGATCACGGACGGCAAGGCGCAGTTGGTGAGGGCGTCGCTGTAATTGGCGAGGAAGACCTCCTCGTCCTTGAGGAGCGGCTTCACGGCCACAAGGCGCTCGCCGATGTTCGCCTCTGCGCCGGTGTCGACGAGGGTGATGCGCCAATCCTGCAGGTCCCGGCTCAGCAGCTCCATCTTGTTGCCGTTTCCCGCAACCACGAAGTCGTTGGAAATCCATTCCTCATATTCGGCAAAGAATTTCTTGATGGTGGTCCCCTTGTAGCCCAGACAAAGAATGAAGTCCTTGTGGCCCCAATAGGCATAGTATTTCATCAGATGCCAAAGGAGAGGGCGCGCGCCGAGCATGACCATCGGCTTCGGCAGGTCGGCGCCGACGCCTGTGATGTCGCGCATGCGCAAGCCCTGACCGCCGCAAAACAGGACGACTTTCAATTCTTCTTCTCCTTCTGACCCGAACGCGACCTGCTTGGGCTGGGCTAGGCGGGCGCCGGCACCATGACGCGCGGCTCCGGAATCGGGATGATGAAGCGGCCGCCCCAGGACGCGATGTGCGCGAGCTGGGCCGTGATTTCCGCCGCCAGGTTCCACGGCAAGATCATGACGTAGTCCGGCCGGTTCTGATCGATCGCATCGGGGGCGAAGATCGGGATGCGGCTGCCGGGCAGGAACAGGCCGTGCTTATAGGGATTGCGGTCGACGGTGAAGTCCAGGAAGTCTGTGCCGATGCCACAGTAGTTGAGCAGCGTGTTGCCCTTGCCGGGGGCGCCGTAGCCGGCGATGCGCGCTCCGGACCGCTTCAGGTCCGACAGCAGGCCGAGGATCTTGCGCTTGGTCTCGCAGACTTGTTCCTGGAAGCGCTGGTAGGTCGCCAGCTCGCGAACCCCGGCCGCGCTCTCGAAGTCCCGCAGGCGCTTGACGGACGGGGTTTCCGCGTGGTGCGCGGACGCGCGGCAGGCGAAGACGCGCAGGCTGCCGCCATGGCTGGGCAACTCCTCGACGTCGAATACCCGCATGCCATGGTTGGCCATCAGGTGGTCGATCGACGCCAGGGAAAAATAAGAGAAGTGCTCGTGGTAGATGGTGTCGAACTGATTGCCTTGGATGAGTCGCGCCAGGTGCGGCACCTCCAAGGTCAGCACCCCTTCCGGTTTCAGCAGGGTGGCCAGGCCGGCCGCGAAGTCGTTGAGGTCGGGCACCTGGGCCAGCACGTTGTTGCCGATGAGGAGGTCGGCGCCGCGGCCCTGCTCCGACAGCGTGCCGGCGAGCGCGCGGCCGAAGAAGGACGCAAGGGTCGGCACGGCGATGGCCTCGGCGGCCCGGGCGACGTTCTGCGCCGGCTCAATGCCCAGGCAGGGAATGCCGCGGGCGACGAAGTTGCGCAGCAGGTAGCCGTCGTTGCTGGCCACCTCCACGACGAAGCTGTTTTGGTCGAGGCCGAAGCGCTCCGTCGCCATCTCGACGTAGCGCTCGGCATGGCGAAGCCAGCTTTGCGAGAACGACGAGAAGTAGGCGTACTCGGTGAAGAGGTGGTCCGGCTGCACGTATTGGCCAAGCTGGCCAAGCCAGCAATGGCTGCAGATCCTGACGTTCAGCGGGTAGAACATCTCTCCCGCCTGCAGGGCGTCGGAGGCGACGAAGCTCTCGCAAAGCGGCGACATGCCGAGATCCACGAAGCCGTGCAGCCCGGCGCCGCAAGACCGGCACGCGGTGACGCCCGGCGTGCCGCCCGGCAGCCGGACGTCATGAGAGGATGAGGCCCCACCATCCGGCGCCAGGGCGCTGGGCGTGCCCATTCGGTGCAGGGCGGCCTCTTCGGCTCTCATATGCTGACCCCGGCGGTTTTCGACGGCAGGACCGCCGGTCGCGGGGGACGCATGGCCGGTCCGGACGACAACCGCACGCGCACAAGCCGGCGCAGCATCGAGACGGCCGCCGGGCTGGCCAGCAAGCCAAATGCATACAACGGCCGCACCATCCCTTCGGAATAGGGGTAGTGGCGCGAGAACAAGATGCGCGCCGCGTCGCGCCGCCGCCCGCCCAAGGCGTGCGCTACGACGGCCGGATGCGCCAGCCGCCGCAGCAGCCAGTCGCGGGCTGCCGCCTCTTCCGGCGACAGGCCGTCAAGCCCGGCCGCAAGCTCATAGAGCCGCCACGGCACCGATGCCTTGCTCTTGGCCGTGATGCCGTCGGGCGAGGGCAGGCGGTATTGCACCGTCATCTGGGGAACAAAAGCAAAGGACCGCGTCCGGCAAGCCAGGGCGAGCTGAACGCCGAAATCGGTGTCCGCCGACAAGCCGATCTCGGAAGGGTTCTGATAGCCGACCGCGCGGGCCGCCTCCGTTTCGATGAGGAAGCCGATGGGCGGGATCTGCCGCCAAAAGGCGCAGACCAGCGGATCGCGGCGCAGCCCCGCATGCTCGGGCGTGCGGTTGGCCTGGGCGTTGTGGATCCGGGTTTCCTTGGGGGCGGGGGCGCCTTCGGGGGTGATCCGCTCCAGCATGCCATAGGCGAGGACGACGTCGTCGGCCATGGCGAACCCCACGGCCATGGCCGACACCGCCCCGGGCAGCAGGGCGTCGTCGTCGTTCATCAGGACCAGCCGGCGGCCCCGGGCGGCGGCGAACAAGCTGTTGAGGTTGTCCGCCAGCCCCCCGGCCGGGACATTGCGGCGGTAGCGCAACGTGATGCCCGGCGGAGGGCGCAGCGATGCCACCAGGCGCTCGCACTCGTCATCGCCCTCCGGCGAGTTGTCTCCCACGTCCACCTCGAGCGGGCGGTAATCCTGTGCCAAACAGGACACTAAGCAATATTTAAGCAATCCTGGCCGCCGATAGGCGGGCACGCAAATCGTGATCAAGTCGTTCATTGTCGTACTCTCTACAAGCGTGCCGCCAACAAAATCATCACAAACGTAGCTGCTTTATAAGTGTCTCTGCCCCAAACCCTTGAACCAGTTGCTGGAGTGCTTCCCCTCTCGTTCACCGTCGTGAATAGCTCAAGCGGTAAGCCGCTGGGTTTCCGAGAGAGTAAACGCTCGCTCATATACCCCGGCACCCTGCGAGCAGATGCAAACACGGCGCTGAGTCTTAAAATTAAATGTTGTCTCATAATCAACGAATACGGGTAAGGGGCATAACTGCCACATGTCGTCACGCCAAACACACTTTTGACTTGGGGGCACATTTCTGCGAAAAAGGAATATAAAGAAGTATATCTGCTTCGCGTCCTGATGAAATGGGCCAATTTTGATGATCACTCAAAAGTGATGCAACAATTGAACGGCTGTTTCCAGGACAAGGGTTGGGGTTGGCCATTGACGACGCGGCAAAACGAACGGCTTGGAAGCAAGCCGGGCATTGCCGCTGGTTGGCAGCCAAGGTGTGGAATAAGGTCAAGCCAAGTTGCCGGACGGGAGGGCGAAGTTTGCCTCACCCATTTGCTCCTCCCAGCCATACCGCCCCGTTTGCGATCTGGATCCACTTCCATGCCTCATCGGGCTTGCGATGATGGACAAGCAAACGCGGGTGCAGGAGGGATCGGCAGGTCATGACAGAAATCGGACAGGAGCTGCATGCCCACGTGGAAGCGCTGTTCCCCATCCTGCGCAGCATCACCGGGGAAGGCGTACGCCGCACCTTGGGCTACGTCGCCGATCACTGGCCCGTCCCGCTCGAGATCCGCGAGGTCCCGTCCGGAACCCCGGTGCTGGATTGGGAGGTGCCGCCGGAATGGACTGTGCGCGGCGCCACGATCAGCACCATCGCGGGCGAGACCGTGGTGGACGTCGCCCGCCACAACCTGCATCTGGTGCAGTACAGCCGGCCGATAGACGCCGTGATTGCCCGCGCGGACTTGGAGCGGCACCTGCACAGCCTGCCCGACCAGCCGGAGCTGATTCCCTACCGCACGGCCTACTACAGCGACGCCTGGGGCTTTTGCCTCGCCCATCGCGACCGCCTCAAGCTGTCGGAGCCCGAGTACAGGGTGCGGATCGACGCCGACCTGGCGCCAGGCTCCCTGACCTACGGCGAGTGCCTGCTGCCCGGCGAGGCGGGACAGGGCGAGGTGCTGCTTTCGGTGAACACCTGCCACCCGTCGCTTGCGAACGAGAACCTCTCGGCCATGGCGGTCGCAATCGGCCTGGCCCGGGACTTGGCGGCGCGCCCCCGGCGGCGGCTCGGCTACCGCTTCCTGTTCGCGCCCGCGACGATCGGCGCGATCACGTGGCTGAACGCCAATCGCGCCGACGTTTCTGCAAGGGTCCGCCACGGCCTGGTCCTCACCTGCCTGGGTGACGGCGCGCCGCCGACCTACAAGCGGTCCCGCCGGGGCGACGCGCCCATCGACCGCTACGCCGCCCACGTCCTGCATGCGGAAGGGCATGGGGACCGCGTGCTGCCGTTCCTCCCTTATGGCTACGACGAGCGCCAGTATTGCTCGCCGGGCTTCAACCTGCCGGTGGGCTGCCTCATGCGGTCCCCGAACGAGGCTTTTCCCGAGTACCACACCTCGGCCGACGACCCCTCCTTTGTGCAGCCCGCCGCACTGGCGGACTCGCTGCGCGTGCTGCGCCGGATCCTGGACCTGGCCGAACAGGACGCCTCGCCCGTCAACACGCTGCCCTACGGGGAGCCGCAGCTCGGGCGGCGCGGCTTGTATCGCGGCATCGGCAGCCGGCCGGAAGATGAGGAAGGCGGCGGCTACGACCCGCTCACCCTGCTTTGGGTGCTGAACCTCGCCGATGGGCGGCACTCGCTGCTTGACATGGCCGAGCGGTCCGGCAAGCCCTTCCGCATGGTCGCCGGGGCGGCGGCCGCCCTGGCCTCCGCAGGCATCCTGCGGCCCGGCCCGCGCGACGCCCCGGGCGCCTGGGCCGAGGCCTGGGTGCCTGGCCCCGGCGGCGGCGGCCTCACATCGGCCGCGCCGGACGCAGGATGATGTCCGTGACCTCGGCCCGGCGCGGCAGGACCAAGGCGGCCAGCACCATGGCGGCCACGTCCTCGGGCCGGAGCAGCGCGTCGGGGTTGCGCTGGCGGCCCTCGGCCGCCAGCACGGCGTCCTGCATGGGCGTGTCGGTGCGCCCGGGGAACACGCTGAGCACGCGCACCCCGTCGGCGTTGACCTCCTGCCGAAGCACGTCCGTCGCCGCGCGCAGCGCGTGCTTGGTCGCGACGTAGGCGCCGGCGCCCGGCGCCGAGCGTAGCGCGGCGGTGGAGTTGACAAACACGACCTGCCCGCGCGCCGCGCGCAAGGCGGGGAGGCAAGCGGCGGTCAGGAGCATCGGGGCGCGGATGTTGACCGCCTCCAGCGCCGTCCAGTCGGCGTCCGTGGTGCGTTCCATCGGCCCATACCGAAACTCGCCGGCGCTGTGGACCAGGACGTGCAGCGCCGGGGGCAGCGCGGCGGCCACGGCGGCCATGCCCTCGGCCGTCGCGACGTCGGACGGCAGCACGCGCGCCGCGCCGCCCGCCTCGGCCGCCGCCTCCCGCAGCAGATGCTCCCGCCGGCCGACGAGCAGAACCGACATGCCCTGCGCCGCGAGCCGGCACGCGATCGCCCGGCCGATGCCGCTGCCGGCGCCGGTGACAAGCGCCGTCCCGCCGGTGAGCGCCTCCTGGCCCCCGCCCGGCCCGTAATCATCCGCGCTCATTGCCAGCCCCTTCGCCACAGCCGGACGCGGCGCCCCGCAGACAGGGCGCCCCAGCCGGATCGGCCCTGCCCGTGTCGCGGGTCCCCATCAAGCCGGCCCTCCGGCGGGCGTTTGCCGGGCGGACCAGCGCAGGTCCGGCGAGAGCCGCCCCGCTTCGATGTGCCCGGACAGCACCGGCAGCCGGGCCAGGGCGGACTCGCGGAATGCGGGATCGGCGAAGCCTACGGCGCGCAGGCCGTCCGCCAAGCCCTGGATCGTGCCGCTCAGGGTCTCGCGCGGCTGATGGTCTGGCGCCAGCGTCCGGAACAGCGAGAAATCGACGCGGTAGGACCGGTTGTCGGGGAGCGCGGCCGGGTTGATGCTCACCTCCGTGCCGGGCACCTCGCGCGCCACGGCCTCGGCGAGGTCGCGGACCCGGTGGTTCCAATCGTCCGCGCCCGCGTTGACGGCGAGGAACTGCCCGCCCACGTCGGGCCGCCGCAGCGCGGCCCACTCGATCGCGCGCGCCATGTCGGCCACCGCGATCAGCGGCCGCCAAGGCGTCCCGTCGCTGAGCACCGTGACGCGCCCGGAAACCAGCGCGCCTGCGACGAAATCGTTCAGGACGAGATCGAGGCGCAGCCGGTCGGACATGCCGCAGGCGGTGGCGAAGCGCAGGCACGTCACGGTCATGCTGCCGTGATCCGCCTGCCGCAATCCCTCTTCCGCGCCGATCTTCGACCGCGCATATGCGGTCAGGGGATTCAAGGTGTCGCCCTCGCGCCGGGGCGGCCCATCGGCGGCCAGGCCGTACACGCTGCAACTGGACGCGAACACGAAGGCGCGCACGCCTGCCAGCGCGGCCCGGCGCGCGATGTCGAGGCTGGCGACCCGGTTGATCTCGTCCGTCACCGCCTCGAAGCGGTTGCCCATCGGGTCGTTTGAAATGGCGGCAAGATGCACCACCACGTCGGTGCCGCGCAACAGCGCTTCGGGCGGGTCTCGCGTGTCGCCGAAGTGCTGGGCGGACAGGTGCCGCGCCTCGGGCAACGGGCCGGGCACGGTCAGGCAGTGCGCGAAGATCCCGCTGTCAAGGCCCAGGATTTCCGCCTGCGGAAATCGATCCCGCAGATGCCGGACGACCACCGGGCCGACATAGCCCATGTTGCCCGTCACGAGGATACGCATGTCTCGGCCTCCCTTCATCAACTCGGCTGCGGATGGGAGCACGGCGCGGCGCCGCTGCACAGTTCCCGCGAGGCGCTCTGGCCCGCACGGAACGCCAGATCCGTCCGCAGAGGCGTTCCGCTCGGCACCAGGCCGTTCCCTATCCTACTAAGCCTCGAACTTCACCCCACGGCAAGCCCATGCCGCGGCCCGGCCATGACCGACATTTCCAGGCACGAGACCGCACGGTCGTAATGCCGGGCGCCGGTTCAGCCGGCGGCCATGAGCGACCTGCTCCCGATTCAATCTCTGCTTGTGCAAGAACCGCGAAAATCGACCCAAGGTATTAATTCGGCAGCAGGACTTGTCACGCTTATGTAAAACACCGAGCGAGTGCAAGGCAACAAAACACTTGACTTGCCCGGAAGTGACGCCGACACTCGGATCGGACTGTGCCAAATTTCCTATTAGCTCAGAGCTAAATTGGCAACGTCTCCGTAATATTCTCTTTGCAGTTTGATTATTGCAGAAATGCCTTCAGCTTCGCGCTCTTAAAGTGCGCCTGTTTAAACTAGAGAAAAATCATTCTACAAACCATGTATTTAGTTTGTTTGCTGTAAAACTTCGCAGTAAATGCGTGGTCACGTTTTGATTATTTTGTGCTTCGTGATAAGTGCAGTGTGTTCTTCGCTGTAATCTGAATAAATATGTGGCAGTGCTTTGCTTGTTGTTTTGTCTATGAGGCTGGTTCCCCGAATTTGCGTCATGTTTATGAGTAGGATCGACAGCTTGGACCTGTTCGGCAAAATCACCATGCAGGTTCCGGGTCCCGTATGCCGTTATCGCCGATGCCCGGAAGGGCTGACCCAGGCATCGGCAAGCCTGGTCGTCCGGGGCTGGCGCCAAGGTCGCCAGCAAACACGGGCATGACGAGACAATGGGGCACGGCCAAATTGTGGCCGCCGATGCTCGGGCCGCCGGGCCGTGGGCCTCTGGATCGCCGATGGTCGGGTCGAAACCGGCCAGTGTATCGGTGGTCGCGTGATGACGCCGCGACACTCAAAGCCGGGTTCAATCGATTATTTTGCTGCGGTTCATATTGGCACCCCTAAATTGTGGGATCACAACCATCACGATCTTTGAACAGCTACCGTGGGTTGAAATTTTTGTTCTTGGGCTTACCTCTGAAGGAGACTGTCTTGTCTGCGTCGCAGGCTGATCCGGGCTTCGCGAGCCCAATGCCGACCGTGTTGACGGTCAACCGGGTCGGCTTCCTTGGTGGAGTCGAACGCGTCATCGTCGGCTGCGCCGACGCGGCGCGCGCAAGCGGCTTTCGCCCCGTCATTGCTTGCCCGGCGCCCGGCACGCTGGCGAGCGCAGCAGAGCAGCGCGGCCATCGCGTGGTCTCCACCGTGATCAACCGCGGCAAGTCTACGCTGTCGCCTTTGAAACTGCTGCGCCTTGCGACGGCGTTGCACACTGACCGCCGGAGAGTCGCGCAGATCGCGCGCGCCGAGCACGCATCGGTCCTGCACACGCATCACCCCGTCAGCGCGCTCTTTGCGACCGGCGCGGCGTCCCGCCTGGGCCTGCCGCTGATCTGGCATGCGCACGAGACGCTTCCGTTGCGGCCGCAATACCGCCTGCTCGGCCGGCGCCTCATCTCCCGCTGTGCCCTTTACGCGGCGTGCTCCGGCGCGTCGCGGGACATGCTGCTGCATCTTGGAGCGCCGCCGGACCGCGTGCGCCTGATCTACAACGCCGTCGATCCCGCCTTCATGGAAAGTCCGGCGCCGGCCGACGACGTGCGCGCCCTTCCAGGTCCGCATATCGGCCTGTTCGGCGTGCTGGAGCCACGCAAGGGCCAGGACGCCTTCCTGCGTGCGGCGGCATTGCTGGCACGGCGCCCCACCGCGCAGTTCTGGATCGTGGGTTCGCTGAACCACCCCGACAATGCCTCGTACCTAAAGGGCCTGCGTGCCCTGGCGGCGGAGAGCGGCTTGGCGGAACGGGTCCATTTCACCGGGTTCCGCGACGACGTCCCGCGGCTGATGGCGGGCATGGACGTTGTGGTGCTGGCATCGACCGGCTTTGAGTCGCTGCCGATGGTGCTGCTGGAAGCCGGCGCCCTCGGGCGACGGATCGTCGCCGCCGATGTCGGCGGCGTCCGTGAGATCGTCCGGCAGAACGGAACGGGCCTCGTGGTGGAGCGTGCAAGCCCGGCGCTGCTCGCCGGGGCAATCGAACGCATCCTGGGTCCCGAGGGCGCGGGCCTTGCCGCCGCTGCGCGCGCCGACGCGACGGCGCGGTTCAGCCCGGCGCGTTTCGCGAAGGACATCACCGCGCTTTACGATCACGCCCTCGGGCGGCCCGAGCGCGCCGCCTTGGCTGACGTTCCCTCTCCAGCAAATTGGGAGTCAGTTGCATGAGAGTTGCAATCGTCCACGATTATCTCAATCAATACGGCGGTGCCGAGCGCGTGTTGGAGGAGATCCGCGCCGTGTACCCAGATGCGGACATCAAGACCGCCATTCACGACCCGCGCCGCATGCCGGCCGCTTATCGCGACTGGCAGATCGAGGCGAGCTGGCTCAACCAGGTGCCGATGGCGAACCGAAAGCATCGCTGGTTCCTGCCGGTTTACCCGCAGGCTTTCGAGTCGTTCGACCTCTCGGATTACGACCTCGTCATCACAAGCTCCAGCGGCTTCGCGCACGGCGTTCTCACCGGCGCCCACACCTGCAACGTTTGCTACTGCCATTCGCCGCCGCGCTTCCTGTGGGATTACCACAACTACGTGCGCCGGGAGAAAGTCGGACGCCTGCAGCAGGCTCTGCTCTCCGCCTATCTGCTGCGCCTGCGGCAATGGGACAGGGTCAGCGCCGAGCGGACCCAGGCCTGGATCAGCACCAGCCAAGTGGTGAGCGACCGCGTGCGGTCCTTTTACGGCAAGGACAGCACCATCATCCCGCCGCCGGTCAACGTCAGCCGCTTCGACGTGGGGCACGGCCCTGGCGAGCATTACTTGATGCTGATGCGCCTTGTCGGGTGGAAGCGCCCTGATATCGTGGTGGAAGCGTGCACCCGGCAGAACCTGCCGCTCGTCGTCGCCGGGGACGGCCGCGCGCTGCAGGACCTGCGCAGGATCGCCGGGCCGACGGTGCGCTTCGTGGGCCGGGTGGACGACGAGCAGATGCGCGGCCTCTACCGCGACTGCAAGGCGTTGATCGTGCCCAGCGAGGAGGACTTCGGCATCACCCCGCTTGAAGCGATGGCGGCCGGCCGGCCGGTGATTGCCTACGGGCGCGGCGGCATCTTGGACACGGTGCGGCCGGGCGTGACCGGGGTGTTCTTCGGCACGCAAACAGCGGACTCCGTCATCGAGGCGATCGCTACGTTCGAGCAAAGCCGCTTCAACGGCGACGCGATCCGCCGCCATGCCGAAGGCTTCGACAGCTCGGTGTTCCGCGCCAGGTTAGGCGAGTTCATCGACGGCCAAATGCGCGCGCGCCGTGGAGCAAGGCAGCCGCAGCCGGCCCTTGCGCTGGCCGGGGACTGACGTGGCGCCGCCCCGCCTACCGGCCCTGGTCTTCATGTGGGAGCATTTCAGCGCCTACCACGTGGACAGGCTAGAAGCAGTGGCCCGGGCTTTTCGCGGCCGCTACGCCGTGGTCGGCATCGAGGTCGCGGCGCGCAGCCGGACCTATGCTTGGAAGCCGGTCAAGGGTGACGACAGCTTCGAGCGCCACACTTTGTTCCCAGACGGCGTGGCGGAGGAGATCCCGCCGCGGCGCAAGCTGCAAGGCTTCCTGCGGGTACTCGGGCGCTACAGGCCGGCCGGAGTATTCCTATGCAACCAGGATCAGACGGAAATCCTTGCGGCCTGCGCTCTGCTGCGATTGCGCGGCATCCGCGCCTACGCAATGCTGGACGCCAAGTTCGACGACACGCCGCGCAAGGTGTTGAAGGAGGCGGCGAAGCAGCTCGTGTTCCGTCTCTACCGCGGTGGGCTGGTTGCCGGCCAGCGGCACCGGGACTACTACCGTTTCCTCGGCTTGCCGCCGGGATGGGCCAAGACGGCATACGACACCGTGTCGGTCGAGCGGGTTCGGCGCCAGGCCGGCACAGACCTGGCGCCCGGCGGCAAGCCGCACGGCAGGCGCGATTTCGTGGTGGTCGCCCGCTTCGTGCCCAAGAAGAATATCCAGACCGCGATCCGCGCCTACGCCCGTTTCCGGGCCATCTGCCCGGACGCCCCCCAGCGCCTGCTGCTGTCCGGGTCCGGGGCGCTTGAGGCCGAGTACCGGGCGCTCATTGTCGAGCTGGGCATTGATGGCGTGGTGTTCTGCGGATTCCTGGACGCCGATGCAGTTGCCCGCATGCTTGCCGACGCCCTGGCGCTGCTCCTGCCAAGCGTTGAGGAGCAATGGGGGCTGGTGGTGAACGAGGCCGTCGCCCTCGGCATTCCCGTGCTGTGCTCCGACAATGTCGGCGCCCGCGACACGCTGGTGCGAAGCGGCGTGAACGGCTTCGTGCTTGAGTCCAGCAACCACGAGGGCTTCGCGGCCTGCATGGCCCTGCTGGCGCGTGACCCCGGGCTGTGGCGGCGCATGTCGCTGGCGAGCCACGCCCTGGCGCCGCTCGGTGATGTGTTGGAGTTCGTGCGTGGCGTGTCGGAGTTGGTGCAACCGGGCGAGCCGATGGCCGCGGCGTCCGGCTCGGACCAGGCCGGCCTGGGTTGTACCGCCAAGGAGCAAGCCATGTCGGACCAGTTCACGGTCGCCGCAGCTTCGACCCATGAGAGAGAGTGTCAAAAACCTGGGGCGCTACGCCGCGAGTTGGAATGCTTGGTGGCCGAAGCGCCCGTCCAGCACTGCGGCCCTGACCTGAAGCACGCGGTGGGCGCCTTGGGGCGACCAGCGCATCTGTT
>JAABUQ010003537.1_pt1 | contig 28426 bp, 31 predicted proteins | sample 5560001 | NCBI WGS metagenome assembly JAABUQ01 (sample SAMN10711888, study PRJNA513371) | rock metagenome | isolation source: Antarctica rocks | place: Antarctica: Victoria Land, Finger Mt nord | collected 2015-12-18 | reverse complement strand
TGCGCAGACGCAGTTGCTGAATTAATGAGACTAACTCGCAATAAGTGGAAGTATTATCAACGAGGTCTGAGGGCCAAGGAGCTTATCCTGTCTGCATTACAGACCTCCTTGTAACCCCTTCAGCATTCAGCTACCAGAGCAATTCCCCTACTTGATCAAAACGTCGCACGGACTCTCAGGAGAAGGAACTTATATTATCAAAAGCGCCAGCGAGCTTACCTACTGCTTTGAAGAACTGAGGAAATATCTCGACATTAAGTTGCTAGATAAGATCATTGTCTCGGAGTTCGTACTGAATACTGTGCAGAACTACTGCGTGCAGTTCTACATCAGCAAGGCGGGAGATACTACCCTCATCGGCACCACAAGCCAACTTGTCACCCCAGAGGGCAAATATCTAGGGGGACTGATTCACTACCGCCAAACCGACATGAGCAGATTCTTTCAGATGATTGCTGCCATTGGTCAGTATGCTCACCAGCAGGGATATTTCGGCTTTATTGGCTTCGACGTGCTGGAAGATCAGGACGGACAGCTTTATGTGATCGACGCCAATTTCCGAGTCAATGGCTCGACTCCGCTGTGCTTGCAGCGCCATACCCTCCTGGGACTGGGAAAAGAGGTGGCTAAATATTCTAGCGACTACGAAATGGATGGAACATTGGACTCCATTCTCATGACCCTAAAACCAGAACTTGAGCGCAAAGATTTTATGATCCTGTCGGCTCAAGAATTGGTCAAATACGGAAAAATCTACACTGAAATTTACGGCATCGTGACTGGAGAGACGCTCGAGGAAATGCAGCACATTGAGCAGAACTTACAGGATAAAGGATTGCGGTAAACACAGATGCCTGGTTTTGGGGCATGCTCTACCGTTGGACAGCCGCCACGTCAGGCAGTTGGAGTAATCGCTGTTTCAGGGTATCCAGTCCCAGTCGTTCGATAGCAGAGATAAAGATGGCTTTGGGGTATGCCTGCTGCGCCTCTACCAGTGCCTCAGAATCCACGCAATCAATTTTATTAAAAGCCAGTAATGCTGTAAGGGGCATCGTGGGCAGTTCTGCCAGAATCTCTTCCACTGAGCGAATGTGATCTGCCCAGGCGGGATGGGACAGATCCACTACATGCAGCAGCGCGTCGGCTTCCGTCACTTCCTCTAGGGTGGCGCGAAAGGCATCCATCAACGCAGGTGGAAGATGGTGAATGAAGCCGACAGTATCTGTTAGCAGCACATCCCGCCGTTCCTGAGTTTCAGGGTTAGCGATGCTGAGTCGGCGCGTAGTAGGGTCGAGAGTGGCAAAGAGTTGGTCTGCCGTGTAAACTTCTGCCTGAGTCAACACATTGAGCAGGGTGGATTTTCCCGCATTGGTATAACCTACTAGCGCAATCGCTGGAATCGCTTGCTGTTCTCGTTGCTGCCGCAACCGCGAGCGATGTGCCTGGAGTTGGTTGACTTCCTGCTGAAGCTGAGCAATGCGACGCCCAATCGTGCGCCGTTCTGTTTCTAGTTTGGTTTCACCCGGTCCCCGTGTACCAATACCTGCCCCCAGACGTGACATTGCCTGTCCTCGTCCCCGCAGTCGGGGCAACTGATACTCTAACTGTGCCAGTTCAACCTGCAATTTGCCTGCCTGGGATTGGGCACGTTGAGCGAAAATATCCAAAATCACCTCTGTGCGATCAACCACGCGCACACCGATCTGTTCTTCCAGGTTGCGGGCTTGAGAGGCGGAGATATCGCGATCAAAGACAATCAGATTTGCGCCCAGTGTTTGTGCAAGCACTGCAATCTCTTCCACCTTGCCCTGTCCCACCAGGGTCTGAGGGTGAGGTTGAGATCGCTTCTGCTGAATAGTTCCTACCAGTTCACCTTTGGCACTTTCCACCAGACGTTCCAGTTCTGCCAACCCATCTTGAAACTGCTGCTCCGTTGTGTTCCCGGTCATCAGTCCAACCAGCAAGACGCGATCGTGATCCGAGGCGACGGGTTGCAGTTGAGCCAGATCAAAGCCTGACTCACGCAGTTCCGTTTCCCACTCATGCAGCAGATCATCGAAATCTTCCTCCGTCAATTCATCGAGGCTCAGGGGTGCCCAAACCGTCCAAGGTTGCTCTAAATCGGGTACAACGTGCGCCAGGTAAGCTGCTTTAATCTGCCCTGTTCCATCCTTTCGCTGAGCCGAACTATTACCCTCTACATTCAAGATCACCAGGGCATCGAGCCGCTGATGCACCATTGCTACTAGAGAAGCGATATCGGGTGATTGCGGCTGAACTGCCAGACAGCGAATACCGCTCAAGCGTTCTGCACTTTGCCGGGGTAGGTCAGAAGGGGAAAGCTGTGTCTGTGCCGGAGTGCCAACTCCCACCCGCACCACCTGTCCCCGCCGATTGATGTAGCTGCAGATCGGTCGATGAAGTTCATGGCTGATGGTGGCAAGCTGTTGAGCAAACTCAGGGGTGATGATGCGATCGCCCGGTTGCCGTTGCTCATACAGCCGTTGGAGTTGCTTGATGTGGCTAGACTTTATGCCTTGCAAATTGCCGTGAATTATCTCCATTCAAGTCCTTCTGCATTGAGATGGACACCATCTTTGGTGAATTTATTTTGCCTTTTGCCTCCCCCCTTTCTCAGAAGGGGGCAAGGGCTGCTCGCCTATTGTGTTAGCTTAGGCGTCAGGCAATGGTGACATCAGGGGACAGGTAAACGTCCTGGATGGCGTGGAATAGCTTCACCCCTTCTTCCATCGGACGTTGGAAAGTCTTGCGACCTGAGATCAGCCCGGTACCACCAGCTCGTTTGTTAATCACAGCGGTGCGAATCGCTTCGGCAAAATCGTTTTTACCGGAAGCCCCCCCGGAGTTAATCAACCCAGCGCGACCACAGTAGCAATTCAGCACCTGGTAGCGGGTGAGGTCAATTGGGTGGTCGGTTGTCAAGTCTGTGTAAATCCGCTCATTGGTTTTGCCGTAGCTTTTGCCAGTGGCCTTGGCAACTGCTTCATAGCCGTGGTTATATTCAGGCAGCTTCTGTTTAATTATATCGGCTTCAATTGTGACACCCAAGTGATTCGCCTGACCAGTGAGGTCGCCTGCCAGGTGATAGTCCTTATCTTGGTTGAACACGTCGTTACGGAGATAGCACCAGAGGATGGTTGCCATCCCCAGTTCATGGGCGCGAGCAAAGGCACGGCTAACTTCCTGAATCTGACGGGTCGATTGCTCTGAGCCAAAGTAAATCGTTGCTCCCACAGCGACTGCCCCCAAATTCCAGGCTTGCTCCACAGAGGCAAATAATACCTGGTCGTATTGATTCGGGAAAGTCAGCAGTTCATTGTGGTTGATTTTCGCAATGAAGGGGATTTTGTGGCAGTATTTGCGCGAAACGATGCCCAATACACCCAGCGTAGTGGCAACGGCGTTGCAGCCTGCTTCGATCGCCAGCTTGATAATATTTTCCGGGTCAAAGTAGATGGGGTTGGGTGCAAATGACGCCCCAGCCGAGTGTTCAATTCCCTGGTCTACGGGGAGGATGGAGATATAGCCGGTATTGGCGAGACGACCAAATGAATACAGCTGCTGGAGACTACGCAGTACTTGGGGGGAGCGATCGCTCAGTGTAAAAATCCGGTCTATGAAGTCCGAACCCGGCAGATGCAGTAAATCTTTAGAAACTTTTGCCTTGTGAGTGAGCAGGTCTTCTGCTTCTTTACCCAGCAAAGACTCGAGCGATTGGGGCGCAGATAGCGTTGCGGTCATAGCGATTTTCCTCAAAACTTCAGTAGAAGATGTTGCCTGGAAGATAACCATTCTGTGGTTATGATATTACCCAATAGCCAGGAGTGTTTCTCTCACCTACTCCCCATGGCCTCCCTCCCCTTTCACAATTTGCGTTCTTGTTGCCTTAAAATCACCCTTCTTTAGATAGGTTATTGATGGCTTGACGACATCCCGATCCTTAGCGATGATTCAGTACACTGGCGCACTCGTCACTCTGGCAACTCTTGACACTGAGAAGATGGTATTTTTCTATACCCATCTCTTGGGGCAAGAACCAGCAGCCCACATTCCGCATGTTTATGCTGAGTTTCAGCTTCCAAGCTTGCGACTAGGTATTTTTAGACCAAAAGAAACGAATCGGCAAGAGTTTCAGAATCAAGCCAAAAGTGGAATGAGTTTGTGTCTGGAAGTGAGGGACTTGGAAGGAGCGATCGCTCACCTTACTAACTTGGGATATCCACCAAGCGGAATTTTAACAGCGTCCCACGGCAGAGAAATCTACGCCTACGATCCCGCTGGAAATCGCCTGATTCTGCACCAAGCTCGGGCTCGATAGCTCTAACCCCAGATCATCAGGAGCAACTATGGGTAACGACTTCTCGCTATCTTCCTTTCCTCGATTAGAAACAAAAAGGCTCCTTCTTCGTGAGGCAACTCCGCAGGATGCTGAGGCTATCCTTGCTGTGTTCTCTGATCCAGCCTTGACTCGGTTTCATGATCTTGATACCTTCACTTCGATTGAGGAAGCGATCGCACTCATTGAGCGAAGAGCCAAGCGGTTTGAGCGAGGAAATGGAATTCTGTGGGGAATTGCCTGTAAGCACGACAACGTTTTGGTTGGTTCTTGTGGGTTTACATGGAACATACAAGAACACTCTGCTGAGGTCGGCTATGAGCTTGCCAGCACCCTTTGGAGACAAGGTATCATGACGGAGGCGTTACGTACTATCTTGCAATTTGGGTTGAAGAAGATGGGTTTGCGTTTCGTTGTTGCCGAAGTCATGCTGGACAACATAGCTTCTAAAAAGTTGCTGGAAAAGTTAGGTTTTCAAAGTCAGGGTATACTAAAAAAGCATGGCTTTTGGAAGGGGCAGTATCACGACATGGAGCAATTTGTGCTATTCAAAGCCGAAACTAAGGGAATCTGAATTGCTCTTTTCACGACCTTGTTTCCTGTGTCTGAGAGTCAATGACCGAACTCCAGTCGTCGTTCTTCACCGCAGCATCAAGCCTTTCACGCCTTGAGGCGTCACTCTCATCCATCGCCTCCGGTTCTAGACCAAGCGTTGTGTCCGCGATCGCTTGGCGCAATTTGAGTTTTTTCTCCTCGTAGGCATTGCGCTCCACCGCCGACATCGCCGCCCGTGCCGCCTCACCTACCGTGCTGACCCACAGATGAGTCGCATCACCGTTACCCGGTGGAACGCTGCCGAGTTCTGAGAGCCATGCATCTCGTAACCTTTCCATTTCTTCGCGCTTCGGGAAATTAAAAGTCTGCACCCGTACAAAAGCGCACGTTTCCTGACCATTTTGGGCGACATGACCTTTGAGGGAGAGCAGCACATTTCGGGAGTAGCCAACGTACTGGGTGCGGCGTTGTGCATCCAACACAGCATACACGCCAGCGGCCTTCACGTTTTGAGAGCGCTTGCACCAAGCCTCAAGTGGCAGCACAAGAGCGCCATTACTTTCGAGGTCAGGAGTAGCACTCACCGTGGCAACGTGTTCGTTGCCAGAGCTATACAAAAAGTCGTGCAGCCCCCGGTGCTCAACAGGTATATTTTGGTCTTCAATTGGCACATTCTCGTTTGTCTCCACCGGGCTTGTCTCCACTCAGTTAATTTCCCGCAGCATCAATCATTATGACGACACTAATGCTATCACGGCAGCGATCAAGCCACCGTGGATTCTTTTGCCCCGTCTTGCCAGCAACGAGTTCCCGTCGGGTGGCGTCTTACTTCTGTTGCGCAGCGTTTGAGAACAACGGATGTTAGTTGCTCTCAAAAATACTCGCGTAACAGATGTACGACACCACCCCTCAAGGTTCTAAACTCCAACAGCGGTCTGGAGAAGTGGCATCATGGACGGATCAATCTTGATGCCCAGTCCCTCTGCAACACGGCGACCATAGTTGACGTCTGCCCGGAAGAAATGACAGAGCTGGCGCATTTGGATGTCCTGCCGTGCATTACTCAAGCTACCCACAATGTTTTGAACCAGCTGCTCCTGTTGCTCAGGATTCATCAGCCGATACAGCTCCCCCGCTTGGGTATAGTCATCGTTGCCTTCGCGGTGATCGAAGCGATCAACCGTGGTATCGCCAAGGTGCATCGGCGGTTCAGCATATTTAGGATTCTGCTTCGGGGCATTATCATAGCTGTTGGGCTCATAGTTGGGAGCCTTGCCACCATTGTCGCCTAGAGCCATCAAGCCATCCCGCTGATAGTGCATGACGGGGCACTTCGGTTGATTAACCGGCAGTTGTTGATAGTTGCCACCGAGCCGGTAGCGGTGAGCATCTGGATAGGACATGATCCGAGATTGCAGCACCTTGTCTGGCGAGAAGCTAATACCCGGAACAACGTTTGACGGAGAAAAAGCCGATTGCTCAACCTCGGCAAAATAGTTCTGCGGATTACGGTTGAGTTCGAGAATACCAACCTCAATCAAGGGATATTCCGAATGTTTCCAAACCTTCGTCAAGTCAAAGGGGTTATCCCGGTGGCGCATCGCCTGTTCTTCGGTCATTACTTGCACACACACCCCTTTTCGCCCCCTACCGTCGAAAACCGGAGCAGGACTTCGGTTTCCTTACCCACTTCTGAGAAAAGTTTCGCTTTACTATAGCGGGTGATGTCTTGAGTAACCGTGAACGTACCAAAGGCTGCTGCTCCTTTCGCGTGAACGACCCGCTCAGGAATGCGTTCTCGGTTGAAGTGAGCCAGCTTCTCCAACAGGTGGAAGTCTTCCAAGAGGATAGGACCACGAGGACCCGCCGTGAGGGAGTTCTGATTATCTGCAACTGGCATCCCATCTGCCGTTGTTAGTGTTTTGTGCTCAGTCATTAATTAATTCTCTCCATCCATCCATTCATTGATTACCTGACTCGCTCCTCCTACAGGAAAAGAGTTTGAGACACTTACTCGTACCAGTTCGTTCAGATAACGTAGTCGGTATGAGTTCATATTAGCGCATTGACACCCCGTCTGTGGGATTGCTTAGCCTCCACTTCGATCAAACCGATCAGCCGTTTGGAAAAAAATGCTTCCTGAGTCAAAACACCAACATGACTCAAATCACGGCGGAGCATCTCAGTCGTCGTTACGTTCACAAGTGAAGTAATTCGCTCCGCATTAATTTTGGGAGTTTCGCTGGCATGAAGTGAAAGCAAATTCCTGCCTAGACGTTCTAGTTGAGCAGAGCGCTCTCCATTAGGAGTAATCCCCAAATGAGCTATTCGTTGGTTTACCTGTCCTCCTGCTGCCTGAATAACAACTTGCCAAATTGTGAGTAGACCACTCTCTTGGACTTCAGACGATGCCACCACAGCACGAGCTTCAGCTGGCAAATTGGAAAATTTGTCTAACCAAGACTGGATATTTGGATGCTCTAGGCCCAATAAGTTGATATCTTCAGTTTTAAGCGCTACCTCACGGTCAGTAGTAAACAGCAATAAACTACCCCACCCTGCTAGAAGCGAGGATGGGGTTTTCAGCAGAGAGAGAGCACAACATCTTGTAAAGAACAAAACATTGTACTCGAACCTCCGGGGCAGTTTATAAGCGCCCCCAAAGCAGAAATATTACTAGCACCGTTTTCGTCAGCATCACCAACCCAACCACAAGCTAAGTTCAAGCAGCTAAATTTCTTGCCTTGTCTATTTCCTAAAACATTACAGCTATGACAGCTTTTACTTGTATATCGAGGATCAACCAAATGCACGGCGACGCCATACTTTATTCCCTTATATAGGATAAACATTCGCAGTTGGAAGAATGCCCAACTGTTACTGCGTCTACGTTCAGTCTTAGAGCGCGGCAATTGATTAGTTCTTTCCCTGATGCCCGTAAGGTCTTCAAGTGCAATCGCTTGAATGTTCGCCTTAGCCTGTTGGATAATTCGATACGAAACGGTGTGATTAATATTGGTTTGGAATCTTCGTGAGCGAAAACGAGACCGTTGCAAGACTCTTCTCGCCCGACGACGAGTAGACCTTGTGCCTTTAGACGCTTTGGTTTGGAGCGAAGCCCTGACACGACTAAATCTGTCTCGAACTTTAGTTATTTGCTTTCCACTAAACTTTTCTCCGCTAGAAGTGACAGCAACATCTGTTCTGCCCAAATCGACACCCAACACCGTAGAAGTTTCTACTATTTCTGGTGGTTCAGACTCCAACTGAATCTGCAAATAATACGCACCATCTTGGCGTTTTACCAAAGTTGCCGATTTAGGGTTTTGTCCTTTCAGCAGTCCTCGCTGGTAATTGCCGATATGCAGCCGAAACCGTTCTCGACGCTTCAGAGTGGAGAGAGTAACTGTCCAGTCTTTTTCTGTGAAAGAAAAGCTCCGAGTGTCATAAGTCGCACTTGTAGGAGCAAACTTCTTAACCTTATCGCCCCTAAGTTTTGCTGTCTTACGGTTGGCACAGACACGGGCGTTTGGCATGAATGGTCAACTGCGAAGGCAGACCAGAATGTGCTTTAGCAGCCATATAGATCAACGACTGTACAGCGATCTGGTTAGTCAGTTTTTCTGGGGTATTGCTATTGACGTACTCGCAGCAGTTTGCAAAAGCCGAAAGTACTGCCTCAACCTTCTCAACTTGGTGAGGCAGTACTTCCAACTTGCAAGAGACTGTGAGAACCTGGGGCATTTTCAATAAGTGAAGTTTACTCATCCCAGTATAGCATCTATTGTGGACTTCGGGGGTATCGAACCCCACTCAGTCCACCGCAATTCCTCCCCGTCCTGGCAGAGCCGAGGACGGGGAATCCTTGCGGAAAACGTTGATTGAAGTTGGCTAGGAGAAGCAGTAGGGCTGCTTCCACTCACGGTTGAGCCACCAACTTCGTCACGATGCCCTAATTGAACCTGCCGCAAATCCTTGCCAGTTCGGAAAGCCTTCTGCTGAAGATATTGCAGAGCGTCAGCATTATCAGTATGTTCTGGTAAACGACCTACCCAAGTGCCATCGACATTTAGAAAGAGCTTTCCAGTTGCCGCTACTTTCAAGATTTCCTCATAGATAGCCGTTTCCCCCAGGTAAGGAATCGCCTCCATAGTTGGCTTTGCTGGTGGCTCTGCCAACTGCTCTAGAATATCTCCCACCACAAGTGATTTTTTAGCACAAGCTAGAACAAACTTCTGGAATTCAGCTGGGTCGAATAAATCAGAACGGATCTTAGTCTCAACGGTTGTGGGTATTTCTCCACCAGAAGCACCGTGACGTTCCACTTCAAAAACGCACTCTTGTGGTTGTTGGAAATTCCAGCGATGTAGAATAGTAAACCGCTCAAATCGTGCCTTCAGGCGATCGCGCAGTGGCTTGTCAAATACTTCCTTCAAGGCGCGATATTTGGAGTCATCTTTCCAAGCTATTGAAGTTAGGTAAGAACCCCGAGCTAACATTAGTAAATCTGGAGTGGTGTAAAGCTCCGTGGCATCAGCCGAAGGTAATAAAAAGCGGACTGTATTGCGTCTGGCACCGACATGTTTCGCCAGCCATTCACCCAGTTCTGGAATCATCTGACTGGGTTGTAACTTCAGAAAAGCGGGTATAACTAACAGAACAGGACAGTCCCATTTCTGAGGTTGGTCAGTTTCAGGGATGTCGCACCACGGCTCATCCTTCCACCAGGGGCCTAATACAATTACTTTGGCAGTTGTTTGACGGGTTTCAGGCGTGAGCAAGTGCTTAACGGTATTGCGAATATGCTCAATGTCCTTACCCGGATAAGTTAGTTGTCCGGCAACATTAGCAGGGGCATTAGCATCCCAAAGTTTGGGATTTCTGGCAGTTGCACGAACCTTGGAACGGGGATTGTCATGGAGGTCAAAATAGAGCAGACTATTAGCACTTTCCTCACCATGAATATTGACACTGTTTTCGATCAGCAGCACCAATTCGCTTTGGAAAGCATTGTCATCTATGGCCTCTTCTCGTGTAATATCTAGGTGTAAGTCTTGGCGTACACCGCCGCGAATATTACCGGGAGACATCGACCTCATCCACAGCGCCGAAATTATCTCCTGATCGTGAACGACGTTTACGCCTGAAACGCGAACTGCTTCCAGATTACGCTGCGCCACCTGACGAAGTTTTTCCTGCTCCCCAGCCGTGGCAATGGAATCTAGAAGTGACTGGACACCGTAGGCATCGTCGTTTACGAAGAAATCAGCTGGGGTAAGTACAGGAGCTAGATCCCCCCGCATTCGGAAGACTTGCGCCAGAATGCGGATCAGATCTCGGCTTTCTTGAGCCGCCGGAGCCATGAGAATCTGATCCTCTAGCAGTTCTAACAGTTCTGGAGAAAACGGCCATGACTCAACAACTTCAGAGGTAATACGACTTCTCTCAGCTTCAGAAAGGTGAGCGCATCGCAGCCGGAAACGCTCTTTGGCATAAACATCCACCAAAGACTCAATTTCACAGAGCGATATGTTCTGGCGATTTTTGAACAGGCGATGGAGTAACAGCCGATGCTCGATCCTGCTTGGCAGTTGGCCCTCGGAAGTCAATTAAAATTGGCCCATTACGGTGAATCTGCCCGAAGGCATCAGTGTTGTTATTGAGAACCGAAACAACCAGCAGCAAGATGTCAGGGCGATCCTTGGCAATCTCGGAAAGATTTTGGATAAAGTTCGAGGCTGATTCCCGCCACTTGCGTCCAGTTGGTTCAGTTTCGTCATGTAGCCCATCGAACCATTTTTGGAATTCATCTAAAATTAGTGCTACTGGCTGTGACTCAAACATCTCTTCCAAGAGCGATCTCGGCGGGAAAGGTCGTTTCATCTGTTGGAATTTCCCTTTGTAGAGCAACCCATTAGGATGCCGGTCAAAAAGTAAATCCCAAAGCAGGGGATACTCATGGTTATGCACAGGCTCTGTTATTGCTACGAATCCTCGTTGCAGTGAAATCTCTCTCAACCAGGGAATATCCAGCTCACTCCCCCAACTTCTCGCCCAAGCCTGGACTTGTTCGGTGTGTGCAATTGCATGATGCATCACCGCCATGATGTGAGATTTACCGCGTCCGCGATCGCCCATGAGCACAATGGGCCTCTTTTCTCGGTTTTCGCTCAAAGCACGAAGGGCAGACTGCACATCAGCTGTTGGATATGTTATGTCTAAAATTCTGTCTGGTGCTTCTTGTGCTGCGCCTTTGTTGTCCCTCCCACGCAAAGTGATGACCGTACCCGGCATCTGGCTCCCTTTAAACTCATCGCGGAGCTGTAAATTCAGCATGTTCCCTCGAATGACCTACTTGCTTAGCTTTCCCAGCAACGAGGGATAAATTGACATCGAGCCTTAAATTGGATTGCAGGTTGACTTTCACGCACCAAAAGCGATCGCCTACCGTAACGGGTGCGACTTATGTTTAAGTACTATGTATTGGGTATCCAAAATGCCAAGATGACAAAGCTAATCGTGATTACAGGTGTGACTCGGGGGCTCGGTCTTGCCATGACCGAACAGTTTATTCAAGCGGGACACACTGTCCTCGGCTGTGCTCGTTCCCTAGCAGGGGTGGAGAAACAACGCCAGGAGTTTGGGCCGCCCCACGATTTCGCCGTGGTGGATGTAGCTGATGAACAACAGGTTAAAGCCTGGGCAGAACGTTTGCTCGCTGACTACGAACCACCAGACCTGCTCATTAACAATGCGGGTCTGGTCAATCACCTGGCACCTCTGTGGCAGGTTCCCAGTGAGGAATTTTCCCGCCTCATCGATGTGAACATCAAGGGAGTTGCCAATGTTATCCGCTACTTTGTTCCAGCAATGATCAAAAGGAGAAGTGGCATCGTTGTCAATTTTAGCTCTGGCTGGGGCCGCTCCACTTCGCCCCATGTCGCACCCTACTGTGCCTCTAAGTGGGCCATTGAGGGACTAACCCGGTCATTGGCCGAAGAACTGCCCGATGGCATGGCTGCCATTCCTCTCAATCCCGGCATCATTCACACCGACATGCTAGAGATTTGCTTCCCAGAGGAAGCCGCCGCTTACACGCCCCTAAAAGATTGGGGTCTCAAAGCTGTTCCCTTCTTACTCCGGCTGAGGCCCAAAGATAATGGCATGCCACTCACGGTTCCGACGTAGACAAGCAGAAACCATGCTACCATGGGTATGACTTCAGGTAGTATATGGCAAAAATCTCAATTTCACTTCCAGATCACCTCTTGAATTACCTCGATACCAAAGTAGAAAATCGTAGTGCCTTCATTGAAGCACTTATAAGACAATGGCAGCGCCAGCAGGAGGATGAAGCCTTGGCTGAGGCATGTGCATTAGTAGACGAAATGAATTTAGGTTGGGACAGTGAATGGCAGCACCAAGCGATTTTGGACTGGGAAGCACCTGGATAGTGACGTTCGACCCATCAGTAGGGACGGAAATTCGCAAGACTCGACCGGCCCTAGTGATTTCTGGCAGTATCTTCAACGCCAGGCGGAGTAAGATGACAGTGTTACCCTTTACTTCAGCCCGTCCGAGTGAGCCACGCCTATCTCCGGCTGTGGTTTTTGTTCCGTCCTCACCACAAAATAGACTGTCAGTGGATAGTTTGTTAATCTGTGTAGAGCCAATGACCTTCGATAAAACTCGAATGGTTCAGCGGTTAGGGCAACTGGAGTTCGAACTCTTGGAACGGGCTCAAGCAATTCTAAAGCAGTATTTAAGCCTTTGACACTCTCAGTATTCGGGCGACAAAAGTACTGCCTGCCGCAGTTTGGGAACCAAAACTGGTGCGCCGCCACAACACGGCGGGACGAATCGTTCCAAGGGCGGCATTGTTAGTTGGCTCTTTATCCAACGATTTCGCCAAGTTGTTTGATTAGAAAAGCTTATGACTCCACGGGTAAAAATAAGATCACGCCGCTTCATGGAGCAGAGCTCTTCAACAAAGGTGACAACCTTACCTCCCCCCCCTTGCCATCTGCCCCATAGAGTCACACACTGGACTTGGGAGTTGACAGGCAGTCGAGAGGTTTTCTGTGAAAAACGTATTAGCGATTATTCTCGGAGGGGGCGCTGGCACCCGCCTTTATCCGCTGACTAAGCTACGAGCCAAACCAGCTGTGCCATTGGCAGGGAAGTACCGCCTAATTGATATTCCCATTAGTAACTGCATTAACTCAGAACTCTTCAAAATCTACGTCCTAACCCAATACAACTCGGCTTCTCTCAATCGTCACATCGCTCGCGCCTACAGTTTTTCTGGCTTCACCGATGGCTTTGTGGAAGTGCTAGCCGCTCAGCAAACGCCAGCAAGCAATAACTGGTTCCAGGGCACAGCTGATGCCGTCCGCCAATATCTCTGGCTGTTGCAAGAGTGGAATGTGGATGAATACTTAATTCTGTCGGGAGACCATCTCTACCGGATGGACTACCGCCAATTTGTGCAGCGCCACCGCGACACTGGAGCCGATATCACTCTTTCGGTTATTCCCGTGTCTGAACGCCTTGCCTCCAGTTTTGGCCTCATGAAAATTGACGACTCCGCTCGGGTGATTAACTTCAGTGAGAAACCCAAAGGGGATGATTTGATCAAGATGCGGGTCGATACCACAACTCTGGGGTTGACCCCAGAACAAGCCCAAGAAAAGCCCTACATTGCGTCAATGGGGATTTATGTCTTCAACAAAGACGTGATGTTCAAGCTTTTGAATGAAGCGCCAGAGCAAACAGATTTTGGTAAGGAGATTCTTCCGGCTTCGGCGAAAGACTATAACATTCAGGCTTACTTGTTCGATGGCTACTGGGAAGACATTGGTACAATTGAGGCGTTCTATGAAGCCAACTTGGCTCTGACCCAGCAACCACAACCTCCTTTCAGCTTCTACGATGAGAAGGCTCCGATTTACACCCGCGCTCGTTACTTGCCTCCTAGTAAGCTTTTAGACTGCCAAGTTACGGAATCGATTATTGGGGAAGGATGTATTTTGAAAGAATGCCGAGTTGCTCACTCGGTGTTGGGAGTGCGATCGCGCATTGAATCTGGCTGCACGATTGAAGATTCCCTCGTTATGGGCGCTGACTATTACCAAGCCTTCGCCGAACGCCAATCCATGCACGAAAACAGCACCGTTCCCTTGGGTATCGGTCCTAACACAATAATTCGCCGTGCGATTATCGACAAAAACGCCCACATTGGCTCCAACGTCCAAATCATCAACAAAGACAGAGTAGAAGAAGCTGATCGCGAAGATCACGGTTTTTACATCCGCAGTGGCATCGTCGTCGTGCTGAAAAATGCACTCATCCCAGACGATACCATAATTTAGCGGCTTTGGCTAGACTGATTTTGCTGATTGGGCTTCCTGGTAGCGGCAAATCAACTCTGGCGCAACAGCTGCTGGCAGAAAGCCCATGTCAGCAGGTGATTTCCACTGATGCCATCCGCAGGCAACTGTTTGGAGATGAAGCTATTCAGGGACCGTGGCTCCTGGTATGGCGGGAAGTGCAGCGCCAATTTCAGCAAGCCGTTGTGAAAATCTCGCGCACGTCCGCAGTTGAAGCGATTTACGATGCCACCAATGCCCAGCGACGACACCGCCGAGAAGTAATCACTCTGGCTCGTGCCACTGGCTTTACCCACATCACTGGGGTGTGGTTAGATACTCCACTTTGGCTAAGTCTTGCACGAAATAAAAAGCGCGATCGCCAAGTCCCAGAAGACGTCATCTTCCGGATGCATCGCCAACTCCGTGACGCCCCTCCGACGCTCGAAGAGGGGCTAGACCAACTTATCCTCTACAACCAGTTGGGGGCAGTACGGAAATTGCGATCGCCTTTTGAGCAAGAACCGAACCTGATTTAAAGCAATGATTAAGTTATGGTCAGACTTAACTATATTCGGAATTATGCCGAGCTTGCTGCTGTCTCTCCAAGAGCGCGGTGTACATCTTAGAAAAAAAAATAACTGGAATTTTTATTAGGAGGTGGGTTAATGGCTGCAACTGATTTTAAGGACTATTACGCCATTTTGGGATTGAGTAAGACTGCCAGTCAGGATGAGATTAAAAAGGAATACCGCAAACTGGCACGGAAATATCACCCAGACATGAACGCTGGCAACAAGGAGGCCGAGGCTCGCTTCAAGGAAGTTAGCGAAGCTTACGAAGTCTTATCAGACCCAGAAAAACGGCAAAAGTACGACCAATTCGGTCAGTACTGGAAACAGGCTGGGCAGGCGTGGCCGTCGGGAGGAGGCGCCAATGTCGGTTTTGAAGACTTTGATTTCGGTAAATACAACAGTTTCGATGACTTTATCAATCAGTTACTCGGTCGCTATGCCGATGCTGATCCTAGCACCAGTCGCAATGGGCGACAAAGCTATAGTTACCGCACTTCCACCCGTGGACCAACTGGGCCTGGCGGCTTTGGTGGATTTGAGGATTTCGCTGGTTTTGACAATAGCACAGCGGGTGGTGTCCCGGATACAGAAGCAGCAATCACCCTTAGTCTTGCCGAAGCGTTCCAGGGTGTGCAAAAGCGCCTAAATTTAGGCAAGGAAGTGATAGAAGTCCGCATTCCCCCTGGAGCTAAACCGGGTAGTCGTATTCGCGTTCGAGGCAAAGGTCAAGTCAACCCCTATACCCAGCAGCGGGGCGATCTGTACTTAAAGGTAGAAATTCTGCCTCACTCGTTCTTCCAGTTTGAGGGAGATAATCTAGTTTGCGAAGTCCCCATCACCCCAGATGAAGCCGTACTAGGAGCCTCGATTGAGGTTCCGACGCCGGATGGTGTGGTCAACATGAATATTCCTGCTGGCATTCGCTCTGGTCAATCACTGCGTCTGCGCGGTAAAGGGTGGCCCCAGCCCAAGGGTGGGCGCAGCGATCAGCTGGTGAGGGCGGTGATCGTGCCACCGAAAGACCTCAGCAAAGATGAGCGGGAGTACTACGAGAAGATCCGTGCCAGCCGTAGCTTCAATCCCCGCACTCACTTGCAACAGGTCAAACTCTAAAATCAGCTAAGTGAGTGTAGTAACCTCTCAATGCTGGCGTTGTTGGAAAGGAAGGAGAACAGATGTTTGTAGCTCAGGAAGCCCTGACGGTCTAACACGAACTGCGCGCTCAGGGGCGCTCCCAATGCTTGACCAACATCATAGGCACGGAAGACACGGCAGCTGGGGTCACTGAGCAAGGGCATTTTTATGCCCAAATCATTAACAACTTTCTGACTCTGCCGTTCATCGGTACTTGTAATCATCAAAACTTCTACGCCCCGGCTGGTGAACTGCTCGTAGTTTTCATTCAGGGCTTTGATGTGAGGAAAGCACAGGGGGCAGTACTGTTTATCGGTAAAAATGCGAGTAAAAGCGAGGATGATTGGTTGCTTCCCTTTGTAATTCGATAACCTCACCATTTGACCGTTGGTAATATCCGGCAGTTGAAAGTCTGGGGTTGTCTCTCCCAGTGCCAGACAATTGGTGGCTGGGATCGGAAAAAAATTGCGCAAGAAGCGCTGATTTAACAAGCCGCTAAAGTCGTTGGAAGTTAATACCATAGTTCGAGTCAGGGATAAATTCAAACCCCAACACTAGGGGTGTTGGGGTTTTCTATAGTCTATAGCTAGTTGTTAAGATTTGTAACGCAATTCCTGAGATAGATTCAACTGCCTGAATCTAGACAGATGCAAAGTAGACTCTCGACTTAACTGGGTCGGGAACCATCGTCTTATCACCTGGTTGCCAACCAGCTGGGCAAACTTCGTCTGGATGCGCTTGAACGTACTGAATCGCTTGTAGCGTCCTTAGCGTTTCATCAACGTTGCGACCAAAGGAGAGGTTGTTGATGGTCGCATGCTGGATGACGCCGTCTTTGTCGATGATGAATAAACCTCGGAGGGCAACGCCTGCCTCTGGGTCAAGAACGTTGTATGCGGCGCTAATTTCTTTCTTCATATCGGAAACAAGGGGGTAGTTAAGGTCGCCGACACCCCCAGTTTTGCGATCGCTTTGAATCCAGGCAAGATGAGAAAACTCACTGTCAACGGAAGCCCCAAGGACTTCGGTATTTATTTGCTTGAATTCTTCGTAGCGATCGCTAAAGGCTATGATCTCAGTTGGGCAAACGAAGGTAAAGTCTAGTGGATAGAAGAACAGGATGACATACTTGCCGCGATAGTCGGACAATTTGATTGTCTTGAACTCCTGATCAACCACAGCCGTTGCCGTAAAGTCGGGGGCAGGTTGACCAACACGGAGGCATCCTTCTGCTGCGTAAGTTAGAGGCATTAATCTGATTCTCCTTGGCTCTTTATGCAACTACTGGTGCTCGACTAGGGGTAAAGCTTTTCTTGCACTTACCCATACACGCAATGACTGATTAATTACGAACTGTTACGACTATATCATAGTCATAACGATTTTGATTAGTACATGATAGATTTAGATTCGCGAGAATGGCTCCTCACTAACGGGTTGGGTAGTTTTGCCAGCGGCACTGTCTCGGATGCCCGTACCCGCACCTATCACGGCTGGCTGATTGCAGCCCTTGACCCACCCGGTCGGCGCACACTCCTGCTTTCGCACCTGGATGCCAGCCTGGAAGTTGCAGGGCAAGATGTGGAGCTGGGCACGAATTTCTGGATGAGTGGCAAGGCTGAGCCAAAGGGCTATCAACTGCTGCGTAGGTTTGAGATTGAGCCGGCTCCCACCTGGATTTGGGGTCACAACCACTGGCAGCTCACCCGAAAACTGGTGATGCCCCATAGCTTGGTAACTCTAACGGACAATCCTAACTACCATTGCTGTACGCGCCTTTTGATTCAGTACCGTTATGAAGGCAGCGAGTCAGCCATTCTGAGGTTGCGACCGATGGTTGGCGATCGCGACTTTCACCACCAGCAAAGGGCGGAGCCGGAGTTGCAGTTTTCCCAATTGGTTGGGCACCATCAACTCTGCATGCAAGCAATTCGCCCTGGCTGGGCTGGGACGCCTTGGAATTTGCGCTGGACGCAAGGCAACTACCAACCGGGTGGGGTTTGGTACTGGGATTATCACTTGCCTGAGGAAACCAGGCGGGGATTGGGCGATCGCGAAGATCTCTACAGCCCCGGCTACCTGAGAATAACCCTGGAACCTGGAGACGACCTGACCCTGGAAGCGCGGGTGGGATGGCCAACAGAGCAATCCCCCCTTAGCCCTTCGGTTTTTGAACAAGCTGTGCAGGTAGAGCAACAACGGCTGACCCAGCTGGGAGCCCAGGTGCCCTCAGTTGCTGCGGTCAAGCAACCAGCAACGTGGAAGCAAATCCTACGAGCAGGTGATCAGTTTATTGTCTATCGGGCGTCAATTGCTGGCCCAACTGTGATCGCTGGGTATCCCTGGTTCAATGACTGGGGGCGCGATACGTTGATTGCATTACCTGGATTGGCGCTCTTCCCACAGCGCTTTGCCCTGGCTAAAGGGTTGCTGCAAACCTTTGGTCGTTATTGTCGCTACGGTCTGATTCCGAATGCCTTTCCCGATGCCGGTACCGAACCGTTCTACAACAGCATAGATGCGGCGCTCTGGTGGATTGAAACTTTGGGTCTTTACCTGGAAGCGACTCAGGATTGGGCGTTTTTGGCTGAGCAATACCCGGTGGTGCAGCAAATTTACAAAGCCTTCACAGCTAGCACCCTCTACAACATCCAGGTTGATGCTTCAGATGGGCTGGTCGGCTGGGATGCGCCTGGGGTCGCGCTCACTTGGATGGATGCGGTGGTTGAGGAACTGCCCGTCACTCCGCGTCGCGGTAAGCCGGTGGAAATCAATGCGCTCTGGTACTCGGCGTTGTGTTGGGCTAGCGACTGGGCAGAACGATTGGCTAGAGAGACGGTTGCCGCCGATTCGGTGCGTTTGAGTAATCAAGCTAGAAGCTATGCTCAGCAGGCGCAACAGGTAAAGGCATCGCTGGCAAAGTTCTGGAATCCCCACCTGGGCTACTTCTACGACACGATTGAGCCGGATGATCGCCCGAATGCCCAGATTCGCCCGAATGCGGTTTTGGCTCTCTCGCTGCACCATTGTGGGTTTCCTACTGAACAGGGGCGTAGGGTACTCCAGGGGGCTCGCGATCGCCTTCTCACTCCCTACGGTCTCCGTAGTCTAGACCCAGCTGATCCAGACTACATAGGCAACTACGGCGGCGATTCGCGGCATCGTGACCACGCCTACCACCAAGGTACGGTTTGGAGTTGGCTGATTGGCCCCTTTGTCCGCGCTTGGCAGCGCTTCTACGACTCAGAACCGCTTCCCTTTGATTGGCAGCCCCTGATCAATCACTTCCAGCACCAAGCCTGCCTTGGATCGATTTCCGAGATTTTTGATGGCGATCCGCCCCATGCACCTCAAGGTGCGATCGCCCAAGCTTGGTCTGTTGCCGAACTCATCCGTCACTATCAGAACTAAGTGCTCAGTTCTAGGTGTGAACACTCAACTCAACCGAGCGAATTTTTGCCACTAGTTTAATCTTTCTTCAAGAAAATGTGTTGACATATACTGACCTACGACATATGAACATGATTGTCTAACTAAAGAAGAAAGACATAGTCTCAGATCTAGGCAAACTTATTTAACTTAACTAGGAGAATTACAATTGAAGTTGTCAAAAACGGTTAAAGAGTCTGTTTCATCTGACTTAGAGCAGTTCGGATTGGCTTGGTGGGTCGAAATTGTTACCGATAAGCCCGTATGTACCTACTACTTTGGGCCTTTTGCAAATGATAAAGAGGCTGAACTTGCCTACCCAGGCTATATTGAAGACCTCGAACAGGAAAAAGCCCAATTGATTGCCGTTGTGAGCAAGCGCTGCCAGCCAAAGGAGCTAACGATTTATGAGGATGAATTGGAAGAGAGATTTGACAGCCAGATATCACCAACACTGATTTTGCACTCCGCTTAATCCGCTATGGCTGGTTCAAAAACCATCATTCCTACCAACGAACAGGCTCGTCTGGCAGCTGTCCGGCGCTACAACATTCTCGACACTCCTTCCGATGCTGCTTTTGACCGGATCACTTCCATCGCTGCACGTTTGTTCCATGTCCCGATCGCCATGGTCAGCATTGTTGACACTCAACGCATCTGGTTCAAGTCCCATCATGGTTTAGAGGTGCAGCAGATTGGGCGAGATCCAGGGTTGTGTGCTTCTGTAGTCTTGCAAAACGAAGTTTATAGCGTTATCGATGCCAAAGTAGACCCCCGCACTTTATCCAACCCGCTAGTGGCAGGAGAATTTGGTCTGCGTTTTTACGCCGCAGCACCGCTGTGTACATCTGATGGCTTCAATTTGGGGACGATTTGTGTAATTGATCGCCAGCCCCGTCAGATCACGGACGAAGAAAAGTCCATTTTAAAGGATTTAGCGGCGATTGTGATTGACGAGTTGGAGTTGCGGTTGGCAGCGCTGAAAGTTGAACTCGAAACTAGTCGGCGAATAAAGGCCGAGAAGGAGAAGGAAAAAGCCGAAAAATTAGCCAAAACCGATGCGCTGACTGGACTGAAAAACCGAGGTGCTTTCGACGACATAATTAACTGGCAAGCAATGCAAGCCAGCAAGTTTTTTATTGGTGACGTAGCCGTCGTGCTGATTGACCTGGACGGACTCAAGGCGCTCAACGATACGATGGGCCACCAACAAGGCGATGCGCTGCTGCGCTCTTTTGCCAAGGCTCTGCGATCAGTCTTTCGCCATGAAGACACAGCCTACCGCTTGGGTGGGGATGAATATGCCCTCTTGCTGCCGATAAAAACTGGGGCAGACCTAAAAAGTGTGAAACAGCGCATTACCCAAGTTATTGAAGCAACGCGACTGTCTGGATTTGAGCAGGTGGATGCCAGCGTTGGAATAGCAACTTTGTGTGAGGCTAATGGGTCTTCGCAGAAAGCATTGGGGTTGGCCGACGCCCGGATGTATGCCGAAAAGCAGGAACACCGCCGCCGGAAAAATTGAATCTCTCAAACACCAAGCTCGATTGACACTCCCATGCCCCTCAATGCAGCTAGACAGATGGCGAGAGGGGCGGTTTCTGCTCTAGAAGGTGGCATTTCATCGGGTGGAATCAGCGATGACCAAAAAGCGCACTCATATCCTAGCTCTGGTCTGGTCCAATCGATTCCACCCTGGTATCCTGAATGCCTCAGTCTTTCTACCACCTCCCATGCAGCTGACATATCGCTGGAGTATTGTGGAACTATTCTGTGAGACTTCCCTTCTGGTGTGGTTCCGAAGCGGCTACCTTCCAGATATAGGTTTGTCCATCCCATTACTCGCTCTGCAACTAGGCGATCTATCTCTCTTTTTGTGAGAGTGATGTCCATACTGGTTAAAAATTGGTGGAGAGTGCGATCTGCACAGCATTGTAGTCCAAAAAAGGCGCGAATGCTTTCAGTCGAAGAAAAAGTGGATACTATGAAACGGGTGTCGCTTGTTGTTTGCATCACTTTAGCCCTTTTACTCTCAATCCCTTTTTCGTTCTCGGGCAGGGGTAAGTCTATTTCGTTTCGAGCGTCGCTAGCTCAAGCGTATTCAGGTGCAAAGTTTGAGCCGCCTGACGGGAAGATCCTCTCTGGGGCAGGACAGAGCATGGGAGCGATCGCCCAGATGATCAACTCGGGAAAACCATGGTTCCAGCCAAGCATCGTCGCAACTTATGACGCGCTCTACGGGCCAAATTACACGCCCACTCCAGCCATCTTGAACTACCTAAATTACTTTCCGAGCTCGTACATGCAAATCGGGCTGTGGATGCCGAGCAGCGCACATGGGCTGGCAAACGTAAGTAATGGGAAGTGGGACCGAGCCATCCATGCGATGGCTCGCTACTACAAAATGTCGAAGCAAAGAATATTTCTGCGGATAGGATACGAATTCGACTTTCCGAGGAACGGGTACGGTTCCACTGACTACATCAAGGCTTTCCGGCACATTCATGATATTTTCACGGACGACGGGGTGACGAATGTTGCATATGTCTGGGATTCGTATTCGGCGAGCGATTACAACATGTACAATTGGTATCCAGGCAACAACTACGTTGACTGGTTCGCTTTCAATGTCTTTACCTCTACCTTCAATTGGTCGTGGTATCTCTCTCAAGCTCGGGCACACAACAAGCCGGTAATGATAGGCGAAGCTTCATCTGGCCTATCAAATGGAACGTCGGATGTCGGAACTTGGCTGTTTGGGAGGGGCGGCTTCTTCGACAAGCTAAAGAGCGCCAACTCGCCCACAATCAAGGGATATCAATACATCAACTCCGACTGGTCAAAAGATCCGGACTGGAACAATGGAACTTCAAGCGGTGTTTATACAGGTGTTTCAAGCTGGGTAAACAGCTACAACAACGAAATGCAGAACCCGGTCTACATCCAACGAAACGGAGGCTATCACAACCAGCTCGCTCTCTGGGCCGATGCTTGCACATATTGTAAACCCTCGGACAACGAGACCTCATACAATCGGGCTTTAGATCAGGCATCCGCGCTCATCGGCTACGACTACACGGTTCTAAACGCCGTCCATCATTATGGAAGTCCAAGTAAAGCAACCGCATCCTATTGGCATCAGGCTTGGGGCAACTCGTTTGAGATCGATCTGAGCGTCCCTCAGAATTCTCGCGGCATCGTGAATCTTGGTGCCTATGATACGGATGCACCGTTTGATATTTTCTGCGGCTCGCGTAGGGTCTTCGGCGGCATCGAGCCTGTTCAGATTGGATCTCAATGGAACCCGATCAAATTCATGTACCAGCCTTCAGATATCGTCAAGGGGAAGGTGGCGATCAAGCTTCAAGCAGCAGGTAGCGGTGCCCTTCAGGTACAGCATATCGGAATTCAGTCGATCTACAGCATGGCTCCCCCGGCTCCTGGTTCGGTGAAGGTAACGAGTAATCCGCCGAGAATTTCGTTTACTGCTCCGATAAATGGCCCAGACCGCTATAATATATACCGCTATAATATATATCGTGATGGTGTCCTCATCGGCGCAACTACAGATCTCTCGTATACCGACATAGACCTTCAAAGCGGCAAAACTTCCGCAGTCTATAATGTTTCCGCTTATAATAAGAATAATGCTGAAGGCCCTATCTCTGCTTCCGTGCAGTGGAACGGCGGAACTCCCTCTCAAGTTCGGTGGAGGCGCTTGCTCAAAATCCTGTTTAGGTAGGCTGGGATTCGGGTAGGTGTTCATGGCAAAATGGCAACGTGCGATGTATCTGGGCTGCAATAGTAAAAGGAACCACCCGGGATATTGGTGTGGTGTGAAGCCCGTCAAGCAATCCGACTGGCTTTTTTTTGGGAAGAGCAAGCCAGAACACTTCACTGTCGCGTCTTGACGAAACAAAGGCGATCGCGGTGAGGCAATGAACTCGTATTTCGTGCGTCTCGGCTCGACCCCTTCGTAGTTCAAATGCGTCTACCCCCTCAAATATCTTCCAGACTACATCGCGACACTTTACAATTAGCAATGTTGCCATGAGCAGGGTAAAAAATTTCTTATATTCCGCTTGATCACGCTTTTGTGCCTGCACTGGCTGCGAAGGCAACACTGATTCCCTCACTCGTAATGCTTAAAGGTGCTCACCAACGCTTTGTCACGTCTAATCTAGAGAGCAAATATGAAAGACCTCACTCTTTATCGAAACATCGGCATCTTCGCTCACGTAGATGCAGGTAAGACGACCACAACTGAAAGAATCCTCAAACTTACTGGCAAAATCCACAAAATCGGTGAGGTCCACGAAGGCGCGGCGACGACGGACTTCATGGAACAGGAGCAAGAGCGCGGGATCACGATTCAGTCCGCCGCGACAACCTGTTTCTGGAACGAGCACCAACTGAACATCATCGATACCCCAGGACACGTCGATTTCACGATTGAGGTCTACCGTTCCCTCAAGGTTCTCGACGGCGGCATTGGTGTTTTCTGTGGTTCGGGTGGAGTCGAACCGCAATCCGAAACTAACTGGCGCTACGCCAACGACTCCAAAGTCGCTCGCATCATCTACGTCAATAAGCTAGATCGCACGGGTGCCGATTTTTTCCGGGTCGTCAAGCAGGTCGAAAAAGTGCTCGCCGCTAAGCCACTTGTGATGGTGCTGCCCATTGGCGTTGAAGAGCAGTTTTGCGGTGTGGTCGATCTCTTAACCCGCAAGGCATGGGTGTGGGATGAATCTGGCGATCCGATGAACTACGAGCTCAAAGAGGTTCCCGCCGATATGATTGACGATGTCGAGACCTATCGCGAGCAGTTGATCGAGACTGCGATCGAGCAGGATGACGACCTGATGGAAAAGTATCTGGAAGGACAAGAGCTAGAAATCGAAGCGATTAAGCAGTGCATCCGTAAGGGTACCCGAGACCTCGCTTTCTTCCCGACCTACTGTGGCTCATCGTTTAAGAACAAGGGAGTGCAGTTGGTGCTCAATGCCGTTGTCGATTACTTGCCGAACCCAACTGAGGTCAAACCGCAGCCAGAGGTGGATCTAGAGGGCACTGAGACCGGCAACTTTGCGATCGTCGATCCAGAGAAACCGTTGCGGGCGCTAGCCTTTAAGATTATGGATGACCGCTTTGGCGCTCTGACCTTCACGCGCCTGTACTCAGGTAAATTGACCAAGGGTGACAATGTACTCAACACTGCTACAGGCAAGACCGAGCGGATCAGCCGTCTAGTTGAGATGCATGCCAATTCCCGCGAAGAGATCGAATCGGCTCAGGCGGGTGACATCATCGCCATCGTCGGCATGAAGAATATTCAGACGGGGCATACCCTCTGCGATCCAAAAAATCCTGCCACGTTGGAGCCAATGGTCTTCCCGGAGCCCGTCATTTCCATTGCCGTCAAACCTAAGACAAAAGGTGGTGACGAGAAGATGGGCATGGCGCTGAATAAGATGGTTCAGGAAGACCCGTCCTTCCATGTGGTGACCGACGAGGAGAGCGGCGAGACCATTCTCAAGGGGATGGGTGAGTTGCATCTAGACATCAAGGTTGATATCCTCAAGCGGACTCACGGGGTGGAGGTGGTGGTTGGCAAGCCACAGGTGGCTTACCGCGAGTCCATAACCAAGCGCCTCGAAGACAGCTACACCCACAAGAAGCAGTCCGGTGGTTCTGGTCAATACGGCAAAATCGATTATGTTGTCGAGCCAGGTGAACCGGGCAGCGGCTTTCAATTCGAGTCAAAGGTGACAGGTGGCACCGTACCAAGGGAGTTCTGGTCAGCGGTACAAAAAGGCTTTGAGACGAGCGTCGATCGCGGTCCGTTGGCTGGGTTCCCATGCGTGGACTTGAAGGTTACACTAACAGACGGTGGCTTCCACGCGGTTGACTCTTCAGCTATTGCGTTTGAGATTGCCGCTAAGGCCGCCTATCGGCAATCAATTCCCAAGGCTGGTCCTCAGTTGCTTGAGCCAATCATGAATGTTGACGTGTTCACACCAGATGATTACATCGGCGATGTCATCGGCGATCTCAATCGCCGCCGTGGGATGATGAAATCTCAGGAGCCAGGCGCAGTGGGGGCCCGCATCAAGGCAGATGTCCCGTTGAGCGAGATGTTTGGCTACATTGGGGACTTGCGCACCATGACATCTGGTCGCGGTCAATTCTCAATGTCGTTCTCGCACTACGCCCCCTGCCCGAGCAATGTGGCGGAAGAGGCGATTAAGGAAGCCAAAGAGCGCCAGGCCCTGTCTTAGGATGTCCTCATTCACACACGGGAACCACTAGTTTGGCTTCAAATTAGCCACCATTACCTGTACAGGGAGTACCCTCACGCTTCCTGACCGTTAATAAGTAGGTAGGCATGATTAAACTATCATTTTGTTGGCGCAAGCCTTCTTGTGAGAATGACACCTGAGTGCCGTAGACGCTTGTGGCAACTCTATTGAGTAGCAATCTCTAAGACTGCGTAGCTTTGTACCCTGTGGGAAGCAAGCTACGCAGTAAAATATTCATCCACCCCACCCATTGCTATGGAGTTGTATTCTCCGCCTACAGAAATTATCCTGAGTCATCCCCGTTCTCCCCTTGGTCATCTAGATCTGGACTGGAATCCTCAACCGGGTGCATACCTGGAAGTTGAGGGTCAAACATACCTGGTTTTAGAGCGCAGGCATCACTATCGCCTCAAACTGGGACGTTATCAGCTGCATAAGATTATTCTCTACGTTCAGAAGTCCCACGTCCCGACCGAGAGAAGTTTATTAGACGGGCACTGGGTAATTGGGAATATCACCTGTTTGTACAATGCTCGCTCTGAGGTGCTTCGGTGTGCCGTCAATCCTAGTGGACCTTGCGATCGCTGCGTGCACTATCACGCCTTGGAGAACCAATAATTTAAAATGAAGCAACTAGACTTGCGACCAGGACAGCGAGTGCTCCTGCAAAACATTAGCTGGAATGAATTTGAGCAGATTTTAGATGAGCTGGGCGATGACCGTGCTACCCGAGTAGTCTATTACAAGGGAAGGCTGGAAATTATGGCACCATTGCTGGGGCATGAAAATAGAAAAGAAATCATCGGAGATTTAGTCAAAATCTTGCTTGAAGAACTTGATATTGAATTTGCCCCCGCTGGTTCCACTACGTTCAAACGCCAGAACATGGACGCTGGCGTTGAACCTGATGAGTGTTTCTATATCCAAAATGAAGCGGTTATCCGTGGCAGGGAAAGAATAGATTTAAACACAGATCCCCCCCCTGATTTGGCTATTGAGATTGATGTGACTACTGACTCACAAACTAAAAAGAATAGTTATCAAGCTTTAGGTGTGACTGAGCTTTGGATTTATGCTCGGGGTTCACAGCAACTGCAAATCAACGTGCTAAGAGAGGGTAAGTACGTTGAGTCTAACCAAAGCCAAATTTTCCCTGATCTGCCAATTGTTGATGCTATTCCCCGGTATCTCACCAAGAGCAAAGTAGATGGAAGAAATGCAGCGATAAAAGCGTTCCGGGCTTGGTTGGCTTCTCAGCTTAACGCAGCATGTCCGGCAAGTGGGTCTGAATCAGCTCCCAATTAATCATATCTGAGAATAGTCCGTCAATGTTTTGATAGCGGCGTAGTTTTGCGAAAATTAGGCAACGTCAAGTTCAACACATAGGGGGGTTTAGTGAACTGCTAGCTCTCCAAATGCATCCGCTACCTTTGGTTTACCTGCTTCCTCATTCATCACTCGCTGTAGAACTTTCTCTACGAGCGCAGCGAACTGCGCACTACCTCGCTGTCGAGGGCGCGGGAGCGAAATCGGCAGATCTATCGCCACCCTACCGGCTTCAATTAGCACCACTCTGTCAGCTAGTGCCACTGCTTCTTCGACATCATGAGTGATCAGAAGTGCGGTAAATCGCTTTTCCTGCCAGAGATTTTCAATCAACCGCTGCATCTCAATCCGAGTGAGGGCATCTAGAGCGCCCAGCGGTTCATCTAATAGGAGTAGGCGCGGCTCACTTACCAACGCTCTCGCCAGTGCTACCCGCTGGCGTTGCCCTCCAGAAAGTACAGCAGGCCAATCAAGAGCGCGTTCGGCAAGACCTACTTGTTCAAGTGCCCACTTTGCCTTTTGCCGCCGGTTTTGCTTCAATCCCAATCCCACATTCTCAAAAACGCGCTTCCAGATTAACAGACGTGAATCCTGGAACATCACCCGTGCTGTCTTGTTAAGCCCCCGCAATGGCTCTCCGTCTAGCAATACTCCACCGTCGCTGGGACGTTCCAATCCTGCTAATAGCCGCAACAGTGTACTCTTGCCGCAGCCACTGCGCCCAACAATAGCGACAAATTCTCCCGGCGCTATTTCTAAATCGATGCTCTGCAATACTCGGTTATTACCAAATTTCTTGCTCAGATCCCAAATCTTTAAGTCTGCGCCTCTGGTAACTGATTTCATTTTAAAAACCTCCTTAAAGGAAAGAGAAAGTTTGACGGAGCAAAAATTCGTTTGCTGCAAAAAAAAATGTTTTTAATCTTGGTGTAATACTAGGCTGTCTGGTATTTTGGCTCCCACTGTAGCCATTTCTTCTCCAAAATTCTTGCCGCTGTATCTGCCAATTTACCCAGCAATGCGTACAGGAGAATGCTTAAAACTACAACATCGGTTTGCATGAATTCACGGGCATTCATTGCCATATAACCGATGCCTGTATCCGCAGCAATAGTCTCGGCTACGATCAGGGTGAGCCACATGAACCCTAATGCATAGCGCACGCCAATCAAGATGGAAGGCAGGGCACCGGGGAGAATAATCTGCCAAAACAAAGACCAGTGACTCAGGCCATAGACTTTTCCCATTTCAATCAGTCCTGAATCAACAGTACGAATTCCGTGAAAAGTGTTCAGGTAGAGCGGAAATAGTACGCCTATAGCCACTAGAAATAATTTTGCTTCTTCCCCAATGCCAAACCACAGGATAACTAATGGAATCATG
>JAABUQ010003536.1_pt1 | contig 28429 bp, 30 predicted proteins | sample 5560001 | NCBI WGS metagenome assembly JAABUQ01 (sample SAMN10711888, study PRJNA513371) | rock metagenome | isolation source: Antarctica rocks | place: Antarctica: Victoria Land, Finger Mt nord | collected 2015-12-18 | reverse complement strand
GCCGGCCCGCGCCTTCGTCCGCGATTTGCGAATCATGCATGACGCGGTTATGGTCGGTGGGGGAACGGTACGAATCGACGACCCGCAACTCACCGTGCGGCCGGCTCACCATCGGGGGGCAGCGTATCGGCGCATCGTGGTTTGTGAAACCCAAGCCGTCAGCCCCCAAAGTCGAATATTTCTTCCATTGCCGGGTTACGAAAAGACACTGGTCGTCGCTCCAGCCGCATCGATGGAGCGCTTGGCACCGCTGCGCGAGGTTGCCGATATTCTCGCTGTGGGTGATCCAAGCGACGATCGTCTAGATCTGGCGGCGGCCTTGCGCGAACTCAAGACCCGTGGCGTCTGGTCGATTCTGTGCGAGGGTGGCCCGACGCTGGCAGGTCGTCTGATCGCGGCGGGTTTGATCGACCGACTGTACTGGCTGTTCGCCCCCACCTTTTTCGGAAACCCTCACGCGGTCGGAGCGCTCGGCATTCGCAGCGGACCACCCGCCGCGCGAAGTCTCTCTTTCGATGGCGTCGAACAGCTTGGCAACGATGTATTGCTGCGCGCCCGGTTGACCAATGTTTAGCGGTCTCATTGTCCACACCGCAACTGTTTCGAGTGCTGAAATCTCACGCGATGGCATGGCGTTGCAGATTGCTCTCGAGCCGGGCGTTGCAGCCGAAATCAAGCCCTCGGATTCCCTCTGCGTGAACGGCGTGTGTCTGACCGCGACGCAGGTGCGCGACGCTATAGTCGCCTTCGACGTCGTTCCTGAAACGCTCGCGCGTTCTGCACTGGAGGACCTTCGCGCGGGGGGGCCCGTCAATGTGGAATTGGCTCTGCGCGTCGGAGATCGCATCGGTGGGCATTTCGTATACGGACACGTTGACCGTACCGTTAAGGTTGTCTCCGCCTCTCCCGAGGGGTCTGGTATGCGCTTCCGGTTCGAGCTTGCCGACGATCTGCGCGCGTACATCGTTGCAAAAGGTTTCATCGCTATCGACGGCGTCAGCTTAACGATAGCCTCAGTCGCAGCCCAAGCGTTCGAAGTGGCGGTTATACCCGAGACTCTACGCAGAACCACGCTGGCGCACCGCCGGCCCGGATCGCGCGTCAACGTCGAAGTGGACCCACTCGCCCGGTACGCCCTGGCAGCCCTTCGGGATTACGACCAAGCCGCGGTTACAAGGGAAGAACTAGCTTGGGCGTATGAAATCTAGAAGCCCCGCGCCGAGCGACGCGCGTATTTTTCAAGTGCGAGATCGCGTGCGCTGGAGCGATGTCGACATTGCCGGAATCATTTATTTTGGAGCGTGCGTTCTGAAGAGCCGGCCACTACCGCCGGAATTTGGAGATGCATTTCGGGCCTGCATGGCATCATAGTGCGGGCCGCTTATTTGCTTGCCCCGCGTCAAGTCGAAATGCGCGAAGTGGAGCGTCCGGACGCGCCGCGGGGAGGCTTGCTCGTCCGCGTTCGAGCGGCTCTCACGGACGGAACCGACCTAAAGGCCTATCGGCGGGGGCATCCGCAAATGCCGATGCCGACGCGCTTTGGGCATGAGTTTTCCGGCGATGTGGTTGCCGTCGGCAATGGAGTGCGCACATTTTCGACCAGCGATGCGGTGATGAGCGTTCATTCAGCCCCTTGCGGCCAATGCTTTTGGTGCCAGTCGGCGCAAGAAGAGCTCTGCCGTTCCATCATGAGTACCAAGATACTCGGCGCCTACGCTGACTACGTTGCCATCCCCGAGCACATCGTGCGGCGAAATGTGTTTAAGAAACCTGCATCGCTTTCATATATTGCCGCAGCGTTCCTCGAGCCGCTCTCCTGCGTGGTCCATTCATTGTCGCTCTTGGCGCCCCGAGCAAAAAGTTGCTTAGCAATTTTGGGCGACGGCGGCTTCGGCTTGCTCCACGTGTTGCTGGCGCGAGCGCGAGGACACAAGCCGGTGGTCGTTGGTCGCCGTGAAGAACGGCTCGCTCTCGCTCGCCGCCTTGGCTTCAAGCACGTGCTGAGCGCCAATGAAAACGTAGGCGGATACATCGGTAAGCTCACGGAAGGTCGGGGAGCCGATGGTGTTATTGAATGCACTGGCACGGCGCAAGCGTGGGAACGCGCTCCGGATTACGTTCGCCGTGGTGGAACGGTATCGTTCTTCGGCGGTTTGCCGCAGGCGGTTCGGGTCGCCTTTTCCGCTGCCCGGATGCATTATGATGAAGTGCGCTTTATCAGTCCGTTTCATTACACGACCGCGGCGGTGCGCGAAGCGCGCGATCTGTTAGTTTCCGGCATCCTCGACGTCGAACGGCTCGTGTCACGATGCTTTTCGCTTGATGAAATCGGCGAAGCTTTCGTGGAGCTGGATCGCGGTAACGGCATCAAATACGCCATCGAACCGTGAACGAAATGCTGCCCTCGACGATGCGCGTTGCGGTACTGCATGACGTCGACGATATTCGCATCGAAGAGCGGCCGCTTCCCGAGCTGAAAAATGGCGAACTTCTCGTGCAGACGCGTGCCAGCGGTATCTGTTCCGGTGACATCATGGATTGGTACGTTCGCCGCAAAGCGCCTTTGGTTTTGGGACATGAGCCGAGCGGCGTGGTCGCTGCGGCCGGGCCGGGCGATCCGCCGCTGGACGATACGGGCCGCGCGTTTGCCGCCGGCGATCGCGTCTTCTCCCATCACCATGCGCCGTGTTTCGAGTGCGCCTTGTGCACGCGTGGGGATCACGTGCAATGTCCGCGCTGGCGTTCGACGCATCTCGATCCTGGTGCTCTGGCTGAATTTTTCCGCGTGTCGCAAAGCAACATTCGGGATACGCTGCGCCTACCGGAAACGGTTTCCTTCCAAGATGCTGCTTTAACTGAACCGCTTGCCTGCGTGATCAAGTCGCTGAGGCGTGCGGAGGTTCGGTCGAAGGAGACGGTCTACGTAATCGGACTGGGCGCTATGGGTCTGCTGCATGTTTTGGTTGCGCGTTTTCGCGGCGCCCGCGTTTTCGCGACCGACTTTCAAGAAGAACGCCGGGACGCTGCGCGCCGATTCGGCGCCGAGGTTGTGGATTCGTCGACCGGATTCAAGAAATTGCGCGATGCAACCGACGGACTAGGACCAGACGTTGTGATCTGCGGCCCGGGGACTCCGGCAGCGTTACACGCGGCGCTGGCCGGCGTGCGCTCGGGCGGCCGAGTTGTCATGTTTACGCCATTAGATCCGGCGCATCGGTTTGCATTCGATATGAACGACTTCTATTTCAGGGACATCCGCTTGATTGCAAGTTACTCGTGCGGTCCCAATGATACGCGTGAAGCGCTCGATATGCTCAGCGCCGGTACGGTTAGCGCGAAAAAGCTTGGAGTCACGGAATTTAGTCTGGGAGAAGTGTTAACCGCCTATCAAGCCCTCAAAGACGGCAAAGTCATCAAACCACTCATCATGTTCGCCCAACCCGAACTCAACCTCTGGTAAAACACCCTGTCATGCTGAGCCTGTCGAAGCACGGCTCACATAGGCCTGCGATATAGCAACATCCTACGGTAAGAGCTCCATGAGGCGAAGAGCCAGCCGGTAGCAAGAACAAACTGCGCGTAATCATAGGGAGTGACGAATCCGTTGTGCCGAAAAATGTCTAAAATAGCGAAGGCCGCAAACGCTGCTGCAAAACAAGCGGCCGTCACGCACATCCTTCGGGCCCAGGCTGCAAATTTCGCTCGTTCTTCGGGCGTCGGTTCTCGCGTCGTGATCATGGTTAATCGACGATATTTCTTCCCTTTACTGGAGGTCCCAGCCGAAATATACCTCTACCTTGCATATCTTCTCCCCGGAATGTAAGGACTTCGGTGTTGCGAAAGCGATGTCCGTCGGTCTTGGTGCTCTCGTAGGTCGCGATGATCTCGTCGCCAACCTCGATGAGTCGCTTGAATGCAAAGCCAACGAGCAGTTCTGCGTTGGGCCAGCAGCGCTCGAAATACTTCTTGCGATCGATTCCCACGTCGGCGGGGCTGTAGAAGATGAAGTTGTCGCTTAAATGCTCTTCTAGGACGCGACGATCGCCCGACTCATAGGCGCCATAACAGTCGCGCACGATCTGCACGGTTGATGGCAGACATGTCAGTATGCGGCAGGAACGGGATCGCGCATAGCGGAGGTCCGTTTTGTATTGAGATCGATTAATTCCTATCGCCTCATGATTGCGCGCGGCACGTGTCCGCATCGGTGGTTTTCATCTAGGTTTTTGGTGCTTGATCCGGCGTCACCGTCGTCGCGACCCAGCATCACAGAAAATCCGACAATTGCCGTCGCGTTCCGCGACGCAAACGCAGCCGTCAAGGATCTGCTGATGCGGAAGTTCGATTGCATCGGGGTTGGCCAAAATCAAGTCCCGGTATTCGTCAGATATGATCGACGCGTGCAGCTGTAAGGCTTCTAACTCACGCCGTTCGCTGCAATGAGCGGACCGCAGAGTCACCATAAGGAGATCAGCCGGGGAAGTCCTTTTTCAATACCGTTTCCAAGTTCTTTAAGTCATCACTCATGGTTGCCACCGACCACAGCATCTCCGGATCAATCGTCCCATAAACATGCCGAATGCGGATTCCCCATGTCACGAATTTCTCGCCATGGGTATTTCAGGATGTCGAGCCTCAAGCCTATTCGGTAAGGGCGAACCAGCCTTGCCTTCTATTGCAGCGATTTTATCACAGGCTTGGGCAAGAACGAGAATTTGACGAGTCACCGCGTCCTGCGTTTTCTCATCTTCTAAGAACTGCGGACGGGTCGTTCCATCCACATATCGTCTGATTTTCCCAATCGCTGCAAGAATATCAAGCGCACGATGCTCTATGCGTTTTGGCTGCCAATTAGAACGCATTGACGGCTTCTCTTAACGCTCCCGAGAACCGCGGGTCCCGGTGAGCGGAGCGCGCCGTAACCAGATACACCTGGCGCTTGAGCGCATCTTCTAAGAAAAGTGCAACGCGAGATAACTCGATGAGAGAGAATCTGTCACTCGGCACGTCAATAATCAAATCTACATCGCTGTCTGCCCCTTCCTCGCCGCGTGCTACAGAGCCGAACACGAACGCGTGTGTAACACCGAACTGCTGAAGTTTTTCCCGGCGCTGTCGTAACGCTCGCACCACTCGCGGTAGGGATGAACCGTTCAGATCGGATACCGACATGGGCCGTCCGGCAATCACCTCAGCCGGCACCGATAGGGCGGCGGCGATTTTAAGCCCGACCTCGAAGCTCGGTTGTTCTGAAGCCCCCGATTCGATTTTCTGAATCGCGTTTTCGGTGATGCCAACTTTCACGGCTAGGTGCATAGCGCTCATTCCCAGAGCTACCCTCCGCTCCTTAATTCGATGCCCCATAGCAACTTGCTCCATGCCTATAGTATCCCGCTCGGGTCTGCTAGGCCTGGAGCGCGAATTCGCGCTCGGCAGGGCGCTTACTGAAGACGAACATGCTGCGCTCATCAAAGGTTACGGCCATCCGCGGGTCGTGGCCGTACGGTTTACGGCGTACAGCATCTCATTGCCCCCGAACTGTGCCGTTTTATTGGTCGACCTTACGCCTCGTCTTAGTAATCGTGATCGCGCTTGAACTGATTGCCCGCGGAATATCAGCGCTCGTCTTGCACAATGGCCAATTGTTTTTCCGCGCGCTTGCGGCTACATGGAATTCGCTGGGTACGGTTGCCGGCACCGCGCTCATCGCTATTTCCGCGATTGCGGTCTTCGTATGGCCTCAACTTACCACGCCGCATGAATGCGTTCGTGTAATTGCCAGCGCAGTCGTCATCATCGGCATCGGGCTCACCGTACAAGACGGCCTCTGGATACAGCCGGCTGAGGGACCGCAACATACCACCGCGCCCCGATCAAACGACAAGTCGGCCGGAAGCGATGACGCACGCATGCCAAGCCGGATGGAGCGTTTACTCGAGGTCCCAGCCGAAAACCGACGGAAATCAAGCGTGCAACGCGATTGAGAGCAGGCCCGTAGTAGTCCGCATCCGCTCGTCGGCGGTTCCGGTGTGGATTGCCATGCGAACTCTCAGACCGTCAACTGCTTCCCAATTCTCGTTTGCAATGACTCGTTGTGCCTCAAGTGCAGCAGCAACCGCGTCCGGTGCGCTAAAGAACGCCGCGCAAAATTGATCGCCCATCGTCTTAAAAACGTACCCACTATGCTCCTGGATCGCCATTCGCATCAACGTATCGTGTCGGCGCAGTGCATCATGCTGCCTTCGATATCGCTAAACAAAAATGTAACGGTGCCACTTGGAAGGTGCCGTCTTGACTGGGGAGTGCTTGCTCAGTGGCCATCTGTCCTCCACAGCGCCGCGTCGTGCTACTTGAAACGGTTCAACGCAGACAGGCTAGGGACTTTACCGACGGAGCACAGCATCTGCGGTCAAATGGGCGTGAGCTCTAGATCCGTTTTAGCGAAGTCGTCGCCGACGCAAAGAAGAGGCTCAGCGGCCAATTTCGCTACGGCATAAGTAAGACAATCGCCGAAGTTGAGGGCGGCGGGATGCCGACCTCGGCCGAAGTGCTCGTAGGCGCGAACCGCCACTGCCCAATGCCGCTGTTCGAAAGCGATGACCGCGATCTTTGCCTCTTGAAGAACGCGGGCTTGCCATCGCTCCATTATGGGGCCGGTCGACCCGTCGAACGAGCCCTCGCGCGATGGTATCAACGTCAGTGATAGGAACAACAGCCCGATGGCAAATGATCCGCGTCGAACCGAGTTACGAGCATTTTTACAGAGTCGTCGAGCGCGGCTTAGACCGGAGGACATGGGTCTGCCGTCGGCGGGGCGTCGGCGCGTCGCCGGATTGCGCCGCGAGGAGGTCGCTGCCCTCGCGGGCGTGGGCGTAACCTGGTACACGATGTTCGAAACAGGGACGGCTCATGGTGTCTCGGACTCAGTTGTCGCAAGTGTCGCAAGAGCACTGCGACTTTCGAAAGCGGAGCGCGGGCACCTTGCCGCCTTAGCACACAATACTTCGCTGCCGACCGGCGATACGGTGGTCGATCCGCTGATCTTGCGAGCGCTCGAGCATTGGATCGAGGCACCGGCGTACGTCATAACCACGACGTGGACCGTGTTAGCGTGGAATGCGGCATTCGCTCGCGTGTGGGCGATCGAACCGCCGGGGAGCTCGCCGTTCAACGTCGTCCTGTGGCACTTCGTTGATCCCGTCGTACGCACGATGCACGGTGCGAACTGGCATGCTTTCGCGCAGACGCTTGTTGCGATGGTGCGCACCGGTTACGGGAGACATTTGCATGACGAAAGCTACCTTACGCTTCTGGAAACGCTGCGCGAAGATCCGGAGTTTGTCGCGATGTGGGAGCAACATGACGTTTCGCTTACTCGCGTGATGACACGCGGTGAGATCATCTCACCAAACGTTGGTCCATTTCGTTACGAAGTACTCAACTTGCCGCTGCCAACCTCCGACCAGCAGGCGCTAGTCGTCCAAGTGCCCGTATCTCAGGCCTGAACCTCAGCAAAGAGTTTACGTCTCCTAAATGGCATGCTAAGAATTTTTCGCAGGGCAACTCGCGGCGGCAGGAGAGAAATGTGTACGCCGTTCTTGGTGTTGCACAGCATACGGTCGACAAGTTTGGGCGCTGCAGTTTCGACAGGCTCCGTCAAGGCGTCATAAAAGGGTCGAGCTCGCTGGAATTCGGCTCGTGGCATCTGCCGGGCCATCTCCAATAACGCGTCCGTGAATACCATCCCCGGCTCGAGTGTTCCAATGACGATGTTTGATGATTTTTGTTCCGCGGCCAAGGCACGCGTGAAGTAGCGGACGGCACTTTTGGTCGCACCGTATACCAGCACCCCGGTTGTGAGTCGCCGCTCGCCCCCGCCACCCTCTACGTTATAAATCGCTCCACCACGATGATTCATTGACATCCCGCGTAGCGCAACCTGGCAGGAATTTATCAGGCCGATAACATTCGTCCGAACGACCGCTTCCGTCTGCTCTGGCGACGGTCGGAAAATTTTCCGTATGCCGGAAAGATTGCCGCATTGTTCACCCAGAGGTCCACGTGACCGAAGCGCTCGGCCGCGGCCTCCCAGAGTGCTGTCGTATCCCCTGGCGAGGCTACATCCGCAACGCGCCCCAGAATCATACCTCCCGGCGTGCCTTCCGCTAGTGCGGCAACCGCGCTTTGAACCGACGATTCTGTTCTTCCCGAAATCGTGACGGCGCAGCCGCGCTTTAGGAACGATTGTGCCATGCCGAATCCAAGGCCGCGGGTACCTCCCGTGATCACGACCGCTCGCATGCTGCCTCCTACAATAAATGCTTCTGCCAAAGTGAATATCCATATATTACTACCATTATGGTATTTGTCAAGTATACCGGGTCCTAAACGTGATACGATAGCCGGGTGAAGAAGAGGGACCAAGCCCCCGAAACCAGTGCCGCGCACCTTGAGGTCTACCGCGATGTTAGCATCTTGCTGCTGGCAATCGGGAACCAGTTGCAAAACTACTTTGCAGATTGTGCCAAAGAGCTCGACTTGACGGCAAGTCAAGCTAAAATACTAATGGCTCTCTCACCTGAAGTGACAATTGCCATGCGGGACCTGGCTCAGCAACTTGGATACGATCCATCAAATTTGACCGGCCCTGTCGATAAACTGGAATCGCGCAGTGCGGTACGCAGGCAACCGGATCAGAATGATCGGCGCATAAAGGGCCTGGTCATAACTAAAGAGGGAATAAGAATTCGCGACGCGTTCTGGCGACGGCTCGTTCGCGATCCCGGCCCCCTGAGAGGCCTGAAAATCGAGGAAGCTCGGCGATTACGTCACCTCTTGCAATTGGCGATGCGATAGCGATGCCTGCCTGCGTCATCGGTTAAGCACCGAACTTTTGATGGACGTCCAATACGGGTTCGGTGGTCCCAAGCGCTTTCGGATCATAAAAGAGGTGCGCTTTGGCCGGGCGGGCTAATCGTAGTTTCAAAGGATGAAGCGCACAATCGGTCTGCTCGCGGTGATCGCAATCGCCGCGTGCTCACAGCGCGGAAGCAGCGGGACAGCGACGACCAGCACCACCGCATCGACTGCTGCGGCAACGCCCGGTACAGCGGTGACCCCGGGCGCAGCAATGCCAAGCGTCTCGTTTGACGATATTTCGGCCATCGCGGAGCGACGGTATATCGAAGATATCGGCGCGCTCGGTGTCTTCGACATGTCAACGGGAAGTTTTAATCCCTCGGGGACGATCTCGCGAGCCGAATACGTTCGGTGGCTAGTTCGCGCCAACAACGCGATTTGGTTCGATCAACCGTCTCTGCAAATAAGGCCCGCGGAGGGTCCGCCGGCCACTTTTCCGGACGTGCCGCAAAGCCAGCGAAACTTTGCGTACATTCAAGGCATCGATAACGCAGGGTTTGCAATTGGTTTCCGTGACAAACGTTTTCACCCCAACGAGCTATTGACGCACGAACAGTTGCTTGCCATCAAAGAAAGCGTCGATCGCGGCGGGTACGATCACATCTTCGCTCCTGGAAGCCTCGCTGAAGGCAACTGGTCGGGCCAGTCCTGGAAAGATCGCGATCGCGTGACTCCGGACTTTCGGCCGCTGATAGCGACTTTAGTGAATGACGATAAAAACGCGGGCCCCGGTCACGGTCTTGATACGATAGGCCGCACGTTTGGCGCGATCGCGATGCTTCGCCCGCAGATGCCGGCAACGCGGGCTCAGGCGGCCGCCAGCCTCTGGAACATGGGAGCGCACAGGGATCTGTATGGCCCCCCAACGCCGCGCACGGCCGCCGAGGCGCTGAGGTTGCGTGCCGCCACACCAGCCCCGCGCCGGCGACCACCGCGAGTCCATAACAACCGTGGATCCGTCGTGCTGCGTTTCGTCGCCGGGATGGGTCTCAACATAGATAATACCGCCTCCACCGCCATCTCGAGTCTTTTATTAGTTGTTCTCGTAGTCGTGTTTCCGATTTGGGATGTGATCGAGACGAGGCGACTGCGCGTAGCGACCGATGTATCGGCGCGCGAATCGTACTACCGGCGGATTATGGGCGTCGAGTGGAGTCTGACGCTGCTCGTGATCATTCTCCTCGGTTGGCGAGCTACATTTTTCTTCTACGCCCCAGTACGGCCGTCATAGTTTCCGCCGCAGGATATGCTAGTCGGTCTGCTCGTGGCTTTCATTGCGAGCCTGCTCGTCCCGACGATTATAGCGTCGCGTTCGGTTCGCGCTGGGACGTTCTTTGCAAAGCAGCTGGCTGCCATCGATTATCTAATGCCCAAGACGCCATCACAACGCGTGCAGTTCCTGTTGGTTTCGTTCACCGCGGGTATCTGCGAAGAAGTCATCTTCCGAGCATTCGCGATTCACTATCTCGCAGCGCTGCTGCCCGGCGTGTCGATCTGGCTGTGCGTCGTCCTTGCAGCTCTGCTCTTCGGCTTGATTCACATTGGTCAAGGCGCGCGCGGCTTCATCTCCACCGGGGTGTTGGGAGCGCTCTTCGGCGTCCTGTACGTAGCCCTTGGCAACCTGTTGGTACCGATTGTTCTTCACATTGCCCTCGACGCCCGAATTGCTCTCTTGCCGCTTCCCAAAACGGCGTAGCTCGCGGTCACGCTTATCAAGAAGAGGCAGTCTTTTCTTGCGAAACGCAGCATTTTCCCGACTCTCCCAATCACCCGACATTTCCGCCAACCGTGCTGCGCCCGCATAAAGATTTCCATTCGACGACCATCTTTCGCTTTTCAAAGGAAGTTCAGGCAACGCGGTAAACCCGTCCGTACGCTGCCGCGTGAAGGTGAACCGCCGACACGTTCGGTGGCGTTTTTGCTTTCGAACCCCCGAAGGCGAGGCCGCACATGAGAACGAGCGTTGAAAGGCCTGGCATCAGCACCGGATCCCTCCGGGAGCAGGTGCGCGCCACGTTTCGCCGCTCGTACGGTCTGGAAGCGGTAATGATCTGTGCGCCTGGTCGCATCAATCTGATCGGGGAGCATACCGACTATAATGATGGCTTTGCCCTTCCCGGTGCGGTGGATTTGGCAGTGTGGCTCGCGATGCGTCCGCGCACCGACGGAAAGGTGCGGATCCTTTCGATCGGCATGCACCGGTCGTACGAAGGCGCGCTGTCGGAAGTTTCTCGAGGCAGCGGATCGTGGCCGAAATATGTATTGGGCGTCGTCAACGTCGTGCAGCAGCGTTCTCGGAAGATTACCGGGTTCGACCTAGTCTATGGAAGCGATATCCCTAGCGGTACCGGACTCAGTTCGAGCAGTGCGCTCGCTTGCGGACTTATTCTCGGGCTGGATGCGATTTTCCAACTCGGCACGTCTCGCCAGCACATCGCTTCACTCGCTCGGTTAGCCGAAGAAGAGTACGTCGGCACGCGCTCGGGGTGCATGGATCCCAACGCGATCATCTTTGGGGCGCCGAGCAAAGTGCTCTTTCTCGACAGCCGCGATGCTTCGCACGTCCTGATTCCATTCCCCGAGCACGCCGCCACCGTCGTCCTCTGCGATAGTCAGGCCGAACGAACGGGAGCTGCAGAGCAGTACAACGTGCGTCGCGCGCAGTGCCAAACCGGTGTTGCGGTGCTGCGCAAGTTCGAGCCGCGCGTCTCGAGTTTACGCGATGTGTCCGCAGCCATGCTTGCCCGGCACGCTGCGCAACTCCCGCCTACCCTCTTGAAGCGCTGCGAGTTCGTCGTCTCGGAAAACCGTCGCGTGGTCGAGGCAGCCGATGCGCTTGCTCGGCGCGACATGCATTGCGTCGGAAAACTGATGCTCGAGAGTCACGAAGGCGCAAGGCGGCAATATGAGGTGAGCTGCCGTGAACTGGACCTGCTCGTCACGGCTGCCGCAACGCATCCTGGAACGCTCGGCGCGCGGATGATGGGAACCGGATTCGGCGGATGTACGGTCAACCTCGTGAAGCCGGACGCGCTCGCGTCCTTCATCGAGCACATGACGCGAACGTTCGAGGAACGGCTCGGACGCCATGCTGCAATTTACCCGTGTTCGCTCGCACGTGGCGTCCACGTTGTCGCCTAAAGGAATGCCGCATAACGCATGACGGCGATCGACTGGCTGATCGTCGCGATTTACTTTGCATTCGTGCTGTCAATCGGCGCGCTCCTCATGCGCCGCACGCGCACCGGAGCAGACTTCTTTCTCGCGGGCCGTTCGGTGCCGGCGTGGGTTGCGGGCCTGGCATTCATTTCCGCCAACTTGGGCGCGCAGGAAGTCATCGGCATGGGCGCTTCGGGTGCGAAGTATGGAATAGCCACCGCGCATTTTTATTGGATTGGCGCGATTCCCGCGATGGTCTTCATCGGCATCTTCATGATGCCGTTTTATTATGGCTCGAAGGCACGTTCCGTTCCCGAATACTTGCGCCTGCGCTTCGATGAGAAAACGCGCACGCTCAACGCGCTCACGTTTGCGTTCATGAAGATTTTCTCGTCCGGTATCTCGATGTACGCCATGGCGAAATTACTTCAGACCCTGCACCTCTTCGATGCCGGGTTCGCAGCCGTGCATCTGTCGCCGCAGTGGATCTTTCATTTCGCAATCGCCGTCTCGGCCGTAATTGTGCTAGCCTACATCTTGCTCGGCGGCCTCAAGAGCGCCATCTACAATGAAGTTCTTCAATTTTTTCTGATCGTCGCGGGATTCTTTCCGCTCGTCTACCTCGGCCTGAAAAGCATTGGCGGTTGGTCGGGAGTCAAAGCCGCCCTGCCGCATGCATACACGCACGCGTGGTATCACGCAAACGATCCGAGTGGTAATTTACTCGGCGTCGACGTCTTCGGGCTCGTGATGGGACTGGGATTCGTCTTATCGTTCGGCTACTGGTGCACGGATTTTTTAGTCGTGCAGCGCGCCATGGCCGCGGACTCGATGGCATCGGCGCGGCGCACTCCCCTCATTGCCGCGTTCCCGAAAATGTTCTTTCCGTTTCTTGTGATCTTGCCGGGCATTATCGCCATTGCGATTTCATCATCGCACGGCGCGGGCGGGCTCATCCCGTTGAAACTTGGTGCCAACGGCGTCCCCATGCTCGATGGCAGTGGCAAGCCGGTGCTCGATTATGATCTCGCAATACCGGCGATGCTGCAACATTTTTTTCCGACTGGGATGCTGGGCCTGGGATTGACGGCGTTACTTGCTAGTTTTATGTCCGGAATGGCCGGCAATGTGACCGCGTTCAATACGGTGTGGACGTATGACATTTATCAATCGCACATCCGGCGCAGTGCAAGCGATGCACACTACCTGCACGTCGGACGCGTAACCACCGTCGTAGGCGTTTTGGCTTCCATCGCCGCGGCGTACGCTGCAGCACAGTTCAACGACATCATGGATGCCTTGCAGTTGGTGTTCGCCTTTGTCAACGCGCCGCTTTTTGCAACGTTCTTGCTCGGAATGTTTTGGAAACGCACGACAGGACACGGCGCATTCGCCGGCCTCATCGCCGGAACGCTGGCGGCGGCGGTCCATCACGGGCTGACGCTTCCTGCCGGTGCAGTGGCCGGCATCAAGGGTGGATGGTTCGGCGTGCTGCACACATATCCGAGCGAGATGAGTCAGAATTTCTACACTGCCATCTTCGCATCTGTTACGTGTTTTCTAGTAACGACCGCCGTAAGCGTCGTGACGCGTCCGCGCGAGGAGCGCGAGCTTGTTGGACTAGTCTACTCTCTCACTCCGCGCCCGGCGGTACAGGCGCTGCGTTGGTATCAACGTCCGGCCGTGCTCGGTGTCACCGCCCTTGCCGGATGCCTGATCTTGAATATTGCGTTCCGTTGATGAGGATTAGGAATATGGATATCGACATCCGGGTTCCGCTGGGCGCGCTGTTCACGGCGATCGGTGTGGTTCTGTGTATCTTCGGTCTGCTTAGCGGACCCGCAATCTACCAGCGATCGCTCGGCATCGACGTCAATTTCGTCTGGGGCAGTGTGCTCCTGGCATTCGGCGTTGCGATGCTGTTTTTCGGTAGGCGGTTGCCGCGAGCGTGATTACGGCGCACGCGCCGGGTCGTGTCAATTTGATCGGCGAGCATACCGATTACAACGACGGCTTTGCCTTATCGGCGGCTTTGGCGTGTCATTCGCGCGTAACTGTGAGCGTGCGCCGAGATCGAACCGTTACGGTCCACGCGCGCGACTTTCGCACGGTCGTTACGTTCGACCTCGACCGCCTTTCGAGTGGTCGAGCCGGTCACTGGAGTGATAATCTGCGCGGAGTGCTCGTTGAAATGCAACGTGCCGGATACAAACTGGTGGGCCTCGACACGACGGTATGGAGCGATGTCCCCATCGGGGCGGGCCTCAGCTCTTCGGCGTCGGTTGAAACCGCGTTCGCGCTCGCACTACTCGGCAGTATTGATGCTGTGGCCAACGCCAATGCTCTGCCCTGTCTCCTGCAGCGCGCCGAACAAGCACACGCCGGAACCAATTGCGGCATTCTGGACCAGTTTATCTCGCTGAACGCTCGACAAGGATACGCGAAACTTCTAGACGCGCGCTCGCTCGCAAACAAAGACGTTCCACTCAATCCAGAGGTGCAATTTATTGCCTGCGATTCGGGCGTCAAGCGTTCCTTAACGAGCAGTCAGTATAATGATCGGCGCGCGGAATGCGAAGCCGCAATAAAATGCTTGCGCACCGTCTTCCCTAAAATTTTGGCGCTGCGCGACCTCACAACACGGCAGCTGGAAGACGGCGAGCCGAGCATGGACGGCACGCTGTATCGCCGTGCGCGACACGTTGTCAGTGAAAACGAGCGAGTACTGGCGGCGGCAGCCGCATTGCGGAGGGGCGATTTTGCTGAATTCGGTGCGTGCATGAACGATTCGCATCGAAGCCTGCGCGACGACTACCAGGTGAGTTGCCCGGAGTTGGATATGCTGGTCGAGCTTGCGTGCGGCGCGCAAGACGTGTATGGTGCGCGCCTGACAGGTGCGGGCTTCGGAGGATGCACGGTGAGTCTCGTGGGGCGAAATTCGATTGAGGCGTTTCAGCGCTACCTTGCCAAAGCGTATTTTGACGAAACGGGACGGCGAGCCACATTCTACCACGGTGCCGGCGCGAGTGGCGCACGAATCGTTTGAAAACCAGCGGCGCACATCGGCGCTATAACGCGCTGACGGGAGAGTGGATACTTGTATCGTCAGAACGGTTGACGCGACCCTGGCAAGGCGAGGTTGAAACCCTCCCTCCTCCTGTGAGGAGCCGATACGACGCGGATTGCCCGCTATGTCCGGGGAACCGTCGCGCGAGCGGCGCACGAAATCCCGCCTATCGCGGATCGTTCGTATTTGACAACGATTTTCCAGCGCTCGCATTGCACGGCCCTGCCGAGGCGCAGCGTGATTCGGACGAGCTTTTCACGAGTGCGCCAGAGAGCGGTGCCTGTCGAGTCGTCTGCTTATCGGATCGCCATGACCTTTCGTTTGCGGATCTGGCGCACGACGAGGTCGTAGACGTACTGAACGTTCTGCGGCAAGAATATGTGGAGCTTGGGAGCGCGAGCGAGATTGCTGCGGTGACGATCTTTGAGAACCGCGGCGCGATGATGGGTGCGAGCAATCCGCATCCGCACTGTCAGATCTGGGCGAACGAATCACTTCCGCAGGAGTTGTTCAAAGAGAGTCAGCGCCAACGGGAATACTTGGAACGTCATGCACGTTGTTTGCTGTGCGCATACGCGCGGCGCGAGGAAGAAGCGGGAGATCGCGTCGTCTATGAAAACGACCACATCGTGATTGTTGTGCCGTTTTGGGCGGTGTGGCCATACGAGACGCTCGTAATGCCGCGTGCTCACCGCACTGGATTGGACGAGCTTTCCGTGACGGAGGTAAACGCACTCGGCGAAGCGCTGAAGACTTTGGTGCGCGCGTACGACTCCGTCTTCGATGTGCTCTTTCCGTACTCCATGGGTTTCCATCAACGGCCGACGGATGGCGATAATCATCCCGAATGGCACCTTCACGCACACTACTATCCGCCGTTGCTTCGCTCCGCGTCGATTCGGAAGTTCGTGGTTGGTTACGAACTGCTTGCGCAGGCACAGCGCGATACGTGCCCGGAAGAAGCAGCCGCAACGCTACGCGGCCAAACATCGCGCAGTATGACCACGCGTTAGGAGGACGCTCTTGCACCTAACTAAGCTCGACTGGATCATTCTCGTCGCATCGCTCGGCATCACGTTTTTGCCGGCAATCTTTCTTGCACGGCGCGCGGGAAAGAACACCTCCGAGTTTTTTGCGGCCGGCCGGCAGGCGCCGTGGTGGCTCATCGGCATCTCGCTCGTAGCCACCACATTCAGCACCGATACACCGAACCTCGTTACGAATTTCGTGCGCACCGGCGGCGTTGCATCGAACTGGCAATGGTGGGCGTTCTTGCTCACGGGCGTAGCGACGGTGTTTTTCTACGCGCGCCTCTGGCGGCGCAGTGGGGTGCTCACCGATCTCGAGTTTTATGAGCTGCGCTACTCCGGCAAAGCGGCAGCCTTCGTGCGCGGGTTTCGAGCCGTCTATCTCGGTCTGTTTTTCAATATCATGATCATCGCGTCGGTCAATCTGGCTGCAGCGAAAATCGCAAGTGTCCTGTTTGGATTGCCCGAGCACGTTACGTTGCCGGTCGCGGGTGCCGTTGTCATCGTCTTTGCCGCGACGGCCGGCCTTTGGGGCGTGATGGTGACGGACATGATCCAGTTCATCATCACCATGTCGAGCGCGTTTGCGGCCGCGTACTTTGCCTTGCGTGCGCCACAAGTAGCGGCGTATGGCGGTTTGCACGGCCTCATCGCGCACTTGCAGGGAACGAATCCGCATCTCCTCAACGTGTTGCCCGACTTCTCGAATTGGGGCCTCGCCGCAAGTATCTTCGTGATACCGCTCACCGTGCAGTGGTGGTCGGTGTGGTATCCCGGCGCTGAACCCGGCGGAGGAAGTTACGTCGCGCAACGCATGCTTTCCGCGCGCAGGGAAAGCGACTCCCTTTGGGGCACGATGCTCTTTCAAGTCACGCACTACGCACTGCGACCATGGCCCTGGATTATCGTGGCGCTCGCCTCTGTCGTCGTCTACCCGACGCTCGGCGATATCCACCGCGCGTTTCCTAACGTGCAGTCGCATCTCATCGGCGACGACATTGCCTACCCCGCCATGCTGGTGTTTCTCCCCGCAGGATGGGCTGGCTTCATGGTCGCGGGACTGTTCGCGGCGTACCGCTCGACTCTCGAATCGCACCTCAACTGGGGTACGTCGTATCTTATTCACGATTTCTACCGGCGCTTTTTCAACTCAAATGCGAGCGAAAAGCACTACGTGCTGATGGGACGTATCGTGACCGGGCTCATCATGATTCTCGCCATCGCGTTCACCTTCGTGCTCGACAACGCAAAAGAGACGTTCACGCTCATCTTGCAGATCGGGGCCGGGACGGGTCTCATTTACCTATTGCGCTGGTACTGGTGGCGTATTAATGCGTGGACGGAAGTCAGCGCCATGGCATCCTCGTTCGTCGTCGCATTTGTGTTCTTCATCTTAAACAAAACTGGCCACCCCGTGGTTGATTACGTCGCGTTGCTCTCAACGGTGTCGATTACGACCGTGGTATGGTTAGCAACGACATACCTCACGCCGCCGGTGGACGAAGCCACCCTCGCCCGGTTCTACGAGAAGGTCCGTCCGGCTGGCGCCGGTTGGAAGCACGTCCGTGCCGCAAGCGGCCTTCCTGCTTCGCGCGACAGTTTGCCAAACGCGTTGCTGGGTTGGGTGTTGGGACTCTTCGTTATCTATTCAGCGCTTTTCGGAACCGGGGCGTACATCTATGGCCAGGTAGCCAGCGGCATGATTTACACCGTGCTCTTCGCAGTTACCGCCGTTTGGCTCATTCGCCTAACCTCCCACGCCTGGAAAGCCGAATGACCCCCAGCCGCGCAGCAGATTTCGCACGACCGACGCTTCCGCCGAACTCGCCGGCTGGTTCAGTAGTGAAATGCGGTGCAACGGTGTCTTAATCCGATGCATCGACCAAGTGTTCTTCGACGCCGGCTAAGCCTCTAGTCCCACTGGAACAGCAGTGAAGCGAAGTTTTGATGTCCGCAAACCAGCTTATTGAATTCGATGCGCTGCAGAAGTAAACAGGATTGAGGATAGAGATAAGGCGCTTCACAACGAGGCCTGGCGGCGGGGTCGGCGATCTCGAGGCATCCATCGGTCGAATTTGAAACCGGCCGATGGCTTTCCCGAGCATCATAGCGCACTCATGCTCACGGGACACTCCATCGATTGCCTTAAGGAATTCCCGAAATTCCCACATTTTGCGCGCCAGGAAGCTCCCTTAGCGCTGCGAAAACGCTGACTTAAGACCTGCGTCTTGCGCTTGCGAATCTTACATCAAAAAAAAGAACGAGGTGGAAAGTGATGAACAAACAGGTGACGAGATGCGCGATCGTTTACGCGCTTCTCTTCGTTATTACGGCCTGCGGCGGCCATACGCAAAGTGGCGGCACGTTACCGAGGGGCATGTCCGATCACGATCGCTTGTCTAGAGAAATTGCCAGTACTCGGAGCGCAGAATGGGCCTCACAAGCGTCACACGTGGTACCCGGTACCAAGACATATCAAGAGGGTAGCTATGTGGTTCGCGACGGGCGCAAAGTACGGGTGTTTTTGGCCTCTGCTCATATCTATCGAACTTCTCGGGACCTGAAAGTAAGCTTGGACAACGGATTATCCTACGATTTTGCAGCTACTGCTACTGTCGAATTTCAACCGAACACCACGAGGATCTACCTGTTTCCTGGGAAAAAGCCCCCTCCAGACGTCGCCTCAGGTCAAGCGGTACCGGTAAATTGAGATGGTGCTGACACCCCAGCTTATGGCTGATTGGAATCTGTCAAGATGTGTGGTACCGCTAATCATCTGAATTTTCTGAGCGCCTACGCCGCGGTCCCAGGACTCGGGTCAGGCGAGTGACTTCAGAGAGCGAATATCCTGCGCAACGCAACTCAAATCATTGTTGAGCTGGTGATTGCGACCGCCGAGAGTGCGCACGACCGCCTGTGGAATTGCCCTCTCGTATAAGTTGAGATGCACGTAGGGAACAACGTCGTCGTCGGTTCCGTGGTACATAAAGATAGGAACACCCGCGGGAAGGTAATGACCAAGATTCCTCCGGGCTTTAATGTCGTCGCTCGCCCGTCCACCCTCACCTATAAATGGGGCTGCGATCAGAAACACTCCGCCCGCTTGGCGCTTGGGCAGTTCGTCGGCTAGCGTATGGATGAGGATCGTGCCACCCACGGAATGGCCGACTAGGAGAGCACTATCCGTAAGGGTTGCGATCTCATTCTGCAAGGCATTCTGCCAAGCAGAATAATGTGGTTCCTCCTCGTCCGGCATATACGGATAGCGAATAGTGTACCCTGCGCCGAGCTCATTCCTTAGACTCTCAACGAGCTTGTCATCCCATTGATCGTGCACATCTTCGCCCCCGCCTTGCACAAACAAAACGTCGATTGTCATGTCGCGATTCTCCGGAGGCACTTGCACGCAAGCCGCGTCGGCCGATTGCTTATTCTCCCAAGTCTCTTAGCGGCTGTCATTGTGTAGTAATCATCTGAATTTTCTGAGCGCCTACGCGGCGGTCCTATGGTCCGCTGGCGGGTTTATCCAAACGGCGGACGGTAAAACAATTGGTTTGGGAAGTCCACGAATAAGTCGAAGCACAAACTCGCCGTGGTGAAGGCAAACCTCCGGCTAAAAGGGCTTAGCGGCTACGGAAGTTGTTATCGAAGCATTAATTCGCGCAGTTGACGCCAATGCGCTCGGTGCCTCGCGCGAATTCACCGCAGCGCTGAGAGCACTGGAAAAGGCAACGGACTAACCCGTCACTCTGAAAGCGGCGACTGTGAGCGGCGGTACCTCGACTCCAGTTTCAATTCGAATGGACGGGCCGTCCCGTTGAGTGCGCGACGAAATGGCTTTCAGTCTTCCGTTGTCCAGCGCATACTCTACGCGCGGCTGATTCTCGGCAAAGGGCGACCCGATGCGAAACGTAGCGTTTCCAATCGAATCGAATCCGAGGTTGGCAATGGCGACCACAACCTCACCGTCGCCGTCGCGGCGGAAAGGGGCGGCATTCGGCGCGTTCTCGACCAGTAGCGGTACTGGTGCCAGCGCTATCCATTCAAATATCTTACGTAGTGCGTACTGCCGCTTCCAGTCTCGAAATGAGTTGTCGAGCAGATTGCCCGCCGAACCGTTAAACGGAAGGATGGCGATCCTGCCGCCGCCTGAGTTTTTGTAGAGCACCATTCCCGGCACGGAAAAGCTCATTTCCGGACCATACATGCGGCTGACTTCGACGACGCCGGCGAGCGGATGCAGTTGGTATTTGTCAAATGCGATCGTCGAGAGTACCGGGTCGTCCGAGCGACGTGCAAAGTCGGCCATGCGTACGCGCTCGTAGTTGCAGCCCTCTATCGGCGCGATCGCGGCAACGCCGATGTGTGATCCGAATCCGCGCTCGAGTAAAACCGTCGCAGCGTCGCCGTCAATGACGAGCGGCCCGCGCAAGAGTTCTCGCAGTTCGTCGTCGGTCCGTTCCTCTAGATAGCCACGACTTGCGAGTTTGACCCCGCGCTGCGCATAGAAGGTTGTCGCGAAGCCGAGAATGTCGAGCGCGCCTTCCCAGACCTCGGGTTGCGCGAGCCGTCCGTACGATGACCCACTGGCGTTGCGATGGAGCGGAAAGCGGTTGTCCCACATAATTTGCAAACCGCGTTCATGCGGCGTGCGCCCGGCAAGAGTCGCGAGCGTGGCAAAGTATGCGTATGACTCATTCAAAACGAAATCCACCGATGTGGCATAGGTCAGGAGATGCGTGTCGGTAAAGGGCTTGACGTCGAGCGTTAAGGCCGGTCCAGCTAGAAAAAACGAGAGCGCCATCTGCAGGCGCGTGTATCGGTTGGATTTAGCAAATCGCGTATCCGGATCGCTCTCCAACTCCGGTGTAATGCGCATCTCTTGGCCCAGTAACGGCAAGAGTTTGCGCATGTTGCAGATATATGCGGTGGCGTAGCGTGGATCGCCGTCATTGTAGTCCGCGAAGGTCGGGCGTAACGCGGGTTCGCTGCCGCTCCGGGACAGCGCTTCGTACAAGTCCGTCCAACGACGACCCACCGCTGCGTGAGCGTTTGGCCCAGAGCACATCAGTCCCATGTGCGTTCTGGGTGAGGACGATTGAACCGCAGCAGCGAGCGCACGTGCTAGAGCAACCTCCGAGTCGCCGAGAAGTGCGAGCCACGCTTTGCGCAATGAAACCGTTTTTTCCGTGGGTGGCGCCAGCAACGCGGCGAGCAGTGCCCGGCGGCTCCAGTTCTTGCTTGTTCGCTTGCCGATCGCTTTCAAATGCAGCGGGCAGTAGCACGACCAATTTGCCGGCTCGTGGTTGAAGTACAGACGAAAGTCATCGTCGATGTACATGTAGTGTGGCTGGAGCGTCGCGAAGAGGCGGTAGACTTCCGTAATGTGTGCCACGTACTTCGGATCGATCGGGCACGGAATCGCTTTGCACTGAGAGCCGTCGTCTCCGACCATGAATTGCCAATCAAAACGTCGGCGTTCGTCACGCCCGAAGTCGCCATGGCCGACCGTGGTCCAGATGTTGATGCTTGGCGTCAGCCCGGCTTCGCGTAGCGCCGCAAAAGTGGGTCGCAACAGCGCAACACGCTCCTTTGCCTCTGAAATTGTCGGCAGGTTCCAACCCATGCTCCAGTGATTTCCGCTGAAGAGGATGACGTCGCGAATGTGGTGGCCCTTGCAGTACGCAATGAGCTCGGCCGTTTGCTCGCGGATCTTCTCGCTGCGTATGAAGTAGCGGAAGAGATAATCCACGCTCCCGTTTAGGTTTGACGACGCCGCATCAGCGGGCGCGTCGATCGCTACGCGGAGTGTACTCGCTATTGCGAGCGTCTGGAGAAAATCGCGGCGTTGCATCGAGCCTCCCAAAAAAAAAGCCGCCGCCCGTTCGCAACTTGCGCGAACGAACCGTAGCGTGCGAGTCATCTTGTCGCTTGTCAGCGCTCGTCCTGCGCAGGCCCTATCTTAAGGAAATCTCTATAACCCCACGGCACAACGCCGAAGGAACCTGCTGGTTGGACGTTAAGATTCTTGGTACGTCAGCGGTGTGTTGAGCTTTGGCTCTCACCTCGCGCGGCTTTTTTTGTTTAGGGAGGTAATGCGGTGAAGCGATTCTTGGACGGCCTCATCCTCGCTACGCTCGGGCTTCTCGTCCCGAGTTTTGCGCTGGTCGGCTTTCTCGCCGCGTGTTCGAGCGGCGCATCTGTAAACGCTGCGGGCCCCGGCACTTCACAGACGCCAACTCCGCCGCCTACGACATTCGCGCAGATATCGCACCCGTTGCCGACGCTGCCGCCGAAGGCAACGCCGCCCGCGGGTTCTGTCGTTCAAGGGGGCGGCAGCGGAGCGGAGGATGTGTACTACCATTACTCGATCAACTCGCCGCCGGACGGTTACGACGCACTCAACTACACGATGAGCCCGCAGACGTACGAAACCTCAAAGACCAACGAGTTCTATTACGGGGCGCTGCAAAACTATTACCAAAACAGTTGCCCAGGATGCGGCTATTACTTCGGTTTGCAACCACTCGGCCAGTACGGCAAGACAGCGCTATTCAGCGTTTTCGGTGCCGGAACGTCGTCGAGCTCACCGGCTTGTGCGGCCGGCGCCGACGGCGGACCCGGAACAAGTTGTCACATTCCGTACGGGTGGACTCTTGGGCACTTCTACGACTTCACGGTGACCGAAGTCGGCAGCACCTCGTCGACGGTCACCTGGAAGGGAAACGTTACTGACGACAACACTGGAACGACCACGCTGATCGGTGATGTGACTGTTCCCTACGCGTGGGGTCTCCTCAGCAACAGCGGTTCGATCGCCTTTGACGAGTACTTCGGCTCTGACCCGTGTCCGAAGCAACCATTCTCCGAGAACCTCTATTTTACGCCGACGGGGTATCGCGGCGGCACTTCGTATGCGGGCGCGATTAACTCAAACGGCTTGGTCAAGAACGCAGGATGCAACGTTGTCTTTTACTCCGATGCATCGACCTACGCATACATCGACGCCGGCTACAACGTGTAGCCCGGGCGAGTTTAGTGAATTCGATGCGCTGCAGAACTAAATACGATTGCCGGTGGTTTCTCACCGGCGTAAACAAGGACGGAGATTGAACGCGGGAGAGTTGTCACAACGCTCGACGCTGCGTATCGGTCAGCGACGCCGTCATCGGTTACGTACAGACCCTTTGAATCGCGTCGAATCGTAGCGGTGGCCGGATACGCGTGAGCGACATTCCCATCCATGATCTGATAGCTGTCAACGGCGTAAACGTGTGCTCCGGCCGGAAACGGAAGGTGCAGCCTAGCTTCCAGCTGCTTTTCTCGCTCTTGGGCAAGGTTATCAAGCCTGGGCGACTGATTTCGAGCAAGGGTGTTAGCGCTACGGGGAGCAGCCCCGGGCCTATGGTTGGTTCCGCAACCGGCAACGGCCAAAAAAAGCGCAGCAGCGACCACCAACGCGGAACCCTTTTGCATTAGAGAATCTCCTCAGGATCACAACCGGCAATCCCAGCTTACCATGGCGGCATACGCTTAGCCACTAAGCGAGCCGGAAAACAAACGTCCCGCGAAGGGAACCGCCCTCGGCAACGCTAACATTCTCCGTACGTCACCGGTGTGTTGGGCTTTTGGCTCGGCACTTCGCGTGGCTTTTTTTGTTTGTGGAGGTAGTGCGATGAAGCGTTCTGTCGGCGGAAGCATCCTCGCGGCGCTCGGCCTGATCGTCCTCAGTCTTATTCTAATGCCGCCCGTGCTTGCGGGCACCTACGGCTCAATCAACGGAACGGTGACCGAAGCGTCGACGCACGCACCGCTAGCAAACGTTCAGGTGACGGCTGTCGCCCCAACCGGGAAATATCGCTCGACCACCGATGCACGCGGATTTTATACCATGACCGGCATCGCGCCGGACACCTTCTCGGTCTCGTTTGAGCTCGCCGGATACGAGTCTCAGAGCGTTCCGGGCGTCGGCGTTTTTGCCGACGAGCAAAGCCGAACCGACGCGCAACTGCGACGGCCGCTAAAAACGATCGGAGAAGTTCGAACGCGCAGCGTGGGCGGCGCGTTTCAGCCCGGCACGACGGCCGACAGTTACACGGTCACCAAGGCCCAAATTGCAAACGTTCTCGGAAACGACCTCAATTCAAGCGAGGGCAAATTATTGACGTCGCTTCCCGGCGTTTCGTCCACGAGCAGCGGCTTGCCGATCATCCGAGGCGGAAAGGGCAACTCGATCAATTACCAAGTGGAGGGAATACCGTTCTCCGATGCGTGGAGTAACCAGGCGACCAGCTTGCGTCTATCGCCGGCATCACTTTCCGAACTCCAACTAACGCCCGGTGTGGGTAGTGCGAGCTATGGTAATTCTGGAACAGGAACAGTAAACGCTCTGGCGCGCCGCGGCACGGTTGGCGACGGGCTGTCGGCGGAAATGGGGTTCGGCGGCCCGCACTTCTTTCATCCGCTCTCGCTTTCATACGGCTTTGCCACGCTGGATAACAGGTTCTCTGATTTCGCGACATTCTTTGGCAGCAGCCTCGGGCCGAAATGGGGCGGCCCAAACGCTCCGCCGGCGTACTTGATCGGTCAGCAAGGGGCGATTTCGCTCTCCAACGACCGGCACGTTACAAACAATCTCGTTTATCGCTTCGGCCATGAACTGCACCAATCTGTGCAGCTGTATGTTGACCTTCAAGACCTCGGCTTCGGCTACGGCTACGGCGGTGGGTGGCAACTGCAATGCTACAACACGTGTGGCGGCGTCGGTATTAACAATTATGGGCTCGACCCTGCCAGCACTGGAATCTCCGAGCAACAATTGTGCAATCTGACGTACTTTTATCTTGATCAAAAGTCGTGCAACCAGTTACTGCCGCGCCCTTTTTCGATAACCCAACCGCACAAAGCCTATAAGATCGGTTACACGAATACACTCAACTCATCGACGTTCTTAAACGCCTCGTATTATCGCGACGACGCGTTATTGACGTTCGACTTCATACCCGACACGTTCATCCCAATAGGCGGAGCGAACCACGGCGTGACCCTGGACTTAACGAAGCAGCTCAGCCCGAAGAATCTCTTACAAGGGGGTGGACTGTTTAACGCCGAGCTGCCCTATCTGCACACCTTCAATCCCTTCCAAGGCGCGTCGTACACCTATTACTCAAACAACACGGAGATTTATGACTTCATCCCGCTCAACCAATGTCCGGCACAGGCGACCGGCACGGGAGGCACTCCGGACTGCGGATCCCTGTCGCAATATTTCCCCGGCGGTATTCCAAAGATTCCCCCGGAGTATCGCAGTGCGAATTTGCACCGGCACGACTACGCGTTCTACGTCAACGACACGTGGACGCCCAATGCCCGATTGAAAGCCGACGTCGGACTGCGGTACGAAGGCGCGCACCTTTATCATCCGGGGGTCTATGACCTCACGACGTGCACTTTCACCTATCTCCCATTGACGTGGGACAGAACAAATTTCGACACCACCAAACCGATCGGCGGCGCAAACTGTCCCAAGGCCACGTTCCCCGATCTCTCGGGCGTCTGGGATCCGCACTTTCTTGAACCCCGAATAGCGGCGTCGTACCGGATGGGAGACAACGATTCGCTGCGACTTTCGTTCGGGAGATCGATCCGTCTCCCGCGCGACAACGCGTTCGAGAATGACTCCAATTTCGATTATCAGGACTACGCGCCTGGCTTTAGCAAGATTCCGTCACACTGGTTCGATTACGGCGGAACGAATCCGGCTCCGTGGGGCCCGGGACCCTACGCGACTGCCGCGCAATGCGGTGCGGCGAACCTCAATCACGACAACCTGCATTACGAAGTTCCGTGCATCAATTACGCTGAGGAACTCGCTTGGGACAACAGCAGCGCAGGCGGCAATGCCGGCGTGCTCTCCCCGCTCGTGCCTGAGACGTTCACCAACTACGATCTTTCCTACGCTCACCAGTTTAGCCGCGGACCTCTGCGCGGAGTTTCACTTCGAGTGACCCCATGGTATCGGCGCGGTTATAATTCGGAATCGCGATACGCCGGCCCAGCGACGAACGCGTCCGGTAAGCCGCTTTTCAACCCGAACGGGACGGTGAAAAATCTGCCGATAGCGTTGGACGCGAGCATAGGCCAAGACTACGCAGACGGTGGCGAGCTATTGGTCACAAAGGATAATCCGCACGGCATCTCCGGATTCTTTTCTGCAACGTACACCAACTCGTTCTCTACTGCGGGCGATGTATATGGAGGAACCATATCCCCCACGGGCTTCCTGCTCGGCACGCCGTACGCGCGCATCAACTATATTTCGCCGTTCTACAGCACCCTCGCGTTCTCGTACACTACCCGCAGTGGCTGGCGCATCAATCCGTACGTGCATTATAATGTCGGTTATCCGCGCGGGGCCGGACTGTATACTCCGGCCATTTACGGCGGCGTCGCCAATTATGTGCCAGTTACTAACGTCACCGGTATCCCCGTGGCGTACGTCGATCCGGCGAACCCGGGTTCGGCTTTGCATCCCAACATCATTGCGACGACGGGTACCGACGAAGGGAAGTACCGCTACGGCGCCTTAAGTCACCCCTATTCCACGACCGATTTAACGATCGAACACGCGAGTAAGCGTGGAGACGTGATCGGAGTCACGATTGCCGACGTGTTTAACACGACGCTGTGGCAAGGGCCGCAGGCCAATTACTACAATTGGCAGCCAATCGCAACCGGGATCTCCGGCCCCTATTCGGGGGTCAATCCGAGCTCGTATCTCTTTCCTCAGCAATTCGCCAACACGCCATACAAGTACGGCGGAAACATGCCCTATTACAACTATCCGCTCAACGAGGGACGCACGTGGTACGTATACTATCGAATCAAGCGAATTTAGCAGCGCGTTTACTCGCGCTCGCGCTCCTCGCCGGGTGCAGCTCGAACGGATTATCGCAGAATCCGCCAGTGAGTCAAGGCAACTTGAATCTCAATAAGCTCGCACTCGCCGTCGGGACGGCGCGACTTCCGGACGGCACGGTTGGATTAAACGTGGTCGCTACGTACCGGCAGCCCAACGGTTTCAGCGGGACGTTGCTCAACACGCCGTCGCTAACGGGACCCAGCGGCTTTGTCGTTTCAACCACGGCACAGCAGGGTGATGGTTTCGGCGGGAGCGGCACGGACGGCGGGACTGCACACATCACCGGCTCGGCGCAGACCCCGAATCCGCTTGCGTCGCCGCCGCCAACGACGTTTGGTCAAATCGGCGGCGTGTTTGCTTCCGGCTTCGCACCGTTCAACGACGTCGGCACTGGCGGACAAGCGTACTATCCCGGCCACACACCGAATCTCGGTGATCCTTACAAGCTCACGAGTCCCACACCGACGTTCTTCCAGCCCTTCTACTACACTGCGACGCCGCAGCGAGTGTACATCGGCGGCCCTCCCGCCTATCCGTTCTTCAATGACGGAACGTATCCAAACGGGTTCGCGGGCTACTTGCCGGGCTTCACAACGTTTGCCCTCACCGCGGTTTCGGGAAACTATACCCTCAGCGTAAATGTGCCTGCAGTCAACGCTGTGCCGGTAACACAAACCGCAACAGCGGCGCTTAACTCCACAACTGCTTTGCCCCCAATGACTGCTCCGTCGTTCACGTCGGACGGAGCCGGCGGCGGTTCCGGCGTGGTGATTGTTCCGTCCGATCCGAGCATCGTCGAAACGCTGGTGTTCATAGTCGACAGAACCGCGTCGCTGTACTATACCGTCGGACCGATCGCGGGAGCGGGATCGCTGCCATTCACCTTGCCGGATAACGAGGGACCCTGCGCCACAAAAGCGCCGCGTTGTACGCCGGGCCCGACCATGAGCACCGGCGATTCATTTCGCGTCTATGCGGCCAGCTTCGATTACCGGCAGCTTGAGGCAGAACCGCCCTTTAACACGACTCAGACGCCCACCCTCGCCGGCGCAAATGGGCAATCCGATCTCACGCTCTCGCCCGCGTTGCGAGGAACATACTGAGCGGTGAAGCGGCGCTCGTTCATTTCGTCGGCTGCCGCCGGACTGGGCGCCGCAACCTTAGGACTCCCCACCGCCTACGTCGGGGCCGCTCAAGAATTTTCGCTGGGGAACGACGAATGGATCTCAGCGACCTGGAGTACGCAAAACGCCACCTTACGAATGGTGCGTTTGGACAATCGCATCGCGCGGCGATCGATCCCTTTGCCGCGCGAACTGTTCACCCTCACGCTCG
>JAABUQ010003535.1_pt1 | contig 28447 bp, 25 predicted proteins | sample 5560001 | NCBI WGS metagenome assembly JAABUQ01 (sample SAMN10711888, study PRJNA513371) | rock metagenome | isolation source: Antarctica rocks | place: Antarctica: Victoria Land, Finger Mt nord | collected 2015-12-18 | reverse complement strand
GGAAGCACCTGGCTTGCCAGAAACGGCGGACGTAGTTTTTTATGTAGCAGGGGACGCGGAGGTCTTGATGGGGGGGGGGTTAGAGTGGGTTTGTGGGAGGAGGGCAGGGAGGAGGTTTGAAGGGGAGGGAGGGATGGGAAGGTTGCATGTGGCTCTTGTTGTCTTTTTTGGTTTTTAAGGTAGCTCATAGGAGAAAGATCTTGATAGAACGTTCGGGAGAGAGGGGAGAGTCTACCGTAATGTGGTGGTGGTTTCCAGATCAGACTTCTACCAGGATGGAACAACATTAGGGGGTTTGAGAAAAGGGGATGACGCAATGAGGTAACACACCCATAGCCGAAAAGCCAGAAGTCTTCTTCTTCGGTTGATGAGGAAGGTTCGGACATGTCGATGGCAATTTTTTGCTGAATAAGTTACGCAGAGGTGGAGGAAGACGGGCGTAGTCAGGGGAGAAGGCAGCGGTCTATATTTGTTGAAAGCAATTTGCACCAAAAATCCACTAAAAATGCGCACGCACTTAGAGTGCTATATTTGGGCTTATATCTGCGTTCTGACAACATTCAATGGATTGTATTACCTGACTGTCATTTTATACCTCGTGCCATGAGTAGTGGTTGCTCTGTAAGGTGACGAGGTGTATATGAAGGCTGCTGGCATCCTCTATCTACGTAATTAGGCATGCTGATCTGCATGAGGGGACGGCCGGTGGAAGAGTCAAGGCCACCACTATGACTCATGCGTGAACACTTAAAACAAATATCTACACAATAGAGGCGATTTCCTTGACTTTTGCCATCACGAGTGGCTGTGATTCTCTTGTAGACTTTTCATAAAGATCTTATATTCCTGTCCACTCGAGCCAATCTGCTTCTTTGTCAAATAGCAAGACATGGCGCCATTGCCATCCTCCAGAAAGATACATATCGACCCTTCTCTCTATGATTGGCAGCAATCTCCTTCGAACCCTAATACGTACCAACGCCGCGCTATTGGATTTGAAAACAAATGGGTGCACCAAGCAGCCATGTACCGCCAAATGTTTCTGAGCGGAATGATATCCTTGAAAATCCCTCTTACGCGTCACGATTTCATGAGAGCTGCGGAGACCGCATGGTTGCGCCTCAAATTTCAGCATCCCGAAGTGACGATGGTTTGTCGTCTGAAGGGAGCAAGTGGAGATGCTATGACTGAATGCGTCCTACCAGAAGATGAGAACAAGGCTAACGAATGGGCGAAAAGATCGTTGACCTTTAGCGTTGGTCATAAGATTGATGGTGGTGGCCATCTTCGTGTAGAGACTGAGTTGCGTGCATTAGATATCAATGACCCAGTGTGCTTGCGGCTCCTCACTCATGAAGTTGAAGATTCGGAGCGCTTGTCGGAGGCATCCTACGCATTTTGCGTTGATCATCAATGCATGGATGGTATGAGTGCTTACCTCGTCGCTGACTGCTTCTTCCACATATTTGCAGCCGAAATGGAAAGTAAAGAGCACAAAGCGATTGACTGGAGGCAATGCGCCGAGAACCTTGCCCCGCCCTGGATAAGCATTATGAACGACAAACAACTGACCGAGGGAGAGACCTTCGATCAAGCCGTGCAGAAGAGTGTAAAGATGCTTGTTGATAGCGCTGTATGCCCTGTCATTGCCCTCGGAGTACATTATACGGCATCGCTGACCTTGCTTTCCAGATCATGCAATGGGGTCTGAAAGTCATGCCAGCTGGAAATCGCTACGAACCAAGATCCATACATCGCTCGTTCCCTGTGGATGAAAGTGCTGCGATACTTCGATCCGTGAAAGAGAAGCTGGGCCCTTCTTACACGATCACATCCCTTGGGCACGCAGCTGTATTTATGACAATGCTCAAAATGAGATCGCCTCGAAATGTGTCCATGGATCAACGCCTTTTCTATTCACCTGTGTTCATGAGTGGTCGCCGGTACCTCCACCCAGGTTATGCTAATAGCATACGCCATGTGCCAATGGTGCGAGCTATTGGGATCGTTGAATTCCATGACGTCGAGGACTACATACTCTCGGATGCGCCTAGCAAGGAGGAGGTCATGAAAAAGCTGAGACGCGGATGCGAAGAAGCGTTGGAATCTTACCAAGCGATTCGTAAGCGGGAGTCCGCTCTCACTGAGTCCTTTGGTCTAACAGAGCATTTGGCAACTTTGCAGTATGTACTTTGGGCTTGAAATGCCTTTTAGTGCCCTTGTATGCTAATGCACTTCTCCAGAGGAAGCGGTATAGATAGAGACCTGGCGCCTGCAGTAAGTCTTAATTGCTTGAGCCACCTATGGGTGGGCGATTGACGGTACTGGACGACAGTTCTTTATAAGCGACGGGGTGGTAGAACAGTATATGAGCAGAGAGTATCCCGAGGAACTGGGTATTCGCAAGATTTTATCCCTCGATGATGTACGATTCACAGCAAATCCGGACGGCGCCCCATTGTATATGCCCCTGTTGTCATGGTTTGCGTTGCGACTGACATTTGTGTAGGAACGTGCGGATAAGCAGCTTCAGAGACATTATCACGCTATCTGCCGAGTGGGACGCTGCGCACCATTCGGAGGAAGAAGTCAAAAGGTTTCTTGATTGCACAGGGTCTTTAATATCGAGCTTTGTTTGAGATATCTCCGCAGATGATAAATCTATCGTTAGCAGCCGGCGAGCACAATGCTTTAGAATAGCGCTAGTGACCAAAGCGAATTGGGTACTTATACAAGAAGCGGAGGATAGCGTCGAAGCGAATCGATATAATCTGACAGCGTTTTGCGGAGGATATGTTGGTGATTGATTGGTGGCGCCTGCTCTGAAACCTCGTGAGACCTAAACGTGTAAAGGATAGATAGATTTCGTTGTCTGGAAGAAATACCATCATTATTTCAGCCCAGTACAATGACGGTCTCGCATATCTGCCCAAAGTAAAAAGGTTGATACACGCGAGCATTCGCGCTTGCAGTCAATTCTCTTCTACTTGTCGCTGTTTTCGATTGATATATTTTCCCCAAACATGGCGCGCATTCCACAGTATAACGTCATTTGATTGTCCATATTCCTACTGGTAGCTGGGTAAGTCTGCTTGTTACTATCATCATCATTTTGACCTAGAGATTCTGGAAATTGCGGCATGCGACGTTTGTCCTTGGCGTCATTGAAGGACCTGTAACAACTCCGATTCTTCCTATCCAGAACAAACTTGGGACCTTGCTTCCTCAGCTATTCCGCCGAAAGCGTTTCATTGACATTCCATCATTCCTTCTTATAGTCTCTTCCTTCTTCACAAGCAAACCACATTGGCCGCATTGACCAAACCCAGACTCTCCAGACCAAAAGAGATCCTAGGTTGACTACCCATGTCAACGCTACTGTTCGGGAGAGTCCCCCAGCCCCAAGCGCCTTCTCGGCATCTGTTGCTCGAACCGCCTCCCAAAAAAACAGCGGTATCAGGCCTGCTTCTCCTGCACCAAGCGTAAAGTATGCCAACTTCTTTCTTCCCGGGCCGTCTTTGTCGTTTGGTAATGCTAAGAGTAGCTGTGGTGTCAAGGCTAGGATCAAGACTCCTGTGCAGCGCGCTAGGAAAATCGCCGTAGCAGTGAGTTCGGCAGAGGCGATGGGAGCCACGAGTGCGTATGAGATGATTTTGTATGGAAAGAAGATCAGACCGATGATAGCTGGGATGTTTGAACAGGCTTCGATGGCGAAAGCTGTCTGGATTATTGAGGGCATGATTGGTTTGCGCACAGGAGAAATAGGGGGTCAGAGAATAGAAGGAGTCAGGACAACCGATAACAACAACCAAATAAGCGCAGCAGTGGCAAATGCCAAATGGGGCCCTGTGGTCGTCTTGACTTGACTTCCGGGGCGGTCCGTCTTGGTCAAGTTGGTGACCTCAACTCGCGGGTGACGAAAAAGCCGGCTCACCTCCAAATACTGCCTCTAAATGCTTTGATCAACAGCTTTACAACTTTTTATAAGAAGCTTCAATTAAAACAAGTTGTATTATAAAAATGTTTATTCGATCATAATCTATAATCTATTTCGCAAAAGTTTAATAATATAATTCATTGTTGTAGTTCGATAGTAAGCTGTATTGAGCTGAATATATATATTATTGGCGGGTGAGCCGGTTTTTTTGTCACCCGCGAGCTCAAGTCGCCTACGTTGGCTTCATCGGCAACCGTTGTCATCTCTGTACTTCACTCTACCTCCTCGTGTTCTAGGAATGATAACACCCCACCAACGAGATGGAGGCTTCCCGTAGCAAATATCTGTGCTCCTCCAAGGAGATCGCTGACAGACTCTGCACGTCTTACAGCCTCCTCAATACTCTTTACGACAGAGATTTCTGTCTGTCCGTCTAGCGTCTTCCACAGTTCCCCATAGGACTTTTGCGTCTCGAGACTCCCCATCTCGTTCGGATCCGCGTTGCGGTTCACGAAATCTTGCATACAAGTGTTAGTCTAGCCACGTACCAAGCTAAGGGAGCCTGGCTCATCCCTACCGACTTTATAGCCTGTCTTCTCACATGTCACGTTAGTGCAAAACACAACGTGCTTGAACCGGATATTACCCTCCGTACAGACTTCGCGATGTAAGGTCTTCAAGAGAGCGATCGCATCGCGTTGCGATTGTTGGTTAAAAATGAGAACTCGAATGAGGGTTCTGAACCCCATTCGAGGGTAAGTCAGCTTCAGCTTTCTCTCCGATGACTGTGAAAATTGTGAAAGTGGCTTTACCTTGATCCGGTACGTCCTGCAAACCAGTGACCGGCAACTTTCATGCTTTCATCTGCGTGGGCACGGTCTATGCACCATTCCTTATTCTTCTGGGGTTTCATCTCAGTCCGACCAGGCCAAGACATCTTTTAAAGCTCATGACAACACTGTTCGGAAGGTTCGCATCCTTTACTATGGATGGCAGGCCGTAGGGTACGATCATTTCCTGGGCAGAAAATATGGCCAGAGAAGCGTTTTGCCGTTGAAAGTCTGCATTTGGTGATAGCTTGGCTTCCCCCAATCCAGGGTGGATACCCACAACGTGTAGGTGGACACCCCTTTCGTTTACGCGTTTTTCCACTACTTCCGCAGCGCCTGGGAGTTGTTCAACAGAGAAGGCGGGACATCCTATTTTGAAGATTCCGGCCTTGTGCCAAGCAATCTGTTCAATCGTCTCTCCTAATGTGGCTATATGATCTATTCCAAGCGTTGTGATGCCAGTAACAACAGGTCTTGGGATAACATTCGTTGAATCCAGCTCCCCACCAACACCGACTTCATATATCGCAGCCTCTACGCGCTCATTCAAGAAACCTTGAAAAGACATCAAAGTCAGGAACCTAAAGTAGACTGGCTTGTGGCTAGGATCAGCGCCGGTGGCATGAGCAGAGGCTTCCAGGGCATCCCAAACTTCGAAGAAGTATCTTGTGAAGAGCGATTCCGATATGGGCTTCGAGTTGATCTTGACGCGCTCCCGTACCGCCACCAAATGAGGCGAAGTATAGAGACCGATATTCTGAAGGCCAGTGTGAGACCTGTACGGGGCAAGTATTGAATCCACGTAAGCGCAGACAGTACCTTTACCTTTTGTGCCCGCGACATGTACAATCTTGATGCAATCAAGGTCATCAGGCTCAACACCAAGTCAGCGGTCCGTCGAAAACACGAGTGGCAGGAACTCAGCCATGAACCTGTCAGCCTATCCGATGAAGCCAATCCGTCATCTCGCTAAGCCCAGACCTGCTGTCAGCTGTCATTGCCCCTATTTTCCCTTGTCAGCCCGTGTTTTCCTATTTTGCTTTCTCTAGGGTTATTTGGACCTTTAATTATACTACCAAAATACCATTATTATACTACCTATTCTCTATTTTATCAGGCGAAGCAATTGGTATAAAACAGGATTAGGAATATTTATTTGCCCCTATTTAGGGCCTTATTATTATATATATTAAAGTATTATATATTATTATTTATTAATCAGATAATTTAGCCCTAAATATATCTGATAGTTATAAGCCCGGATTACGCTATTAGCTTATTATATTAAATTTATTTGATTAGTTCGCTAAGCTATTATTATAATTATTTAATATTATTAAGCTTAAATAGATATAATTTATATCAAAATTACTCTTAAACTATTTAAATATTCTCGAATATAAAATATCTTTAATATTATATCTTCTATTATTATTATTCTTATATCCTTTATATTTACCGGTATAAATAATTAGTTCTAATAGATCTCAGGTATTAAGAATAAAGCAATATCGGCCAAAATCTGGTACTTTATTAACCCTAAAGTACTTAAGGAACTTTCTTATTTAATATTAATACCTTTTATTATATTATTTATAAAATAAATAAGTAAATAAGCTAAATATAAAGGCTATATACTTAAAGAAATATATAAAATATTCAATACCGAATATAATTATAAAGAGAAATACTATTTAAATTAGGTAAAAGTTATATAAATTTTATAAATTAATATTGAAAAATCAATCTCCGTAAATCTTATTATATATTTTATTAATTATATTATTTTTTATTAAGCCCTTAAAAGCCTCAAACGTTAATTAATACCTATTATATAAATACGATATTTCGATATCAATAAGGAATATTAAGTATTATATATTAGAAAAACTAAAGGTCAAAATATAGAATTTTGATTAAATAAATAATAAATATTATTTTCCGAAGTTATCGAAATTAAATATCCTGACTTCCAAATAATAATAATAAGTATTAACTTTATTAAGAATATTAGCTTTATAAATTAGGATTAGTTTAATATAATTAAGGTATATTTTGGCCGTAAGGAGAATAAAAGGAAGTCTTTATTAACTTTTAAAGAATTTATATAAGAAATTAAACAATTATATAGAATAAACAAAAAGATAATCTATTAGGCAGGAATATCTTTATCTTTTACTACCTTATAAGAGAGACCTCCGAGAGAATAATTTATATAATATAATAATACCTCTATTCCTAAATATCTAATCGAAGAAATATATTACTGATTTATTAAATATTATTATTTTAATAAAGTTTCTTGCCTAAAAAACTGGATCTTAAATATCGTATATATTAAGAAGGCTAAAACGCTTATAAAAATAGTTTTTTTAAGGAAAGAATCGAGAGAATTATTATTAACTAGAAAATATTTAAAGAATATTTTTTAATTCCTATCCTATTAAAATTTTTAATAAATTAAATATAAATATTATTAATAAAGCCTTATACTTTTGCAGCAACTTATATAAATAATAGAATACTAAAAATAAAAATATTTATAAAATAAATAATAGAAATCTTATTATTAAGGCTTTCTATTAAGCAAATATTGTTTTGTTTTCTAATTATATTTTTTAACTCTTATAATAATATATTATTTAATACTTAAATATTAGATTCTGGCTCTAATATATATTTATATAATAATTAAAATTACTTTTCTTATTAATAATTATTTACTCTTAATAATATAATTATTTTAAGGAAAATATTATATAAAATTAAAGCTTTTAAAATATATAAAATTTATATTTTAATATTTATTAAGGAATATAATATAATCGAGCTTTAAAATATGGCTTTAATTCCTAATTTTATAATTAATCTGGTATTTTTTAGCAAAGCTAATTAAATTAATATTTATTAAAATATTAAAAGTAATATATTTTATATAATAAAGGATAATTATAAGGATTATTTTTATAAATTTTATTAATATTAAGGTTATTAGCTTTTATAAACCGATTAATTAGAAGCTTAGGATTTCCCGGAAAAACCTATTATTATAATTATATTAGCAAAATAATACAAATCTAAAAGCTTTCGATTATTAATCGAGGCTATATTATTATATTAATATTTGTTAATAAGCTATTCTAGCCTTAAGACAATTACAATATTATTAGAAAATATTATTAGAGTTAAGTTTATTATCTTATTAACCCGGGGTTAATTTGAAGTATATTAATTATATTATTTTTTTAAAGTTAAAAAGATTATTTCTTATTATTAAAATTACGAATATAAAGCAATAAACTTATTAAAATATATTTATTATAACCTTATTCCTATTGAAAAAGGATTTAATAAGTATAAATAGCTAAGTTATTTCGTTTGCCTTATTATCAAATATTATTAGGTATAAACTTATTATATAAAAGACTAAGCTATTAAAATAATAGAATAAATAATTTATCTGATTAAATAATAATATAATTATCTAATTAAATACCTTTATAGCAATAACGAGCCTTCCTTAGGAAAAGCGTTTAATATACTGATATAGGAAGATAGTATTATTATAAAGCTAATAACCCTATATATTATAAAATAGAATAGTTTATTTGAACATTTTAAAGGGGTAATTATAATAAAAAACAAATATATATAAATAGTTTCAAAACTTCTTTATAATTTATAGCTTAAGATTACTTTAATAGTAGTATATCTTTTTAATCGGATATTAATTAAAGTATTTAATAACAAAATACTATTTAAGGCTCTTTATTATATAAAATTATTATTAATTTACTTTTACGTTTTCGGTTATAAAACATATTTATTTATATATTTAGAAGTTCCTAAACTTCTAAAGCTTTAATAAAAAGCTTATTTAAGCTATTTTATTAGCTATAATTTACGAAATATTTTTAGGGTATAAATTTCAAGCAAAAAATATATTATTCGGACCAAAAATATTTTATTTAACGAAAGCTATTATTATAACCTTATAAATATCGATTTAAGCCTATTACTTAGTAACCTAGAGCTTAATAAAGCCGTAAATATTATTAATAAAGAAACTAATCGGCTATTATCTAATAATTAACTATTAAATAAGATAAATAGAATAAACTTATTTATTAATAATATTAACGTCGTAAATTAATTTTATTATCAAATCTTGCTACTAACTCCAAAAATAATAATAATTATTTTACCAACCTTAACTAATTATTTTTATTCTATTTTTCCTACTCCTTTATCAAATAATACCTTAATAGGAATATTATTAGTCTATATACTTGCTATTAAAGAAGGGGAGATATTAGGCCAAAATATTAACAATATATTAAAGAATTATATTTTGGAAAATAATATTTTTGCTATATTATTATTATTATTAATATTATATTAATCTTATTAATTTATAACAAATTTAGCTTTTAAGAGCTCCGAAATCTTATTAGGAATAATTGAAGATAATATTCTATCTTTTAGAATACAAATAAGAAATCGTTATTATATTTATATATTAGCTATTGTAAATCTCGGCTAAGATATAAGATATTATTTAGCTTTTATAAAAAACCTTAACTTTATTAAATATTTATATTATAATAACCTTTTATTAGAGCCAGAAAGCTAGAAAACTTTAGTAAAATACCTTTATAATAATACCTTCGTATAAGCTATATATAAAGAATATATTAATTTTAATAATAAAAGTATATTTTAAGTAAACTTTAAATCCTAGAGAATAAATATTCTCCCCTTTATCTAGGTTTTTAAATATAAATACGATAAGAATAGATATTTAGAAAGGTATAAAGCTCGTCTATATATTAAGGGAAATTTATAATAAATAAAATAGGAAATAATTATAGCTACCTTAGCCGTCAAAATCTTGAGAATACTTATAGCTATTATAATTGCTTTTTTTTTAAATCCTGTTAATATAATATAATTAATACTTTTATTAACAGCAATATTAATAAGAAGATTTATATTTATTATCTTAAAGGTATTAATCCTTTAAAGGGATTAAATATATTATATAAATATCTTTTATTTATAAAAGTATTATATAGATTAAAGAAATCTTTATTACTTTAGCTTTAAAATATTATTAAAATAATAAAATATCTTAGCTTATATATAATATTAGGAATAGAATACCTTTTTATTAATAATTAGCTAATTATATTTTTCTATATTAATAACTTTATAATATTATACAAGAAATAATATTAAGTTAAATATAATATTTTTAAAGTATCTTTTTTTAATATATATAAGCTTCGATATTTAAGAAAGTTAATATAGTTTATCGATATATATATTATTAGAAATCGCTCTATTAAATAAGTCTAACTAAACTAAAATTTATATATTAAAAAAGTAGTTAGCAAATTCCCTTTTAGAAGTTATATTTTATTAAAAATACTATTATTAATAGAAGAAATCCTTCTATATAAATACTAAGCTACCCTTAAGCAAATATATTTATATTAATAATATATTAGCTTTATTTCGTTTGCTATTATTATTATTAAGTTAAATATTACTTTTGCTAGTTCTCGGCTTACTTAATTCTTCCAAAATTTATCCCTTTATTATTTGACTTTAGCTAATCGGTTAATAGTATATTTGCTTGCTATTAAAATATTCGCGATTGAATATAATAGCTAAATACAAAATAATATTTTTTTATTAATATTAGATATTATATTTGCCGATAATTCTATTATTAAGAAAAGCTTATTCGGTTACCTTTTCCAATTATATAATAGCTTTATTAATTAGAAAGCTTCAAAACAAATTATTATTATTATATCTAATATTAAAGCTAAATTATTTACATTTAATAAAATAACTCGGTAAATAATTTAATAAAATAGATTTTTCGAATATATATATTTTCAAATAGACCAAAATACTATTATTATCTACGATAATTAGCAAATATTAGACCTTATTAACTAATCTATTCCTAAGCTATTTATATATTTTAAATATATTAATATATACTGATATTAGCTTTGCTAAGAAGTTTAGAATAATTATATCGCTATTAAATAAGTCTTTATAGCCAAAATATTAATAAATAGCCTTATTAAACCCCTTTCTCGCTAGAAATATAAGGAATTTATTCGTATATTATAGCTTATTAACTTAAATAGTTATATAACTTTATTTATTAATTAAATAAAATTATAATAATAGTTAGATTACTATTATCCTAAGGGAGTATATTAATTATTATTGCTTCTATTTTCCCTTATCAGCCCGTATTTTCTTATTTTACTTTCTCTAAGGTTATTTGGATCTTTAATTATATTACTAAAATATTATTATTATATTACCTATTTTCTACTTTATCAGGCGAAGCAATTGGTATAAAACAGGGCTAGGAACATTTATTTGCCCCTATCTAGGGCCTTATCATCATGTATATTAGGGTGCTGTGCACCATTATTTATCAATCAGACGATTTAGCCCTGAGTGCATCTGACACCTGCTCAGCTTCTGCCCCAGTCTCCTTCGTTCGCTTAAGGCCGCAAAGCCTGACTGCAGGGAGTTCAACGCGACACTCGCGTCCTTTTGCCTGTCAACCAGCGGCCACCGTCTCCGCACAGAAATCAGCTCACGTTGTACGTAACTTTATCCCTCATGCCGACAGAACACTTGTTCAACGATCACAGCAGTGTGGTTAACATTCTGATTGCCTCAGCTGATGTCTTCTTTGGTCGCGGAACTTTTGCAGGCTTTGTTGACCTTTGATATATTCGCGGCCTTCTCTAAAGTCCAAATAACACAGAGCGGGAAATTGTCGTGCAATAAGGCTGCGACGCGATCGCCATCGAGGTGCTGCTGAGCAAGCTGAGAAGTTGACAAAAGCAGAATTATCGAAATCATGCAAACGTTTCTGATTGTCACTATCCACGTAATCTTGATAATGTGGTAAAAAACAGTCTTTGTAGTATCTCTGGGGATGAAAACTCGCGTGGTGCCCGAGGCAGTAGAGGGTGTCCCCTCGGTTTCGCAGGGTAAAGTTTTGGTACGCTAGTGACCTTACCCCCTTTTTGGCCCCTAAAACACCAGACTTTTTGCTTCTCATTACTGATTGCACTGTCAAATACCATAATAAGGCTTAAAAAAGCCAGTAATACTTTTCATTACGAAAGAAAAGAGACACCTTTCAAAGGCCAAAGTCCAAAGCGCGTGCAGGTAAGCCTAGTGTGCATCGGCCAGGAATACTTTATCTCGCGAGGGCGTCCCTTGAGTGAGGAGCCTTTATCACGCTTTCATGCGGGGTTCCGGCTAGCATGGCTGAAAACCCCTGAATGCACTCCACTGCAGCTTTTTCGTGATGCTCATGTAGGTTGAGTAGATTTTCTCATGGCATCAAGCATCCATGAGCCAATCTGAACAGCGTCCATCTTCCTCTAGGCTGACTCTTGCCTGGTCAAAGCTTCTCCAAAGCTTCTCCGAAGCTTCAACAGCTCATCTCTATGGATGAAAACGCTTACGGCATTACTGTCCTGCATCAACCGGACAATGCTAAAGCCTCATATGACTCCTCACAACCAGTTTTTGAGTAAGGGAGTCTCCGTTCACTTTTGAAAGACCGCAGCTAATGTGTCGAGTAGCTTAGTCGCTATCCATGGACTCAATGGCCACGCGTCCGAGACATGGACGCACAAGCAGAGCAGAGTCATGTGGCTTCGTGATCTGCTGCCACAACATCTGCCAAACATTTGCATCATGACCTTTGGCTACAACGCGAAATTTCGGAACTTTACTGGCCGTCAAGACATGAGGAGCATATCTTCCAAGCTACTTGCTGAATTAGTAGATCTCCGCAGAGGTGAAAATGAAGTTGTTCGACCGATTGTGTTTATATGCCACAGTCTAGGGGGCATCGTGGCGAAAAAGGTGCGGTCACTCGACGTACAATGAGAAGATGGACTCTGATGAGCCGACCATGGAGCAGGCTCTGATAATGCGCTGCCCAGAAGAGCAGCATGCGGTACAAGAACGAGTATATGGGATACTTTTCCTCGGTATGAATACCACAGAGTGTCTTGAATGAAGGGCCTGTTGCCATTGCACCCCTGCACCACGTCTACACATATCCCCGAGCCCTTTGGTCTCTCAATTCTATGTCACTTACTCACTAAGTCCGCAGGAACACCGCACAATGGCAGTAGCATTGCTGCCTGTGGGAAAATTATCGCCAATGTTGTTGCCGCTTGCTCACCACTCAATCCGGCCAGAGGGCTTTTGGGCAGTCTACAGAAAGATTCACAGGTTTTATTCGAGATTACGGAGGAATTTTTAGATAAGGCACCAGAACTTCAACTCATCTCGTTCTTTGAAATGGAGGCCACCAATTTTGTACTCTTTAGGAAAATGGTAACCGGATTCCCGTAATTGAGTGATGATGCCATCTAACAAAAATTCAACAGGTTGTTGAGCATCATTCCGCAATCCTCAATTTGCCAGGCGAGTTTGCTATAGGCCAAAATTCTGACCACCGTGACATGGCCAGATTTGCCTCGGCGCATGATCGCAATTTCAGGCCGGTTGTGTCCAGGCTAGAGAAGTTTTACAAGGACACTGAGAGTCGAAAGGTGCTCGATGCCCTGGAAAAACCTGTCTTGGAACGCGAAACTTCAAGCAAGTCCGCCTTTTTCGAGATCCCGTTCTTGCCTTGCAGTACTTTCCGTGGCAGGGAGGATCTCCTAAGCATGGAAGAACATTTCCATGGGCAATCTCGAAAGGCTGGCGGCAGTTAGACTTTTGCTATCTGCGGCCTGGGAGGCTCCGGAAAGACCCAGGCGGCCCTGCAGTACGCTGTTCGTAATCGTACTCGATACAAATCTGGCATCGCCATTCTGAATGCGAATTCGGAAGTGACGATCAGAGCTGACTATTGCCGAATCTTCGACTCGCTGAACCTCGGGATCGTTTCGAACAAAGTAACAGCTACGAAAGAATGGCTGTCCCGGGAAGAAAACTCTTCTTGGCTGCTGATCTTCGACAACGCTGACGATCCAGAGTCCATTTCGCTGTCAAAATACTTCCCAGCGAGCTTTTGGGGCCACATAATCATAACAAGCCGTGATGGAGCCGCCATCGGTTCTATACGACAAGAGGGTTCTATCATGGACAGACTGACAGCTGCGGAGGCGGTTGAAGTACTTCTTGAGAAAGCTGGCATCCGAAATGCTTCCAAAGCAGAATTAGAGGAGGCCCGGGTCATAGCAGTCGAGCTTCTGGGCTGTTTGCCACTTGCTGTGGACCAGGGTGGAGCCTTCATGAGGGCACGACAGAAGTCTCTCGCTGACTATCATCGCCTCTTTCAATTGCAACGAAATCAAGTCTTGGATTACAGACCACGCCTGGCCGAGTACAACAAACCGGTTTTGACGGCCTGGGAAATGAACTTTATACACGTGGAGAGAGATTCACCAAGAGCTTCAGACCTTATGCAGCTTTTCTGTTTCCTTGATACAAGCGGTATCTCCGAGGATCTGCTGGCTCGTGGGTGTTCCCCCCAAAAACGGTGGAATCAGAATGGCGATATCTTCAAGCTCGAGGCCGAACAAGTAGGTCTAGACCACGATCTCGTGGAGAATGTTACGAACGAAGAAGCTTTTGACGCTGCAATCGATAGACTTCAGTCATTCTCTCTAATCCAAGGAGCGATTGACGATAGAGGATCAAGGAGCTTTTCTCTGCATCCTCTCGTGCAACATTGCATAGTGCAAAGGATGTCGTCCGAGTCTATCACGAAGTGGAGACTACAAGCGATTCGCTTAGTCTGTCATGCGTTTCCCCATGACCAATATCTGGAGCCTTTGTAAGTTTTCCTCTAACGATAAGCCGAGGTCGCTGACAATCCTTGAAGTTCTGGATATGTGGGAAGGTCATTGATGGCGCATGTTCACTGTGTGGTTCAGAACTATGATTCGCTTTTAACCCAGACCAGTATTCCACTATCCACCCAGCTCCTTGTGGCATCCATGCTCCTGGCAGCTTCACATTACTCCGACAGAGCATGGAAGCAGAACACTATGGATCGTACCAGGGCTATCTTGGAACATAGTTCAGATCGCGACCTTCTGACGGCTGAAGCTCATCGTCAAAGTGTGCTGCTACGAACTTCTGGTAAGTTTGAAGAATCTAGTCGAGGTCTGAGAGATTATATCGAGTCCACAGTTTTCCGCGAACACGATAAAGGAACAACAATGGACCCAAGGTGGAATGCACTATGTGGAAACCTACAGATATCTCTCGCGGAGAACTTGATCCAGGTCAATGAGTTGGCCCACGCCACAGAGGAAATCAACAGGTGGGAGCCGCTTTCTTCAAGCTCTCCGACCACAATAGAGCGTGTTGTTCTATGCAGTAGAAGTGTTGTGCTCGGCAGAATTCTTCGGTTTCAGGGCTGCTTTGATGAGGCATTACCACACTTCGAAAGTTTGCTGGAAGAAGCCGACATGATCGATTATTTTGAAACAAGCGGTTCGCACAAGAAGATCATTACGAATATTGCGGATCTACACTGCGAAATGAATAATGGCCTGAAAGCAGAGAAAGTCATAACCCCGATATTGAAACGAATGACTGATTGGGGTTGTGAGAATATTAGTAGTGGCCAGCGCATCCAGCTTTCATTGGCAGAGTCTTTCCTCCGACGAGGTATGCATGCAAAGGCTGGAAAGATTTTCGAAAGTGTCAATCTCGCCTGTGAACCAACAGGGAAGCCCAATGCTGCCACCAATATCTCTATCTTCCGCTCACGGGCTGGCTTGGCGAGAATCGCGCACCTGGAGAATGACTGGAATGAGGCAGTGCGGCGTTGGCGAGAGGCACTCAACGTCGTAGAAGATTGTGGGTGGCACGATGGCTTCATAGCCTGTATCAGTCAGCTTTCTCTCGCACATATATATAAAGAGCTTGATGATGCCGAGTAGAGCTCTCGGATGCTCCAGCTTGCAAGAGCCTTCCTGGACAAGAATGGTCCCAAGTTCTTCTGGGCCGCTTTGGGCTCATACTGGTACGACTATGTGGAAAAGATGTTGGCCAACGGCCATGCTCCACCGACTCAGGTAGCGTAAGCAGAGACGCGCATCTTCCTCCACATCGAACGCGCCACCCGTCGCAAGCTCGAGGTAGTGTCTATATATAGTTAGAAAGGTTCCATTTCTGGACAAGAGCATGTGCTTTTGATGTGACGGTGAGATGCTGATGATGAGAAGAGCGAAATCTAGACAGCTTCTATTGCGCAATTGATTGCCAGAGATGAGTGTGAGAAATAGCTTTCAATATTCCTCTCATGTATTCTCACATGTTTGATTAGCCCTCCGGTCTGTTGCAGTATAAGTAGAAACATCGAGACGCGTTAAAGTTAAACAATAGGAGTTTGGTAGATGTTTAACTACCTTACTGGTATTACTCCCTTATATGTAGCTGATGAAAAGAACGCTTGGAACAAAGAGTAAAAAAGGGAAGGCCTTGACACCGAGTTCTAACAATAGATAAAGCTATATATAAGATCCGACTGATACTGTAGCGAGGGGTAGAAACCGGATGTTAACAAACCAACGTGCCTACCCACCTAATTTTGGTGATGCATGCACGGAAAGCCTTGCCGGCTTTTCATAGTCGACGAAGTTCTACAGCTTTGAGCTTGAGAGAAAAATTCTATATTACAAAGTTGTAGAAAATCAATCAACTACAATTGCCTCCAGCAAAAGCTTTCCACCAAACCATAAATCGTTCCATCTTCTAGCTTTTTCCCACCATCAGTAGCCCCTCCCACCACCCCCCCCGGGGAAAGAAAATTTCAGGAAGCAACCGCCTATTAGCACGAGGCTTGAATGTTTTGTCTTGGGTTGGCTCTAGGCACCCTTCTGGGAGGCTGTCGTACGTCTCTAGGGGCCTTGCCAATCTCGGCTTGGCCGATTCGGCTGGGGTCGTTCGGTTGGATGCTTGCATACCTCGACTCCGTCCCAGTGCCTACCTATTCCTACACTCTTGCGTCACACTCAATTTCAAGTTGGTCTTGTAAAGCATTGAGTACGCGAAGAATGAAGATTGTCCTCAAGACCCGCCCAGCATGTCCGCCACAATCTCTAATGTTCGACGAGCCATGCTCTATGGTCTGCCCCGATTCACTACTCGAATAACGAACAAGGGCTCACGACTACCTCTAGTACCCGGCTCGTCCCTCAAGATGCTGGAGAAGACCAAAGGCCTGGCTGTGGACTCCGTTGCGTATGATCTCGAAGACTCTGTGACTATGATTAGCAAGGCCCAAGCCAGAGCAAACATCCGCCATTTTTTGAACCAGCCTAAGGCGTCAGGGATAAAAGAATGCGCTGTCCGCATCAATGCAGTAGGCAGCGGCCTGGAAGCCGATGATCTGGCCGCAGTGGTATGCTTGCGAGGCTTTGCAGTAAATCTCACCACCGATTGATGGACTTCAGTGCAATGCGCCCAACCTCGACGCCATCGTGATCCCGAAGGTGAAATCTGCATCCGATCTCCACTGGGCCGTCGATTTCATCAACCAGAAGCGCACCTTTAGAAGGACTGAGGAGCAGCCTCCTCGCCCCGTAAATATCCTTGCTCTGATCGAATCTGCCAAAGCTCTTGCAAACCTGAACCAAATATGCCAAGCAACACCGATGCTGTCTGGATTGATATTTGCTGCCGAAGACTTTGCTCTTGACTTATCCCTCACCCGTACGCCATCTCTTACTGAATTCCTCTATGCCCGTTCTGCCATCGCCACCGCTGCTCGAGCACATGACCTCCCTTCCATCATTGACCTCGTTTGCACTTCATTCAAGGGGGATGAAGGCCGTAGACAAATGGAGGAGGAGTGCCTTGGTGGTAAAGGCCTGGGCTACAATGGAAAACAGTGTATACACCCTGACCAAGTCGCAATTGCACAGGAGGCCTTTTCCCCCAGCAAGGGAGAGGTGGTATGGGCCGTGCGGATCGTAATCGCAAACGGGAAGGCGGACAAACAGGGCCGAGGAGCATGGACTATGGATGGAAAGATGATCGATGTGCCGGTGGTCCGCAAAGCTAAAGTCCTTGTCAGCAAAGCTGAAGCATGTGGCATCGACATTAAAGGTGTTAAGGAGAAGTGGAAGAGCCAGGAGCCCGAGTGATCCGATGTGGGCTTCGAGGCTTCCGCGTTGGACTTCGCAGTGCTTGACTTGGTAAGAACTGCGATCCGAGTGACCGTCAACAATGGATGCAAACTCAGCGTTGGTGGCAAAAGAGAACTGTATTGCTTAGGTCGATTGGACGAGGATTTCGTCGAGGATTGACAGGAAAAGTTGGGTGCTAGAGCATAATAAGGTATGTGCACATCTTTCTTCTTTTCTCCAAATATACTGAACACAAGAACTCTTAGACCACTTCAAAAGGAGTTGGTTTTGGACGCTCTTAGTGCCGCCACATAAAGACCCGGTGTTCTTCTAGACCCGGTGTTCTTCTCCTTACAGAAAAGAGCACCACTCTTTGGCTGGATGTGTTTTTACAGGCCCAGTGCAAAACATGTTGGATTTCTGTGGTGACAAGTCACAGCCTAGGAGCAACACCGCCTAAGTTCCCTTTTACCGTCTTGACCCTCTCGATCTCTTTTGAGAGAGCTTGTACTCTATCCTACAGGCTTATTCGGTAGTGCTTTAATTTCCATGGCTCTAAATTTCTAGCGCCCTTTTTTCCGCAATTTCGAGCTTGCAAAGACTAAACAAGATGGAACTCAAAACGCGTCGAACTGCATAGACAAAGCATGCGGAGTGTTAAAAGTATCATCTGGGCCTCCGAGTGACGATATCCCGCTTCGATTGGTGGTGTGGAAAAGGTTGTTCAGGTCTGATGTCCCCTCCTCCGAACCTCGGAGCAAGCGATCGTTCGTGCGGACACAAAGATCTCTACAGCATTTGCACATATATTACCAGAGGCACGATCTTGATTCTGATGGTTTGAATCAGGACTATTGAATTTGATTGAATTATAGGCCATTATTTTCGGCAACATGGGATGAAAAATCTTCCATCACATAAGTTTGGAAGCGATTCTCCAACAAGCTCCACTACTTTTATGGAACAAGTAGGCAAGGGACCAGCACAAAAACGAGCTTCAATTTCATACCGGATTATCTCTGGCTGCGATAAGATCGCTTCCTGGTCAAGACGCTGTGGATCTGAGTCCAAGACTGCCCATGTGCCAATGGCATAAACTCTTCTGCGATGTTCTCTACTATTTGAAACTGTGCCATCAGGGCCACCAATCATTTTTCTTTGTTTTCCTTCCTCTTGTTTGGAACCTCCACAGATCTGTGGTCGTGGTGTCGTTTCAATCCATCACCCACCTTGTTCTCCGCGCAGCACCGTTTTCAACACCAGATCAAGGAATCCTTTCTTGCATTACTTCGCCGTAACACACGTTTCCAATTGATGTCGCTGTCTCCTAGACCTTACGTAGTCCTATGTTGGTCGGCCATAATCGGCCTTGTCAACCAACATTACCACGCCACCGGGCACTCTATGCGGATTGCGGGCCTCGCGGCAAGGACGACGCTTGGTTTCAACCCGACGCCAAGAATTGCCTCTCATGGAAAGCTTGCGCAAGCTGCGACAGATTCCTCACGTCGAGATGTAACATCTCGCCCTGGTGATACTGGGCCTCACACCGGATGTTCTCGACACAGGGATGGGGAACGCCGCAATTGGGCTGCCCCTTCTCGATGGCTCGATGGTCCTGGTCCCACTTGGTGATTGCGATCAGCCCCTGGAAATGGCATTTTATTTCTGCATATATGTTCCCCCTCTCCTCCGAACCAGTTTCAAGGCCTCTCATCCTCGACTTCGAGTTCATCAACCTCTGCAAGCTCAGAGCCATTAATTCGTTTCTACAAGACACTCCTTGTCCGCTTCAACCTTCCAAACTTTGCAACAGCCTCAGGAACTCAGTCTTTTCCTAATTCTAGATTTCGATAACCCAGTCTTTCACTCTCTTCCTTCTACTGTTTGGCATCGCTCCAGAAACTCGCCCCAAAGCATTAACAAAACATCGTCATGAAGACTTCCGACTACATATCAATACTTTTCGCAGCGTGGGCGACCCCATCCGTTGTGCTCGCACAGTACCCAGGGCAGAACCCTTATTGGACCAGCCCTTGGGACCAGCGGCATACGTCGACTTCGTCTGTAGTGGTGCCGCCGGGACCTTCACCCTTGCCCCCTGGGCAATCACCTTTGCCCCCTGGGCAATCACCTTTGCCCCCTGGGCAATCACCCTTGCCCCCCGGTGGCTCACCAACCCAAGGTCCTGGGCAGGCTCCACCGCAAACCAGCGTGAGCGGCAGCAATCCGTCACCTCTACCTGGACAGAACCCACCTGCGTCCGCAGTAGTAAGCTCTGTGAAACCCGTCGGTACCAGCAGCAGCGGCTCCTGCCCAGCCGGCCAAACCCGCCTCAACTTCTCAGGCAACATGAACTTCCACTGGGCTATGGCTCTCGGCTGGGGCGGCACCACGGGCACCGGCGCCGACGCCTCGCAATGCGTTCCAACCGTCAACTCCACCGGCATGCACTTCGGCATCAACGCCATTCAAGGCAGCCCCTACCCCCAAAACGGCTACACCTACCTGGAATGCACCCTCGCGGCCGGCCAGTGGAACAACTGCGACATGTCGCTCGTGGTCGGCTTCAGCCTGCCGGTGCAATGCACCATCGGCGACAAAACCATCGGTGGCACAGACAACCTTTTTGACCTCGGCGCGACATGCCCCTCCCCGATCGTGGATGCCGCGTGCGCGAACCCGAATTCCCAAGCGTACGGCGCGTCCCGCAGCGGCGTGTCCACATTCTTCAACAACGGCTACCAGGCCAATGGGACGGGGGGGAACAATTACTGCGTTTACCAGTTCTGCGACGGCGACAGCGATCCCCAGTGGGGCCTCTCGTATCCGAATCCGGATATCAACTGCATAGTGGGCCAACCGAGCGCGAAGCAGTTGGCGAAGCGGAGCGAGCCGCTAGTTTTGGACGGTGGGGAGGAGATGGTCAAGAGGGAGGCTCAGGGGGTGGCGGATGGGCTTGAGGAGTTGGAGAGGAGGGAGGAGGACGAGGAGAGGGTTGCCGAGCGGGCTCTTGAGGAGCTGGAGCGGAGGGATCAAAAGGTCAGGCATCGTCACGCGAAGGCCCATGCGCGACGCGAGCTGAAGGAACGGGCATTGGGGTGAGGGTGAGGGCTTGTTGTATAAATTCGTCGAGCACCGGGTTTTGGGGGGGGGGGTGCTGATTCCGCTCTTTTGGTATGCTACGGTCATATTGAGGAGGAGCATCTTGAGATGGGACCGAGAACTTAGATTGCATTTGCTGGCATTGGCTACTCGACGACGACTGACAACCGAATCTCGCTGGCTGGGCTTGGCAAATAGAATCCTTCCATAATTCTGTGGCTGTTTGTGCTTCGAATTCTTCGAAACTCGGGGGTTTCAAAAGCGTGCATCTTTGCTGGGCGATGGTTGCGTTGTTTTTCATCTCGGTTTGAAGATGTTCGTTTTACCTAGCGGTTAGGGTGGGTCGAGAGGATGATGCGACAGTGGGTTATGCATTAGCATTTTGTTGGTGTTGTGAAACAGGGGGGGGGGTGGGAACGTGGGCATTGCTTTGTTACTCGGTAGTAGCATTTGACATCCTAGAGATTCCATGGTGGAGGCTACTCTCAACAGGGGAAGTGGACGGGTTTGGGTCTGGCCAGAGCTTGCACATTTATGTTGGTACAGTATGTCCGATTGGTTGTCATGCTTAGAGACCACAAGCGTGGGTTCATGGCGAGGAATCCTTGCGGGTCCTTCCCTCGCGGCAATTTGCCTTTCTATTATTTGCCTACATAACCTACTCCTGGCACAGTGCTTTGAACGCATGAACACTTGAGGTGGTCGCTGGGTGCTTTTCATTATGATTCTTGATGACCTCTATAGTACATAGACCCCAATGCACAAATTCCTCGCCAAACCATCTGAGATCTGGCAGGGATCCCATAGCGCACACGATCAAGGAGTCGTCTTGTAACGCACCCTTGTCCCAACCGGGTAGTCCGCTCTCCGAGGACGCCATTGGAATGGCCACGAGGTACGGGTGCTCAGCTGGGATATTTCAGTTCCCAACAGCTTGCCAAGCACTGAGAGGATCCGCCCAGAGCTCTTGGGATCCAATCCTCCCATGCTCGTCAAACTGGCTAAGCACATAGATAAAGTCTTCCTCCCAGCCTCTTCCAGTCTTGATGCTAGCAAAGAAGGCATGCATTTTGACGGTCACAGTGCCTCGCTCCGAATCGATCATGAGCTCTTCTTTTGTCGGTAATGTATTGGGCAGTGGGAAAAAGCGTAGAGTCGAGGTCAGGAGATCGTAGTAATCATCACAGGTGTCACCTGTGGATTTGTCTGAATTTTGTGGGGAGCGACGGCCTTGGAAGTGGGTTGCTAAGAATGGAAGACGTGTCTTTGCCCATGCTGGACCATGCTCTATGATTCTAGCATTGGCAGTGAAGTACGTGTCAAGAATCTCTAGAGGAGGAGAGCGACGCACGAAAGCGGAGCAAAAATCATACGCGGTGCTGCGCATGAGGTCAGCTTTTTGCTTGAGGCTAACAAAATCTGCCATTATGGAGTGCCACGGTGTAAAGGCAGCAAGGTCCGCGCAAATTGAGGTTCACTCAAGATTGTAGCTCTTATGTACATAGGCTTTGATGGACCGATTGACTATCGAATCACATGAGAAATTCTTTCTTCGTCGCATATATGAAGATACCGGCCCTTTTGCGACTTCGTAGGGAGGGTGGGATGTATGGTGACCTACCTCTAGGGCTAAAAGGCGTCGTCGTAAGCTAGTAGACGAATACGGACATCGAGCAGGAGCCAGCAAGCGCAGTAAGCAGTCAGCAGTGTGTGCATTGAGGCAATTCATCGCATTCAGGGGCATACATATTGTCCTTTAGTGACTCATTCTCTGTCAAATGCATGTTTTAGATGATTTTATACAGACATCTCTGCCGATTGGTGCCTGTGGTGCCTTCAAAGTCCCCCCACAAGCCCTCGAAGCCTCCAAAGCTTGAAACAAAAACTCCTCCCGAATCGGGCCTTAGCGTAAAAAGATTAAAGAATTCCCTCGGTTCTGGTTCGTCTGGTAGATGAAAAAGATGAAAGCCCAGTAGCATAAAGTATCAAACACTTTCTTCCATTCAGTACTTCCACCATCTATTGTCCTTCGTTTTCTTTCAATCTGAACTCCTCCTTTCACTCGTTTCAATAAGTACTTAACTCCTTGCACATTATCACCCTCTCAGCCCAATCTATGCACCTCCCCAATTCGCTATCCGGACCATGCCGAAGCCCCCAGCTTGAACTGTCCACGCTCCTCTGATATCAACCCCACTGCAGACTTCACCATCTCGGGCACGTACGATCAGACATCAGAGCCGTCGGATTTCAATCGTAAAAATGGGGCGATCCAGAGGTACGCCAGGGCACATTGTTGTCCACAATGACTTAGACGCTGACTCTTTGTCCAGTTCTCTCGTTCATGTCAGCCTTTGGGCCTCCCAAATCACCACAATCTACCTCCTTTTCTGGCCCACAACCATCATCGCAACAGCTGTCCTCGCAGCAAGATGTTACACACACATCCTCCCCTACCCACGTAGCTGCTCCCGCCCGAGACTCGCCTCAGCCAAGAACCAGGGAGCGCGCATCATCTCGGCCAATGTCAATGGTGCAGACATATCAACCTCCATTGATGGAAATCGCTCACGACACCATCCCCGAGCTCCTACCGATATTCACATTCCTCAATAGCCATGCCAACAAGCTCTACCAAGAGGGATATTTCCTGAAGCTGAACGACCTCGATTCCCGTATGTTAGCCTCATGATGGCTTTGGATGACTATGCTGACATCCTTAGATGGACGGCCCAATGCCGATCGATCATGGACGGAATCATTTGCACAGCTAGTGGGCACGGTTCTGTCGCTATGGGATGCCGCTGCTCTTGATGTTGCGGGTCAGGATGGAGAGGTAGCACCTACATTCATAAACCTCGCAGACGCTTCAATCAAGATGGTACGAATGTCCTAGTGGGTGTCTAATTTCCCGGGCGATCATTGACAGAGGATCAGATTGAAACTCTTCCTACTCGATCCGCAGATGTCCAGCCTCTGCAGAACGTTCTCAGCATTTCGACAGCTGGCAAAAACCGTTACCTTTTCCATTTCAACTCTATGAACTCTCTGACCCAATGGACTGCCGCAATCCGACTTGCCATGTATGAAAACGCCAGCCTCCAAGAAGCTTACACAGGCTCCTTGATTGCCGGCAAAGGCAAGCTCCTCAATAATATCAAAACCATTATGGACAGAACCAGAATCAGGAACGAAGACTGGACGAGGGTACGCTTTGGCGCTGGTACACCCTGGAGAAGATGTTGGTGCGTCATCACGCCTCCGGACGAAAAGGAGGTCCAGAAACAGCAGAAGCAACTGCGAAAGAAATCTGCCTATGAACGAACAGCTCCCCTCCAAGGCAACATCAAGTTTTATGACACCAGAAAAACGAAAAAGGCTCAGCCTATTGCGACCATCAACGACGCATATTCGGCATACGCAATCTATCCTCAATCGAAACCACTGATAGACCAGTCTACGCTTATCAAAGTCGAAGGATCGATCACCATACACTCAACACCTGAAACCACCACTGAAGGATTCGTTTTCGTCATGCCAGAAGCGCATCCTGCTGTTTCAGGTTTCGAGATGATGCTTCGATTCCTGTTCCCACTCTACGATGTATTCGCAATGTACGGACGGCCGCAGCGCCTAATCGCAGATACTCTTGACCCGCGCAGCTTGATGTTTGCACTGCCTCAAGAGAAGCGCTACGGTTATCTAGAGATCCTGGACATTGCAACTGTCATTCATGAGGATGGCAGCCAGTCGTGGAGTGAAAGAGTGTGGCGAAAGAAGATGAAGGACCTCACATCCGCACGCATGACAAGGATGACTACCAATGGCCGGCCAAGAAGCAGAGCAAACAGCTACCGAGATTATAGAAACAGTCTTCCAGGTGGTCGTCATCTCCGTTACGAAGACGGGGCATCAATCAAATCGACACCATCGCTCAGGAATGAACCGCCACCAGTGCCTCCTCCACATAGGTCTGGTTCTGCTCCGATCGTAGAGAATCCTACTCAACCGCCTGCAAGGCCTAGAGCACAGCACCAGCGGTCTTTCTCCGAGTCAACCGACCCCACGGGCACACCTCGCCACCAGCGTTCGACCCGAAATGGGGAACAAAGCTACACTCCTTCACGCCTCTCTCATGAGCAAACACGACCCTCCTATGAAGGTACCCGCTCAACCAGACAGTCTTACGAGCATGGTCCGCCACCGACGATGGCTTTCGATCAAGCGGCTCCGCCACCACCAGCTCATGGTGTACCAATCGCTGCAGCGGCTAGGATCCCTCAAGTGCAAAGATACGCCTCGGAAGCGGATGTGACCCCTGAACGCAGTAGCTCTGAGAGCGAAAGACGTGCTTCGAATTACGCCGACTTGGAAGCTCAAGATATACATCAAGACATGAAACCGGCTCCACCTCCAGCGTCTGTCGTGGTTCCGCCAGCCTTTTCTCACGAACCTGGTGCGAAGCCTCAAAAGCGCCCCGGCATCTCGCCAGATTTACGACGTGCTAACAGTCGACTATCTGTTACAACGCTATCGCAGCTCGCTGATGCGGGGAAGAATTCAACTGTTGGAGGTGGTGCGGCTGCAGCAGGAGCAGCAGCGGCTTGGGGACGAAGTAACAGTGGATCGCTGAGGAATGGTAGTACATCGGAGGAGAGCGGACAACGTGGGGTAATTAATGCAGCCAGTAAGAGTGGGAATAATGCTGACCGCTCCACTTCTGCTGAAGGCTTGGTACTAGCGAGAGCTGGTTACCCAACATCGAATGGCCAAGGCTCCCGCAACATTTCCGCCACCTCGAGCCAACAGGACGTTCAAGGAACCCCTTACTACAAAGACAAGCCGCTCATGTCATCTTACGATCTGCACATCCCGTCGAATCCAGCGTCCCGCACTGTCTCTCCTTTGCCTCAAACCCGAACTCCCTCACCTCCTATCGCTTCATCACGGCCTGCGTTAGGTGTTCCACGGAGTTATTCAAAGAGTGGTCTATCACAGAATTCGTCGTCGTCTTCGTTACTTCAAGAACCTCCAGCAAGTGTCAAGAAACCTGCTCGAGTACCTATCACACCTCAACGACCCCAAGCCTCCCGATCAAACACCGGCCACAGTATCTCTAGAAAACCACTACCAGTCAGCACACCGTCTGTACTGTCTGAGCAGCGTGCTACCGAGCCCGTGCCGCCTGCCGCACAACCCCCGACACCCGCCGCAGAACCAAGATCGGACAGCTTGGAAGGCTTACATGATAATTATATTGATGAAGACGCCTTGGCCCAGGTCCTCGACCGTCAACATACACAGTCTATCACAAGTCAGACCCAAAATGGCATCCATGATGATGATATTAGCGTTTATGACAACGACACGACCGTATCTCCCGATTACGCCAGCACCCGAAGATCCACTGAAACGAAGCGATCTCAGCGGTCTATGGACAGGCCTCGGAGGGGTGTGTTGAAGACTGTTGGCACCGTCGAACCCAAGCAGCCAGAAGAGATTCAGCTGGGTGATGTTCACTATAGACCTGGAGCTACTCCCGAGCCCGTAATAACTACGGATATTCCTATTGTAGATTTCGGGCGAACCGAAGCCTATGATCCTTCTCAGAGCAGTCGACCTAACACTAGTGGAACAATGACCCGGCAGCTCAACGAGAGGTCAAAGTCGTCGGATAGACTTAACTTGACACCGAGCCCTCGCAACGAGAGCCCTCGCAGCGAGAACCCTCGGAATGAGAGCCCTCGGAATGAGAGCCCTTCGGAGAACCCTCGTGCCTCTGTGGCTTATCCCTCTGAGCAGCTATTTGAGCCCTACGAGCGTGCGCCAAGCCGTAGCTTGACGACTCCTGAGCCACAGATTCGTGCTCCTTCAGCTGCTGACAACGACAAAAGAAGGAACATTGCCTGGCAACCTGGAGCGATGGTCGGTGGTGGAAGCCCAGGCGCTAGGCAGTCAATCACTCCAGAACAATTTGTTCAGCAACGTGCCGCTGCTGGTCGAGTTCCTGTTTACGCACATGGTCGGAAGACTTCAGCTTCACCTACTCCCCCGAATGCATCGAGACAATCATCGGGCGAGTGGCCCGTTCAGCAGCAGAGGAACTCGCCTGGCAAGCTGCAGAAAAGGCAATCGTCTTACACAACTGACGTGCCGGCTCGCCCGAGTTCTCGCGCGGCATCTGCCATGATGAATGCTTCAGAAGATTACACTGCGCATCTTTCCGCCCGTGAGCAGGAACACGTGGCTCGAGCAACTGCTACACCCTTGATCAATGTGGCTGGCAAACGAGGCGAACCTCAAGGTGGGGGCTTAGTAGGCGCCATTGAGGCGCGAGAAAAAGAAAAGAAGGAGATGAAAGCGGGCGTGAGTGGCCATATGGTTCAGCACGCCATAGCTCAACGCCAGCAACATAGACAGTCTTCTTATGGGACACCATCGCCACAATTAGCAGCCTCCGCTCAGCAATATGCAGCTCCTACTCCACCATTCATAATGCCTGGACAGTATCCACCGTCCCCCAACGGCTATGGAGTTTCCCAACAGCAGTACGCCATGCATCAGCCGTATGCACAATACCAGCAACCCCCGCAGCGTCAATTCACTCCGCCAGCGACGCAGCTTTCATACGGGGCGCAACAAGGAACGTATCCGCAACAGCCCCAGCAATACCAGCAGTACCCACTGTATCAGCAAGGGCAATATCAACAGGGTAATTCCATGCAACCAAGCCAATATGGGCAAGGGCAGCAGCAATACCCGGGATCGTACTTTGGGAACGGCCAAGGTGGGCGATAAAGCATGGTCGCAGTGGAGAGATGGTTTTCATTGCATAGCGTAGCTTCCGAGGACCCGACGGCTTTCGCACGGTGCTCTCCGCGTGGATCGGGCTCTTGGTCATTGTCGACGACGTCATTGCTTTTGGTTCTACATTACGCGATACTTACATGATAAAACGGAATCGCATTGCATAGTTGGTGTTGGTGTTTATATAGAGGGACGCACATAATACATAATGTAATCATCTTCCCTGAACCTGAGGTCCTTACCGAGCCGTTCAACATTCCCTTGATAGGATTCATCACTGACCATCGGAACAGTCTCTTCACCGATCAAGATCGTAGGTCATAATGCGTAACATTGTACCAGGCCACCAGGACAGGGCAGCTTATACTTACGTCATCTCTCAAAATGTCCACTTCATCTCGCAGCACATCGCATCTCCTTCTACAAGATAACAATATACACACTACAACAATGCCACCCCAAACCCTCCTCTCTTACTCTCAAAACCATGTCCAGCAAACCCCTCACCCACATCCTCGGCACCCGTCTCATAGCAAACAAGCAAGATCCAATCCAACACCACGACATCTCCCTCTCCCCCTCGGGAACCATATCCAGCATAACCCCGC
>JAABUQ010003534.1_pt1 | contig 28452 bp, 33 predicted proteins | sample 5560001 | NCBI WGS metagenome assembly JAABUQ01 (sample SAMN10711888, study PRJNA513371) | rock metagenome | isolation source: Antarctica rocks | place: Antarctica: Victoria Land, Finger Mt nord | collected 2015-12-18 | reverse complement strand
GTTGTTGCGGTGGGGAGAGTGGGGGGGGGATGCTGGTTGTGCTGGCGATGAAGAGGAGGAGGGTGAGTAGGGGGGGGAGGGGTGGATGCATCTTTGGGAAGGGTTGTGAGCTTTTGGGGATGGGGATGTGAGCTTTTGGGGACGAGGGAGGGGTTTTACTGGCGCATGTGCGTGCAGGGCGTGTTCGCTTGTCGCGTGCGGTTTTATGTCTCTCTCGCGGCAATCGAGTCCTGCGTCGTGTGGATACTAGCGGTGGATGTGTCCTTTCAACCCTTTTCTTTCTTTCGGACGGGTTGAGTGAATTGGAACATGTTCGCCAAGAGCCGGGGGCAGGTGATGAGGTCATCTGCGGTGAGGGGTGGAGTTATTCATTGCAGTGGATCGCGGTGTGTACGATCTGGTTCGGGTTTGCTGGAATATGCGACCGAGTCGGTATTGATGTGTCGAGGGATCGAAGACGTTTTGTCGCGTACGGTGATTGGAGGTAGGGTTTGCAAAGGATAGGACGCTGGATGGAAGGATTGGCGGTGGGGGGGTTTGTTTTTGGGGTTCATTGGCTTTGAGCTTGATGACGAGGGTGAGGGTGAGGATGAAGGTGTTAAGAGAACCATTTGGAAGGGATTCTTGGCCGAGACCTGTCTTGGTTAAGGCGTCGTGATCTGTTGAATTGGAAGGCTTGATACTGGGAGCGGTGGGGGTGGGAGGAGTGGACTTCGTAGGGAGGGATCGGAAAAGACGCTGTTCCATAGTATATCGATCACATTTGACACTCAGAACCACGAGATAGCAGGAAGAAAAACCGACAACCTGAACACCAAAAACCACCTTGCCAACGCCTATTTTACTTTGAGAATCCACCCACTGGCTTATAACGATGGAACGCCCCAACAGCCCACTCCAATCCTGATCCAAACATCTTATGTATACTCAGCCAGAGCAGTCACCGCTTTAATCTGGCCAGGAACCCATGCATGACCCAAGCGCCAAACACCAGGTTTCCCCCGAAACGCAAATCCCCTCTGCGACCCCATAATCACATCCCTTCCAACCCCCAATCCCATCTTCTTCAGGCATACTCTCCATCTCCTCAAGGCCCAAGCGTCATCTGCACCCCACCCCCATAACAATTCGTAGTCGGCCCACACGCCGCCCCCTGCTTATACCCCACGCCCTGACGCCCAATATTCGCCGCCCGCCTCTTCGCCCTCTCAATCACCACAACCCCACTGCACAGAATCTCCTCCCTCCCCTCACCCACAAGGGCCTCCACAATCTCCATCTCCCCCACGTCCTCCTGCGCAGACACACTCTTCTTCCTGCCCGTCCCCGGACCCGTCATCAGAGCCACCGGCTCGGCGTAGATGAAGCGCGCGACGACATCTTCGGCTTCGTTGGTGAGTTCCAACACGCTTCTGTTTCCGGGGTGCGGTTTCCACCAGTGATCGAGCCCGGCGATTCGGACGAAAAGGCATTGCGTTTGGGAGGACTCGAGATCGAGGGTTTGCGTCGAGGGAGGGGTGGTGTAGTCAATTGTTGTGCCCGTGCCGCCGATATCGTAGCGGGCTTCCGCGACGCGGGTTTTAGGATTCTTGGTGTTGTCTGGGCTTTCGCTGCGGGGGAGGACGGAGAAGCGGCGGGTTTGGGAGGTGGAAAGGAAGAGGGAGGAGCGGCCGTCTGAGGCGTCGTTTCCGGGACGGGTGCTGGATGGGAAGAGTGAGTGTCTGCGGTTCTGGGTGTTGGCTCCGTTTGGGGTAGTGGTTCCGGAGGATTTCCAGGATTGATTGCCGTCGTCGCCGTGGGAAATGACGACGTGGGGTTTACGATTCAGGAAGCCACCGGTTTGAAAGGTTTTGATTGTGTAGGCTGGTGCTGAGGCAGGGTCGTCGCGTAGCAAAAGGGTTTGAGTATTGGCTGATACTTGGCGGAGTCTGTAGGTAGAGACGCGGCCATCGGCATCTGGAGGGTGGTAGATGGGGAGGATGTCAGTGATGGCTTGTGGGGCGTATGCTGGAGGATACTCTCCATCTTCTTGAGGGTGTTCCATCCTTGTCCGAGCTGTTTGCCAGTGGTCGTGGGCTGGATGCCGGTCGGATCTTGTTCGTCCTGCGCGGGACGGCGGAGATATAGGACTTCGGCCAAGGCGAGGAATTCGAATGGCATGTGTAGCTTGTATGCGTGTCTGAGTAGAGTTGGTGAGAAGGATGTAGACAAGAGGAGGGCGAGAGGGCGCTCTTTATGTTCGGGCTGGTCACTATGCGACGGTTACGATCTCATTAGATTCTCTTCTTTCACAAGTTGATCATTCCAGATATAGATTTGCAGACTGCGCCTTCCACGTTCATGGTATGCAGGGCAAGAACCTTTGATCCTTCACGGTGGAAAGTTCGCCGAGTGGAATAGAATCATTGGGGGAACAGAAAGGGAAAGTTGTCCGTGATGGAGAAAATGTACAAAGCGTTACCTGAAGTATCTACTCAAGGTGTCCTTTCCTCGAGTCCCTCTTCGTGCACTGCTCTAATCCTGATTTGAGGGGAGTGTCAGAGTCAGAGCTACTGTAACTCTTTCAGGCTTAGTCTCATTGCACATCTAGATCTGGCATCTTCCCATTCTCGTCGTTCTCTCTCGTCTTCCATTTCCCATCTTCTTTTTTCCTTTCTCTGTAGTCTTTATTCGGAAACCTCTTATTGTATCACATGTTCGTGCTTCCTCACAATGAGACACAAGCCAGGTGTGCGCCAAGCTGAGCAATCCTCTCCTTACTTCCATATATGCCCGCAGACTCTCATGTATGTCCAAGACCGAATGCTTTGGAAAATTGCAGCGCATTTTGATTCTGGTGCTCCCAGTCTCCTCATTTCCCATTTGCTCATCTCCATGGTGTAAGACTGTAGGAACTTTCTCGACATGGTGGTAAGGTATCCGACGAAGGCAAGACACTTGTTATCTCCTCCGACATGACTAGGCGCCTTCTGCCAATGAGACTTGGCAAATGCGTTAGACCGAAATCATCGGATACTGAGGCAATATAGCCGAAGAGACACTTGGAGTCTCAAACTTCGTGTTATCGCGGGCGCTGGGTATGAGATAGCCATCGAGACCTAGAAATAGATACCTAGAACTGGACACCTAGGCTCCCTGTAAGATATTGCGTGCCTGGACATTCCATCTGCTTTCTACTGTCTTGTGGCAAGAACTTGTCAATGAAACAATTAGAGAACATAGGCCGACGGCATGAAACAACGAGTATGGTAGATATGCACTGACTGCGACTGCTCCCATCACTGACCCGCTTCACTATCTAGGTAATCTGCTAATCTTGGCCCCTCTCCTTCTACCCACAACAAGGATTCCGCAAGTCGATATTACTGAACATCTACTCCTCGAGTTCGACACGGAAGGTGTCAAATACAGATAACGCGAACCCAAACAGTCGTCATCGGGTTTGGTGCACCTGCGAAAAAATGCACACCATTATCGGTGCAGCGGGGCAGGCCGACGGAGAGTGGCATGGAGCTTTGCACAGAACGGGCAAGTACTTTGGCCTTCTATGCAAATGACATCTCTTACACCAGTGATATTGGTGTCCGTCCCAGGGGTCTTAGAGTTTAAAGGATAGTTCAACCATGGTGCCATCCTTGATAGCGAAGCTTTCGATAAAGCTTCGACAAAGCTTCCATGGCAGACAAGCATAGAACCTCGGCCAAATCGTTCAGAACCTCTGAGGTATGTACAATTCCGTACTACGGATTGCGCTCTAGCCGAAACCATTTGCCTCGATGTCTTCTAGCTGCGGACGGAGAAGAGCGAATCGATCATCTTCGAGCCACTAACAATGCATGTACCTGTAGCCACTCCAAAATTGAAGGAGGCACCGCTAATCCAGTGGCCACCGACGAGCAATGGGCCAAAACAGTTGGCCACGTCCGAGATAACCTCGTCTGCATTCGATCATCCATCTAAAACACCCCACGGTGGAACGATTTTCGAATTGGTGTTGCATCAAACGCCATCGCCGTCACTTCCGTGGTGTGATCACCTTCCTCTTTTGGTTACCCCACCGATAAGAGCTCTTGAAGCTGCGACGACAACGACTCCTCCACTACCGGCGATGTTACTCTTTGCAGCTTGTTAGTTAATGCGTGTCCGACATATAGCTTGGCTAAGTTCCCTAGGAAGATGTGTCTCGTAATTGTCAAGTGCTCTATCATCAGTGGGTAACTCATACACACCCATATTCATCCTCGTCCGCCAACATGGCCGCTCAAATGGCAATGGTCGCAGATGGCGGAGATCCTCGTCTGAATGTTGGAGCGGCTCTCCCGGAGACCTACGCAGGCATTACCCCGCAACAGCGACTTCTCCATGATCCTGATGTGACATTCGAAGAGTATCACTACTATGCCCTGAGGACTCGGGCGGAAGAAGATGAACTCGAGAGGAACGACACGGGCAAGACTGGCCTTAGGCAGGTCATTTTTCCTCCCAAGTCGACTCCTGCCTTCAAAGATCCCCATGCTACATACGCTGCCGAGAGCGACTCCCCGGAAAGAGACCCTGAGAAGCGCAGCGCCGCCATCAATGACCTCAATCTTTCCACAAAAGTCAATCGCATGGCTATTACCGATACAGAGTGGACCAATGCTTCACGGGCGTTTAGGACTGCTACTTGGGCGGCGTGCTTCTACCTTCACAACGGATATTCTTGGTCCGTTTGGAATAGGGTATGTTCGTGCCTTCACTTTTTTACAGCTTGATCTGACTCGCATAGCTTTTCGATTGGTACACTCGGATGGGGTCCTGGTATCGCTCTATTTACAACATTCGGCTTGATGGCTGGCTAGTATGTTATTGAGTTCAGAAGCATTGTCAACATCCTAACTTACATCCCATAGCTCCGGATACCTTCTTTGGATTATTTTCCTCGGGCTCGACTCTTACGAATTCCCTCTCAAGAACTACGGCGACTTGGCCTTCCGACTCTATGGGTCCGTCCCGCGCTATCTAGTCAACCTACTCCAAAGCGTGCAGCTCCTCTGTAGCGTGGGACTCATTGTCATCTCCAACGGCCAAGCCCTCTCCCAAGTGTCCAAGTTTCGCCTCTGCTACGCAATTTGTTGTCTCATCTGGGCGATCTGTGGCTTCTTCCTCGGTCAAGTGCGCACTCTCCAAAAATATGGGTGGCTGGCCAACGCAGCCATCTACATGAACCTGTTGATTATATTCATCACAATGGGCGTCATGGCACACAGCCCCCCCAACTTCGAGATATCCGTCCTGGGCTCCGCCGGTGGCGCCGTTAACCCGGACACGATCACCCCGGACCCAACAACTGGCGTTTACCCACCCATCGTCCACTACAACAATATCCCGGCCTCGTCGAATGGCTTCGTTGGAGCCATCAACGGGTTAATGCAAGGCGTTTACGCCTACGGTGGCGCCCAGCTCTTCATCGAATTCATGGCTGAAATGCGTCGCCCACGCGACTTCATCAAAGCAATGTGGGGCGCCCAAGCCTTCATCTATACCGTTTACATGGTCTACGGCTGCTTTGTATACTACTACCAAGGCCAATACACTTACCAACTATCCTACCAAGGCGTGTCGCCCTACGGATGGCAAACGGTAGGGAACATCCTTGCTATCGTTTCCGGCTTGATCGCAGCCGGCTTGTATGGGAACATCGGCATCAAAGTCCTCTACAACAACATCTTCATGGATCTGCTGCGCGCCCCGCCGCTGACCACCAAGAAGGGCAAGATCCTCTGGGCGGTCATCGTGCCCATCTACTGGACCGTCGCCTTCATCGTCGCGGCTTCCATCCCCGATTTCTTCGGCTTAGTCTCCGTCGTCGCCGCCTTCTGCATCGTCCAATTCTGCTACTCCTTCCCCCCCGCGCTGTCCCTCGGCTACATGATGAAGAAAAACGCCATGCTCGAAGGCGAGGGCTTCGATCCCGCCACCGGCAACGTCATCCTGCACGACCGCGGGCTCAAGCGGTATATCCGCGGCTTCATGGCCGGACCCTGGTGGATGAATGTCTGGAACGTCTTTTACCTCATCGGGGCCTTGTCCGTTGCGGGTCTGGGTGCCTACGCGGCGATTGAGGGCTTGGTCCACGCGTTTAAGAACCCCCAGCTCAATGCCTTTTCTTGCACTTCCCCGCTCGATCTTAGCGCGCAGTCTTCTACCGCTTAGATGGGTTCGCACTGTGAGCGTAGGATGGTGTTTTGTATGTGCGGTATAGTACAGATTGTGGTGAACAGCGAGTGGGATGAGGTGATAATACCCTTGTGGCGTGAAGCTCGTCGAGAGCTATTCTTACGATCCTGAGAGTGGATCCTGCGATCCTGGGCTAGTTGGTTTGGTTGAGGATTTACCGCTCGGGGCGACATATTTCATGCAATCGATAATGAGATCTTGATGAGATTAACACTGCTGTTCCTACGATTTCTCCCTGCCATATACATGGCGGTGCTCTCTCAGAATCTTGGCAAATACTTCGTCCTTTGCCCAATCCTTTCTATCCACTAGGACACTGACCCCTCCGCACGTCTCCACCCTCGACGGTATCGTTCTTGCTCTTTCTTGTTATACATTCTGGACGAGAATTATGATTTCAATTGATACCAGCGGATAACACGCTCTTATCGTTGGTATATCTTTCATCCTTTCCCCGTCCTTTCTATCAACAAATTAAGCTACCGACCCCTCCCACTATCCTCGACCCTAACGCTATTGTTCTCGCTTTTTGATCTGTGCTATATATGCTGGTGGAGCGGTATGATTTTCATCGACACCAGTATACAATGCTTTCGCAATGTTGGTGGATGCTTCGTCATTTCCCGGCCCTTTCTATCACCCAAGATACTGACCCCTTCCCCCGGCCCTGTGTACAATACTATTGTTTCTGCTCACTCTGCTCACTCTCTCCTCTCTTCTTTGCACATACGCTGGACGAAAGTTCTAATGTTTACCGATATGTACAAGCAATACTCTTCTCAGTATTTTAATATTTCGTCTTTTCCCCGTCCTTCCTATCACTCAAGGCACCGACCCCTCCCCCTGTCCCCACCCCCAATCCTCCTCCAAAGCCCGCTGCGCGATCTTAATCGGCCACCCACTACACCCCTCTGTATGCCTCAAAAAAGCAATTAGCCGTGCCCGTTCCGCCCGTTCCGTAAACCACACCCCACCTTCACCCACACGCGTCAGCCAAATCTCCCAATCACCCACTCCACTCCCCCTACCACTCAAAGCCATCCAGGAAGATGGCGCAGCAGAGAGTACTTTACTTACAAATCCGAATCGCGAGCGTGGCATGGAAATTCCCAGGCACGTACCCATTCCCCAGCGCGATCCCACACAGCACGCGCACATACCCCCGCGCCTTCTCCTGCATCGCCTCCACCGCCGCCTTCATCCGCGACCCGATCCGCGGCACCGTCGGGTCGTGCGCCGTGAGCAGCAGTTTCGCCAGCAGCACGAACTGCGTGCCCACCACGTGCTCGTCGCTCGCGAAACACACCTCCGGGAACCACGGCCCGGCCTCGGAATCCGCCTCCTGTAGGAACACGGGCGCGAAGCTGCCCGGGCGGAGCGCTTCCCATGAGCTGACCAGCGCGTTGAGGGAGCGCCACTGTGCGTGCGAGGGGTCGGCCCCGAAGGCCCACTGCAGCACTTGCGCGCACACCCACAGCGCGCGGTGAACCCACGTGTCGTCGTCGGCGGCGGGGAAGGAGGGGTCGACGTTGCAGGAGGAGAGGTCGGCGAGGATGGGGGATTCGTTGATGCAGGCGGCGTAGATTTCTTGGCGCAGGTTCACCCAGAATACGGCTTTGCGGAGGGGGGTTGGGGGCGGGGCGTCGTGGGTTGGGAGGAAGAGGGAGAAGGCACGGATGTGGCGTTGGGAGTCGCCGCCGACTGTGGGGGGGTTTAGTCTGGGTGGTTTTGGTTTCAGAGAGTTTTGTGTTGGGGGGGGGGTATGGCTTGTGGGGATTGAGTGTGGAGATGGCGGGGAAGGTTACCGTCGAGATCCTCGTACAGCGTGAAGATTACGGACGTGAGAAGTAGCGAATCGTCTTTGATCCGGTCGTTGTCGTCGAGCATTGGGACCATGAGTTTAAGACATCGGTCGTGGTACATCACCGCATCGTATGGATCGTGGTCGGATATTCGACTCAATTGTAGAGCGGACAGGGCGAGGATGGCGTTCATGAGAAGCGGGTTGGAGGCCGCCATACATGGTGCGATCTTGGTGAAGTGTCGTTTGCTATCTGCTGTGTCAAACTAGAACTATTGTCAGTCTGCATTCAATACAGATCTTGTGGATTCAGACCCATGGCCCTAATTTCTCCACGAAATGGTGCAGTAACCGAGCTTCTTTAAGACTGCTCAATGGCCGGCCGCTGAGTCCCTGGGATGGGCCGATCTTGAAGGGAGCAGGTGGAGGAGAAGGAGTCGATCTCGAACCTGCGTTGAGTAGCCATGATACCGCGCTTTGTGACGATTTGGGTATGTTTTCGATTGAGATTGATTGCGATGCCCTGAGTCTATCAAAATCTCCAGGGAAGATGGCGTACGAAATTGATGGGCTGTCTTCATGAAGGTCTGGAATATGTGGTCAGAGATCCTGCAATAAGGGACTACTATAACAAGCCGAACTTTGAAAGGGAGTTGGCCAATCGAACAGGTCGGATGAAGGGGATTCATCCTGTGCTGATGACATACTTGAGGGAGCAGGTTCATACGAATCTAGTACTAATCCTGGAATCGTTGGCGTGGAACCTTGAATTTGAGCCTGTAGAGAATCCGCTGATGGGCGAGACAAGTATCCTTCCCCTGTATTCACAGCGCTGGTGTCGCCGCCATCATTCTCGTTTTCATGGACAAATTCCACTGCAAAGGGAATCTTGTCAGAACTTATGGCCTATCAGACCAGCAAATACTAACGCTTGAGGCTTGTATCCACCCAGACCTGGCTTGGCTCGAAATGGAATTCGTATTTGGTAATTTCCTTAGGGGCCAGATCCGTAGATGGGCAAGCGAGGTTCCGGAATCTGACGTTGTATCCTCGGAGACAGTCTCTCCCAACGGATTGACACGACGAGCATGGCGTGTGTGGATCACCTGGACTAATATTTAGCAAGGCTTTGTAGCTGGTAAGATTGTGTTTACACTTCAAGTGGCGGACTCTGCAAGGATTACTGTGGAAGTGATCATCAGCTTAGGCTCTTGAAAATACCGCTTCTTCACAGCATTTCACAGTATGCAAGTAGGTGATCTCACCAGTCGGCCATTCCAAGTACAGGTTTAACAACTTCCCAATTTGTATCTTTGGGTTTCTCAGGAAGGCAACATTGGGATGGAACAGGAAAGCCAATTTTGGGGTCTTCTATGTGAGCTTATCCGATAAATTGAATGCCTGCGACATGCTAGAGATTTTGAAGTAGTCTAGGTTGGATGAACAAGCCAAAGAGAATACAAAGATACTCATGGTTGGCAGACAAAATCATGTTTGCATTTGCGTCTTTTGTGGTAAGTTTGATGTCGAAGGAACCTCAGTACACAAACAGAGAGGGAAGTTTCCCTTCTTAGAAACAAGGAATTTCCTTAATGTGGCGATGCTGGTTGGAAATGAATGACGAGGTGGGGCATTCAAAGTACGGAGCACTCCAGCTGATAATACGGACCAGCAGCGCAAATGGGCGAGTAATCGTTATGGAACACCACCGCCCTCTGGCCCTGCGAACATGCCTTTCCAATCTTTCTGTCCATCAACACATCAAACAGACTGGAAGGTCGGCAACATATCCTGCCATGCCCCTATTTTCCAAGTCACGCCTTCTTTCCATTCTCGATAAACATGACCATGTATCCTATCAATCTGTCCCAGGAACTCTATTCAGGGTGCTGGCCTCGCAAGAGGAAAGATCGGTTACTACAGCAGAAGCAAAACTTCCTTTGATGGTGTACCTAGTTCAGCACTTAGCCATGGAATTCTCAATCTACCTGTGAATTTTGCGTTACGTTGAATTTGAATTTTCAGAGTATGGCACATATAAAGATCCCATTCAATGCCCTGACCGTTCTGCCTTTGTTGCATCTCCATCATTGCCCTACTTCTATTACCCTGATTTGCTTCTGTCGACTGCAATCTGAAGCGAGACCATCATTCTGTTTCCTCAAGAAAAGACATCCGAAGCAATGCTTGACATTTCTGATTCCTTTCAGACACCACCGGAGGCGGAGACCTCAAAACCCCAGCCAGAGCTGCAAGATGCTGGCGAATGCTCGGAGAAGTGTAATGGAGATAACCTGAGTTCTTCTCGCAAGATCTGCATCGCTATCCTCATCACGTTGACCAACCTTGTCCCGGTACATCGCAGTCACTCTCCAGACTGAAGCCTTTCCTGACCTAGTGTAGATGACATCTTTTGGTGCTGGTGTTGGAGGAGGACTCTCCATTGGTAAAGCTCTGGGGGTCAACGGTCCCAGCCAAGCATCATGGATTGCTGCTTCGTATCCGTAAGCTCTTCTGAGATTCATCTTGAGTCCAGGCTTCTGACGGCGTTCTAGATTGACCCAAGGTGCCTTCGTTTTGATGACTGGGCGTCTTGGTGCCATCTATGGCCACAGAAATGTCTTGCTTACAGGCTGCGTCTGGTGGTGTTTATGGACGTTCATCAACGGCTTTTGTAACAATTTCATTGCCTTCAACATCGCCAGAGGCTTGTCCGGGATTGGCAGCGCAATGATAGTACCCAATGCTGTTGCTATCATTGGCATTACTTTCCCACCAGGGAGAGCGCGCAATCTTGTGATAGGATTCTTTGGTGCTGGGGCGCCGGTTGGTGGATGGACTGGGGCACTTCTCTCGGGAGTATTCACCGAGCTGACACCCTGGAAATGGCTGTTCATTTTCATGTGAGCGTTCCACAATTGAACTTCGACATATCAATGAGCTAAATCAAAAATGACAGGTCCATCTCAGGCATATTCGTCTTTGGTACCCTTGGGCTGGTTCTACCTGTGGAGACCCCTGTCAACAAGTCGGAAAAAATGGATTGGTTTGGGGCATTCCTCGGCATTGGTGGCTTGATTGCCTTCAACTTTGTTTGGAAGTAGGTCGTCTTCCAAAGCAACGTGTGCCTCTTAGCTGACAGCTGCTAGTCAAGCACCAACAGCAGGGTGGGATTCACCGTACGAGATTGCCCTTTTAATGATCGCCGTCCTCCTCTTTGCAGCCTTTGCAATCTGGGAACACAGATACGCTGCCCAGCCAATACTCCCCTTGACAATCTGGAAGGCACCATCGTTCTTTGCTCTTGTGATTGTGGTTCTCTTCAGCTTTATGTCCTACGGAACCTTCATATGGTACCTCATTGCATGGCAGCAGCTAATCCGAAAATGGTCCGTCCTATCTGTTGCCGCTGGCCTCACACCACTTCCCATATGCTCTGCTGCAGCTGCCATAATAGGAGCATGGCTAATTCCCCGACTTGCTGCACAATGGATCTTAGCCATCGGAGCACTCGCCGTTCTTGTCTCTCAAATACTCGTGGCGACTATGCCAGAGCAGCAAACCTACTGGGCGCAGGTTTTCCCCGCTACTGTCATCCAATCTTTCTGTCCGGATTTCATATTCAGTGCCGCGCAGATTATTGCCCTTAATAGCGTCCAGCGCCACGAACAAGGGATCGCTGGATCTTTGATCGGTGTGTTGCAACTCTATGCCACAAGCATTGGGCTGGGCTTCGCCGGAATTGTGGAGATTCACACCAACAATCACGGGACTTCCTCAATTTGTGGTTATCGATCTGCACTTTATTTCGGCATGGGCCTGGCCGTAGTGGCCTTGGTATTGAGCGTTGTCTTTGTGCGAATGCCGAAGGATACGCGTGAAGGCTGGCAAGACGCGAACCCTTCGCCTTCTGAACAGGCCGAGAAATCCGATGTTGCTACAGCAGTGTGAAAAATCAAGAGAACCAACATTAGTGCGATAGATTATTGAACATGTGACGGCGATCGAAATGCGATGGTGGTAAACTAACGATCCTGGCAGCATCTAGTCCGTGTTTCTTGCAATAGAAGAATCGAAAATTTCCATTACCTACTGCAACCATTGCTCCCTTCGAACGTTGACCTTTAATTCTTCTCCAGATCTTTTTGCCCATTGTTTGTCTTTGTGGGTATTGTCGACGACTTTCCCCCTTGGTGGACCCCTAGCGTGGTGTGTATTTGAAGACCTCAAACTTCATTAAGCGCATCGCATATTTGAGTATACCCACGTGGCCACCTTAAAATTACCCAGAGTGCAAATCCGGCAATCCAAGAGCAATAAACAAAAGACCGCGATTTTCTCTGCCTTTTCCTTCATGTTATTCCCCTCATCAATGTGGCAATCTCGGTGACCGAAGCCCTACAAAGACATCCAACACCCACCTCGCGCTCCACAATTCCTTTACATTAGTTTGAGGTGCTCAGTCTCAGATCCAACGTGCACCTGACATTTCAGGTTGTGGAATGGAATTTCATGCCCATTCTTCCAGCAGTGAAAGGTCTCGGCCTTTTCGCAATAGCGAATTGTTCTTCTGGGCCACCTGCCTTTCCAAGGGTGCCATCCAGGACCCTCGATCTTTGTGTTGGGCTGATTAGTGACGGATTTGAGCGTCGACTAGACGATGAAATCGTGTTGGGATATATACACTTTGATAGAGTCTGACTGAATGTACACATCAAACCATGCCGTCCCCAAACCCGTGACTATCACCCCCCTCCAAAGGATGAACGTTCCCTTGAACCACATTCGCATTACCCAAACTCGAAGATCTTGGTCCACGGGGTCCCCTGCCGAAATCGGGCACGCCTTGCTCTCTTTCCAATGGAAGCGATATCTCTCTCCTCCCTTCATTCTTCGAACTACTGACCTCGAATTCTCTTTCGATATTGATGTTATGCATCCCGATCAATCCATCATCATCCCGATTACCCCAGGGATCAGTATGCGAGCCTTGAGTTGTGACTTTGGTGGACCCGCTCAAGGGTGGTGCATGAAGTTTGGGTGACCAAGGCGCTCTTGCGGTCGGTCGTTTCTGATAAGATCGTCTCGAGTGAAACGATGGGTACTGCGAGGGGCGCAGAGAGCCGAGCTTGCCTTTGGTGATCTTGAAGAGGGTGGCTCGGTATTCGTCCCAGACAGGTTTAAGGGTTGGGATGGAGCCACAGACTATTATCACGAAGATTTCCGCGCTGCGCCAGTGTCAGGTTGACTATGCCTTTAGGGTGAGTCTGGTGGGGAATGGAGCGATGACGTACCCTGTCCAAGCCGATAGGTTGTAAGATTCCCACAGGAGGTCAGAGCGAGCAGTCAACTCGAGGATATATGATGTTTTGACGGCAGCGGCGATGCCAGCGCTAGCAGTATTTCAGCGAGTATACTGGTATAAAATGAAGTAGAAATGTCTTACAGCATTCCGGCCCCAAGAAGGCAACTCAGTGCAATCTTTCTCTTCAAAGGTAGATTCAGCCCCCAGACGAATGTAATGGGTAGTATTCCAAGAACGATATCTAATGCCGCATCGAATGCTAAATTCAGTCAGTCTTCACCCTCATCATGGACTCTGAGAGATTCTTACAGCCACCAAAAGCTGAGAAATCGGCTTGAATGTTTGGCTTCCAACACTTGGCTCCCGGGACATTTTCAACGCCGTCCCACAACGCATGGACTGGGCTGCATTGTGCAAATAGAAGGATTGAAGCCGTCCCATTGACGGCAAGGACCAACGGAATGCTAACATAGATAATCCATTTTCGCCAGAAGGTCGCAGGACCAATTATTCGGAGAATGAGCAAGGAGACCGACACTTTCCCTAGCGCTATTGCCATGATGCTCCATGGCTCCGCGACATACTCTCCTATCAAGAGCTGGTATCGTATCTGATCTGGTGTCAGGTAGTATGTGTGTCGACCAAGTCCATGAGCGATAGCAAAGGTAATGGAGATGTTCGAAATCAGGATAAACAACTACACAGTCCATCAGAGTAGAATTGCATGATGTCTTGCGTCGAAACGTACTACCGTCAAACCCATAACCCAATCATCGATGCCAAAATTCTTTAACGTGTGGCGAGACCACATTCGCATTCCCAAGATAATAATCGAAATGGCTGTCTCTGTCCAAAACATTGCAAGCAGAGCCGGACCGCGATTCTGGTCGCCCTCTGGCGGAGGACTCGGTTTCTCCATGACGGATTCGAATCGTAGGTAGAGGCATGAAGTGCATATTAGAAAGTATATTAGGAGGACATGTTTTGAGAAAAGAGCAGCCCGAAGTGGCGACCGGATGCATAATCAATGCAAATGGCCCCAAACCTGAGCGTCCCATCGTGGGAGGCACAGAGGGAAGGTCGATTGTACTAAGGGTCCTACTAAACAAGAGGCTGAGTCGTCATCGGAGGATGACCTGCAGGGAAGCGGGCGGCACGACCTGCGTAGAGTGGAGACGTTGCTGACGCGAGTGTCCATACGGAGGATGATACCAATGGTTTAGGTTCGCGCTAGTACGAGTTGATCTTAGGTTTATCCTGGACCCCGGAGTAATTGCCTAGACGAAAGCACCCGGAAGGCTTAGAAATTTTCGGCTTAAAATATTTTATTAGTAGGAATCTTTAAAGATTAGTCCCTAGAAGAGGCCCTGTAAGATTAATTTAACAGCTAATTAAGTTCTTTAAGCGGGGCTATACTCCAGGCTACTTATATAGCCCTAGCCCTAAGTTCTACTAGTCTCGTACTAGCGCGAACCAAAACTATTGGTGTCATCCTCCGTAGAGAAGACTCCCTCTTTGACTCTCATGTTTCACAAACCTCTCGGGGTAGCCGGGGGTAATGGACACGATCGGCAGCCTGCAGGAAGATGTGTGCTCGATTGATGCTGTGCTAATGCAGCCGCGACGTCTAACTGCCAAAGATGGTTCCCATCACCTGTCAGGATCCCGTTCGAAACGAAACAACGGCCTGATTCGGTGAGACCAGCTCTGATTGAGCCTATGGAAGGCATTTCAGTATGTGCAGGTCTATTGTTGACAGGCCCGTGAGAACCGTGTGTTAGCCTACCCACGGTGTTTCATGCAGTCAGCTTATTATTCATTCTTCTGCGCCGAGTTTCATCCGCGCCGCAAGCCTCCTTGCCTCCTATCGCACGTACGGCGAGAAGAACACTGTTGCGGGCCTCCGAATCAAATAGGCCTGCGATCCCACGCTTCTTCATTCCTCTGGGAATGAATAGATACCATTGATTGTATAGGATGGGAGACGCAGCGACTTATCCAATCCATGCTCGGATCTGCTTGTCCCCTCAGGGCCACTGGGAAAGACTTCCGGGTTTGCCTCAGTTACTCAGACTCTATATACTAATACCCTTCGGGGTTAGCCGCTGCTGACTACGTACGTAATAGTTATAGAGTCTGAGCTTAAGAACGTATAATTTTCTTAGGTATAGCTTAATCCTTTCTTTATTTTTGTATTTTAATTTCTATTATATAATATTTATATATCTTTTATATAAAGATTATTCTCCTTTTCGAGCGTATTCAAACGGCGTTTTAGTCAACTGATTTTATTAAGCCAAAAAAAAATTATTTTAATATAAAAGAAAAGTTGAAATTTTGCGCCCGGGAGCCCGGGCTCTCCCTTTTTTATTTTTTTACTTTTACTTTAATATCTCTATATTTATTATATAATATTTATATATTTTCTATATAAAGATTGTTCTCCTTCTCGAGCGTACTCAAACGATATCTTAATTGACTGATTTTATTAAGCCAAAAAAAAGTTATTTAGATACAAAAGAAAAGTTGAAACTCTATACCTGTGAGGCTATACGCAGGTCTTGGTATTGCGTATGCGTTCCGTACGTACTCCGGTACGTAACTAGAAGCTACGTTAGTACCAAGCCTGTTAAAACAACCCCGTATCTACTTTATTCAAAAGCTTTACCTTATTACCCCAGGGGTCCCTTATTCTTTTAACGATAACTATTAGTTTTTCTATTTTCCTAAAGGATAAAATTAATAATAATTACTTATCTATTACGTTTAGCTTACGCTCTATTATTATAATAGCTATATTTAATTATTATATTTTATATTATTATTTATTATATACCTTAATAATTCTAACGGTTCTCCCTATTGGTACTGCTTAGAGTAAAATAGTTAAATATAATATATAATCTTTATAGCCGAATTATAGTAAAAACGGCCTAAGTATTAATATAATTAATTTAAGAATATCCTTAAAAGAAATTGAAGATAAGGCGTACTAAACTGAACTCGAAAATACTTATCTTAAATTATAATTTGCAGATATAAAAGTTAATATCTTAAAAAAATAATAACGGAATTTAAATATAAATACGTAATTTATACGGAATAATAATATTCCTTATATAATAGTTACAATACCGAAAGAACCCTATATTAAAGATCCCCTATAATATAAAGGCAAATTATTTAAAGACTTTAATAATTGGTTTTAGAAGCTAGGAAATCAAATATAATAAACCCTTAATTATTTCCCTAATAATATATCCAAAATTTCCTTTGCAAAATTAGGTTTAAATAATATATAATCGGAGTATATTCGGAATATTAAAGAATTTTAGGATAAGCTCTTTAAATATACCTTCGGGGCTTTCAAGAAAATATTAATAGATTTAATTTTGTATTTAATTAATAGGTCAGTTAAAGTTATATTGTATTATAAGAACGCAAAATAAAGGGAGTATTAATTAGTTTATAATTTTAATATTTATTTTTCTAATATCGAAGTATAGATAAATCCTGAATATAGGAAGGAAATTATTAAAAAGCAAGCTTTCGATAAAAAGCTACTACTTTATATTTGCAGTCTAATAGCTATAGCGGGAAAAGAATTAAATACCTACGCTAACTTTATAGCAAAGGTATCCTGCTTAAAACAATATAATAAAATTAAATAAAATTCTCTAAAAAGTATAGCAAAGCAATATACGTATATTTTCGAGGATAAGATAATTTACTCCTTAAAAGATCGAATTATTAAGCCGAATCAGTATTAGAAGTCGTCTAATAATAGGCGCTAAGGGGATAAGTTAAGGAAAATTCGATCCTAACCCAACCGTAGAACGAAGAATAGCCGTAAGAAACCTAATAATTTAAATTAGATTCCGGTTAACTTTAAGCGTTTATACTCCCCCGAAAAAAACGATAATTATTATTATTATAAATAAGTAGGTTATTGGGTTAAGGATTGTTTATCCAAAAATCCTATTAGTTCTATTATAGAGACAGAAAATAACAAGGCTTTATAAATACCTCGCAAGTAGAGCAACAAGAAAAAATAGAAACAAAATCTTTATTAAATATAAATAATATTAAAATATTTACCTTATAGGGGTTGAAGCTTATTAAGATCCTTTTAAATAACAAATTAGTATTTAACTTAATTAGCTAATATACGGTTATATTATATAACTTTCTATATAAGGATTGTAGCCTACCTATACCCAAATCAATTAATAAGTCAAATATATATTATTATAAGGTTTATTATATCCGCTTTATTATAAAGGATAATTAAAGCTATTAAGAAGAATATAAGCTATTTTTTTATATTATAAATTAGATTAGGCCTTAATTAATTATTAGGGTACCAAGTCTTAAAGATCTCCGTATATAGGCCGACTTCGGAGTAATAATATAGAGATTTCCCTTTGCTATTAATAAATTTTAAATTAAAAATATAAAATATTTTAATAAAAGTTTTCTCAAATTAGCAGGAGTAATTAAGATAATATATATAATATTATAACTAATCCGTATTTAGGGCAAAGAAGTAGCTTTGCTTAAGGAACTTAAAGCTTATAAAAATATATTCTTTAGAGATAAAGTATCTTAACTACTAGCCTTTAAGGAAGGCGATTATATAATAAAGTTAAAAGATAAAGATTCTCTTTATCGACCTATTTATAATCTTTTTAAGCTAGAGTTTAAGGAACTTTGTTAGTATATCGATAATATAATTACGCGAGGGATAATCCGCCCCTCGGTATTATTAATAAGGGTATTAATTATTTTTATACTTAAAAAGGACGGTACCCTACGATTATACGTTGATTATAAAGGTCTAAACGCGATAATTAAAAAGAATAAATATCCGCTCCCCTTAATTACAAAGACGTTAAATCGCTTAGGTAAAGTTAAGAGGTTTACCAAACTAAATTTAATAGAGGCGTATTACCGAATCCGTATATAGGAAGATAATAAATAGAAGACCGCGTTCTATATATAGTATAAGTATTTTAAATATTTAATAATATTATTTAGCTTAATTAATACCCCGGCAACTTTCTAAGCATATATTAATAAGGCTTTAATAAACTTAATTAATATAATATATATAATATACTTAAATAATATATTGATTTATTCCGAGGACCTATTGCAGTACTAACGGTATATATACGAAGTATTAAAAAGGTTAAGATAGTATTCCTTATTTGTAAAACTATTTAAATACGAATTTAATCAGATAATAATTGAGTTTCTTAGCTTTATAATATTTATATAAAATATATTTATATCCCTAGAGAGAATCGTAATAATTATATAATAGCTAGTTCCGATATTATTTTATTAACTCTAGTAATTTTTGGAGTTCGCAAACTATTTCCGCTTATTTATTTTGAACTATTCTAAAAAAGCAAGTCCCTTAACTAACCTATTAAAAGGTAATAAAGGAAGTAAGAAGTTTAGCGAATTCAAATAGTTAAAGATTACTATATAAGCGTTTTATACCCTACGCGAAGCCTTTACGTAGGTACCTTTATTAATATATTTCGATTTCGAAAAGGGGATTTGTTTAGAAACAAATACCTTTAAATTCGCTATTGCTATAATATTATCGTAGTTATAGGACGATAAGCGATAATACTTAATAGCTTTTTGGTCTAGAAAAATAATATTTATAAAATAAAACTATAAGGTTTATAACTAAGAATTATTAGCTATTATTAATACGTTTGCGTATTAGCGCTATTACCTCAGCGATAGCGCTTATATTATAAAGGTTTTAATAGACTATAATAACCTAAAAGGTTTTATAAATATCAAAAAGTTAAACCCTAAATAAGCTAAATAGGCTTTAGACTTAGCCGCTTATAATTTTGAGATTAGTTATAGACTTAGGAAAACAAACCTAACCGATATATTATCGCGGCGCCCTAATTACGAAGGTAATTCTGATAATTTAAGATAATTGCTATTAATACTCCAAACCAAATTGGCCTTATAGGACAAAGGTCTATAAGCGGAGTATTTATACAGTATACTCGTTATAAGGATATTTTAAGAAGCTAGTTATATAATATTTATATTAAAATAAAAGGTTAATATAATTATAAAGACGGTTTATAAAGATTATACTACCGAGGTTACAAACCTGATTAAAGCTTTATAATAAAATAATAGCTTTATTAAAGATATATAATTAGCTAGCGAAAAGCCTATAGGGAATAAGTGGAAGCGTTGCTATAATATATAAAATTTTATCAATAGGACTTTAACTATTTAGGGATATTATTATATATTAGGAAATAAAGTATTAAAGTAAAAGCTTCTTAAGCGGTATTATAATAATCCCTTAGCTAAATATTTCGGAGTAGAGAAAATACTCGAATTGCTATAACAGAAGTACTAATAGAAAGATATCGCTGCGTATATAAAATATTATATTAGAATATATAACGTCTGTCAATATACTAAGGTATAACGGTATAAACTATATAAAAAGCTCTATAGCCTGCTATAACCTAAAGGGCTATAGGCAGAGATTATTATAGATTTTATTATTAATTTATCGCCGAGCAAGCAAAGGAACTATATTTACGATATTATATTAGTTATTATCGATCGATATAGTAAAATAATATATTATATATTAATTAATAAGACCGTAATAGTTATAAAGCTTGCCGATCTCTTTTTGAATATAATTATTAAATATAGCTCTTTAAAAGGTATAATATTCGATAAAGGATCTTTATTTATAAATACTTTCTGGTCCGAACTATATTACTACTTTAAGATTAAAAGATATTTGTCGATTACGTTCTACCCTTAAATTAATAATACAACGGAGTAACAGAATTAAATCCTAGAATAGTACTTATATAATTATTATAACTATAAATAGAGCAATTAGGCCGTATTATTATTAATAACGGAATTTGCTTATAATAATAATTATTATAAGAGTATTAAAATAACTCTATTTTTTGCGTATTATAGTTATAACCCTATTATTCGTTTCGAGGACGAAATGCTTAAGGATAAGCGAATACCAGCAATAAAGGAAAGAATAGAAAAACTACAATCTATTCGCGCTAAGCTTAAGGAAAGTTATCGGAAAGCCGTAGAGTATTAATAGAAATATTATAATAAGAAGTATAAGCTATAAACGTTCTCTATAAATAATTTAATATTATTATTTATCAAGAACTTAAAATAGAAACGCCTTAATAGGAAGTTATTTTATAAATTTATTAGTCCTTTCCGGGTACTCGATATAATCAGAACATAAGCTTACCGCCTAGCGTTGCCTAATACTTATCGGATCTACTTAGTCTTTTATATCTTATTATTAGAACCTTATTATAGTTCGTAGGAAAATAATTAGGAGTATATATTACCTCCTAAGCTAATAAATAATCAGCAGGAATAAGAAATAGAAGAGGTATTAAAGAAATACTACTAAAAAGGTATTATATAATATTAAATTAAATAGAAGGACTAGGACCCAGAATATAATAAATAAGTTAATAAAGAAAATATAAGAAATACTACAAAGAGTATCCGGAACTTTGAAAGCAAAGCAAAAAAATAATAATTTTATTAAATATAAATATATTTATTATAAACGTTCTAAAAAACCCGAAAGCAGCAAAGAAAATATATTATTTAATAACTAAACTTATATATTAAAAGTACAGTAATTACCTAACCCTGATACCGGATAGGCTTAAAGATATTGCCCCCTTAAAGCTAAGCCTAATAATCGCTCTTATACTAGGCCTATACCGAAGCAGTAGCAATACAGCGCCGATTATAATATTTACGTCTATATTGCTTTTTTGCAGCCTTAATAGTTATAAGCCTAGTAGCCCCGGAATCCTCTCCCGTTTCCCCTTCCGCTCTCCCCTTTCTTCTTTCCTTAATACTCCCTATCTCCGTATCCCTTTATATAGGGGTTAGTCAAGCTATATAAAACTTAGTATAGAAATAGAATTTATATCTTCCTCCTTTTTTTCTTCGGGTATTATAAATATTATTAAGGAGGCTAAAAGTATACCCCCAGGCTTTATAATTTTACCTCCCTTGGTAATAAGTCTCCTTTATAAAAGTTAGCAGAAACTATATAAGACTATTAAATATAATAATTAAGAAAAACAAATTAACAACCCCTTTAAATAAACGGTAAAGGAGTCGAAGGCGCTTTATAAGGCGGTAAGTTCGCGATAATTATTATAAACCTCTACCCCTAGGCCCTTTAACGATTCCCCTATACGAGTTATAACCTTAATAGCCGAAGGCTTATATATAGAATCTTTTAGCCCCGCGGCCTATAGGGAATTATAATAACCTTTAATAAGGACTGCCCTAGCAGCCTTCCTGGCAGGGTTAAAGGCGCCAACCCTAATATACAAAAATAAAATACGAATACAAATACAGAGGGTATACAGGGAAATTATATATTTATTAAAATTATAATATTTTTTATAATATCGAATATAAATACGGCCAAGGGCAGGGCTAGGATAAGGCGAGACAGTTTTGCCCTTAAAGGCGGTAATAATATAGCGTAAGCAAGGAGAAAGTATATTATATATATATTAACTATAACTATATAGCAACTACGGAATAAATATATAGTAATAATATATAATAAAGCAAAACAAACAGAATATTATAAAATAGGAAAGATATATTAAAGCCTATACTTATAAAGAATATAAGTAATAATAAAATAATATTTATATTGCTTACTTCAACCCAAAAAGCTAAATAAGAATAAGAAATATTATATAAAATATTTATATAGAATATTACAAAATAAATACCGCTATATTAATAATAATATAACAGGAGTATATACGCAGAAACTGCGATATAATTATTATAATAATATCCTTATTATTATCAAGCAAAAGGTTGATTATATTTAATATAAAAAGTATTAAAGGTATATAAGATTTATAATATACTATAATATTCAAGATAACTATACGTAAAGTACTAGGGGTAGAATAGCTTTAGTAACTTATGTAATAGTAAGGTAAATAGTTGTTGTTATTGCTATATCTTGTTAATAGCGCTTACTTATCAGGGTATATACAAGTACTTACTTATAATAATAATTATAATAATAGTAATATTATATATAGTTAATATCTATTATAATACCGCTAGAACGTATATAGCCTTATATTATACTTACAGGAGGTAGATATAGAAGTAATTATAAAAGAAAAACAAATATAAGAGAATTTTTTGATATTATAATTTTCTATATATTAAATTATATTATTAATATAATAATACTAATATAATACCGGAAAAAGGGGCTATATATAATAACAAATAATAAGTTAATTAGTATTTATATTATAACTATTATATCTACCGAATAGCGCCTGAGGTATTATAACGTTATATATTCTTTTCCTCTATATCTCCTATAAGTTTAAAAGGTTTTTGAGATATTATATTTATAAATATATATATAGCGAAAGTACTATATATACGGAAATCGCGTAAAGCGCGTTAGGACTCTTTTCCCCTTGCAACGTCTATAATAAAGGGTTTTTAATAAGCTTATAAAAATATTATCTTGCTGTTTAAAATACTAGGGACTAGTACCTTGAAGGGGGGATAATTATAAGGTTATATATAAATTTTAATATTATATATACGTTCCGTATATATTCCGGTATATAATTAGAAGCTATATTAATACTAAACTTATTAAAGCAATTTTATATTTACTTTGTTCAAAAACTTTACTTTATTACCCCGGGGGTCCCTTATTCTTTTAACGATAGCCGTTAATTCTTTTATCCTCCTAAAGGATAGGGTTAATAGCAATTACCTATCTATTGCGTTCAGCTTACGCTCTACTATCGTAGCAGCTGCGTCTAGTTATTATACTCTACATTGCCATTTACTATACACCCTAACAATACCCCGGGTAATCCCCTTTGCAAATTCTTACCTTTACTTCAAGATTTTAATATTAAATATATATTATTATATATTTTTCTCTATCGGAGAGTCTTCTATATCAAGGTAAATACTGAGAGGTATAACGAAGTTTTTTGGTATTCTTATTATTATTAAAGAAAGATTGGATTTTGGACTTTGTTAATAGAATTTTTTTTTAAATTATTCTAACTTTTTTTCTAATAGGAATTTCGAGATTCTAAGTTTATTAATTAAAAGTATATATCTTATTATATAAATTAGATTATTATTATACTAAAATAATATAATATTATTGTTGTTATAATCTTATAAAGGGTAAATTTTAGAATTGAAAAAGTTAAGCAGGAAAATTTAAGGGTTTATTATCAAAGTTAAGTTATATTTGAGAAAATTATACGTTCTTAAGCTCAGACTCTATAACTATTACGTACGTAGTCAGCAGCGGCTAACCCCGAAGGGTGTTAGTATATAGAGTCTGAGTAACTGAGGCAATTCCGGGTCGCATGTTTTCAAACGAGTAGTCAGCTAATTCGAGTCGCGCTGAGAAACACCTCACCATCATTTTTCTTACCTTTGACATTGGCACTTGGAGGCCTCTGGTTCGGTCTCATGTTTCGTCCTTTGCCTTGATTTTGTCTTCCCATAAGCCTTGCGAGTTTCGTAATCGTACCTATCTTCTTGACGCTCAACCCTACAAATATTGATATGCAACAAATCTTGCGAGCTCTGTGGCAGTTGACGCACCAATGCTGCTGAACCATCAATCAACTGACTAAATTGATTATTCAACGGCTAAGCATGCAGCTAGCTTAGATAGGCAAAAGACTAGTTGACGAAGCAATCACTAACTATATAAACGATAGTATCGCTGGTTTTAACGTGCCTCCCTAAACGGCTCCCCCTTAAACGGCTCCCTCTTAAACGGCTCCCCCCCTAAACGGCTCCCCTTAAATGGCTCCCCCAAACGGCTTCCCCCAAACGGCTCCCCCCAAACGGCTCCCCCGCTCCCTTCAAACAACCCCCCCCTAAACGATTGTAGGGTACAGTAATCGCAAAAACAAAAAAAATCTCTGTCGCAAAATTCGAGGACCCGTTTAGGAAGAGCCGTTTAGGGGGAGTAAAAGCGGCTCTAGGTGAATAGCCATTCAACGTACTACTGCAGGCAATTGGGCTGTCAACTAGGTGATTGGCCAACCACCTGCATTAGTACGTTGGATGGCCAATTGTCAGTTGGATTGCCAATCCAACGTACGTTGATTGGTCAATCCACAAGTTGGTCAGTTGACGCACCAATGCTGCTGAACCATCAATCAATTGACTAAATTGATTGATGGTTCAGCAGCATTGGTGCGTCAACTGACCAACTTTTGACTAAATTCTCACCAAATTTAGATGAAACAATGGTTGTTTCGGTGCAGTTGACCTACAAATGACCCCCTCAAGACTCTAGATCAGTGGTAATTTAACAGAAGTGCCTTTCTTGAGAATCCTCGGGTCCCCTTCCTTTGAACATCTATCAGCACGTCTCAATGGCTTCAACCACTGCCAAGCTGCCCTTACTTTATCGTCTCAGCAAAATATTACCTAGTCATTAAGTGCAGCGTAGAATGTCACGGACCTTCACACATCATGGCTCAGCTCGCCTGACATAGTGCTGATTCTCCACCATCGCAGTTCTGTTCCTTGTAAGACCAACATCGCCGCCGCCTACCGATGTGAGAAATATGTGGTGTTTCGCCTTGGTCACTTATAACCACTAAGTCTCTAGGATCTCCTTCCTTTTTCTTGTTGATAATTTGCGTTGTGCTTTCAGAAGACACGCTGCACTACTTTGCGACGAGGCTGATGTGGCCAACCCTTTCCTCGCACCTCGAAGCCTCGACTCGAGCTTGACAACACGACATGGATGCTCTTTTTACCTGATATCAGTGTTCTTGGACTTGATTGCAGGCGCAATAATGTGGGTGGCGGAGGACGTCTCTAGAAGTCCGTACTATTTGTCGGTCAAGTTGGATTTATACCATGCTGCTTTCTTGTTGGTCCCTCGGGTGATGTTCAATCAAAGTCGAAACATGTTCTCTCTGTTCGATCTTCCTTTCACGGTTGGTCCTACAAGCCTACGAGGCAAATTGCTAATGGACTTCAATTGTATCCATATACACAATGGTTGGTCATCACGGTACAGAATAAACATCTGATTTTACAATGTTGTATGCTTGCAAAGAGGTCAAACATTAGAAGCAATCATCTCTCGAGCAGTTTCAAGCTCTCTAAACAGCAGCAGTAATAGCTACATACCTTGCGTGTGGTGTGTTACTCACAGCATTACTCTTTCTCAACACAACTTCACCTGCTCGAATGGATGGTGGCTGCGAATCCTAAAGCCAATCGGATCAGCCCAACTGGCGAGTCACAAGGCTACCTGTCAAGGGGAAGTTAATGGGGATCTGTCTCAGAGAAGCCCAACCTCCCGGTTGAGCACTGAGTCTATTTCTTTGGCCATTCTGAAATGATACTCTACAGCCTCAGGCTCTCACAACGGATCCACTTTGTTACTTGTTGCCTAGAGGTAGCATACTCCTCGGTTAGGCCACCCGTATGATCTCATGCGAAGTCTATCAGCATGATCCAACTCTTCTCTCTGGGAGGCGGAGACTTTTACTCAACAGTTATTAAAAGCCTCGTGGCACTTCCGAAAACGAGGACTCGGCCTTGTGCATCGACTCATTTCACCTCATTATACTGTGGAGGTATGCCTAGGCTCATCAAAGTTCTACCCAGCCACTGATGCGGTCTTTGCAGGAATATAAGTTCCTTTATGCGAAATGTTGTGGCATCCCCATTTGCAGATAAGACACTTCCTCACTTAGCCCGTTTCTCAATCCTCTGTCAATATCCTTACATTTCTTGCGTTCCTTTAAACATCTTGTCTACATATTCTCTTCAAAAACACGCTCTTTATCTTTAAGACTTCATATCTTACGCTATGCGGCACTGTATGCAGACTCTGAGCCATGGTCTGATCAGTTTTCTCATCATCACCTCCACCTCTATTGTCTCTGCGTTGCCGTATGCTTCAGATACGGGTTCGGATGCACGCCTTGCTCTGACGCAGCGAGGCATACCTCAGCCCGTTGCTGATGTGTCGCTGGACCTTGAGAAACGCAGAGGCGGCGGAGGAGGGGGAGGGGGAGGCCATGGAGGGTCGTCAGGAGGAGGAGGCCATGGAGGTAGTAGTGGTGGGGGAGGGGGAGGTAAAGGCGGTAGTTCGAGTGGTGGAGGTGGAGGTAAAGGGGGCCACGAAGGTGGTGACAGCGGTGCTACAAAAGGGCTTGGAGGCAAAACCGAAGGCGGCGGTGGTCCGGGCGGATTACGTAACGGGGCGTCGGATGTTCGAGGTTCGACTTCCCACTCGAGCTTTGGATACGCTCGAACTGCTGGTCTCGGTACGGGGCTACTCCTTGCGCTTGTTGTTGTCGACACGGCCTATGTCGGAGTGATGCTTGCGGCCGTTGGTTTTGACTTATATAATCTGTGAGTACCTCTTGCATCTCATGAGCATGGCTGATTCTTGTTTGTGCCCAGATGGGAGTACTATCCAGAATTCTCAAACTCCGATATAAACAAATGGCCCAGCTACGATCCACCGGGGATAAAGGATAATGGCGTTTCTGTCACAGCCCTGTGGTCGATCAGAACCTTCTCGTATGCTAGTCATCAACCCCAATCCTAGTTCAGGTACTAATCGTATCAGTGATGACACCTGTGGGTCGAACGGTAACGACCCTTACAACGATCACAAGTCGGTTCCTGTCATGATGACTGAATACATTTCCTCCGACCTTCACTATGGTGACGATACTCTTTGCGAGTCCTTCATGATAGAAAAGAGTCACACGATCAAGTCTGCTGCAATCTGGATCTCAGACAAGGTCCCACACCCAGGCATTATTACGCTTTACTCGAACTCCTTGTGTGCAGTGACAACCAATGCCGACACCAAGAGCGATTCGGCTCCAAATGGCATGATTCCTTCATCATGGTACGTATTTCCCACTTCATGTGCCATGAGAATCTTCAGAAGGGACGGTCCTGCAATAACCCATCACTTAAGCTGCTTCGAAAAGTTCCTGCTAACTTTTTTCCTAAATTCTAGGTCGGACAACACGCAAGATTACATACAGATTTACAACGGCTCGGCCGTCGTGCACGACCAACCTGATTACGGAGCTAGTAACCCCAAGCCTCTGCCTGGCAAATGGGGCTGTCTGCAGGGAGACTGGCGCTCTCTCAATATAGCTTTTCAGAGCATAACGACATACAACAACATCGACCCAAATGTTGCGATCACCAAGGAGATGACCGTCCCAAAGCCGGGGAGAGGGGGAAATGATGTTGGCAAGATCAGGAACAATCATCCTGTCATGACAACTGACATTGGCCAAACTTATCAAGGGGTCTCTACTTAGACTATGCTCTGGACTTTCGTAAAGCATTGATAGGGTTTGTCGGACTCGTGAGGAGTTTGGTTGGCAACTCCGGTGTGAAGCATGTGAGGAGACACATTGACTCCCGCGACTTTGTGGGGGATACACGTATGTTCTGTGTCTATAGACGTAATGAGAACCATACGTTATTAGCCGTTCAATTAAAACCTTCTCATATGGTGCTTTTGTATTCACATGAACACGCCCTTAAAGCCTTACAAAAATGACCAAAAAACACGGCCCTAAGCCGGTATTTTTCCCTCCTCAACATCGCCCACATCATCCTCCATCTTCCAGACACATCTCAGAAATCCCATCAAACCCCCCAGCACCTCCCCCGAATACCAATGTCCGAACCCTTCGCGCTCCATCCATACACCCCCCGCCCCCAATCTCCCCAACTAATCCCCACCCTCCCATCCACGCCCAACACCCACATGGCCCTCGAGGAGGCTATGCCCGCAACCCACCATCACGCCCTTCAACCACCTCACCCTCCCTCTCATCACCAGCATAGCTAATACCTCCCATAATTACCTCGCCGCCTATCCTCATCAACTCGCACCACCCCTCCCCTCCCATCCTCCCCACCAAACACACCCTCGCCATCCGCAAGCCCCTTCCCGTCTACCACCACACTCTCCACTACTCCCCCCAAATAACAAACCACA
>JAABUQ010003533.1_pt1 | contig 28453 bp, 32 predicted proteins | sample 5560001 | NCBI WGS metagenome assembly JAABUQ01 (sample SAMN10711888, study PRJNA513371) | rock metagenome | isolation source: Antarctica rocks | place: Antarctica: Victoria Land, Finger Mt nord | collected 2015-12-18 | reverse complement strand
ATTCCCAAACCTATTCAATTGGGTAATGGAACAGATAGGTGAGTTACCTCGACCCAGAATCTCCAAAAAATCAGCAATGGCTAGAACCCTGACGCTGCAAAGTGTCCCGTGTTAAGTTGGTAGCCAATTTTTTGACAATTACTTATCTTACTTCATGCGTAACTGGTTCTTGGAATCTACATCTGACAATTAGCAAACAGCTTTATCAAAACAGAGAGGTCATCATGAGAATCGAAGTTGGGCAACCCGCGAAAAATTTCAAAGTAGAAGATATTTATGGCAATCTAGTCATAGTAGATGATTACACTGGTCAGAAATTGCTGCTGGCCTTTTTCCGGCACGCTGCTTACCCGCTTTGTAATTTGCGAGTTCACCAGTTGATCCAGAGCTATCCTTTCCTTCAAGTAAGGGGGCTAAGCATTCTAGCTTTCTTCGAATACTCTAAGGAAAACATCCTACGATACGTAGGTCAGCAGCACGCTCCCTTTCCAATTGTTGCTGACCCAGAGAGGAGAATTTATAAACTCTATGGAGTAGAGTCGTCTTGGCTTGGAACACTGCGGGGTCTGTTGAGATTATCAGATTTCTCTAATGCGGCAAGTAAAGGACTGTTGTTCTTCAATCCCCATAATGACGTTGCACTAATTCCTGCTGATTTTCTCATCGGAGCTGACCTAGTTATCCAAACAGCTTATTACGGCAAAGATATCGGAGATCATCTACCGATTGAGGAAATTTATCGGTTTGTAAAATTGTAAGTCGCCGCGAACTCAACCCATTGCAACATTTGGTTCAAAGTCCGGGTTAAGATCGAATCGCAATAAATTTAAGGGCAACGCCATTCATGCAATAGCGATCGCCGGTTGGTGGGGGACCGTCGTGGAACACATGGCCCAGATGCCCGCCGCAGCGCTGGCAATGCACTTCAGTCCTGGTAAGCAAGAGCGAATTATCTTTAGCTGTGCGGATCGCGTTATTGGTGGGGGCGTAAAAACTAGGCCAGCCAGTACCGCTATCAAATTTTGTCTTGGATGAGAACAGTGGTAGGTCGCAGCCAGCGCAGTTATAAGTGCCTTTGGCGTATTGTTTATCGAGCGAACTGGAGTCAGGTCTTTCGGTACCCTGTTGACGGAGTACATAGAACTGTTCTGGCGTCAAAATTCTGCGCCATTCTGCTTCGGTTTTGGTGATTTCAAACCCACTGTTGGGAACGACTTGGGCTTTTGACCGCAAGGACAGGCAGCGTGATAACGCTATTGTGCCGACCATTGCCGCACCAGCCTGTAAAAAATTCCGTTTATTCATAGCTTCACCATCTAGTTACTTGTTACTTATTGATGTACGTTGCTGGGCATGGCATTGGATTGAATAAAGCTCGCTGTCAAGTAGTTAAATTACCATTTGACTAATCGACCCGCTCTTGTTATGCTCTAGTAAAATTAGTTAAACCAGCTTTTTATTGATCGACGCTAACCAATGAGCCCTACTCTTTATGCTGAGCGATGAGGCCTTAGTCTTGGACCTGCGATACCCAAATAAAAGGAGTCCTGATGATTGAACTGTACTATTGGCCCACACCGAACGGCCACAAGATTACTATCTTTCTTGAAGAAGCAGAACTTGACTATCAGATTCAGCCGATCGACATTAGTGCTGGCGACCAGTTCAAACCTGAGTTCCTGCGGCTCTCGCCCAATAACCGGATGCCAGCGATTATTGATCGGAATCCGTCTGACAGTGGTGAGCCAATCTCCGTCTTTGAGTCAGGGGCGATCTTACTATACTTAGCAGAGAAGACTGAAAAGTTCATCCCGGCTGACCTGCGCAGTCGGAAGACGGTGACCGAGTGGTTATTCTGGCAGGTGGGCGGCCTCGGTCCAATGGCTGGGCAGAACCATCACTTCGTACAATACGCCCCAGAGAAGCTCCCCTACGCCATTGACCGCTATGTGCGAGAGACCAATCGGCTCTATGGCGTTATGGAGCGACAGCTTGAGGAACACGAATACCTGGCAGGAAATTATTCGATTGCTGATATGGCCTGCTACCCGTGGATTGTGCCCTACGAGCGACAGCAGCAGAAACTGGAGGACTTCCCTAACCTCAAGCGTTGGTTCGAGAGTATCCGCTCCCGACCAGCAGTGAGTCGAGCCTATGAAAAAGGCCAGGCATACGTGGGGCGACCGACTGTGACTGAGGAGGGGAAAAAGTTACTCTTCGGTCAAACAGCGGCAACTATCCAGAATCTCTCTCAGACATAGTCATGAACACAGCAACTATCAGGCTTTACGATTTGGCTGGGGTTGAAGATGACCGGCGCTTCAGTCCTTACTGCTGGCGCGTGTACCTAGCCCTGCGCCACAAGGGACTGCCGTTTGAGACCATGCCGTGGCGATTCACCGAAAAGGAAGCAATTGCGTTTTCCGGTCAGAATCAGGTGCCCGTCATTGTTGATGGTGACCAAGTCATCCATGATTCCTGGGCGATCGCTGAGTATCTTGAGGACACATATGCCGATCGACCGTCTCTGTTTGGCGGACCAAGTGGGAAGGCATTATCTCGGTTCGTCACCGATTGGGTCGAGACTGTACTTCATACTGGGATAGTACGGCTGATTGCGGTGGATATTCCCTCGCACCTACACGAAAAGGATCGAGACTACTTCTGTAGGACGCGAGAAGAGCGGTTCGGTATGACATTAGAGGAGTTCTGTGCTAACCGCGAGGAGGGCGTCACGTCATTTCGCAATCACCTTGCACCACTGCGTGCCACCCTCCAACACCAGCCTTTTCTGGCTGGACAGGAACCAGCATGGGCAGATTATGTAACGTTCAGTGCCTTCCAGTGGGCTCGCTGTATCAGTCCGTTCCCCCTCCTAATGAGCGATGACTTGGTTTATACCTGGCGCGAGCGAATGCTCAATGCTTTTGGTGGAGAAGGGCGAAAAGCGAAGGGGTATCCCTGCTCTCCAGGATAGTTGAGTGATTTCAGAGCGGCACAGTTGGAAACAAAGGAGCTAGCCAAAGCTGTACCCGTACATCCCAACCTAAGAGAATGGCGATCGCCGTCGCCACTACCATCACACCTCCAACTCGTTGCAAAGTTGCACTATGAGAGCGTAAACTTAACAACTTTCGGCTCAAAAACCGACCTCCATAAGCGATCGCCAGCAACGGCAATGCCGCTCCTACGCCGTAGGCAATTAGCAGGGCAAAGGAACTTGCCACCTGATGTTTGACAGCCGCTAAGACCAGAATGCTTCCCAAAACTGGCCCGGCACAGGGAGTCCAAAGCAGACCTAGCTGGGTTCCTAGCCAGAACTCTCCAACCAATCCTACCTGCTTGGGTTGTTTAATCCACTTCCCGATTTGCAAGCGACTGAATAGGCGATAGTTCCATTTGGGAAAAATTGCCAGTAGACCCATCATCAGGAGTAGGGCGATTGCTACAGTGCGTAGCGCACTAGCTAATTCCGCGAACCAGCTTGCCGTTATCCCCAACAGACTGCCCGCTACGGCAAAACCCCCAACCAAGCCTGCGATCAGAGCAATGGGACCGTACCGATGGGACTGGAATGAACGACCAACTAGCACTGGCAAGATCGGTAAGACACAGGGGGACAGCACGGTCAAAATTCCCCCCAAGAGGGCCAGACCAGTTGATAGGGTAGAAATGGTCATTCACCTAACCCAGTAGCTGGCGGATGGTATGCTCAGTTTCGTCATAGGCTCCTTCCCCAACATGGTCGTAGCGGATGAAACCTTGGCGATCTGCTAGAAACAAGTGCGGCCAATAATGGTTGTCGTAAGCATTCCAGGTTTTAAAATCGTTATCTACGGCAACTGGATAGCTGATGCCGTCTTGCACTAACGCTGTTTTGATATTGTTCACCTCGCGTTCAAAGGGAAACTCAGGGGAATGCACCCCGACTACCTTCAACCCGTGGGAGGCATATTGGCGATGCCAACGGGTAATGTAGGGTAAGGTGCGCTGACAGTTGATGCAGGAAAAGGTCCAGATTTGCACCAGCGCCACACTGCCCTTCAGGTCTGCGGCTGTTAGAGGAGGGGAATTAAGCCACTGACTGATGCCCTGAAACTCTGGTAGAGGATTCCCTGCAGGCGGTACGGCCGCAAGCACACTGGCAGGTGGATTGATGGAAGTAGGCATCGAGGTTTTATGAGTTCTTCCCAAGTTTCTAAAGGCCGTCGTTGCTACACTCGCGCCCACGACTCCTGCCCCAAAATACCAAAGAAACTGACGTCGTTGTAGCAAGTTCCTGTTCATCAATCCTCTCCTGTAGTGTCTAAAGAGTACATAACAATCTCTAACTTAAGGTGTCTTAATTACTCAAGCAGTAAGCAACTAGTGCTTCATCGCCTCGCCCGGTTTGTCTTTCTTCATGGCATCACCACTCATCGCCTCGCCCGGTTTGTCTTTCTTCATAGCATCACCACTCATCGCACTACCTGGCTGACTATTGCTAGCAGCACTAGGAGCCGTACTAGGAGCAGCCTGATCGGTGCTAGCAGGACTACCGGAGTCAGTGCTGGCAGGACTACTGGAGCAGGCGCTCAGGCTAGCAGTTAATGTCAAACCAGCAAGCAAGCACAGTACTTTCCAATTCATAATCATCTCCCAAATTTTTAGATAAGTTAACTTCGTGGAATATCACCATGGAATAGATGGTGATTCTTGGTAGCAAGTAGACACGACTTGACTAACACCTACAATTATCACTTCCGGTTTTGGCTGAAATATTAGAGCCACATGAGAGCAGAATCAGAAGTTGATGAGCGCAATCCTAATCTACTTAAGCCTATCCGGAAGTAGAAGGATTGAATTTGAACCGACGCACCTGCAAATACTGCTAAAAAAACACCGTACTAAACGAAAACAAACTAACAAATCCAACTAAGATCACTAAAACTAAAGTGGCAACCATACCTTGACGGTAAGAGATAATACCAAGCACTACCAATAACCAGAATAAAGCAATTTCAATGGCACTGATAATGAGTAAAAGTGTAATCATGCCCTGAATAAAAGCCGTATTGCTATGTTTGATAGCAAGGGATTCTGGATTAGGAGACTGAGGCGTAAACGGAAATAAACCTAAACGCAATCCAATCAAATACATCGACTGTAAAAGAGTGAATAATGCTCCTATGACTGTTAGGAAAAAGGCAAAGTAACTCAAAAATCTGTTCATTGATTTTTCTGGCTCTAAGGCCAGGCTTAATCGCGTCCAGAATCACCAAAAAAGGGATGAGGGGTGAGAGGTGAGGGGAAGAGCGGAGCCGGAGCCGCTCCGCCTCCGGTCAGATACCCCGGAGCTCCGGAGTCTCCGGCTCCGCTCCAGAGCGTCAATCGGTAGTAGCAAAGAGCGGATTCATCCATGGGGTTTCCCTCACCCCTCACCCCTCTGAACTGATTTCTGTCTGAGCAAGAGCGGCGTCATCATGGGGAAAAAACGAATCAGTCGGTAAGGTGACGCTAAAGGTGCTGCCTTCACCCAACTTAGACCGCACTTCCACACTGCCCCTCATACCTTGCACAAGAGTTTTCACAATCGCTAACCCCAAACCATAGCCGCCGCTAGAGCGGGCGCGGGCTTCATCTACCCGGTAGAAGCGCTCGAAGATCCGGGCTTGGTGTTGCAAAGCTATGCCACTACCCTGGTCGCACACTTGAAGCATCACCTGCTCACCCATCTGGCTCAACTTGATGGCAATCGGTTCGCGGTCATCGGAGTATTGCAAGGCATTGTCAATTAGATTCAGCAACACTTGTTTGAGGCGGTTGCGGTCGGCTTTAACTTGGATTGGCTCGGCGGTGGCTTGAATGAGAATCAGCCTCTGACTAAATTGCTCTGCCATCCCCACTACCTCAGCCACGACATCATTCAGTATTAGGGATTCGCTAAACAGGTGCAGGTGACCACTGTCTGCCCGTGCCAGGTCGAGTAAATCTTGCAACAGGCGGATGGTGCGATCTGCTTCCGCATCTGCAATTTCCAGGGCTTCTCGCTGTGCTGTAGTCAGGTTAGTTCCCCGCCGCAGCGTACTTTGCAAGTAACCATGCACAATTGTCAGAGATGTACGCAACTCGTGGGAGACATTGTTAGTAAATTGTCTCTGTTGCTCCCAAGCTGCCGACAAGCGCTCCAACATCGTGTCACATGTCCGTGCTAACTCTCTGACTTCAGTGGGAGCCTCATCAAGGTGTAGCTGTGCTTGACCCAAATCTTCAGCTGAAATAGTTGCAGTCAGCTGCCGCAGTGGTCGCAATGAGCGCTCAACATAGACAGCGATCGCCATAGTCATTGTCAAAATCGACAGCACACTAGCAATCCCCAAGCTCCGCACCACTGCCCAAAACAACGTCTGGTCGCGGGAAATGTCCTGCGCCACAAACAACTGACCCAGAGGCTTCCCCTGCACTTCTAATGGTTGACTAGACAGAACAAAGTAGCGTCCGTTCACTTCGTCTACTTGGGCGCGAAGCGGCATCTGGGTCAAGGACATCAAGGCAGCCATCGTCCGGTTAGTCGGAGTCTTCAAGGCCACTGATTCAGTCACAATTGTGCCATTGGGCAACTTAACCCATAGGAGTGTGTGGGCAGTCGTCAGGTTACCGATGGCCTTTTTGAGCCCAGTCTCCACCGGCCACATCTCACTATAGAGTTCCACATCCCGCGGCAAGCGTTCAGCAATGTATTCAATACCCTGCTTGTGAGTATCAATCAGGATTTGCTGCATTTGCCAACAGGTCCAGATCCCAGCGCCACCTAGTCCTATACCAGAGACGGTGGCAATGCCAACAGTGAGTTGCACCCGTAACGAAAAGGGGTCGAGCTTCCTCCAGGTTTCACCGATTGCTTTCAAGAAACTGCTAGGATTCATCCAGTTAAAGCCCATGTGCGGCTGCACTCAATTTGCTTTCAGCTTAACCATTGCTTTGAAGTTAGATCGCGTCCAGATTTGTTGGGGGCTTGCTTCGACTCGGCTCAGACGACGCTGGCAGTGGGAGCAGACAGCAGCAAAGAAAGACCGGCAAGGATAGAACGTTACATCAGATGTCCTCCAAGTGAATTAGGGAAGCATGAGTGCAGAAATTGCTTGACTTAATTACTAGGATCAGCTACTAAGCTGAACTAGCTGTGATGGATATATGAGAATCGGCTAAGAATTGCCTGAAAATCCTGAGCCGAGCAAATAGTCAGTATTGAAGTGATTATCCGCGATCGCAATGGAAGTGACGCTCAAAATTATCTATTCTAATGCGCAACCATTAGATTGTAGGCATTGCAAAATATTCGTAGACCAAGCCAAGGAGCATCAAATGTTCTGGAGATGGTGTCAGTGGCAGCGAGAACGGCGCACATTAGAGGCTCTATTCTCTCTTAGCTATCGGGATGGCGAACTGAGCAGCTATCTTAAAAAGATCGCCTGGGCTGTGAGCCAACTGCTACGGGTGGATTTATCGTTGATCACTTTACATCAGAAGGAAGTTGAGCAAGTTTTGGCCAGCAGTGTCGACCTCAATCAGGAGGATAATGCTTATTCAATCCATGCTGAAATTACTACCACTGTTGTGCAAACTGGGCGGTCACTGACGGTTAAGGATGCTCGAACCCAACCAGAGCATGGTCAGTTACTAGAAGGCTATCGCTCCTATGTAGGTGTCCCGTTACGCAATCCCCAAGGTGGCATAATTGGGACCATCTGTTCATTTCACCGTCAGCGACGTAGGTTTACTAGAGCCGAAGTCCGCATTGCGGAAATGTTTGCCGAGCGAGCTGCAACAGCGATCGACAATTATTATCTTTACCAGCAGCAGCAGCGATTCAATCAGGATTTGGAGGCTGAGGTAGCAAAACGTACAGAAGAACTGCGGAAGTCGCAAGCCAGACTTGTAGAACAGGAACGGCTGGCAGCAATTGGCGAATTTGCCACCACCATTGTCCATGAAATCCGCAACCCCTACACAACAATGAAGCTAGGGTTAGAGTATTTTAGGCGAATTGCTCTGTCTGAACCAGCACAAGTGCGGCTCTCCCTGGCATTGAGCGAAGCCAACCGCCTAGAACAATTGTTGCGTGAGATATTGCTCTATGCTAAACCGCCAGCTTTGCAGCTTACTGAACTAGAGATGAACGTATTCGTAGCAGCAATGCTGGAAGAGTTTCGCAGTATGCCGGAAGCACTGGGACGGCAGATCGAATTTGCTCCGGCACTCACTACAGCCAGACTTCTAGGTGATCCGGACAAACTGAAGCAAATTCTGATAAATGTTGTTAGCAATGCCTGCGAGGCGGTAGCTGCGGGAGACATTGTTCACTTAGCAGTGGACAATCAGGTGGTTGGGAAGCGAGTTTGCCTCAGGATTCACAATGGCGGCGACCCAATTCCACCAGAAGTTTTACCGAGGCTGACTGAGCTGTTCTACACTACCAAATCTTCTGGTACGGGATTAGGGCTTGCTATTGTTAAGCGTCTTATTGATGCCCATGGGGGAGAGCTATTCATACAGTCTTCTGAGAAGGAAGGTACTACGGTGAGTGTTTGCTTACCGATGCTGATGGGGTAACCAAGTTGTCGATAATGAGCTTAACTAGATAATTTGAGCTAAAGCTTGCTCATCTCCTAAATCTTTCAAGAATCGTTGCTTATCAAATGTATATTCTTGACCCAAAAAAGATATGATTTTTTCAGTATCATATTCTGCATTTTGTAAACAAGTTGAAGCTCCAGGAGAGGGCGTTATGTTAAACAAAATATTTTCTCCGATAATTTTAGCTTCTCCAAGCTCAAGGTGTTTAGTCTGAAGATTAATAACTTGAGGTCTTATTCCTCCATACCCTTTGGCAATCTGTAAATCCCTCAATTGTATTGAAGGAACAATTTTCTGGACTTCTTTAAGAAATAGTCTTCTACCAATTAAGGGTAAATCGTAAATAAAATTTTTCACGATATATCTCAATATCACTTTCTCTGAAAGGATTTTGAAGAAGCTTATAAAAGCATTGATACTGAGTCCAGCCGTTCTGAAATAATCAAAAATAGTAGCATAGTTATGCTGCTCCAGCAATGGAGTAACTTTTGCAGTAGGACCAAATCTAGTCTGACTTTGATCGTGAACTTCTGAATCTCCATGAATGGCTGCAAAAGGTATTTTTTTGAGCTGTACAGTATAGACTTTACCGTTTAAAAAGCCTGGTGCAAGGTAAAAATTTCCAGCTACATTCAAAAGTGCATAATCTTTTCCATAACCTAGAGATTTTGCAAACAGTAAACTGTACGCTCCAGCCGTAAAAACAGCGACCTTAGCGGCAATCGCTTCTCTATTAGTTTCAATATGGTATAACTCTCCTCGCTTCTTAATACTCTTGACCTTTGTCGTCATCATCAAGTCAATCAATTTTTTGGAGTTTTCAATTGACTTTTGCAGAAAGGATTGGGCTAGCTTCTGAAAATCTATTGTATAACCTTCTTCAGTAAACAGAGCGACGAGCTCTTCATCAGGCGTTCTATTTTTCACCACGTTAGGTTCAAGTAATTCTATTTCCTCTTTTTCAATCAGTTTTAATTCTGGAAATAGCGTTATAAAGTCTTTATATCTTTCTCGAAGCTCCTCAGTTTGTTCTTTTCCTATAGCCAAAACCATTTTATGATATTTGCTATAGGTTTCTTGCTGAGGGTCGTTTCTCAAAATATAGTTTTTAACTAGACTTGCAGCTCTCTTAACGTTTTGAGCTTTTTCCAATGTATAGTTAGTTTCTATATCTCCAAAATGAAGCGTTTGGCTATTGCTCGTTTTATGAGAATTGACTAAAGCAACTTCTTGATTTTTTTCTATCAAAACAATGCGATTTATGTTGGTGTAATTGCTTAAGCCGTACAGTAGGGCAGTTCCAGCGATTCCACCTCCAATGATGGCTACTTCATAAACGTTGTTCTCAGAATGCATGGTTTTTTCGAGATGTAACTGAAGAACGAGAAACTATAAGCAATAGGGAGGGCACAACTCCCAATCTTCAACGAAACTAGGCAAATTAATTGTAAAGCATAAGGTAAACTGCTTTAGCATACGGTACAAAGCAAACAATTTGGCGAAGTCGACTAAAAAATCTTTAGCAGTTTTGTAGTTACCGCCAGTCCCGTAGATGCTGCTTGAATTTGTTCGAGCTGGTTATTTCTGCCTGGCATTCATTTTTTTATTTACCCGGCTTTGGCTTTCTCCTCTGGAAACTTCCTCTCTCTTACCTCAGCGCCAAAATCCTGCACCGCCTGCGTAATTGTCTCCCGCAAATTTGCATAACTCTTGGCAAACGGGGGGCGTCGCTCAGAAAGACCTAGCAAATCTGCAGTGACTAATACCTGCCCATCACAGTGCTGCCCTGCGCCAATGCCGATTGTTGGGATCTCTAGCTTCTGAGTAATCTGTAATGCCAACTCATCTGGAATATGCTCCAAAACCACTGCAAAGGCACCAGCTGTTTCTAGAGCGATCGCTTCTGCTAAAATTCTTTCCCCCATTTCCGGTGACTTTCCCTGCTGCCGGAGTCCTAACTGATTTATCGATTGGGGTGTCAAGCCGACATGACCCAGTACTGGTATTCCAGCTTGCACCAGACGGGTAACAGTTTCTGCCATGGCTGGATATCCTCCCTCCAACTTCACCGCCTGCGCCCCAGTCTCTTTCAACACTCTACCAGCTGAATGTATCGCTTGCTCTTGGCTTTCTTGATACGTTAAAAATGGCAGATCGACAACGAATAATGCCCGTTTCACCCCTCGGCGTACCGCTTTGGCATGGTGCAACATCTCATCCAGCGTGACTGGCACTGTCGTTTCATACCCCAGCACCATCGCCAAAGAATCCCCCACTAAGATTAAATCTACCCCAGCTGCATCCAACAACTGAGCGATCGCATAATCCCAAGCTGTCAAGGCGACAATCGGACGCCCTTGCCGTTTGTATTGAATTAATTGCTGCGTTGTGACTACCATATCAATTTTTGGTTATAGTTCTTAGCTAAAAGATTAACATTGAACCTTTCATGGGGAGGTGTTCTGAAAGTATCGATATGGGCATGGTGAGACCATGACGTGCAAGCCTATCCAGAGCATTGCAACAGAGGTATAGTATCTGGCAAGGTTACTGGGCACACCATTTGAGAGTTGCATTCTGAGTGATCGCCATGAACATCATCTTACACATCACACAGCGCGAACAATGGGAGCAAGCCCAACCGCTCCAAGCCTATGGCGGTGATACGCTAGACTTTGAAGGCTTTATCCACTGTTCGACCCCGCTACAAGTTATTAGAGTAGCCAATACCTTCTTTCCTAACCAAGAGGGTCTCATACTGCTTTGCATTGACTCTGACAAAGTGCAAGCTGAAATTCGATATGAAGGGTTTGAGGGAGAACGCTTTCCTCACATTTATGGTCCTCTGAACCTTGATGCTGTGTTCAAGGTTCTTGCCTTTGAATCGGACGAAGATGGCAAGTTTGAATTGCCCAAAGAACTTAGCTAATTGGTAGGAAGCCTCGTCAGCGTGAATAGCTCAAAGGTTTCAGCAAACCCAGACTTTACTGGAGCTAGACCTGCTTAGGATCAATCTGGCACGATGCACCTCGTCATCCGTGCCATCTACCATCACCAGAAACTCATCTCGCCAGCGGCTACCGCGAGCAACTGTAGCTCGCTTAGAGGGAATTTCTGAAGTAGCTAGGGCTAAAATCAAACCGCCACCGGCTGCGCCAATTCCAGCACCAGCGAAGATCGTGGCTAGAGCCGTCCCAGTCGTCCCGACTACTACTAGCAAACTGACTCCTGGCACCATCAATATCCCAAGGCTAGCTAACCAACCGAATATAGCACCTAGCATACCACCAGCGATCGCACCGATTGCAGCCTTTTCTTGAGCTTCAGCCCCAGTCCGAGCGCTTATCTTAGAAGAATCAAGCGGCTCATTACGATCTGCTACTTTGGCAACGATAGAAATCTGAGCCACTAGAAACCCAGCACGGTTCAGTTCACCAAGCGCCTGTTCCAGCTCAAGGCGGTTAGAAAATCTCCCAATGGCGTATCTAGTTTGACTCAAATCCATTTTTTTCCCTCCTAACTATATGATGAGCCTGAAACCACTGGGAAATCTAGGGGTGAGGTACAAAACCAGTTATCCGTTTGCAGCAGCGTCGGGAGTACACCACAGCTTCAATCAACATCATGTAATAACAGTCGGTGCCTCCCGCTGCGTAAAAATACGAATCTGGGCTACCTGATCCGCAATGGCAATCAGCGGTGCCAAAGCCTGTTGTGTATCCAGAGCGTGCTTTGTCGAATCTGGCTCGTAGCTTTCCAGATAGACCCTGAGGGTTGCTCCTTGCGTCCCCGTGCCAGAGAGTCGGAACACAATGCGAGAGCCATCGGTAAAGCCAAGCCGGATGCCCTGATGCTGGCTCGTACTATTGTCGATCGGGTCAGTGTAACTGAAGTCGTCACAGTACTCGACCTGATAGTGGTGTAACTGCTTACCTTTAAGCTCTGGAGCATTTGCGCGCAAACGCTCCATCAGTTGCCCAGCCCGATCTGCATCTACCCCTTCGTAGTCATAGCGCGAATAGAAATTGCGACCATAGGTTTGCCAGTGACTACGGACAATCTGCTCAACTGATTCCTGCCGCACCGCTAGGATATTGAGCCAGAACAGCACTGCCCACAGTCCATCCTTCTCGCGCACATGGTTGGAGCCGGTGCCGAAGCTCTCTTCACCACACAAGGTCACTCTGCCCGCATCTAGCAAGTTGCCAAAAAACTTCCAACCAGTCGGTGTCTCGTAGCATTCAATTCCAGCTTGGACAGCAACCCGGTCTACAGCAGAGCTAGTGGGCATGGATCTTGCTACCCCTGCTAGACCCCGGCGATAACTCGAGATCAGCTGGGCATTCGCAGCTAACACCGCCAGGCTGTCACTGGGGGTAACAAAGAATCTGCGCCCCAAAATCATGTTGCGATCGCCATCTCCATCTGAAGCAGCCCCGAAGTCTGGTGCATCAGTGCCGTACAGAATCTCCACTAGGTCATGGGCATACACCAAATTTGGATCGGGATGACCACCGCCGAAATCCTCCAATGGTTTACCGTTGATTACCGTGCCAGCAGGTGCCCCCAGGCGTTGCTCTAAGATTGCATGGGCATAGGGACCAGTCACTGCATGCATTGAATCAAAGCACAGACGGAATTGTCCAGAGGTCAGTAGCTGGTGAATGCGGTCGAAATCGAACAGGGACTCCATTAATTGTGCGTAATGCTCTACTGGATCGATCACCTCAACGACCAAGTTTCCCAGTTGGACTTCACCCAACCTGTCTAGATCGACATCAGGCGCTTCTAGGATTTGATAAGTATCGATGACTTTACTGCGGGCATAGATAGACTCTGTCACCTTTTCTGGTGCAGGTCCGCCATTACTAATGTTGTACTTGATGCCAAAGTCACCCTCTGGTCCGCCCGGATTGTGGCTGGCAGAGAGGATAATACCGCCGAATGCTTGATATCGGCGGATTTCGCAGGAGGCAGCCGGGGTAGACAGAATCCCACCGCGACCAACTAAAACCCGCCCAAACCCATTAGCCGCTGCCATTTTTAAGATAGTCTGAATGGCTTCACGATTGTAGTAGCGACCGTCGCCGCCAAGGACCAGCGTCTGCCCCTCATAGCCATCAAGGATGTCAAAGATAGATTGCGCGAAGTTTTCCAGATACCGGGGCTGCTGGAAAACCCTGACCGGCTTGCGTAGCCCTGAAGTACCGGGCTTTTGGTCAGCAAAGGGTGTGGTAGAGATGCGTATGCTCATGGAGATATCGAATGCAGATTTCACAACCTAGTTATATCTTTATTTGTCTACTCAGCCACTTCAAGCAGAGCCTGTAAAGCCGCCTGCATCTCAGTCGTAGTCGTAGTCGTAGTGCCAAACTGCCGCACCACAATACTTGCAGCCAAATTTCCCAACACCGCCGCTTCCCAAAATGATGCTCCAGCTATTAAGCCCAAAGTCAGCGCCGTCGCCACTGTATCCCCAGCACCTGTAACATCGAACACTTCAGTGCGGTTGAACGCTGGAATGTGATCCTCCGTTCCATCGCAGTCAAACAGACTCATCCCCTGCTCACCGCGAGTGATCAGGATTTGCCGGGCTTGCGTCAAGGCAAGCAGATCTTGCCCGGCTTGGCGGAGAGACTGGGGACTTGTAATGGCATAACCCACCGCTTGCTCTGCTTCCGGCAGATTCGGTGTAAATAGCATCGCCTCCTGATAACACTGGATTTGCTTCTGGGCATCCACAATCGTGCGGGGGTGAGACAAAGCTGCCGCAATCACCGGCTGAGTCAAAACGCCATCGCCATAATCCGAGCAGACCACCGCATCCACTGTACCCAGATGCTGCCGGATATAGTCAGCTAGTTGCATCTGCAACTCAAGGTCTGGCAACTCATCCGATTTTCGGTCTACCCGGACAATTTGCTGAGTCACAGACTGGCGAGAATGACCAGAAATCCTGGTTTTAGTCACAGTTGGGCGGTCTGGATCGATCAACATACCGCCGGTGTCTATCCCAACTGACTCAAACAAGTGACGCAGCGATCGCCCTTGTTCATCTTTCCCCAACAGCCCCACCACTTTCACCTTTGCCCCCAAATGTGCCAGGTTATATGCGGCATTCGCTCCACCCCCAGGCACTCGTTGGGTTGTTTCGTGGCGTAAAATCAACACCGGTGCCTCCCTAGAAATCCGTTCTACCTGACCAGTGATAAACTCGTCCAAAGTCAAATCTCCTACCACCAGTACCCGTGCTTGGCTAAATCGCTCCAAGAGCTGGAATAATCGCTCAGCGCTGGAGGACAGTTGTGTGACAAAAGCAGAGTCTAAGGCCATAGAGGAGCGAGCATCCAGAATGCTATCTGGATTTACATTGTCTCGCAAATCAGCCCTCGAAAGTTAATTCAATCGCTCCGACTACGGTTGTGCGGAGTTGAGATTTTTTGGGGCTTGTTGGCGATTATTAATCTTCTCTGTTGTTGGCTTGGGGCTAGCTTCAGAACAATTGCCGGTATTGTACTTATATTCGAGGTGAAACTGGTAATTGGCGGGCTTGGCATTGCCTGAGAAGACATAGCCTCTGACATAATTCTCCGCAGCCTGCTTAACGCTAGGGACAGCCTGACCTAGAACATCAGGCCCTTCTATGATATTGCCTTGAGGGTTCACTACCACCCCAACAACAGCAACGCTGTGGTCAAGCTGCTTTTGACATGTATTGACCGTTTTGTAGATCGGCGCTTTCGTTTCCACGTTGGGATGTTCCGTCTGAACCTCACTTTGCCGTTTAGAATATGCTTCAATCAGTGCGTCTCTGTTTGCTGTTGCTGGCGACACAGCGCCAGATGGGTTGCTGTAGGGCACTGGTGCCGCTGGCTCATTACTCCCAGGCATAATCGGGTTTGTGCGCTCGTACCGTTCTCGCAGCCGTAGGGCTTGTAGCTGTTGCCGTCCGCTTTCGAGAAGTCTTTCTATTCGGGCAGCGGATGGGGTTGTATGCTCGGACTGTTCTCGCTGTCTCTCCAGCAGTGCTGCCACTAGCTTTTGTCTATTTAGATCTGAAGGATTTTCTGGTCGGGCAGACGTGGCTGCTGAGTTTGTCTGTGGATTATCTTTGGCAGTCTCTTGATTCTGCGGTTGATTAATATTTCCCTGTGGAATAGGATTCAGCGCGGTGGCAGGTGGTGGGGGCAAAGGTTGGGCCGTGAGAGGAAGATTAGGTAGACCACGATTAGGAGGCGGTGTAAAAGGCGAGAAGGAGCCCATCTGCCTTGGCTCTGGTTCAGGCGATTTACTAAGATTGTTTGGTGGAGTAAATGGCTGGGCATCCCTAAGCGGATATTTGGGAAGGGGAATTCCTTTGGGGGGTGCTAATAGACCAGCAGCTGGGGGTGGTGACACTGGCGCTCTATTCAGTCGGTTGGCAATAGGCGGATAAGTTATGCCGGGGGATGCTAATGAGCCAGTGGCGAGGATCGGCGGTAAAGGTGGTAGTACGCTCGACTCCGGCGGCAAAGGTGGTGGCACGCTCGATGGGGGTAAAGGCGGTAGTACACTCGATTCCGGTGGCAGAGGTGGTGGCATCGACTCCAGTGGCAACGGTGGCAAGTCGCTCGGCTGTTGAGCAGAGGGCGATGGGGCAACTTGCGGCAGACGACTTTGTTCAGATGGGGTTAACTCGACAACTCCTACAGTTTGTGGCTGCTGGGCTGCTAATGGTTTGGATTTAAGCGGTAACACTGGCAAGATAGTCCAGAGTAGCCCATGGATGCCCAAAGAACCCAGAGCCGCCAAGCCAATGGGCTGGCGTAGGGGCGTAGGTAGAGTTTTAATCAGGGAGGCGTAGGACATAGCAACTATAGTCGATGAAGGGTGAAGGCTGAAGGCTAAATTTCATACTTCGCCCTCCATACTTTTATAGCCTCTGACTCGCACAATCAAGATCGAGAAGTAGGGTAATTTTAAAGTTGGGCGATCGCACAAGTCAGAATAAATCTTCTGTGATTCTATCGTTGCCCGTTCTACTACCCAACTGCTTTCCAACAAAGCGCGCTGCTGCAACACCTGCCAAACCTGCTGATAAACCGAACTCACCTTGAGCAGCACGACGACATCCGCCCAGTCGAGAACGGCTTCCAGTTCCCCTACTGTGTAGAGAGCCGGTAACACCACTAGTCGCTCTTGCCGCATTGTCAATGGCAGTCCTAGCGCTGCCGCTGCTGCCATGGGTGAACAAACAATGCCGTAGAGAGTACCGATGTTCACAATTGACTTAGAGGTAAGCTAATAGCTTATAGCTGATAGCTGATAGCTAAATGTTACCGACGGTAATTTTGCCCGGGTATTTGGAAAGTGCGATCGCTTACCGCGAACTAGAACAAGCCTTACAGCATCTGGGTTTCCCAACAGCAACTGTGCCACTGCGCCGTAGGGATTGGTTCCCCACTTTAGGGGGAAGATCCGTCACGCCAATTTTGCAGCAACTCGACCGCACGGTAAAGCAGGTCATGCAGCAATCCAACGCTTCCCAGATTAACCTGATCGGTCACTCAGCTGGCGGCTGGATAGCACGAATCTACTTAGGAGAAAAGCCCTACTTTGGTCGCGGTGCCACGGCACCTGCTGGTCTGTGGCAAGCTCACCCCTATGTTGCCACTCTGGTCACGCTCGGAACTCCCCACATTAGCCAAGAGCGTTGGACGCGCTGGAATCTTGATTTCGTCAATAACAACTACCCTGGAGCCTTTTATCGCCATGTTCGCTACGTCTGCGTCGCTGGCAAGACGATTTTCGGAGAGCGGCGTCGGGGGAGTTGGCTAGCCTACAGTAGTTATCAACTGACCTGCGGACAAGGAAATTGCTGGGGCGACGGCATTATCCCCATTGCTGCCGCTCATTTGGCGGGAGCAGAGAATTTAGTTGTAGAAGGGGTAAAGCATTCTCCCAGGTCAGCTGGCATCTGGTACGGCTCGCCACAGGTTTTACCGTCTTGGGTGTCGTCTTTGAAATGAATCTCTACTCCCCCTGCTTCCCAACGAGATCTCAGTAAATACCCTTTATGGCACAACCATGTTATTGGTCTCTTCGTTAAAATTGTAATGAAACTACACATTTAACTAGGACAGTGATTCAGTCGGGCATGAGAAATATCTCGTATGAGTTTATCCTACGGCGGCTAGCGACAATCTTGTCGGTTGTTATAGTCACGCTGACGGTGATCGCTGCTGTCAGTGGAATTATGCTGTCTTTTTACTACGAACCGACAGCAGGCGGAGCGTATCAGTCTTTACAAGACATTGAAAGTCAAGTTCCAAATGGCTGGCTGATCCAAAAGATGCACGATCTGGCAGGAAATGGGGTGATTGCGATCGCGCTGATTCAAATTGTGGTGATGTTCCTCGGCAGGCAATTTTGTGCCAGTTGGTTGACTGCTTGGATTAGTGGGATTGCGTTCACGCTGAGTGCGATCGGGCTGGCTTGGACGGCGATCATCTTGGACTGGGATCAGTTGGGGTACTGGCGCTTCCGCATTGAGTTGCAAACAATCGAAGCCATTCCTTTCATCGGTCCCGAACTCCGAGACATACTCACTGGCGGTGGAGCTATTAACTCTGAGACAGTGGAACACCTCTACACCCTGCATAGTTATGTAGTCTCCGCAGGAGCAGTGATTCTTGCCGTTATTCACTTATGGAGTCTAGTGCGACAGGAAAAAGAGCAGAAAATGGCCCTTGCGGTGGTGCCATTAGCGTCTGAGTCCCAGGGCGAACTAGAGCAGAAAGAGGCTAAGCTAGTTAAAACGCGCTGAGTTCACTGTTAGAGAGTCAAGCTATCGGCAGTAACTTCCAATGCTGGCGACTGCATCGGCACTTCCTCAACTTCTGGCAACTTTTCTAGCGTCAGTTGGGTTGACTGGCGCTCGCCAGATAAACGCTTCAAGAGCATGGGTCTTGGATCGTGCAATAGGTAGATAATGCGATCACCTGGTTGCCAATCTTCTGTAGCTGGCACCACCTGGAAACGTTCTTCCCGTTCAAGTAATAGCGGTACTAACTCTCCAGCCCGGATCAATGCCTGGAGATGGGCTTGCTGAAAACCAAACTCTGGTTCTCTAAGCGTAGTTGTCCCCAACTTCACTCGCCCATCACTTAGGTATTCATTCCAGGTCTTAATTGGTAAATCTGGGACAAAAGCTTGGTGGATTTTGTTTTTGTTGGCTAGGGTACTGGCTTGCGGATCGCGGGGGAAGACAGCCAAGACTCGCGGTGGCTGAAACTCCTCACTGGCTCGCTGAGCCACAACATAATTCACCTCCCCGTTATTGGTCATGGCGAGAAAAGTTCCCACCGAAGCCAATCCCGCCTCCTCTAGAACTCTTGTATCCAAGGCACTGCTCAAGAAAACTTGGAGATTTTCCTGCTCTGCCAACTGACAAGCTTCCGGGTCAGTATCAATCATGACCACGGGTTCTCCCCGTTCTTGAAACAGACGGGCAATCAAAAGACTCAACGGATTACAACCGACAATTATCGCTCCCGTTACCTCGGTCGATGTGATTTGCAGCCAATTGGCAACCAAGCCAGCTGTTAGCCCTTGCAACACTACCGTTAGGATAATCGTCAGGAAGACAAGCGCCTTGATGGAATCACCACCATTGATTCCCCGTTGGGTCAACAAAATCGCAAACAAAGAAGCAACAGAAGCGGCAACAATTCCCCTCGGTGAGATCCAGCACAAAAAAAGCTTTTGCCGCCAGTTAAGCTGACTATTCCAGGTACACAAGCCGATATTAACCGGGCGCACGACAAACATCAGCACCAAGACAGTGAACAGACTGCCCCAACCCAACGCTAACACGCTAGCAATTGACAGATCTGCCGCTAGCAGAATGAATAGCACTGAAACGCACAGGATCGTTAATTGTCCCTTAAACCGCCGCAACAACCGATGTTCTGACGCCGATGAGGCTCCGACAACAACTCCCGCCACCACAGTTGCCATCAGTCCTGACTCGCTGCGAATCATTTGTGCCAGACCAAATAAGCCCCATAGCCCAGCCAGAACCACTAGGTTTTTCAGCTCGTCTGAAATAAAATTAGCCTGTTTAAAAATCAAGCTGAGTAACCAACCTCCTGCTGCACCGATGCCACCACCAATACTAAGGCGCAGGAGCAAACCGCTCATTGCCGCCAAGGGGTTTGTGTTATCGTTCAAAATTGTGTTTAGCACAACAACGGCTAGGATAGCTCCCACCGGGTCAATTAATACGCCTTCTCCCTCTAATAACGTGGCAACCTGTCGATCGACTTTGACTTGTTTAAGCAGGGGACTGATGACAGTCGGACCTGTGACCACAACTAAGGAAGCGTAGAGGAAAGCGATCGGCCAGGGAAACTCCCCCAACCAGTGAGCTGCCATGCCACCACCGATTAGGGTGATCAGCGTTCCGAGAGTGACTAAGTTACGCAGGCTACCTGAAACCTGGTGCATTTCTCGCAGTTCCAGGTTAAGTCCTCCCTCAAACAGAATGACTGCTGTCGAGAGGGCCACGATCACTTCGAGGCCAGTACCCAGCATCTGGGGATGCAACAGCCCAAGGCCATCATGACCAAGCAGAATGCCAAACAACAGCAACAAGACAATGCTGGGTACTTTAAGGTACTCAGCTAGTACCTGAGCGCTGATGCCTGCGGTGACAGCGATAACTATTTGTAAAGTGATTTTAAAAGAATCTTCCATATTGCAGATTTTGATAAAATTTTTGTCAAAATCTTTTGTTAAGGATAGTCGATATTAACCTTACTGGATGTAAGACCACACCCCTAGCTCTTCTTGGCATCTCGGTTTGAGAGGGTTTCTTGTATATTAGAATACAAATATCTTTCTACCAAGGAAAGTTGCTCGTGTTTTGAGCTTGCTCAAGGAAGCCGCCGGAGCTGCCTCCGGCGGACCCTTGAGTGGCAAATTAGCCGTGTAGCAGTGACACCATCCATCACTGGCATGCAGATATCCGCCTCAGCACTTCGTTACTTGCCCAGCAAATACCGGAGCCCAAGGAGTAGCAGAAAGATGCCGTAAAGCTTCTTCAAGGTTTCACTAGTAATAAATGTCTGGTTGGCAAACAGCGCTCCCAAGAGGTTACCAACTATCATGCCAACAGCAATGAGCGCGGCGTATGCGATATTCAACTTACCGTTTTGATAGTAGACGATCGCTCCCAAAATGCCGATAGGCAAAATTTGAGCGGCAAGGGAAGTGCCGGTGGCAAGTTTCTGATCCAGACTCAATAGCAGCACCATTGCTGGCACCATAATCGCTCCGCCGCCAATACCAAACATGCCGCCAGCAAAGCCAGCAACTAGACCGATGAGCAACAGCTGAATGAATAGTTTAGACATAAAACATAGTTAGTTAAGTTGATAATAGCGCCCTAAAATCGACCTTGACCGACTTGCAGGTGTTGGTGATTTGGTAAGTGCAGCAATGATGTCGTATTGGCATTGTGTGAACGCTTGGAGCAATAGAGCCAGTTTGGTCAGAGTCAACGAGTCAGCAAATACCGGAGCCCAAGGAGTAGCAGAAAGATACCATAAAGCTTCATCAAGGTCTCACTGGTAATAAAGGTCTGGTTGGCAAACAGCGCCCCGAATAGGTTACCAACTACCAGACCAATAGCAATGAACACAGCATATTTGATATTCAACTTACCGTTTCGATAGTAGACGAGCGCTCCCAAAATGCCGATAGGCAAAATTTGAGCGGCAAGAGAAGTGCCGGTGGCGAGTTTCTGATCCAGATTCAATAGCAGCACCATTGCTGGCACCATAATCGCGCCGCCGCCAATACCAAACATGCCGCCAGCAAAGCCAGCGACTAGACCGACGAGCAACAGCTCAATGAATAGGTTAGACATAAAACACAATCAGTTAAACTGCTCTCAGCTTCCAGCAACACCTTCGCTTTTGACAAGCTAAGATGGACACACTAAGCGCAAACTTAAGGATTTTGAGTCAAACCCCTAGTGCCGTGTTAACTATATTGCCGTAGTTTCACGGTTTGGGCAGCACTACTACCTATCGTCAGTTATCTTAGCAGACACTGGCATATTGGAGAATGCCAGCAATAGCAGCAGGAATCACTGGCTGCAAAAGATGATGGCACCTAACCTAAAAATCGGAATAGAGAACATGGCGATGATAAAAACGACCGCCCCGACAAGGATGACAACGATTAAAACGACTTTCTTTAGCACCCTGTTTGTCATCGGCATTGGATGGGTACTGATACTCCCTCACCCTATAGCCAGTGGAGTTCAGCTACCCGATGGTACCGTTGCCTTTACACAGCCGCCGCTGTTGGTAGGTGCGAAGACACCTTACCCGGATACGGATGTCCCGGACACGATATACTATTTCACCCTGGAGTTGTCACCTAATGCTGGCGCACCACTCCAACGGGTCGCTTTTTCCCAGACTGAGGGCAGCCAACTTATTCGCTTTGATTTGAAAAATAGCTATGCCTTTGAGGGCACACAAGGTCATCAGGGACCAAAGCTGCCACTCCAACCCCCTGTTAAAGGAGATAGCCGAACACGGAATATCACAGTGACATTTGACCCACCCGTGCCACCAGGGAAAACAGTCACGATCGCTCTGCGGACTGTCCGCAATCCCCTGTATGATGGCACTTACTTATTTGGCGTAACGGCGTTTCCTGCTGGGGAGCAGACCACTGGTCAATTTATCGGCTATGGACGCTTGCAATTTTACACAGATGTACCATAAACCTCGGCCGTGTCGAAGAATGTGACCCCAGTTCCACCGCGATACGTAGAAGCGAAATCATCTCGGAGCAGTCGCCGGCTACGCCATACGCGCCGCTCATTCCCATGCAGCCACGACCCATCGCCGACACTTCTAAGCTTCTACCTAGGATACGCATCTTCAAAATTAATCTTCCGATCGAGGAGTGGAGTAGCAGCCGCGCCTCAGTCATTGCAGATAGCTCGATGTCTCAGGCCGGTAACGGTAGTGCCGATGAAAAGACGTTATCAGGATCAAACTTCCGCTTCAATTCGCCCAATCGGCGTCCATTGCCACCATACGCCGCACTAATTTGATCACGAGCATCGGGTCCCAAAAGGTTAGCGTAGCCGCCTGGTAGCGCGAATGACGCAAGTCTCAAAGACAGATCAGAGGCCCATTGACGATGCACAGCAGACTCCCCGGCAACGGCCGACTCCCATGTCGAATAGATGAGCGCTGTAAAATGCTCTTGGCGCATGCCGAAAGCGGTGGCGTCAGGTGCGACGCGCGTGCCAGCGCCATGGAAATGGTGAATTACGATTCTCGTGAAGGGCGATGTTTTGGCATTATAGGCCGCCATTAATGTCGAGATGACATCCGGTGTAAGATCATGCAACCATCTCGTCCGAACCTCGTAGTGGCGGCCAGCCACCAACTGTGGATCGAACAGGCGCAGGATTGCGCCGAATGTCATCGGCGCAATCTTAGTGAGAACAGGCGTTCCGAAGCTTTGCAGGCGGGCGACAATCTGCTCGCTTTGTTTGGGATCGCCGCTCCATGTCGGTGCAAGGACTATGACAGGGCTGCCGTCCGACGCCGCAGACATCGCGACGGCCACGGCGAGTTCGTCGGGTGCCGATGACATGATCTCTGCATAGCCGCGCAGCACGGACTGGGCATCCGTCCACGGGAACAGTATCATACCAGACATGATCACGCCGACCGTGTGAAGACGAATAGTCGTCGATGTGACGACACCGAAATTGCCGCCACCACCCCGAAGCGCCCAAAATAGATCGGCGTTTTGTGATTCACTGGCCTTCACAACCCGGCCGTCAGCGAGAACAAGTTCCACGCCAACCAAACTATCCGAAGCCAATCCGAACCGCGTTGTCAGCGGGCCATAGCCGCCGCCCAGGAGCAAACCGGCCATGCCGACCGCTCCGGTGTTTCCCGTCACTGCCGCAAGTCCGCTGGAGCTCATTGCAACGCTTACATCGGCCGCCCTAGCGCCCCCGGCAATCGTCGCTTCCTTCGCTTCTAAGTTTACAGAAACCTGCCGCATTCCAGAAAGATCAAGGACGAGACCGCCGTGCCGTAGGCCGCGACCGACCCAATCCTGCCCGCCCCCGAGAACGGAAATTGGCAATCCATGCGCCTGCGCTGCGGCTAAAGACGATTGGACGTCGGCGACTGTCAAACAGCGAGCAATCAGCGCAGGCTTGTGCGCCACAGCGCCGTTCCAAATCTGAGTTGTATGCGCATACCCATCCGTGCCGGGCTCAAATACCTCGCATCCTCCCGCAGAAATATGATCTCGGACTGCGGCTGCCTTCGAGGCAGGATTTGGTTTGTGTTCGGTTTTCATGTCTGCTCTCTATATGCAGTGCAGTCTGCATTAGATTCTCCTGGTTCTATCTATCCGAAGTGTACTGAGTTCCAATGCTTGACTGCTTTCAGATTCTTACAATGATTTGTCAGATTCTTATGGTTTTAGCGAGCCCCCCGGATTTCTCATAAGCCTGAGCCATTTTAGAAGCTAGAGGCATTGAACAAAAGAGCGTTCTAGACGACCTCCTCCGGTGTAAGTTTTCTGCTTAAATTCAGATACATTCTTGGCTATGTTGCAAAAAGTCAGAGACACATCACAGTTAGTAGTTCAAGTGAGGCTAAGCTGGATGTTCTGGTATCAAGGGTCTCTGAACTCGAACCGTAGTCCGCTGACGGATTGAGGGAATTTGAGTTGGTGACTCTGAGACCAGATTTAAATGTAGTGCAGTGGGCGCTGCTAAGCTGTTCGGCTGACCGGATTCTACTGCTCCTGCCTGGGGAGGAGCAGAAATGGTGAGAGCGTTCGCACCAAATAGAATCAGTATGACTTTGAGTTTCATAATGTCTTTCTCTAAAGTTGTTGAGTATAGACAAGCAGGGTGATGTTCTAGATTTGTTGCTTTTTGCTTGAAGGGTTTATAAGGTTGAACGTTGCAGGAATCTTAACCACAAATCTTCTAGAACATTACCTGGAATCTTAGCTTTAGTTTCATAAAGATTGAACCAATAAATCTCATATAAAATCTCTTAAATATTTTTTGAGATCGCGAATGGCAGCACTGGTGTTGCGATCGTAGGCAATTTGCACACAGCGAGCGATCGCGCTCTGTAAGTTAAAGTCTGGGAAGTAGCGGCTGTGGGTTTGGAGTTGATAGGTTGCGTCTTGTAACTGGTAAATCAAAGTCTGCTGATTTTTGCAGAGCCAGACTTCAGGCACGCAGTAGGGGAGATAATCCTGCAAATCCGAATAGCTGGTGACATCAATTTCGATCACTAAGTCAGGTGGGGGATCATTTTGCCAGTCAATTCGCTTTTTGCCCGATATTGCTTGCCAGTGGTCAATGTAAAAACAATAGTCTGGCTCGATGCCGCTTTCTTCTGGTAAGGTCATGGTTACAGGGGTAAAGGCATCGTATTCCCGCCCATCGTGATCCAACAGGGCTTTTACAACGTCGGCGATTAGATTGGCATCTCGTCCATGCACTGGCAATGGCGACATCAGGAGCACTTCTCCATTGCGATATTTCAGGCGCGGAATTGATCCATCGCCCCGCTGCTCACATAAACTCTGATAGTCCTGCCAGGTCGCAGGCAACCGCACCACTGACCCCGCCGGTAGTTGGGTTTTTTCGGGTGAGACGAAGGCAAACATAGCTTAAGCTCCCTTTGACAGCGGCTTATTGCAATGATACCGAGATTTGGATGGGCGATCATTGGTTCTAATTGGCTAACACCTCTAGATAAAAAACTCAAGTTCAAAGCGATTACTAGGCTTTCAGGTTGCAGAATACCTGAAAGCTCTAATCTTTTAGCAACAAATAATACAGTTGCCCATCGCCACCAGTCACCCCAGCGCGATCGCCCGCCAGCTGGCCAGTCCCCATGAAATAATCCACACGACCCGGTCCTTTAATCGCACTACCTGCATCTTGGTCAAGTACGTAGCGGCTAACAGCCCGATACCCCATCTGACCCGTAATCTGAGGAAAGGGAAGTGAGGTATGAATCAGCGCTAGAGCACCCGGCGGCATCAATGACTTATCTGTAGCAATTGAGCGCTCAGCTGTCACCGGCACCCCGATACTACCCATAGCTGGGGCTCCGTGGCTTTCCTTGAAAAAAACAAAGCCGCGATTACGCGGCAGATAATTATTCAGTTCATTCGGATGCTGGCTGAAATACTGAGTCATAACTGGTAGCGTCAGACCATTCAGGGGCAATTTTCCATCTTTGGCTAGTTCGTGCCCGACACTAGTATAGGCGTAATCTGTCTTATCAGCGTATTCCAACGTCATCTCAGTGCCATCGGTCATTTGGAAGCGCGCAGAACCTTCGATCTGAACCAGGAAGGCTTCGAGGCGATCGCTCATCCAGAGCAACTCCAACCCATGCAGCCGACTTTTCCCTCCAAGTAAACCATCCTTTCCTTCTAACTGGACGCGGGTGGGTTGGGGATGGGGCCATTTGGCAAAATCTGATGGCAACCGATAAAGGGGATAGTGGTACTCTGTCGTGGGAACACGACTGGCAAAATGGACTGGCTCATAGTAGGCGGTGAACAGAACATTGCCTTGACCATCTTTGCCGACTGACTGGTAAAAGACAAACTCGCGGTGGACAGCAGCCTGAAGTTCCGCCGGTGAGCGAGAGCTAACAACCAATTGGCGGAAGCGCTCTAGACTGCGAATGACGTGACCGCGTGTAAACTCAGCTACCGGATACCGTTGGTAAGTGGCAGCAGCATCGCCAGTTTCCAGATAGCGCAGACTGTTATCAATTGCCGCTAACAGCGCCTCCTTATCTCCGGGCTGACCCCCTTGACCCCAAATTTGCTCATCTAGACCTAATGATTCTGACTGGCAGCAATTAACTTTTTGCTTTTGAGCAACGATCAGTCGCAGATTCATATTGGCAGTCGATGTTAAAGCGGGAATCAAGCTTGCCAATCCTAAACTTAGAGTCATTACACCAATTGTCTTTCTCATTCTCATGAAAATCGTTCCACACTAGAGCTGAAAATTGGTTCCACTCGGATCGCTACAACCCGGGATGGACGCACAACCATGTACTCCCCCTGAATGTTTTTGAGCGGCACGCTGATGAAGTCGTTGGAAGCAGCCTTCGGCATGAGTTCGCCACTGTACCACTTCTGAAACTCTTGAATGTTAGAAAAACGCACTTCTTCCCGATGACCACCTTCCATCAGCAGATGTACAACATACTCATTAGGAGTCCTAGACATAACGGAAAACTATTTTAAACGCATCGACCCCATTGTCAACTACCGACCCCCTAAAAGTGAAGAGGGCAGGGGGGCAGGGGGAGATAAGAGGGCAGGGGGCAGGTGGCAGGGGGCAGGGGGAGCAAACCCGGTTAGGCAAATAAGTTAAAACGCTTCAGCTGAGTTTCAAGCAATTGAGGTAGGAGCTTATCTAGTTCTTTGGTGTTCTTGAAACGCAAGCATTGATAACTAGGCAGATCGAAGGGAAATTGCCCAGATAAGTCGCTGCGCTCCATCTGCGCCAGCACGATATGCTCCGTTCGCTTGCTTTGAATGGCATAGCCAATTTCAACACAGACATTTGGACTAGGAATCAGTTGATGGTTTTCCTTGCCCTCAAGGCGAGCAATCGGCGTGCTGTCAGCAATAAACAGCAGGCTCTTACTGATTTTTCGCATCATTGTCTGGTTGAGCCGCAGAGGTCCATCGCTGGGACGGTGGGATTCTACTAGGGTTAGCGGTTGCCGCGATCGCCGGTTTAGAGTTTCCAGGCTGTGGCGCAATCCATCCCGCAGTACCTCACTCGAGGCGGCGTACTCGGTTTGATAGCACAAGAAAATCGTTGGCTCCAGTTGCGCCATCACCGTTTGCTTGGTGAAGTAAATCTCGTGACTACTCAAGTCAATATTCGAAATTGTGTAGCCACCACTACCTTCAATGTAAAAATCAACATTCTCCCCTTCTAGGTAGCGCTGAAACCAGGCCGATTGTTTAACTTCCTGACTATCTTCTAAAAAGTCTGCTCGTAAGCCAGACTTCAATAGACTATTTCTATTAAGGCGAAGGTCTTGAGGGCGTTTTTCTAGTTCTTGGAGCGGCTCATAATCCTGTAAATACCAAGCTTTTAGAGCAATAATCGCCATAACGCGCTATTTCGGAAGATGCCTCTTTGCTTTTCAAAGCTTCAAATTTCAAGATTAGCATTACTGAACGAAGTTGCAAGAAACTGAAACTAAAGTTTACTTTTTGCTCCCTGTGGACGTGTTGGATCAATATATACAACTGGCAACGGTTAGTACAAATGCTCGCTTATAGGTAGTTCCACTTAGCTTTACCGTATATTCATATTTGATTTGGTTAAATATACGGCCTTATTTTCTCTGACGAGAGTGTTATCAGGACGCAGTAGGGGTCATCGTGCCAAAACGGGAAAATCTTACGCTAAGGCTGAAAGCTCTTCTGTGCAAGCTTTTTAGCTAACAGCTAGCGCTACTGAGTACCATATACAACCCTCTACTCAACAATTTGCTGTTGTCGAAGCTGTGCCATCAACTCGCTCATGAAGTCAAAGAAGGCGCGGATTTTGGCTGAGAGATGCCGCTTTTGTGGATAAACAACTGCGATTGCCGTTCCTAAAGCGGTTGTGTCGCAAAAACAGGTAGGTGGTAAGGTGGGAAAGCCCAAAACCTCGAACCCCGCTTTTCCAATGTCTACTCTCTCCCTATTCAAATGGCGGCACTTCTTGCCTGAAATCATCTTACTC
>JAABUQ010003532.1_pt1 | contig 28458 bp, 27 predicted proteins | sample 5560001 | NCBI WGS metagenome assembly JAABUQ01 (sample SAMN10711888, study PRJNA513371) | rock metagenome | isolation source: Antarctica rocks | place: Antarctica: Victoria Land, Finger Mt nord | collected 2015-12-18 | reverse complement strand
GCATAAACAGTGCGGAAAAGATGCCTGCGGCATGGAAGCGCTACGCGCTCCCACTTTCCGCACGACGACGATGAAAGCTCTCCCACGGAGTCTGCACAGGCAGCAAGGACGAAAGAACAGTCACAACGGCGTGTCCTCAACCTGCTGACGAGAATGGCCTCCCACGGCCGTCGCGCTTATAAGGACAGACACGCGCGCATCTCATCGTGGCCACGAGAACTACTCTCCAACTAAAGGCCGAATACCATATATTCTCGTCACTTGGGTAATCACTGACGAGAAGCCGACTTGCCGGTGTAGTAATTTCGGTACGTTCGGCGAACCCTTCAGCCCCCAAACCGATGCTCGTTCCAATGCTTGGCTGGTGGAGGGGGCATGGTGTGCATCTAAGGACAAAGAGTAGGTTTGAGGTTCATTTAGGTTTGCAGAAGGAGAATGCGATGAAGGTCCTCATGGTGGGCGCGAGCGGCGTGTATGCGCATCATGTTCTTCCTGCGCTTAAGTCGCGAGGCGTCAGCGTTAGAGCTTTGATCACGAGCGAAGACAAGAAGGCTGAGGTCCTGGCAGATGGCGCTGATGAAACTGCCGTTGGAAACCTAGATGACGATCAGAGTTTGCGCAGGGCAGCTGAGGGTATGGACGGCGTATTTTTCCTCAATCCGGCATTCGCTTTCAATGAAGCGGAACGGGGTGTCGCGATGGTGAACGCGGTGATGGCATCAGGAGTAGAGAAGATCACTTTCTCCAGCGTCATTCATCCGTCTATCTCTAAATGAGGAACCATGCCGGCAAACGACCTGTGGAGGAGGCGCTCTACGAATCTGGACTAATCTTCACTGTGCTACAGCCGACAATGTTTATGCAGACGCTTGCGAACAGTTGGAAGGGCGTTCTTCAGACGGGCACCTTCTCCCTTCCGTACTCGAACACGAAGCGTGCGAGCTACATCGATTATCGCGATGTGGCGGAGGTTGCTGCCATCGCGCTGACAAGCGACAAACTTGACTATGGAACCTTCGAGCTGTCGTCGCCCGGTATGTTCAATCGGATCGAATTGACGAAGATCATGTCTGAGGTTCTTGCACGTACCATCGAGCCACGCCAGATCAGTTTCGAAGATTGGGTAGTACAGGCTCACGTGCCGGAGGGCCCCTTCCGCGATGGTATGCGGTTAATGTATGCCGACTACGACCGCTACGGCTTTCCGGGAGGGAATGCGCTTGTGCTTCGCAGCATTCTGCAACGCGAGCCGCGAACCCTGCGAGCGTTCCTCGCGGAGCAGCCGAGGCGAGAGGACAAGTAATGGAAACGCATTTCTCGTAATTTGCGCCCGCAGGCAGAAAGGGGGAAAGTGTAGGAAGGGGGAACGTCTTCCTGCCGCGCGGAGCACAGGTGCGACCATAGGCACACTCCCGGCACGCCGCAAGTTTCTAGGAAAGGGCGTGATGGGTTCCTTCCTTTACGCAACCCAACGAATTGCCTTAGTAAGGGTTCGGCGAATGTAGGCGAACTGGCGAGTTGGGCTTTGATCGCGAGAGAGGTAGTCGCTCGAAAGAGCCGCTGTAATTTCAGACTCGGACCAACCCTGGGCGCAAGCGGCGATGCAGAAGGCCATATCGGCGGCGGCGGGTCGGCCTTGGTAGCGTGGGGACAACCGGAAGCGCGAGAGCGTAAGTGGAGCGGAACGGCTTGCAGATCGCGCTGCGAAGCGAAGACGTGAGGCAATGCGCTCCTGCTCGACCCTCCCATGGAGAGCGACTATCTGAGAGCGGAAGGCTTCGGCGGCACGGAACGGTTGGCCGGCGTGACTGTGTAGGCGCGCGAACGGGTAGAGACCTTGAGCGTTGCGGTGCTGCGGCTTGCGATTCGTAAAGCCGGGCATGCGGCCGAACCTGCGCCAATCGGCGGCGCTACGATCTGCGCCGAACTGCTCGGCAAGACTTTTTGCGGCTAGGGTTCCAAGCTCTTTGGAGAGTGGCTGCGTGTTGCGAAGCCATGCCTGGAAGCTGCCGGGGCTCGTCTCGACTACAGCGGCGGGGTCGTAGCCTTCGGCCTCAAGCCGTGCTATGCCGGCGGGAGTTAGGTCGTCGAGCAAGGTGTAGGGGCTTTCTCCTGTGGGTCGGGTATAGATGTGTGCGCCGTTGGCGTTGCGGTACTTTAGGTAGGGCAGCATTCGTATTAGGCGAGATGCTGACACGGCTTCCAAGCGGTGCATGTCTCTGTCGATGAGGATGCCAAGGTCGTAGCCGGGTGCGGGAAGCGCGGCGAGTAGCTTCCGGGTTGTGATTTTTGTTCTATCCATAACTGGCCTCGGTTTCTTTGCGACTAAGTAGGAGAGCGGCGGGAACCGCGCGGCTCCCGCCCTGGTGGTGGCTAGGCTGCGATTGGTGCCGGGTTCGTTTTGGCCTTGGTCTTTTTCGCTCCTGCCTTGGCTGGCTTGATGGGTGTCGGTTCCTTCTTCTTGCTGGTCGAGCTCTTCTTGGGGGCCTTGGGAGTGAGGAATGCGGCTTCGGCTTCGGTAAGGAAATCGAACTCGCTTTCGCGCGGGATGCCACGATGTCCTGCGAGTGCGAGACGGGCGGCGAAGCTGGTTAGCTTGTCGTCGATTGTGCCTTCGATTGCTGAAAGCAAAACCTCCTCCGCACTGCGCTTATCGTTCTCGTCGGCTATATCCTCGGCGAGGTCGTCGGCGAAGGTGTACGGGTCAAGGTTGACGAGAGCGCGTAAGATGATGCGCAACTGCGGGGCGGTAAAGACGGGCGGGGTGTCGGCGATGATCCGCTCGAACGTTGATTCGCGCTTCTTACGGAGTTTGTCGAGCTTCGCGTTCTCGGCCTCTATCTCCTCTTGCTCCCGCTCGAACTGCTGGCGGCGTTCCTCAGCCCTGCGGTCCTCCTCCTGCTCGTGGGCTTTGCGTTGTGCTTCGTATTGCTGGCGGCGTTCCTCGGCTTGTTCGTCTGTCTCGGCCTCGGGTGCGGGTTCCATGACGGGGGCGGGGTGTTCGGCGACACGGGCGGCGGCGCGGGGATCGTGTACCGGGCAGTTGTTGTCCGTGCAAACGGTGAGGGTGGTTCCTACGCGTTTCCCGTAGACCACGAGGGCGGCTTTAGCGGCGGCGCACGGCATAACGGGTTCGGCGTCAGGGTTCTCCGTGGTAGTGTCGATTTCGCGGAAGTGACCACGCTGGACGGCGTCTGGTCTCTTCTCCGTGGGTTTACGCCATCCATCCTCGATCTGTACAAGCTCCGGACGGGCGGCAATCTCGCGGTCGATGTGGGCGTTTACCTTCGTGTGAAAGCAAGGGGCGTCGAGGCATTGGTCGCCCTGCACGTCGGCAAACAGGGTTGTGTTGAATCCGCTGCGGCGGGGGCACGTGACGCAAGCTCCGGCAACGGGGTTTAGAGTTGTGTCTTCCTTATCGAAAGGGGCCTCGGCAAGGGAGAGGTAGAGATTGGTTTGTATCCACGCGGCAAGGTGCTTCGCAGGTAGCAGGTGCGGCTCCTTGTCCTGCCAATCCTTGCGCCAGCACTGCTCGTAGGCGTTGGCCTGTACGTCCTGCGGGAGGCGGGCTAGGAGGTTGGCGTGGGATGCAGTGATTCGCTCCGCGCTGAACGCCTCGGCAATGGACGGGATAAGCTGCAGGAGTGAGAGACGGGCGTAGACGTGGGCGGGGCTTTTACCGGACTTCTCTACCAGCGTGGCCACGTCGTAACCGGGCATGTCGAGTAGCCGCTGGAAGCCTTGCGCTTCTTCGTAGGGGTGTACGTCGACGCGCTGCGAGTTTTCGACCAACTGCCATTCAAGCGCCTGTGCGCGGCGGACCTGAACTGTTTTCTGGCTGGCGTCGATGGTCTCGGCGGTATGGCTGGAAAGGATCTCGATGCCGGGGAACTCCGTTCGATGGGCCAGTGAGTGCCAGTCCGGGGTCTCGCCGCTCAAATAGAACGGCAGACCGCAGATGCTGTAGTTCGGAAAGTCATCGGCCAGAATAAGGGTGATTTCGCAGCCCGGGTCCAGCTCGTGGGCGCGAAGTCCGGCTGCTATGCCGGCATCGCTGCCGCCAATGATAAGAAAATGCATGTTGTCTTCTCCTGGTCCTTGCTATGGCGCGGTCTCGACGAGATGAACCTGGAAGCCTGGCTCCGGCCCGGCGAAGTATCGCTTACGCATCCAGAACGCCACGTTGACGAGGCCGATCAGCGCAGGAACTTCGACTAGCGGCCCGATCACACCGACGAAAGCCTCGCCGGAGTTCAGGCCGAACACCGCGACCGCGACCGTGATCGCCAACTCGAAGTTGTTGCCGGCGGCGGTGAAGGAGAGCGTTGCGGTCTTGGCATAGTCCGCTCCGAGCCTCTTCCCCATCCAGAAGCTGACCAGGAACATGACGATGAAGTAGATCAGCAGGGGAACCGCGATCTTGAGAACGTCAAACGGTAGCCGGACGATGAGATCACCCTTGAGCGAGAACATGACAAGGATCGTGAAGAGGAGCGCGACCAGCGTAAATGGGCTGATCCGGGGGATGAACTGCGTTCGGTACCACTCTTCACCCTTCGCGCGAACGAGAACGAAGCGGGTCAGCGCACCGGCAAGGAACGGGATGCCGAGATAGATGAAGACGCTGTGAGCGATCTGTCCGATGCTGATGTTAACGACGGAGCCTTGGAATCCAAACCACGTCGGCAGGATCGTGATGAACACCCACGCATAGAGGCTGTAGAAGACGACCTGAAAGACGCTGTTGAGGGCGACCAGCCCGGCAACGTAATCTGTGTCGCCTCCGGCGAGCTCGTTCCATACCAGCACCATGGCGATGCAGCGGGCGATCCCGATCAGGATCAGGCCGCGCATATAGGCCGGTTCGCCGTGCAGGAAGGTCAATGCCAACGCGAACATCAGCAACGGGCCGATGATCCAGTTCTGGACGAACGAGAGGCCGAGAACGCGGCGGTTACGGAAGACTTCGCCCAGCTTCTCGTAGCGCACCTTCGCCAGCGGCGGGTACATCATGACGATGAGCCCGATGGCAATAGGTATGTTCGTCGTGCCGGCCTGGAAGCTGTTGACGAAGCCGGCCGAGCCGGGCACAAAGTGCCCGATTGCAACGCCGATGGCCATCGCAAGGAAGATCCAGAGCGTGAGATACCGGTCGAGGAAAGAAAGCTTTTTGCGCGGCAACGGTGCGCAGACCTGACCTTGCGTGTAGGAGACGCTCGACATGCTTACCTCGAAACGAAGGCTGTGAGTGGTTCGACTGGAACAGGGAGCGGAGCCCCTTCAAGGGCGGCGAACTTGGCCGGAGTACAGCAGGCCCGCGAGAGCTTGGCGCGGTCGGCCTGCATCGCGCGATCCTCTTTCAGCCAGTCGAGCGTTTGCTTAAGAATCTGCGAAGCACCAATGTGGGGCGGCATGGCGATTCGGTAGTGCATCCATCGGCCCTCGCGCCGCACGGTGACGATCCCGGCGCTCCGCAAATAGGCTAGATGACGGGAAATCTTCGGCTGCGGTTGCGCCAAAATCTCGGTGAAGTAGCAGACGCAAATCTCCTGCTCCCCCATGAGGTTGAGGAGCCGGAGCCGCGTCATATCGCCAAGCGCCTGAAAGAATCGCTCAACATTGAAAACTGATTGCTTCGCCATAGTCATCGCCATATCTGTGTTGACGTATTTATTGTGACAGAATATAGTCGCCTTGGCAAATACAATTTTGCAGAGAGGTAAACAATGTCGGAGCAATTGCTGGAGTCGGTTCGGTCGAAGTACGGCGCGGTGGCGGAGAGCACGCTATCGAATGAGCACGCGGGCGTTCAGGCCGTGGCGGAGGCGTTTGGGTACAGCGCAGAGGAACTGACCTCGATTCCTGCGGACGCGAACATGGGCCTTTCCTGCGGCAATCCCACGGCCATCGCCTCGATCCGGCCGGGTGAGGTCGTGGTGGACCTTGGCTCGGGCGGCGGTCTCGACGTATTTCTGGCTTCTCCGCTGGTTGGTCCTACGGGCAAGGCCATCGGCATCGACATGACCTCGGCCATGATTGAGCGCGCGCGCGCGAACGCGGCTTCGGGCGGCTACCAAAATGTCGAGTTTCACCTGTCCACCATCGACAGAATGCCGTTGTCGGACGCCTCGGTCGATTGCGTCATTTCTAACTGCGTCATCAATCTCGCCCCAGACAAACCTGCCGTCTTTCGCGAGATAGCGCGTGTACTAAAACCTGGCGGCCGCCTGGCCGTAAGCGACATTGCCCTCAAGAGCGAGCTGCCGCCCGAAGTGGCGAGCAGCATGGCCGCTTACGTCAGCTGCATCGGCGGCGCAATCCTCATTAGCGAATACCGCGATGGTCTGTTGGCTGCCGGTTTTGAGCACGTCGAGATCGTGGACAGCGGTGCGGACCTGAATGCCTACGCCAAGGTGGAGAACCAGGCCGGTTGCTGCTCTCCGGCGATGGATGCCGAAAACGACCTGAACGTCATCGCGGAACCCTGCTGCGCTACGGAAACGCCGGCGACGCTCCACGAGGATCTGACCGAACTGCTGGCCAAGTACGACGTGAACGCCGCCGCTGCCAGCGTCAAGGTCTACGCGGTCAAGCCTGCGATGGCCGCGAAGGCTCATGCTGCGGCCCGACGTGCTGCTCCCCTGCGAAGTAAAGCGCTCAGAAGCTGCACCCTGGAGAATCTGGCATGACCGAATCGAAACAGTACAACGTCCTCTTTCTTTGTACCGGGAACTCGGCCCGGTCGATCATGGCTGAGGCCATCCTGCAACGGAAGGGCCGCGGCAACTTCCACGCGTACAGTGCCGGGAGTCACCCCACCGGCACAGTACAGCCGCAGGCGCTAAAGCGAATCGAGGGTTCCGGCTTGAGCGCCGAAGGCTTCCGTAGCAAGTCCTGGGACGAGTTCACGGGGCCGGACGCGCCGCATCTCGATTTCGTCTTCACGGTGTGTGACAACGCCGCGCAAGAGGTCTGCCCGCACTGGCCGGGCCAACCCATGACGGCCCATTGGGGCATTCCCGATCCGGCTGCTGTCCAAGGCACGGAAGAGGAGATCGGCCGCGCTTACAGCAAAGCCTTCGCCGGCCTCGACCGCAGAATCGGCTTGTTCCTTTGCCTGCCCCTGGCCACCCTGGACAGCATGGCGCTCAAGAAAGAACTCGACAGCATCGGCCAGAAATAACGATCGGAAGCCTTTTGGAGATTCACCTTCGGATGCGCACCTTCATATTTGCCTGTGTTCACAATGCCGGCCGCTCTCGGATGTCGGCCGCCTTTTTCAATCTGCTGGCCGATCCCACACTCGCCAAGGGGATCTCCGCTGGAACAAATCCCGCCTTGCCGTTCACCCCATTGTGGTGGAAGCCATGGGCGAGGTCGGAATCGACTTGGCCGGAGCTACTCCGCAGAAGCTGACGGCCGAGCTTGCCCAAGGGGCGGAGATGCTCATTACAATGGGCTGCGGGGATGATTGCCCCTATATACCTGGGCTGATTCGCGACGATTGGCCGCTCCCTGACCCAAAGGGGCAAGGGATTGAGGCGGTTCGACAAATCAGAGATGAGATTAGTCGACGTGTCTCAGTCCTAGTCAAGGGCACCGTCCTTTGTAGAAGAGATTGAGTAAGGGTCTGACGACCTCTTCCATGCCACGGAGTGACTCCTGAGCTATCTTATAGACGGCATAAGGCTTATGAGTCGGAATAGTCGGCAGAACCGGCCCAATGGGCGGTATTTGCGGGCAAAATGCGGGCAAAACTAACAGCAAGTGGCCAGATGGGCTGATCCGTGTGGGATCAGCCCTTTCCTTTCTAGCTGGAGCGGCTCGGAACACTTTACTCTGGAAACATCGGCCTGCGGTTGGACCGGTGGTGATTCGTCCGTCGAGGATCTGTGCCTGATCAAGGAGGTATAGTTGTGTTGAAAAAGTCGTTAGTCACGGAGTTATCCGCTGGATACGACGGCCTCCTGTCGGGCATTGCGGAACTGCTCCAACGGGGTCGCCAACATGCTGCGAAGTCCGTCAATGCAGTGCTGACGGCAACCTACTGGTCGATCGGCCGTCGACTGGTTGAGTACGAACAAGACGGGAAGGGGCGAGCCGCTTATGGCTCTGAGTTGCTGAAGCGACTGTCGCGCGACCTCCAAAGTCAACTTGGTCGCGGGTTTTCCGAAAGAAACCTGGAACAGATGCGGCAGTTCTATCTCCATTGGCAAACTCCGCAGACGCTGTCTGCGGATTCGGCAAGAGAAGTTTCTCAGAAGATTTCGCAGACACCGTCTGCGAAATTGAGTTTGAGAGAAGCCCCGCAGTTCCCACTTCCGTGGTCCCACTATGTGCGACTGCTTTCCGTCTCTGATCTGACAGCGCGGCGGCACTATGAAGCGGAGGCTCTTCGGGGAGGCTGGTCAGTCCGTCAGCTCGACCGTCAGATCTCAACGCTTTCCTTTCAACGATTACCGGTCTTGGGCAATAGACATAGCTCCTCAGAGAGAATTCCTGATTTTGAGATCAAAGATCCGTTTGTACTTGAGTTCCTGGGGCTCAAGGACGAATACTCCGAAGCAGAATTAGAAGAGGCGCTCATTCGAGAACTCGAACAATTTCTGCTGGAGCTAGGAAATGACTTTGCATTCGTTGCGCGTCAGAAGAGGCTCAGAGTTGGAACTGAATGGTATCGAGTAGATCTCCTCTTCTTTCATCGAAGGCTGAAAAGCCTCATTGTCGTCGAACTAAAACTTGGGAAATTCACTCACGCCGATGCCGGACAGATGAATCTCTATCTAAATTACGCTCGAGAACATTGGGCGAATCAGGATGAGAATCCTCCTATCGGATTAATCCTTTGCTCCGAACAGGACACCGTCGTTGCCCACTACGCTCTGGGCAATCTGGTGAACCAGGTTCTTGCGCGTGAATATCAGTTGGTCCTGCCTACAGAAGAACAACTAGTCAACAGATTGGAAGCTAGGCGTCGCCAACTCGACCGGTAATCGGTGCGGGGGCCACTCTAGGAAGCTAAGCTGAACCCGGCATCTCCTTGACTCTGCAACCAATGAACTAAGCGAGTCACGGCTTGGCAACCCGCGCGAATATGACCGATGGCTCCACAGGGAAAAGACCGAACAGCTCCCGCTCGATCTCATCCGGCCTCTCGACTCAAACGAAATAGAGATGTTCGAAGCCAATCTCAAAGTCGGCAACGTCCAAAACAACGGGCCGGAACTCATGCGGAAGACGCTGAAGCCAGCGAAAGCGGGGAACTGCCGCTAAAAGCAAACACTTGCCTACTGAGCAGTCCATAGAAAGAGCAAATCAGAAAAGACTGGATGTGCCTCTGATCGTTGATAAGGAGCACGAGTCACTTGAAGTAAACCGGTCGTCTTCTGCCCGTTTGGAAGAGTTTCGATTCCGCTTAGGATCTCAACGTTGGGGCCTATAGCATATACAACTGAGGAGTCATCAAACGACTTGTTCCACCGAACGAGGTGATCGCCAGGAAATTTAGCAGAGGAGTGAAACGACTGGCGGCGATACCTTTCGCGCGGAGTCATTCCCAGAGATTTTCTTCGAAGAAGTTACCTTGGGCGCTGAAGCGGACACGCCGCTCTTCTTCCAAGCGAAGGCGGCATCGAAGAAGTCCAGCCGCTGCTTTGTGTGGATGTGCGGACGCCAAGCGGAACGTGGTCGCTTCGTAAGAACTTCCAAAGCACGCCATCAGAGCGGGGACGTTGCACAGGTCGTATCCAACCCGATCCGCCTCAGCTTGAAAGGCAAGCTCAGGTATCAGCAACTCTGACGCAGCAAGATCGCAGAGCCGTTCAAGCTCGTTTGCTTCTCGAGAGGCCGCCACGCAGGAGTATCGAAACTGAGAACCCCCAGTGCTGTTTGGAATGAAGGTGTGGGCGATCTCGTGAGCTATGGAAAATACCACTCGAGCACGCGTGCGAAAAGGATTGTAGTAGACGACCAGTTTTCCGGCGAGGGAGCGAAAGATGAACGCATCTCTCGACTCATCGCTACACTGCTCTAGCGTTAACGGAAGAAGCTCGGAGATGCCACAGATAGAGGCCAGCACTGTGAGGCGGTCGAAGGGGTCTTTGGGCACTGATCCGAAAGCCCCATGACATTCAGGGCATCGCGAGCTTTCTGTAGAACCTCAGCGCGTGGGTCAACGGGAACATCTTTGCTAAAGATTAGGGAGAGAACATCAGGATCTGTGTATTTATGTCCTCCGACGCTGAAGCTTTTCATTACTAGGACCCACCTCAGCGTTCTCCGAGTAGTTGAATTGTCTGATACAGAAACCTCCAGCCGTCGACATTCTTAGGGCGATTCCCTCGAAAGTTTACCTGTGCGAGCATCTGCGTCTCTTTGTCTGTGAGCTTCTTTTCGAGCTGAAGCTGAGCCAGCCCAGGTGGCAGGGTGAAATCTTGGTCCTTGTTCTCAGGTTCGGGATGCTGGGGCGAAGCTCCATCAATGAGCTGGTCGAGCGTCACGCCAAGCGCTCTCGCGATGGAAAACACATACTGAATGTTGGGTTTTCCTGCGACCCCGTTCTCAAGGTCAGAGATGTACGCCTTTCCAACGCCTGAAGCCTCGGACAGATCGGAAAGCGTCCATCCTCTGCCTTGACGCAAAAAGCGAACCGTTTGTCCGAGGAGATGTAGATTGATTGTCTCTGTCATTTGCCTTTACGCAACCTGTTGGAAATTAGTTAACATCAAGTGCGTTAAGTTCGCATAATGGCAACAGGTCGCTCTGAGGCGAATATACGTGAGATTTGGCGGGATCGCCAGACGCGGATCTCAAAGAATTGGGGGGGGTGTTATGGCTGTACACAAATTGAACTTCTTCCCGCTGGGGAATGCAGATTGCTGCCGTATCGATCTGGACAACGGTACGCAGCTGCTCGTCGACTACGCAGCAATGAGAGATCCTGCAAACAAAACTGACTTTAGGATCGATCTACCTACAGAACTCCGGAAGGATCTGGATCAAAGAAAGCGTAACTATTACGACGTGGTGATGTTTACGCATCTGGACGACGATCACATCCGAGGTACTTCAGAGTTCTTTTACCTGGAGCACGCGACGAAGTATCAGGGGCAGGTCAATGGCAAGGACCGCATCCGTATGCGTGAAATGTGGGTGCCAGCAGCAGTCATTACAGAGGCTGGTTGCACGGAGGAAGACCGAATCATTCGCCAGGAAGCGCGTTATCGCCTGAAGAAAGGTTCGGGTATCAGGGTGTTCTCGCGTCCTGAGGCCTTGAAGGCCTGGCTTGAAGGAGAAGGCCTTACGATGGCAGATCGTCGCGCGCTGTTTACCGACGCGGGACAGCTGGTGCCGGGGTGGCAAGCTGCAGCACAAGGTGTGGAGTTCTTCGTGCATTCCCCTTTTGCCAGCAAGACGGACGACGGTACCTATGCCGAGCGTAACTCCGGCTGCCTTGTCTTGCATGCCACCTTCGAAGCCGATGGGCAGAAGACACGCGTCTTCTTCGGCGCTGATATTACGCACGAACCGCTCTCCGAAATTATCCGGAAGACGCGTTACTACAGCCGAGAAGAACGGCTAGAGTCGGACGTAGTGAAGATCCCTCACCACTCCAGTTACCTGTCACTCAGCGAGGATAAGGGCAAAGACAAGACAGTGCCGGACGCTCAGATCGCATACCTCTACGAGAAGAAGCTTCTCTGGCGAGCGATGCTGGTATCGACGAGCTGCTCGGTTCCTGCGACGGACACGACACAGCCTCCACATCGTCAAACCGCGAACTACTACAAAGATTGCGCAGCTGCTCAGGGAGGGCGCTACATCGTCATAATGGACGAGCCTACCTCTTCAGCACCAAAGCCTCTCGTCATTGAGATTACGGGTTCGAAGGCCAAGAGACAGATGGCTTATGGAGGGGGATTGGCCAGCGTCATTGGCCAGAAGCCGCCGAGAGCCGGCCGTGGCTGATTCCCTTGACAGCTTGCTTGGGCAAAGTGTGGCTCTAGAGGCCCTGCAGCTACGCCGCCCGCGTGAACTTCTAACCTTCTTGCAAAGTGGCGTACACCCGTACGCTCATCTGCGGGAAGTACGAACTGGAGGAGTTCTAGCGGGCGAGACGGTAGTTCTTGAGGTAGACGTCGAAGTTGGCCAGGTTACCGCCGCTGACATTCGTGATCGTGAAGCAGTAAGCATCACGTTCGGAAATGCCGATGACGACTGGCCAGAAGTCCTTGCCCTACGTGACGATTTCCCCGTCGTACTCCACACCAATATTCGGCCCTTCGACACGCCGAAGAGCCTGTGTCTTTATGAAGCTCGCTTCTTGGATTCCCGGTCCAGTTGGACAACAGTCAGCATCGTCGAGCGAATTCGTGAGTGGCTCCGTGACACTGCAGCAAACGAGCTCCATCGCGATGACCAGCCCGTTGAGCAGCTCTTTCTTGTAACGCCCAATTGCATCATTCTTCCGTCCAGCTTTGAATTCCAGCTTGACGTCAACGCCCAGAATTTGCGGTTGCAATACTTTGACTGGCAAACCTGGGGACAGATCCTCCTCTGCAGAGAAGGGATGGGTAATGCTGCTTTCGCCGGTCAGCCTGGGTACACCCTCTTCAGCTTCGTTTCACCTACGCTGACGCAAGCAGCCATTCGGCGTGAGCCTCGATCGCTAGGCGACCTCCAGCACATCTTCGCGGCAGAAGGTACTGACTTTCTAACCGAATTGCGGGGGAAAGTGGCCGCTTTAGAGGCTTCAAGCCCCAATCCCGCAGCCACCCCTGTGGTGCTTATCAGCTTCCCTCGATCTCGAAAAGAAAATGGAGACATTGAGCGTATCGAGCGTTGGGCTTTCCATTGCGATCTTTCCCTAGGAGACCTCGGTGCCGCTCTCGGCGTATGGCAAGTTCAGGACGTTGTGGCGGTTCATTTGTTCGGGGCGGGCATTGATGAGAAGCGTGCAAGCGATGTAAGTGTCACGATCCTCAATCCCTCATATATGGTGGCGCCGGAAATGGCCGCGAAGTTGAGCCGCACAGAACATAAACACCTCAAAATCACGGCTGTTGGAATGGGAGCCCTTGGATCACAGGTGACCGCCTTGCTCGCACGTACCGGCTTGGGACGTTGGACGCTCGTTGATGGCGATGTTCTATTGCCACACAATGTGGTGCGTCATCTTGCGAGTGGAGCAGCGATCGGCTTTCCGAAGGTGAACGTTGTGCAGTCCTTCTTGGACAGCCTCTTTGAAACAAGTGTTGTCGACCAAACAATCTTCGGTGATGTACTCCGGGCAGGCCCACACGTCGAAACGCTGCAAGCCTCTCTGCAAACGGCGAACCTCGTTCTCGACTTCTCCGCGTCGGCCGCCGTGCAGCGTGACATCGCCCGAATGGCGTCGAACCGGGCTCGATGCATTTCTTGCTTCCTGAACCCGGCTGGGACAGCACTGGTCGTGCTGACCGAGGACGACGAAAGAAAAGAGCAACTCGATTCTTTGGAAATGCAATATTACCGCGCTCTCATGAGCCATCCAGCCCTCGCAGGGCACCTCCCTGCTGACGTACACTCCGTCCGTTACGCTCGCTCCTGTGGCGATCTGACAGCCCAGATGTCCACGGACAACATTGCGGTGTTTGCCGGCCTGGCAGCGAAGAGTGTGCGGCGCAGTTTGGAATCGCTGGAGCCCAGCATCTCGATTTACCAGATGGGCGAGCAGGGTCAGGTCGAGTATGTAGCTCCGGAAGTAAGCCGAACTCACCGCGTACAGGTCGGGGAGTGGACCGTCATTTGGGATGAGATAACGCTGATAAAGATGTTGCAGATCAGAGACGCCATCCACCCAGCAGAAACGGGCGGCGTCATTCTTGGAGTTTGGGACTTGGACGTGAAAGCCCTGTATCTAGTGGATGCCCAAGCAGCACCACCAGACAGTGAAGAAACGGAACAAAGCTTCGTTCGCGGGACCTCTGGCCTGGGCCAAGCGTTAGGAGACATTTTAACCAAGACCGCAGGAGTCGTCCAATATGTCGGGGAGTGGCATTCACATCCTGACGGCTATGCTGCTAACCCGAGCGTAGACGATCTGATCTTGTTTGGTTGGCTGGATCAGCGGGCTCAGGAGATGGGGTTTGCTCCCGTGATGGCCATCCTGGCTGCGGATGAGGTACGTTGGATCTGCGACGGTCATACGACGCGCGTCTCGTTCGATACGGCTCAGGGTCAAGCGGAGGTGTCAAATTGACAGCCCTCCCATTCCCCATAGATCAATACGATTTGAAGGCCCGTCTCTATCCCGGACTCCTGGTCACTCTTCCGGTCTTCGCAGTTGTCTTCTCGGTCTTTCCGAACTTCAGCATCCTAAGGCGTTAGGTGTCGGTCTAGTTCTTGAGTCCGCCCTGCTGTTCTGGTTGATGAGAATTGCGAGAGATGAAGGCAAGCGTGCCGAGCCCCATCTGTTTGATTGCTGGGGAGGAAAACCTACGACGATTCTTCTGCGATGGTCTGACAGCGAGATCGATCCATTGACAAAGGCTCGCTATCATCGTGTTCTTTCGAGCCTCATCGGGTTGGATCTACCGGACGCCGCCTCGGAAGTGAGCGACTCTCGAAATGCCGAAAACCTCTACAACAGCGCTGTGCACGCCCTCATCGAGAAAAGAAGAAGCAAGACCTATACCCTGATCTTTGCGGAAAACTGCAATTATGGTTTCGCTAGGAATTTGCATGGGCTGCGGTGGGCAGGTGTTGCTTCAAACGCAGTCACAGCAGCTTTGTTGGTCAACGCATGCCGCTTAAGAGGTTGGCAAATGAATGATCTCCTGTGGGGTACTGGCCTTCTCGCCGTATTTTGTACGATTCTTTTGGTGGTGTTTGCGTCGGAATCGTCGGTGCGACGAGCAGCGTTTGCCTATGGCAACGCTCTGTTACGCTCATGTGAAATATCTGCCGCTCAAACCAAACGTAAGCCCAAGGGTGATAGCAACGCTTAAAAGCGTCACCATAAAGAGGTCAAGTAGGCCATTACCTTTTGTTGTCGGAGTACTATGCAGTGAAGCTGGCCGTTGTGCAACAACGGTGTGTCGCGAATGGGTATACCCCAAAGTATCGAAGTTAGTTCAGCCGACCAAACGTCTCTGCTTTCCTCAATGAAGCCAAAGCCAGCCAGAGATAAGCGGCGACCAAGCCCAGAAGTCCGGCAACAAGCAAGGTATCTCGTTGGTCTAAAGACGAGAAGGTGGATGCCGAAGAAAGAAACTGGCCTAAAAAGATTGCGGAGGAGAGCAGGCCAAGGCTGACACCGCGCGATGAGGCTTCACTTCGTTCCATCGTGAGGTGGTGTAAGCGTCCGGTGTTGGCCGTTCTATGAGTCGTTCTGAGTTAAGTGTCCACATAAGCTTATGTGGACACTTATTTTGGTGTGATCGTGTGGCTCGTAAGGATCGATACGTTCCAGGGCAGGAGCTCGTGGATACGGTTGATGGGGTGGTCTGCGATGCGTTCAAGAACGTGGTGGAGATAGAGCTCAGGGTCGAGACCGTTGAGTTTGGCTGAGCCGAGCAGCGAGTAGATGCGAGCAGCCCGAGCTCCGCCGGCGTCTGATCTGCAGAAAAGGTAGTTCTTGCGGCCGAGCGCAACGACGCGCAGCGCCCGTTCGGCGGTGTTGTTGTCGATCTCGAGTTGTCCGTCGTCGGCGTAGCGTGTGAGCGCGGGCCAGCGCGAGAGGGCGTAGCGGATCGCCGCAGCCGTATCGGACTTGCGGGAGAGCTTCGCGAGAGTCTTTTCGAGCCAAGTATGCAGTCCGTCGAGCAGAGGTCTTGCCCTGGCTTGCCGGATGGCTCTGCGAATCTCTGGTGTACTGCCGCGGATCTCGGCTTCGATAGCGTAGAGGGCGGCGATACGCTCGATGGCTTCAGTCGAGATCGGCGAGGCGTGGGCGACGTGGATCTCGTGGAACTTGCGCCGGGTGTGAGCCCAGCAGGCGACTTCAACGATGGTTCCTGCTTCGTAGAGTTGCTGGAAGCCAGCATAGGCGTCGGCCTGAAGTGCGCCCTTGTAAAGCTTGAGATGTTGGCGTGGGTTCTCACCCTTGCGGTCGGGCGAGTAGGCGAACCAGACGGCCGGCGCAGTCGGATCTCCGGAAGGTCGATCATCGCGAACGTACGTCCAGAGCCTTCCGGTCTTCGTGCGGCCGTTGCCTGGTGCGAGCACCGGGACCGGCGTGTCGTCGGCGTGGAGCTTGGTCGCGGCCATGACATGATCGCGCACGGCATCGACCAAGGGCGTGAGCAACTCGCTGGTTGCGCCGACCCAGCCTGCAAGCGTCGAGCGATCGAGGTCGACGCCTTCACGCGAGTAGATCTCCGACTGACGATAGAGCGGAAGGTGGTCGGCGTACTTCGAGACCAGCACATGGGCCAGCAGGCCAGGACCGGCTAGGCCACGGTCGATCGGCCGCGATGGTGCCGGCGTCTGCACGATCCGATCGCAGGCATCGCAGCTCAGCTTCGGCCGTACATGGCGGATGACCTTGAAGCAGGCCCGCACGCGTTCCAGCATCTCGGCCACGTCTTCGCCCAGCTCCCGCAGATGACCACCGCAGTCCGGGCAGGCATCGTGGCCGGGCATGTGGGTATGGATCTCACGTGGAAGATGCTCGGGCAACGGACGTCGAAACGACCTGGCAGGTAAGGGGCGCTCTATCTCATCCGTGGCCTTCGTCTCTTCGATGGCGCTGGCGGCCTGCAGCTCTTCCAGCTGCAACTCCAGCTGCTCGATCTGGCGCAACACCTTCTCGCTCTTCGCTCCGAAGAGCATGTGCTGCAGCTTCTCGACCAGCAGCACCAGACGTTCGATCTCGCTTGCCCGCGAGCTTAGCGTAGCGGTGTACTGCTCCTGTTGAGCCTTGGCTTGAGCATGCTGGTGAAGGATCATCGCCTTCAACGCAGCCGGATCGAGGGCGTCCAGATCGGGCTGGCTGAGGGTCTGAGGCATGTGCGAAGTAGGTCACAGAATAGAAGTGCAAAAGAGAAGAAAAGCCGCATGAACACTGGGCGAATCACTCAAACACTCATCACCGGTTCTGCCGTCCGAAGAGGCGCTCTCCAGTCGATCCCTTCGAGCAGCATCGACAGCTGCGCACGGCTAAGAGATACCGTACCACTGCTCGCCTGAGGCCACACGAAGCGCCCGCGTTCAAGCCGCTTGGCCAGCAGACAAAGACCATCGCCATCGAACCAAAGCACCTTCACGATGTCGCCACGCCGACCACGAAAGACAAACACATGGCCTGGCCTGACAAGGGCTGCTGTTCGAGCACCGTCTGCACCTGCGCACTCAGCCCATGAAAGCCGCGCCGCATGTCCGTCACGCCGGCCGCAATCCAGATCCGTGTCCCTGCCGGAAGCCCGATCACGAGCGCAGGCTCTTCAAGACCACGCGAACCGTCGCTGCATCCACGCTGCCCTCCAGGCGGATCGATACGTGTCCCGGAAGCTCAATATGAATCGAACCCACAGCAGCAGGCCTCAAGACCACTTCCGACTCTACCGTCTTCACCGGCTCTCGCTCTTCGAGCAGGCGCACCGGTAGCAGCTCCACTCCGCTCTGCCCCTGCGGCACAAGACGCCCATCCTGCTGCATGCGCCGCCACTGAAAGACCTGGTTCGCGTTGATCCCGTACTTGCGGGCCACACGTGCAACCGACATCCCGTGGACAAACGACTCCTCCACAATCTGCAGGCGCTCCTGAGCACTCCGACGACGACGAGGACCAGCCACCTCAACCGAATCCAGCTTCACTTCAGACATACAACATCGTCAGCCCAGATCACGTACCTGTACACCCGGTCAAGACAAGACGCTTACGAGGTGGTTGACCAGTGGAATGGAGATGCCGAAGCCGGTACTGGTCGCCAAAGGCGCCTGTAGCAAACCCGACGGGCGTCTGACTGCGGGAGAAGAGCAAGAGTCCCAAACCGAACAGGGTAAAGGCGAGCGGCAGCAGTGATCTGGGCGACAGAATGCGGGAAAGACGAGGTAAATCCGGCAATCACCACAGCGATGCATGAGATGCCTGCAAGGAAGTAGCCTGTGCCCGACTCGGTAAAGTGCAGGGTCTGTGCGAACACATAAGGCAGCGAATGAAACTAAGAAAAGCATCATGCTGAGCGTCGCGGCCACGAGCACACTGCGCAGGCTGTGTGGTAGGACTACTCCAGCGATCCACCGGAAGCGCTCACGAAGTTTTGCGGCCGTTTCCTCGAAATCCTGCTGTACTCGAAGACTATTCGGATGTGCCGGGTGTGTATCGCCGAAGCGGAACGGTTTCCTGAAGGGTCTGCCCAGTATTTCGAGGTGGTCTTTTCCGGAGCGCAAGCGGTCCTCAGCCGGTACGTGCAAGCGAACCTTGGCCTATCGTCGGCCCAGAGCTTTCAGGCTGCGGAACGGCTTCTAGGTCAGGTTATCCATCCACGCTTCCAACGTGCTCTGTTTGGTCTCGATCAGCTTTCCGAGCACCTGGAAGATGAGCCGCGACCTGACTTCGACCTCACGACGATCCGAGCGCATGTAACCGAGATGCGGCAATATCTAAGCCAACACTTACAGCAAACTGAGGGCATAGTACGGCCGCGTGTCTAAGCGCTTCTGCCCGATTCCTATCGGCTTGATCGTTGGTCTTCCTGCTGACGTACAACTAGCAAGCCGGTCATTGCGCGCGGGCCAGAAGCAGTCGCTCGGCGTTCCGATGCGCCATTTTGGACTTATCCTCGTCGCTGATGGGCGCGGTCTCGATGAAGGTGCGGGCGAAACCTTGGCTGCTATGTAGCTGGCGGCCTTTGCCTTGCTGTCCAAGCGTGCTATTGAATGGGTCGTCCACGGCGAACATGATGCGATCCGGGCCCAGGACATCGAGAACCTGTCGCATCATGCGGTGACTAAACACACCACCGGGGGTAGCGTAGATGTTTCCGGTGATGTAGTCGAGAACCCGTCGTTCAAGGTGGGTAGTCTTCGTGAGCGCATCGGCTCGATCGGCGAAGGAGACGAGCATCTCTCCCCAATGGCCGAGGATGATCTGCAGGTCGGGATGACGATCGAAGGTTCCAGCGAGGATCAACCGCAACGCAGCCAATCCCGCCTCGGCGTGCCAACCCCACCCTCCTGTGGACAACATCAGGTTTGTTGTGAAATCGAAACCGCCGTAACAGGCTTCGCGGACGGCCTGGGGCGGGACGCCAGGATGGATATAAAGAGGCACCTTGAGCTCTGCGGCGGCCTCGAAGATCGGTCGAAAGCTGCTGTGATCGAGATAGTTTAGGCCGGTGCGGGGGAACAGCATCGCGCCTACAAACTTTAGTTCCGTGACGCAGCGGCGCAATTCGTCCGCGGCAGCGTCGGGGTCGGGGGTTGGCAACGTGGCAAACGCGGCGAAGCGGTCGGGTCGGCACTTTACCGCATCCGCGAGGAAGTCGTTGGCGTCGCGAGCCAGGGGCACCGCCACCTCCGGCGGCAGCTGCTGGGTTCCAGGAGCAGTAATGGACAGCACCTGGAAGTCGACGCCTGCTGTGTCCATCCGGGCCAGCCGCTCTTCACCGACATCGAGCAATCGCTGATTGGTGTTCTCCTCATTACTGAACGTGGTGACGGTGTCGTCACCTCCGAACTTGAGCAGCGCCGCGCGCAGCTCAGGAGTCCAGACATGCTCTTCCAGAGCGATTACACGTGACACCTGATGAGCGTCTTGTGACATCTTTTATTCCCTTTAAGCCGGGGCCACACTCACTCCTTGTGCCCAGTCCACACCGCTGTTTTAGGTCACATGACCCGCGTCCTTGGCGCTTGTTGCGTATCAAGCTGCCTTGGTCGTTGCCTTCGCCAAACGAAGCTTGATACCAGAGGGATCGGTGAGCTCATAAGCGTCGTCATCGTCGACGGCGGAAGGGTTCGCGGCGAGTGCAGCCTGAAGATGTTCCGGTGTATCGAAGCGCATTTCAAAATGACGCATCCGAGCCGATCCTGCAGGCGAAGGTGGAGCGCCAAGCCCCTGCCAGGTGTTTATAGCGACGCGGTGTTTGAAGGGACCGCCAGCGCCGAGGTCGGCGACCTGCATTGGGGGCCACCATCTAGCCAACTCCATGCCCAGACCCTGATAGAAATCCCGCGCCTTCTTGAGGTCTCCAACATACAAGTGGACGTGGCCGACCTTTGTTCCTTTTGCCGCAGGCTCCTTCTCGGAACCCACTTCATACGCGCGAAAGACCTGCTCGAGATCCAGTGCATAGGCGCCAGGCCGCTCTACTCCATCGGTACCGATGAAGACGAGTCGATTGCCAACGCCGGGCTTAACTCCTTTGAATCGTTCCGGTGTCTCGAGAGTGAACTCGATGTTGATGCCATCCGGGTCATCGAGATAAATAGCCTTCGAAAAGGTGTGATCTGTAGGGTGTATTGGGTAGCGCAGGTCTATCAACCGCTTAAGCAGTCGAGCGAAGTCTCTTTCGTTTGGAGGATGGATAGCGACGTGGTAGAGGCCGCTATGTCCTTGCTTATATGGTGTTCGCGCGCCGCCATGCAAAACAAGAAGCGTCTCGTCGGTCGTACCGACCTCGATGCTGCCACCGAGACTTGCGCGCCGTTCGAACCCGGCGAGCTCCTGCCAAAAGCGCGCCGTCCGTTCCGGGTCTCTGACCTCAAGATGGACTGGACCAAAGGTGATGAAATCCTGATCTGCCACACTGTCTCCTAATCGAAAGTGTTGAGGAACGCTGGTGTCCAGCGGCTCCCCTTAGATTGCGTTGTTGCAGGATGAAGCGGGGCGAGACCCCGCCCCGCTTTGGATGGCTACTTCAATGCCGATTCGAGATAACTGCGCAGAGACACTGGGTTGTGACCGGAAAGCTCCTCAACTGCCTGCGTCACTGGTTCAAGTTCGCCGCCCTTGATCGCAAGCTCGAAGCTGAGAAATACCTTGGCAAAGCCTTCAGGCATTCCGGCCCCGACAAGTGCCTTCTTAAAGTCCTCCGGTGGGAGGTCCACATAGGAAAGCTTCTTACCGGTAATCTCGCTGACCAAGGCAGCAATCTCCGTACGGGAGTAGGCTTGCGGCCCGGTAATCCGGTAACGCTTGTTCTCATGTAATGCTGCATGTTCGAGAACGCCGGCAGCCGCATATGCGCAATCCTGACGAGTGACGTACGCTGCGCGACCGGTCCCGGCAGCTCCGTACAGGTTTCCGCCCTCCAGAGCCTTGGGCAGCGAAAACATCAGGAGCTCGGAGTACGAGTAGTTCCTGAGAAACGTGTACTTAAGCCCGCTCTTTAAGATCAAGTCTTCCGTACCGGCATGGTCGGGTGATACTGCTGCCACCGAGTGTTGCGGTTCAGGCCAGGACGTATAGATCACATGCTGTACACCTGCTGCCTTCGCCGCCTCGACCGCCGCTCCATGTTGCGGTACGCGCGAACCAACGTCGAGCGTGCTGATGAGTAACAGCCGTGTTCCACCCTTAAAGGCATCGGTCAGTGTTGCTGGGTTCTTGAAGTCCGCCATGCGGACATCAACACCTTTATCTGCAAACTCAGCCAGGCTGTCCGGTGTGCGCGTCGTCGCGATGATGTTGGATGTGCCCCTGGCAAGAAGGTCCTGGATGACCAGTCTTCCTAGTTTGCCGGACGCTCCCGTAACCACAATTCTTTCATTGTTCGCCATTGATCTCCTCCGGCAAATGAACCGATTGAACAACTTCGCTCATCTGCCTTATGACAAGTAGATTCCCGGCGTTATGGATTCGCATTACCCAGGACTCCGAACTTTTTGTTCGATCGTCCAAAAAGGAGGGCTTCGTTGGATCCTATTAGCGACATCTTCCGAACGCTACAGATTGATGCACTCGTTCAATCGAAACTCGAAGCGACCGCTCCCTGGGCCGTCAGTCTCCTTGTTCAGCCCAGGCAGGTCGCCTCTGAGGGCCCACTTGCTCACCGTCCAGGGGTCGCATACTTTTGCATGATCTCTCGTGGTCACTGCTGGCTGAAGGTAGATGGCGAAAAAGAGCCCTTCCCTTTAACCGGTGGGGACTGTTTCCTGCTGGCTCCTCAGATCTCATTCAGCCTCTCTGATCAGATCCACACAGCACCTGTAAGCTTTTGTGATCTACGAGCGAAGGCCGTTCAAAATGTCGTGCATCACGGAGGAGGAGGAGCCCCCACCACTTTAATTTGGGGCCTGCTCCAGTTCAATCAAGGGAGCGTTCGCCCCATTACCGCTCTTCTGCCCAGACTGATTCTCATCCGCGCCGAGCAGACCCAGGCAACTGGATTGCAAGCGACCTTACAAATGCTCGCATCGGAAATGGCACTTCAGGTTCCTGGATCGGATGTGGCCGCGAACAGGCTGGCAGAGGTTCTGTTCGTCCAAACGCTACGCGCATACATTGCGCTGGATTCGGAAGGGCGCAAAAGTGGATGGTTGAGTGCGATTTTTGACCCACAGATTGGCAGCGCGATGAAGGCTATTCACGCAAATATTCGAGCGCCATGGACCGTCGAATCCATTGCGGAAGCCGCAGGCATGTCCCGTTCATCCTTTGCAGCCCGATTCAAGCAACTCCTTGGGGAAACTCCGATGCAGTACATAACCGGATGGCGGATGCAAAAATCACTGGAACTACTCGTGCGCGGGGAAGCGAAGCTGGCCGAGATTGGTTTGCAGGTTGGTTACGAGACCGACGCAGCCTTCAATAAAGCATTCAAGAGAGTAGTTGGAGCTACGCCTGGACAGTATCGCAACACCTACTTAAATCAGCCGACAAAATGACTGAGAAGATAGGTAACGGTTCACGCGCCGAACTGCCGACCAGATTCCAGATAAGGAGTCCCGCTTGTCCTCTTAGAAACCAGCATTTGTGAGAATCATGGGTTGCGCGTTCTAAGAGGGCGTGAAAACGTCGTATTTGCCCGCATTTAACCCATGCAACGTAGCGTTAGACTATACCCAAATGCAGCAGACCTGCCATCACGGAAAGAATTTTTTTCATGCGCCCCATCACACGTGCCGCAGTTGTAGTACATCATCGACTTCGTGTAGCAGATGGTGAGGAGGTAGACACTAGAACGAGATCCCAACACCGGTCATGAACATCCGCTGCCGCAGCAACCCACCTTTTGTCTGCGGCCCAATCTCGAACTTCAGAATCGGCGCCCCATTATTCAGCGCCAGGATTGTCGGATACGACTTCGACCAGTAGTCCGGCTGCGGCGAGATCGTCTCCCTGAAGTCACTTCGCACAAAGAAGCGGGGGGTCAACTGATATTTGTAGCCGCCGCCGTATTGGAGTCCGAACTGAAAGGTGCCTCCGCCCTCAAGCGGCGGTTTGTGCCCGAAGTTGTAGGCGTCCACGATCAACCCAACGTCTTTTACGGTAAACGCCAGCAGCTTGTTCTTTGTAGGCTGAGAATCTGTTAGCCGCAGCAGCTGAAATACCGGTCCCGCTGCCGCATACGGACGGAACCTTGCCCCATTCGGCCGCGCATGAAAGATCGTGTTATAGCTGAACTGCCTCACCTGACCACCGTCAAACTGAACATCCGGCGGCGAGCCATCCCCGTAGCGCGTTGTAATTGTCAGCGGAGCCTCGTTGTAGGTATAGCCAAACTCGTTCGAGAAGTATCTCCAGGAGTTGATCGTCGCTCGCGGCGCGATCAACCATCCGCTATGCAGCGCTTGTACGAATGTTGCGCTGCTCAGCGGTATACCCGTACTCGTATCAACATCAGCTAGCGGCTGCTCCGAGAAAACCCGGTTTGCGAAACGCGAGTACCCACCACTCACGGAATACTCCAGCTTGGTCTTGTAATTTCGCTTTTCTCCGGGCAAATGAAATGATGGCTCAAGCGTACCCGGATCTTGCAACTCCCCCGGCCTCCGCAGAAACGAAACCTTCGGCCGGCTCACCACCACATACGGCTCGCCCACCACATTCAGCACCTTCGGCTTATTCTCGTCAGCTTGTGCCTTCTTGTGCGTCATTCCCCAGATCATTTTTCCCGCCGAATACCCCTGATACCCAATGTTCCCGCGGTATAGATCGTCTCGCAGATACAACAAACCGTCCCGCGCAATCCGCTCCGGAGCAACCGCTTTTGCCCGAATCTTCCGCAGCTCCGGATCCGGTGTATCCGCGCGCCGCGCGTCCGTGCACGCATTCATCTTCACGACAGCCATCCGCCGGTCCGTACGCAGCGTATCTCCCGTCGCATTCCCCAGTTTTTCGGTGATCCACGGCCGCTCGATGTACTCCACACCATCCACGCAGCCCGTCAGCAGCATGTCGCTCACGACCTTGCCGCGCTCCTGATCGATGTTCTCGTCGATCAGATGAATCAGCGTCTTCGTCGCCTTGTTGATCCCAATCCCCGAGTCATGCGTCGCACTCGTCACAAACACCTGCTGCCCGTCGAACTCCTCGCCCTGCGCAAACAGCCGCAGATGGTGCCGCGCGAAGAAAGTGTCCAGTGTCTTCGCCCACGCGCCCACCGGCGGCTTGCCTGACAGCAGCAGCGTCGACACTGGTCCCTCCTTATACCCCTGGTTCTCCACCACCGATCGCATCACACCATAGTTGCTCTGCGCTCCCAACGCATCGGACCGCGACCACCCCGCCGCAGCGAGCGCTCGCACAATCGCCGCCTCATCCCCAAGGAACAGGATCGATGTGATATCCGACGGCTCATGCTTCAACGCGGTCTCCGTGCGATACGGCAGCTTCCGCGCAAGCGCAATTAATCTCTCCCGCTCTGCCGATTCCCGCGTCACGGGCGTCGGCTCCGGAAAGCTACGAACTACTCCGAACGGAGCCGTCGTTTGCAACGTCAACTCCGATCCCACCGGCAGAATGATCTCCGACTCAGGAATCCGAAACGCACTCAAGCTTGCCGACAGCCCGAAAAGTAGCGACATCGGATCCAAACTCGCCACCGAAATCGCGGTCCCGCTCAGCACCTTGCTCGCGCTCGCCGTCGCCCGTATCCCATGGATCGTTCCTGTCGCATCCACCGTCTCGCGCGAATTGTCGACCTGCTGCACCTTCAGCCCGATCGGCTGCCACTCCCCTCCTGGCAGCCTGATCTGATCCATCTGCATCTTCACAATCGCCGTCTCGCTCGCAAATCCAATCCCGATTCGCCGAACCTTCGCGATAGAACCCTGCAGCTCCGCTCCCAGCGGAATCGCGATGTCTTCCCCAATCCGCACCGGCTGAATCACCAAGGCAGTCACCGGCATCTCGGCCTTACTGCCGAAGGATGACACCGTCTCCCGTAGCCTGATGTGAACAGCCGTCCCCGCCGCAATGCTTCCGGTCACCGGCCCTGCGGTCGACGCTAGTCTCTCCTCCAGCGGCTGCGGGGCAATTTGCGCCGATCCATATATAGCTGCCACAAACCAGAGCAGGACCGCTCCGAATCCGTGTACCTTCATGCGGACCTCCGAGCAGCGTCGTCTTGCTGTAAGCTTTACTGTTTTCCGGGGAAACCCGACCGCCCTAGCGTAAACTACCGCCCACTCAGGGATCACAATCTCTCCTATGCCAACAATCCACCTCGCACGGAAAACTCTTAGGCACCGGATATGCGCGCCAAATCGTTTGCATCTGTCCGAGCCGCGGCCTACCATCCGAAGGCCACTCATCATGACGCGTCCTGCGATATCTCCGAACCCACTCTCTACGGCGGAGATCACGTATTCACAATATGTGACCTGCACTTGTTATGCTCGAACCATATGAACTCCATTGCTGCTGATCGCACAAGAACGCCCGTCACTGACGTGCTTTTGAAAGCGCTCGATTTGGCAGGCACGTTCTTATTCGGCGTAGAGGGCGCTCTCGCAGCAATGGGAGCACACCTGGATCTCTTTGGGGCAATGGTTCTCGCGTTCTGCACCGCGCTGGGCGGCGGAATTGTTCGGGACGTCTTGATCGGAGCAGTGCCTCCCAATTCTATTCGCGACTGGCGCTATGGCGCGATCGCATTCATTGGCGGTGCGACGGCCATCCTCTCAACCTCATTCTTGCAGCACATTCCTCCCGCCTTGCTCCTTACGCTTGATGCTGGCGGCCTAGCCCTGTTCGCAATTGCGGGAGCTGTCAAGTCGCTAAGCTTCAAAATGAATCCATTTATAGCGGTTCTTCTGGGTACCATCACGGGAGTGGGCGGAGGTACGGTACGTGACATGCTCCTAGCACGTGTGCCGACGGTGCTGCGCGCCGATATCTATGCGACGGCTGCTCTTCTTGGTGCCGCAATCTTCGTGTCTGCCGTGCATCTAGGAATCTCTCCGCGTGTAGCGGCCGTGCTCGGTGCCGCAGCTTGCTTCACGCTTCGAATAACCGCAGTGGCGCATCGTTGGAACCTGCCCGTCCTTCCATAACAGCAGCGTGGGTGTGATCACAGGGGTCTGAAGGCCGAGAGAACCACCATACGCCATTACTTTTTCGTATCCGGTGGCATCGGCCCTGTTGTATAAGGACGTTCAGCACGCTTCATCGCCTTACAAGGGAAAGAGCACTATGACAATACGTTCGACATTCCGGCAGCTTGTGCTCGTTGCCCTCTGTTCCACGGTTGCCGTCACAGCCCTTCACGCGCAAAGCCGAATCAACGATAAGGACCTTGAGAGCCTTATGCGCAATCTCAGGGACGATGCGCAATCGTTTCGCGGCCCATTCAACTCAAGTATAAAAAAGAGCACAATTCGAAAAACGGGCCAGGCTAAAGATGCGGAGCATCTGGCCGAGCGGTTCGAGAAACAGAGCGAGTCGCTCCTCAACCACTTCAAGCAAACGAAAAAGGGCGACCCCAACCTCACTGCCCTTCAGAGTTCTGGTCAGCAGCTCGGAACGATTGTCGGCAAATATCAACTCGGTCCGCAGGTGACCGCGAGCTGGGAAAAAGTAGGTAGTGAACTGCAGCAGGTTCTGTCAGCCTATGGAATGACAGCACCATCCAACACAGACGACAATCCGCGAGGCATCACAGCTACATCCGAATCCAGTGTGGGAACTTGTTCCCACACTGTAGGCCAGGAACGGGCCAGTCGCCTCGTTCAGGAATGCACACAGGTTTCGCCATCAACGCATCCGCCGTGTAATACCCAGAACTCGTGCGTGTTAGTCATTGACGAAATAAAACGCGGGTGCGGACTCCTAGACTCTCGAGACAGGCCTGCCTTTTGTACCGAGTATAAATAAAGTTATTGCAATCTGGCTAGATCGTGCGCTCACCCTACGGTCAGGAGATACTGCAATAGAAACAGCACTTCTCCCGTGATTACCAGCACCGCGATGACCGCCTGCAGCCTGCGATTCCGAAACGCGATCCCCAGTGCCGCAAGCAGCACAAACGCAAATTCCCTTGCCAGATAGCGACGACCCATCAGGTGCCAGTATAGGCTGCCCTTCACGCGCGTATCTACCAGGTCTAGCAGCAACAAGGCAATCACCAGCGCGAAGAACCAGCGCCTCCGCGCAATAAAATATTGCTGGTAATCCTCGTGCCCCTGCAAATCGCCCGGTACCAGCACAGCACACGCAAGATAGGCGACGGTCGCATAGATCGCCACCAGAAAGTAAAGCGGGAATGCCCACTCATTCACTAGGTCCAGGTGCATCTCCCACCACCAAAAGTGCAGCAGATACAGAAAGAGAAATAGGCACCACACCAGATGCACCCAGTATGGCCGGTACCGCTTCGGGTTCTCGATCATCGACGCGATCCCGCGCAAGAGATGACCGATCCCCAACCCGAGAATGATCCCTAAGAGCCCCCTAATGTTCGCGTAGCTGTTCAAAACGGTCTCTCCCCCAGCCCTTACGCGTGATTTGGTGCCTCGGCAATTCCGACGAGTGAAGCGTTTCACCCTGCAAAGTCGCTATTTCTTAACTCTAGCGGCCGGCAGGTAAGAGGCTCCCGCGGGCTCCACGCTGACGACCTGCCCACCTTGTTCAAGCGGACCGATCTCGCGAACAAGCCCCGGGACCTCGCCTTCCAAAATCCAGACGAAGACATCCTTCGGCTGTTTGCCAATCACAGGGGCGACCACGCCCGCGATGCCGCCTAGTTCGGGGTGGACCCGAAAAGTGGTGGCTTTACGATGGACGCCGAGAATGGGAGAAAAGGGTTCCTCTCCCGCGACCTCAATGGAAAGCTGGATGAGGCGCCCCTTGCCAGTGGGCGCTACAAGGCTGAGCTTGAACGGGCCGGAGTTTGGTGAGGCGTTGAGAAGCATGGTTCCGGTGAAGCCGTTCGAAACGTCGGGAGGAAGGTCTATGTGGCTCGTTTCGACCTTCTCCTTGCCATCCTTATCGACGGTACGGATGGTGATGTTGCCGCTCTCCTCGACCAGGCAGTCGGAGGCTTTGGAGAAAAAAGGGCCGCGTTGAACGTGGTGGTCGCGAATGAGGTG
>JAABUQ010003530.1_pt1 | contig 28471 bp, 19 predicted proteins | sample 5560001 | NCBI WGS metagenome assembly JAABUQ01 (sample SAMN10711888, study PRJNA513371) | rock metagenome | isolation source: Antarctica rocks | place: Antarctica: Victoria Land, Finger Mt nord | collected 2015-12-18 | reverse complement strand
GTTTTTATAATTAAAATATTAATAAATAACCTTATTAAACCTTTTTTATATTAAAAATATAAGGAATTTATTTATATATTATAATTTATCAATTTGAATAATTATATAATTTTATTTATTAATTAAATAAAATTATAATAATAATAAAATTATTATTATTTTAAAAAGATATATTAATTATTATTACTTTTATTTTCCCTTATTAATTTATTTTTCTTATTTTGCTTTCTTTAAGGTTATTTAGACCCTTAATTATATTACTAAAATATTATTATTATATTATTTATTCTCTATTTTATCAGGCGAAGCAATTAGTATAAAATAGGGCTAGGAATACATATTTACCCCTATTTAGGGCCTTATAATCATGTATATTAGGGTGCTGTGCACCATTATTTATCAATCGGACGATTTAGCCCTGAGTGCATCTGACAGATTGGCTGATTCGGCTGATAGTCGTCGATCTCTCTGCTAAAAGGGTGGGGGGCGTGAGACAGTGATTTTCGGGGCAGTTGGCGCAGACGCGACAAGAGTATCGCTTTGAGAGGAAAGCGAAAGGCTTCTCCCGCCTCTGTTGTACCATGGTTTCGGTACTCAGGTGTCATGCATACACACGTTCAACATCGAGTTGATATCCACCCTTTTTGTCTTGCCGGTCGACCCCGCATACGGTCTTTCTTCACCCGGCGGTACTGGAAGCCTGCTCTTAAATCTCTGCTGCCATCCATTCATGAAATCCTGTCCTAGCTCAGCCTCCATATTAGGCAGCATTTGCGCCATCGGCTACCTGTACGAGGGCCCCGTCTATATACCGAGCTACTTTTCAGGTACAAGTCGTGCTGATGCGTCTGTCGGTACGTTGGTCAGGATACGAGGTTCGTGATGTTCGATCAAATCCCGGAAGTATTGTTTGATGGCTTCGTTAAGTCGATATTCAGTAGTGGTAGACAAGGCCAGAACATCTCCTGCTCCTATCGAAGGACGACCAAGCCATTCCGCAACGTTGCGGTGAGAATCCCCCCGTTGCAGCCGGCTAACGATTTCATTGTATCCTCGGTCAGCATTGAGCGAGCATATTATCTGCTCGATCCAGATATTCTCTTCCAATTTATTTTTTTCTTCTTCTAGGTGTTTGGACTTCCGCTGTAAACGTTGAATCTCTCGGACCATCTGCTCCTTCGCCATCTTGGTGTGGAATACGTACTAACACGGATCAAGGAGGGTTCGATTGCCACAACGTCTACAGGTAGGCCCAGTACCGTCACACTGAAATTTGATCAGCATTATTTCCGTCATAAGAGTATACACTTGTATATAGTATCTTACCTTGGCTCTTGCCTTCTTGCAATTAGTACACGCGTTGGGCGTGATTGAATTGGGGGCAATCCTTTTTCTGCCGGTAGCACCACTCGATGTTCCAGGAGACGATCGACTAGAAGATGCTGGCTCACAACTGGTTGAGTGTGCGGAAGACGAGGCAATAGTGGGAGACGATTGATTGTCTTCCATAGAGTAAACCGAGGTGCTGTCAGTCGCTGGGGTATGTGACTGCCTCATTTTCTGTTGGGTGTCCCTGTGTGATCAGCTATCTCACTGCGTCTCGAGAGCGACGTTATATCTATATTGCCGAGTAGGTCATTTATAAGATAATGTACGAACCTGGATACGGAGCAACGCAGAGGGTTTTCAAGGCTGGTTGTGGTGGCGAGATGATAATTTTGCGAGTCACACTCTTTTAAGCATGACGGCAAACAGGTATCAAGTTTGATTTTCCTGCGCTACGAACGGTAGTCCCTGGTTGAATGCCGAGGATCTTGAATTTGATTGGACCAAGCCCGCGGAGGTTGCTGCCGGCGCCATCTCAATTGCAAGTGCTGTGACACCATCACTGTTAGCTCCTATCGATCGCTGGGGCAAACACGAGAAATCAGGGGTGACTAGATTTCTCGGTACCTATGAATCTCATGACGTTGGGGCGCGAGGAGGAAATTTGGATGTTGTCGAATGTAAATCACGCATGGGATTTTGCAACGAAGATAGCTCGGTTAAGCGCTTGATGACCTATTAAACGAAGATCAGATGGCGCGGATGGAATTCCGTCCGCCGGATGTTGGTCCGAAGAGAAACATGCACTTTACGAAAATCGGTGCAAGAATGACATATTGCTAAGAAACCCATTCAACCCGACATGAACACGTCTTCAGCGCACACATATACATGTATCTAAATTGCTGCAACCCCTAATTGATTGCCCTGCATGTCCAGTGAACGACATGCAAAACACATTTTTTTCTGGGTGATGATTATGTCAGGGACATGGAGTGCGGACACGTCCGAATGCCGCATTCTCATCCATCGTCAATATCAGGTGTAAGGCTGACGCTCTCTGTTAAACTATCATCGCTTCTGTAAATCTGGCCGTAAAGAAGTCAGGCATGAAACCATCAGACCCGGAATGCAAGGCTGGATGTAGTTCTGATTGCGGGGCGAGCGTCGCACTTGTGCTATCGGTAGATTGGTAGCCTCGTGTCTTGGAATGCGAAGACGAAATGTTGTAGTTGGATAGCTGTCGCAAGTGCTCGCTCTCTACCACTGGCGTGGGAGTCTTTGGGTCGTTAGGATCGAGTGCGGACTTGAGCAGTATCTCTGACTCGATGGGAAGCGATATGGTAACGGGTCCGATATCTGAGTAGCCGTTTGTATTCTGGAATGGCTGCCGTTGCTGCTGCTGCTGAGATAGATTACGAGACGCCCTTATTTGATCTCCATAGTCTTCCTTGGCGGTCGATAAAGGCGAGGTTTGCCTCAACTGCGTATACCGTGGTACCGGTTGAATATCTGGCGGTGAGTACGATGACGATCCTGATAATGGAGCGAGAGAGTCAGGTGCTGGCCTTGCTTGATTCCCCAGGGAACAGCTCGGTCTCGTAGGGTTCGGATGAGGATAGTGTGGATGTAGTGATTGTTGCTGAGGCATATTAAGTTGCGTAAAGGACAGTTCGTAAAGGCTTTAACTCTAAGCAAATTGCAGGGCATATAGATACTGCTGCGCATAGGATATAATGACGGCATACTCAAGCGCATTCCTCACATCGTTATGGTTCGTGAGATAGGTTGAAAGCCGCGTATTGAACTCCGCTGAGCCAGTCTCGAGGTTGGTTGTATCTTGTCTGCAGAGCACAGGGAAATCGTTATCCTCTTCTTCGTATATCTCTTCATTGACTACATCTTGCTCGGTCACTCGCAGCGAGTGTCCTGTACGTTGCTTGTAAACCTCCGATGCCTTACGTGCAGACTCTACTCGAGCCGTGAGGCTCCGGTCGCTTCGTCTGGAGGCTGCAATGTATACATTGCAAGAATATAAGCACGGATATAGGATCGGGAGTACAAGTACGTAAGTATACCGTTCCTGATTCTCTTGGCGAGTTCTCCCAATTTTGATAACCCTAGCTACAGGCATAATTCGCTGTGAAGGCCTGGCAACTTGATATCGTACTTTATTGAATAAGTTATCGATGAGTTTAGGAGCGTTTGTAGCTATAAGAACAGTAGCTTCCCCATATAAGAGCGCTGTAGGGCGATTTCCTAGATTGGGATATTCTCTTCCAAATCGCGGGCATTTGAGTAGTCGGGATTGAATTCTTGGACGTCCCTCCGCTATCGCATATAACGCCGGAGGGACCCCCGCTTTTCATCGATTTGTTTGTCGTCTACTAACTTTACACTTCTGGACGTTCCTTTCCGATCTTGATTCGTGTATCAGCGTTTTATCTACGTGTCCTAGTCTGCCCCTGCCCCTTCAGGGCAGAGTACCCCCGCGCGATCTTCATTTGCGATTCGCATCCCTATACCCAGTTTGCGGGAAGCATTTTTACCCCTACCTACTTCCGTCGTGTTGAGAATAATGACTAAAAATGCGCACGCACTCCTAGATCACTTATTCAATTATATATAACTCAACACGTCGAGAACGGGCTTGGCTAGCGCTAAACTCCCCGCCGGTATCAACTTTTCTATCAATACTTCGATCGGCCTACCATCCTTCTCACGTCGAAACCCTCTTTTCTACCGATATAACGGACTCCCGAGGCGGCAGACAACGTCGTAAAGCAAATAATACAGCAACTCCCAAGCCAAAGGCTGCAGGCCCGGCGACATCCAAGCGGTCTAGAAGGCGTTCGCATATCATCTCAAACGCTTGTTCAGAGTGTAGGAGGCGGCAAGTCAAGGTCAGTTATCAATCAGAAGTTCCGGAGCCTCTGCTCTTGTTGCAGTATCCATAGCTAATACTGAGTTATTGGACAGTGCGATGGCGGAGACCCTTGCTCCTCCTGCGCTGCTCTTCACCGGCTGGCTTGCTACTGCACGACCTTAAAAAGAGCACTCATAGTGCTGCTGCTTGAACTTGCGATTCCCATCGAACATATGCCTTCGGCGGCGGAAGAGCTGCTCGCAGAAGCGAAGAAAGCCATCGAATGGTTGAGAAAGATAGCCTCGAACAGCAACACGGCCCAGCATATTTGGACGACCATGTGTCGTCTGCTCCGTTTAGCTGCGAGACGCGTTGGCTTTGATACTGGTGAAAGTGGCGTCGTGGACACTGATTTGGAACCTTCGGTGGGGCTTCGGTATCCGGCGGCGAGTACCACTGTCCGACGTCAACCGTGTGTATCAACAACGAGCTCCCAGTTCGAGCTCTCGAACAGCATGTCCTATACCCCAGCATTCGACCCTACTGCCTTTGGCAACTTCGTCCCGTATATCAAAGATCCGGTTCAAGCCCGGGAGCAGTCCTACAGGAATCTCCTCGACCCCAGCGAGTTCAGCTTCGACCTGAAATCTACTGCCAAGACCACACCGCCTCCTTACGACGGGGCGACGGCAATAGGACAGATGTCGCCCGTTCCGTCGGCGATTCCACAGCAGTTGCATGGAGGTGGATTGCAAGACGACGGGTATCTCACAGATGATTTTTTTGGGTTGAACTGTAGCGGCGATTAAGATACGCCAAGTTGTGAAGCCATCAAAATGTCCTCGTGACACCTGTTCTTCCGATGCTGTTCGCTTCGCTTGCGTTGCGAACCGTGTCAGTATTATGACGATGGTCCATAATGTGCAGGCGTTCTTCACTTCCGGCAATGGATAGCTTTGGCCCTCAAACGGTCATTGTCAAGTCCATGCGTATTGGGGATGACAAGTCACGATCTGCTCCGGAGTCGGTGGCCGAGAACGTTCTTGGCTTGAATTGTATGCATAATGTTTACTGCGATATTTCAAAAAAAGGTAGGTTTCTGCTCCACACGGCTTCTTTAGGTCATTACCTTTTCGGAAGAAACTCCGCCGTCTGTTATGGAATTTCTCTCCTGCTGCTTTCTTGCTCCGGTTCGAACTCATTGGCGTCTTGCACATGAAAGATGGCTAACGTACTGTTGAGTGAAAAATTTGATGATTTATGAAACCAAAATCATCCTCCTTCCAAAGCAGTCGATGTAAAACAAGATGGCAGAGGCTTTGTACTTGAGCGATGGGTGCTTGAATTACAAGAGAAGGAGAGCATAAGCTTGTCAGTAACCGCGTGGACACGAATTGCAAGCTGGAAAGAAGGCGGGCCCGGATTTGAACCGGAAAAAAGAGCTCTCCATACTGGAGTAAGCGAGGCTGCAAATGCTTCACATCGAACATGAAACGCCTTTCACGGTTGAACCTCCTGCTTTCCGGCTTACCACCTGCACTGAGAGCTGATTACGGGAGGTAAAGCTCGATCCCAAGGTGCTGTTGTTTGGCGTTGCCAAGAGGGTAATCGAAATGAGTTTACCGCAAATCTGAGTGTTTGAGGAACAGACGAAAGGAATGTTGGACTGTGTCTGGAGAGGAGTCAATCCCCCGAAGTATGCACCCAATTCCAAAGGCTGATCCCCGGGAGAGGTTGGCGACCAAAGATAGCTAGGAAAGAGGAACGATTGGCCTCTCAGAAAAGCTGTGAGCTTTTGGAAGCCACCTTTTGATAATGTTTAAGATTTTTGAAGAGACAAACAGATCAAAAAGTTGCCTTTCGATAATGTTCAAGTTTTTTGGAGAAAAGTCTCGCTCGATTGATCTGGCCATTTGTTCTAAACGAGTGATGCTCGACGTTGAATTTCCGACGCTCAACGAGATCCTCAGCGATCTGTATGTATAGGAGAACAGGCAATGCTTTGAAATTGGATTTAGATTCACGGCATTGAATCAATGCTCAACTTCTCTGCAAACAAGATATATAGAAAATAAATGAAAAGGCGAGACAAGAAGTGCCACTCCAAGTGTGGGCTACGCACGCAAAAAGATCTTGTACACCGTCGCCGTGTGATTCTTGAAGTGCATGACGCTCGAGAGGACCAGCCCCGCTGCCTTGCATTGTGGATGCGGACACGGGACCGGATCCTCGGGGGCGAAGCTATTCATGGTCAAGTCGGATTCGAGGTCACCTCAAAGCAGACAATGCATATGGCCTGTTCTGCTATGTGTCGGAGAGAGGGCGAAACGTGCTGGTAGAAAGGATGCGTTGAGTGGCCTCTGAAAACATATCCTTTTGCAATGATCTTGCGTTAATGTGCGCCTTAGAATTGGCCGGATAATAGCATTGAAAGTGGGAGCAAGTATAGCACATGGACGATCATAAGAAAATGGAAGGCCGTTCTGTCACAAAATTGGGAGTCTTGCCCGTAGTGCATGTCAAAGAATGATAGAAAAGCGGCCGTGAGCCTATGAATGCTCGAACCATCTATTCCTTTCGAATACTGCTAGACAAGCCCAATGCTTCAGATCCAAGCTCAGGCCTTAGCCGGGTCCCGTCGGGGCCTCGATCCGCAAGCTCAATCTGTATCCGCCTCGTGTCTCTTTCGACGTTACTCACCTTCGTCCCACTGGGTTCGGCCATGCGATATCGTCCCTCTTGGATGGGTGTTGGTTCATCCGAAGCAGGCATGGCGTAGACAGCAGGCTCCTTCTTCTCGACGGGGAAGCCTCTCTCTTGGAGCTGCCGTGAGAGCGGTCTCGTAGAGATGTTCATGGAGGGATGAGCATCCGCGCGGTACGACGGCAATGCGCTCTGCGGCTCTATGGGGCTTTCAATCCCCATATATCGAGCAGCCTGCGATTGAGGAACGTAGGCGACGGGCCTCAGCGGTGCGAGTCTGGAATTTGCTGTTGGAGATCCCGCGCTTTGGGTCATCGAAGACATCGCACCCGAACCCGCACTCTGTGTCATCGAAGATAGAGGAGAGTCGTCCGGAAATATCATACTGGGTACTCGCTCGATGCCGCCTGTGAGAGGTCCAGTCGGACCGGCGAATCTCTGGATCATCGGATTATCGGAAGTTCTGGGACCAGCAGATCTCTGCATCATCGAAGGCATCCGCTCGATGCCATCCGTGAGATGGTCGGCTGGTGGTCCCATCATCGAGCTTCTCCGGCTGCCGAATCTGCTCGTACCGCAGAATCTCGGTATGTATCTCAAGGTCGACATCGAATTCCGCCGGCTTTGACCTTTATTGTAGCCGGGCCAGTCGATCTTGAAGGTGTTCTGCGTGGCGCTTTCGGGGCTTACTGGCTTAGTCTCTTCTTGCTGTTGCAGCAACCTAAGCAGTTGCTTTCGCTGCTGATCGTCCTCCGGGATATACCCGGCGACCTTGCTCGAAGATGTAGGGCGGTGTATCTCATCTCTTGCTTTGACGATGTAGATCTTTCGGTATGTGAGAAGAGACAGGACCGTATAGACAAGGACGGAGGCGATTGAAAGGGCGAGGGCGCCTATGGCGTGATGTGCTGGTGGCGAAGAGCTGTTGAGGACGCCATTATATGTGGCGAGCGCGTAGATGGTACTTATGAGCCCGAGACCGCTGGACGTGAGATGTGTATGTAGAGGACGTCGAGTTGGAAGAGCCACGATTTCGTGAAGGAGAGAATTGCAGAGGTGATGTAAGCGCAGTTGATGAGGACAACGGCGCCGATGAGTGCGGAGGATGGTGTGGCTGTCGAGTTGTAGCTTTGTATGAAGGTGGAGGGAAATATGAAGAAGCTTCGCGCTTGTCAGCATTACGTTATGGTAGACGAGAATATGGCGAAACGTACCCAGTGGTTAGTATCATAGCAGGGACTGTCGCCCCAACTCTGCAGTACCACGGCGTCTGGTCTTTCTCATTGTACAGATCTATCAGCGTTCGCCGCGGCCTCCATTCTGGTAGTACTGGTACTCCCATGTTAGCTCGCTGCTGTGTACGCCGCCGAGGTTCAGTCGTTCGTTCAGTCTATGATTAGGAGAACTGTCTTCATATTCGAAAACAGTATGCTCCATCGACCATCGACCCTCGACCATCGACCAGTCATATGTCAATCACAATCATATCACAGAATGCCCTCACCCATACTGACCAAATTGGCTGAACAAAAAAACAACTGGATGGTCGAAAGGAAATGAAGGGGCAGCTTGTTGAGTAAAGCATATCGAGATTGTTTGTTGACCCTTTTGGATCATGGCGTAAACATGGCAGAAGTCAATGCACCAATCGGCACTTCGAGCGCAAGCCAGCCATTCATCGATTTCTAAAGTTTCCAGAACTCCACACATGAAGGCATGTGCAAAGAGATGCAGCGATGTTGAGAAAATGATCGAGGTCAAACCAGATGAGGAATTGCTCCAGTCCGGTTTATGCTCGTTAGCGATGCTTCACCAGGGCTGTAATCGTTGGCGGAGTCAGCATGTCGACTGGAACTTCACTGCTTGCTGGGCGAGTTTCGTAAGTAACGGTAACAGATGGCTCACGAATGCGTTGATAAGGTAAAGAGAGAGTGATTAAAATTGATTTAAGTATGACGATATACCATATCACATGCTCAGTGGCGACAAGTCGGCCAAAGATTCACAATCGCATATTTACAGATCACCTCCAAAAACGCCGTCCCACTTTTCGGTCAGGCTTTTTATCTCCTTTCTCACATACACACATCCCTATGCACTCACACGACTCAACGCTTACAAGGGACCAACCTCGAAGACAGCTGGGCCAGCAGCGACGGTGTCATCAGTGACGGTGGTGTTGCAGCCGGTCATAACAACGTAGGTCTGGCCGGAGATAGGGGCATCACCCGTGGGCGCGGTTGGGACAGTGACCGTGAAACCTCCGGCAACAGCGGTAGCCCTGCGAAGTCTGTTAGCAACTAATCATGACTATCCTGAAATAGGATTCAACTCACGGGGCGAAGATTGGGCCAGTGACAGTGATGAAAGCAGCGTAGATCTGGCTGGAGCCATCAGCGGCCTTGACGATAGAGTTGGGGGTCAAGAGGGTGATGGTGGAGCCAGCGGTAATGTTGCCGTTCTTGGGGTCCGAGGTGAGTATGGGAAAGGCCTTAACTGGGAGCTTCACGTTGCTGGTTGGGCAAGAGACGATGAAGGGAGAGGCAAGGGTGTAGACCTCGTTGAGCGACAGAGGGGTGTCGAATGGAGTTGGGAATAGTGATTCGCCGAGAGCGGCACGGATGTATCAGGAGTGGCGGGCCTCAACAGTCAAGATGGAGCCAGCGGCGGTTAGGTAGGCAGCGGATATAATGTCAGCTGCGGCACCTAGGTAGGCGTTGACTCCGACACCCTCAAGGATGGAGGAGGTCTCGACGAAGATCTTAACGTCGGTGACACCGTAGGAGTAGGTGCACTTAGCGACGGGCTGAGCACCGGCCTTAGTAAGAGCAGCGGTCAAGAACGCAACGTAGGTGGTCTCGTCCGAAGAGACCTCCTTCAGGTTGGCGTAGAAGGAGGGGTCGAAACCAGCAGCGGCAAAGTCACCCTCGGTGAAGTTGGCAAGACCTTCGCGGTAGAATTTATCCTCCAAGTGCTCGAGAGTCAGAGCATAGTTGAGGATATCGGCGTCAGTGACCTGGGGAGCGGCCTGACGGATCTGCTTGAGGCTGTTCGTGTTTTGTCAGTCTCCAGTTCTTCCAAGTTCAATTGTTTCTGTTTTCCGTAAAGGTAAACACTCACTTGTTGGTGGTGGGAACAGCAGCGGCGAGAGCAGCGAATGCAGCGACGGAGAATGCGGCCTTTATAGCTTCGGTTGGTAGAAGATTACTGAGTAGTAAGTGATTGAGGTTGTACAGAGGAATGCTACGAGAGAGTGAACGTGTATGAAGCTGTTGAGTATGAGAGTTGAAGGTGAAGAAGAGAGGGAGAAAAGTGGACGACGGCGAGACAAAAGGGTCCAGGTCTGGAGATGGCGCTCTCGGGCCAGACGTGTACCGGATCTGCAAATTGGCAAACAGCAACGACAATCCGCTAACGAGCGACGCATGGAACGCGGCCGTTCGCCACTAGGATGAATTAGCAAGTGTGAGATGAGCACATGATTGCTTGTCTTGTTGTCATTTCGCAGGGGGGAACAAGGGCGGATGTGAGAAATGTGGAATGCGCGCGACGGGAAACGACGTCATTCGATAGTCGCACAGGAATGAGGAGAAAATTATAGCGCTATCACGGTGGTCTAACCCGATCGTCTAAGCTGACGTTACGCTATGCCTCTTTGATGTGCAGTTTGGCTTTTAGGCGTTCACTGGTCAGAGAGCTTGCTCGTCTTGCTAGCGCCCTCGCAATTGTCGACGTTCCTGCATGACCTTCATTTTCTCCTTCCATTCATTCTCATCCTCACTCCCAGCTGTCTGTACACCTTCAAGAATCCTCTCACTCAACGTACAGTCACTCATCACCTCTACCCACCTACCTCTACATATCAACCTTCGTTAAACAATCCCAACTTTTCAGCATGCAGTTCTACTTCGTAGCTCTTGCCCTTGCGGCTGTCGGCGCAACTGCCCAGGTAAATAGCCCTGCTGAGCCTGTCTGCAAAGAAAGAACAAACACAAAAGTCATATGTACTGACTGAAAATGCAGTCTACTACCACCGTCCTTGCTCCTTGCGGTACTAGCTGCCCATCAGCGGCTCCCGACAAGATGATCACTCGCTCTGCTCGCGCCGTCTCTGAGGGTACTTGTTATAGTTGACGCATGAATCTCGTTCAACCATCAATCAACTGACTAAATTCACTATTCAACTATACTATCTTAGGTAATAATACTAGTTGAAGCTTCAATTGCTAACTGTATTTACAATAATATATTACTACCTTAATTATAAAATATTAGGCCTTAATTTTATAATATTAGGTCGCTGCTACTCCGTACTCTCTTTGCTTTTTCAGTTAATAAAATATATTTATTTTATTATTTATATTAATAATATATATATAAAATATTAAAAAATAAATATATTATATTATAATATATATTTAATAATCAGAAGAGTTATTAATTAAGTTTAATAATTTTTTATAATATTTTTAAGTTTTCTATCTTTTTCTTCTTTAAAATATTTTATATTAAAATTTTTAATATTATTATTTTAATACTAAAAATATTAATATTATTAACTTTAATATTATTAACTTTAATATTATTAATTTTAATATATTAATATTATAATATACTTTTGCTTTTCTTTTATTTCCCTTTAATAAGCTTTTAATTAAGCTTTTTATTAATTATATTATTATTAAAGTCTTTAAGTTTAATAAGGACTTATTCCCTTTAATAAAAAGAAAATTCGTTAACTCCTTAAAAAATATAATAATTAATAAAAACCCTTTTTGCCTTTTATACGAATAATACCGTATTTATAAATATTAATTATAATATCCTAATAAAATAGCTTTAAATAAAAAAAAGAATAATAATAAATTTAGAGCTTTAAATAACTTCGAATTTAATAACGATAAAAAGGTCTTTTAAAAGCTAATAATTATTAAAAATATTTCCTTTTAAGCTAAATATATTATTATTTTATTAATTATTTACGATCTTATTAAATAAATAAAATTTTATCTTTATTATATAAGACGCAATAAAATTTAAATAGAAATTTAATATCTTTATTATAATATTATTTAATAAAAGATCGGTTATTTTATAAATTTTCATAAATATTATTAAATTAATAATTTTTAATATATTAAATTATTATTAATAATGATTCAATTATTTAATCCGGGTTAACGAAGCTTAATAAATTATAATAATAATTATAAATATTTCCCCCCTCTTTATATAAAATATTTAATATTATTTTGATATTTTAAGGAAAAATTTATAATAATATTAGATTTTAATAACTTTCCTATTAAGAAATAACGTTATAAAAGGAGAATTTTTGAATTATTCTTTATATTTTAACTTTGAATCTTAATAACCCCAAATTTAGAAGGTTTAAAATATATTAATATAAAAATAGTTTATAAATTTGTAAAAATAATATAAATTTTATATTAAAATTTAATAAGAAATTAATATTGCTTTTATTTATTTAAAAATATTTTTTTAATATTTTATTCCTAATTAATTATTAAATATTATAAGATTACTTTTTTAAATATATATTCCTATAACCTTTCGTTATTAAAGAGTTATTTAATATTTATAATAGTTTTATAATTTTCTTTATAATTTACGGCTTTATTAAAATCCTTTAATTTAATAATAATATTAAGTTTAAAAAGGCTTTATTTTACTTATTATATTATTATAATATTTACGTTATTAATAATAATTCAAAATATTTTTAAATATAAAGAGTTATTGAAAGAGTAAATAATATAATAAAAGATTATATAAATATCTAAATAAAAATTAATTAAATATTTTGTTAAGTTTCGGGCTTAATAAAAGTTTATATAATATATAATATTATTAAATATACTTTAATATAAATACTCCCTTATCAAGTTTATTTCGGCTATTCCTTTATTATTATTAATAAAATCTGGCTTAATTTTAAAAAGCGGAAAACTATAATATTTATAAATAAAGATAATAAGCTAAAAAATAATAAAGTTTTTATTAATTTAAATATAAATATATAAAATATTTTAAATATTTTATTTAATGTTCCTGAATTTTATATATTAATAATATTAATATTATTAAAAACAAAATAAAGGCTTAGTGTTAAGGAACTGCGCAGAAATGAAAAATTTATGGTCTTTATTGGTGTGAGTGGAATTGATAATGAAGGGAATCCTGGTGGATTCCCATCTACCTATGCTATCAGCTAAGCTAAGCTAAATGGGGGAAAACCCCAACACTTAGACCAGAATTAAAATAATTTACTTTTAATTAATAATTTCTTGGGTATAATATAAGCCGTAAATTATTAACTTATTTATTTTCGTTAAAAAAATAATATAATATATAATAAATAAAAAATAAAAAAGGTATTTAATAATAAAGTTAAAGGTAAATAATTTAAATATCGAATACTTCCTTTTTTAAAATTATTTTAATTAATTATATTATTAATATTCTTTAAGTTTAATTATAAATCGATAAAGAAATAACTTAGAAGCTTAATATTAAAATTGTTAATAATAATAATTATTTAAATAACTTATTAATTAATAAAATATTAATTTTTAATAATATATTTTATTTTTGCCCCTTTAAATAGTCGGTCTATTTTTTGGTTAAAGGAATAATTTATAAACTTAATTTAATAACGTTAAACTTTAATAATAAAATTATTAAAAGTTAATATTATTAAATTATCCTTTTTATTTTTTATTTTAATATTTAAATTAAATCGTATAAATACGGGGATCAATTTTAAAAGGGTTAAAAATAACGTTAACTTTTAATATATTATATATTAAAAGTTAATATTGCTTTTAACCCTTTTAAATTCTTCTTTTAAATTTTTTAATAATATTTGTTAATTATATATTTTAAGCTTATTTATATATTTATATTCCTTTTTTTATTATATTTTTCTTTTCCTCCTCTTCTTTAGTCTCTTTTAAATATTAATATATATATTATTAAAGTTTGCGAATACCTCGCTATAATTTATATATAAAATAAAGCTATATATAATATTAAAATAGAAACGATAATTTAGAAATTCTATTTAAGTTATGTTATTAAAATCTTATTAAGAAAAGGAAAAAGAGCTTTTATTATAACTAATAAAATAATTTATATTTGTATTCTTAGCTATTATAAATAAATTTATAAGTTATAAATATAATATAATATTATTAATTATAAATATTTTATTAAAAATATTTTATCGGTTTCGATAATATTAACTAAAATAATTGAAGTTTTTAATAATTTAATAAAATTTTCTTTAAAAAAAGCTATTCAGAAAATTTTATTTATTAAAAATATCTTATTAATATAAAAAATTCCTTTATAATAAACAATATATTTGCAGAAAAGCTAGAAAATAATAAATTTTCTTTTATTATAATATTAATATTCTATAAAAAAATAAAGTTAAGAGGCTAAATTTCAAATTTACGTTATTATAAACATCGATTAAGATAATACGGAAATAAAAAATAACGTAAGAAAAAGTATTAATAAGGGTTAAGATACATTTTTCAATTTTAATTAATAATAACGCCGTTATATTTATAATAGATTTATAATAAGTATTCGTCCTTTATTTATATATATATAATTAATACCGAGCTAATTTTAAAGTATTTTGAATATATAATTATTATTATAAATAAAATTTTCAGATTTTAATTAATATTAATAAATAAATAAATATTATTAGTTCAAATTATTGCTAACGTTATTAATAAATATTTATATAAATATTTATTTAATAGAATAGGAAATACTATTCTATAGACCTTAAATAAATACTTATTAAGTATAAGAATAAATATTTTAATAGCTTGTTACCTTTATTTTATATATTGAATATATTGACTTGATTATTTCAAAGAAATTAAGTTTTTGGACCTAAAAGCGTCTTAAAACGACCGGTTATTCCGCTAATTTTTAATAGCAATATAATATAAAATTGATAAAAGGAACGGCTATTATAAAGCAATTATAAGGGGGGGAAAAATTCTTTATTATAAATTTTTTTTAATATATATTGTTTTAAGTACCTTATAATAACAACGCTATAGTTATTTAAGGGGGTATAATAAATATTATATTAAGCCTTTATTAATATTATATTATATATTAATTAATATTAAAGGAAAAGCGATAATTAATTAAATAAATAAATAAATAAATATTATTTTATTAATTAAGTAATTAATTAATTAACTGTAGTAGTTAGTTGAGCAGCCAATTAACTGCAGTAATATATATTAATACGTTGAATTGACAATCCAACATCAGTTGATTAATGATTCAACGAGATTCATGCCTCAACCATGACATACCCCATGCCCATCGCTCATCGTCAGCAGCATCTCCGGGAACGGCACCAACCCGACTGCACCAGGCCAGCCCAAGACCACTGCTTTCACCGGTGGAGCTCAACACATTGCTGGATCTGTCGCTGCTGCCGCTGCTGCTGGTGCCGCCGTTGTCGCCTTTGCGTTGTAAGGGATGGTGGATCGAGTGGTGGAGGATGCGTGAGTGACGGGGGAAGGAAAGGACAGTATGCAATGGTCGTCCTGTACAATGCGCATTCTGGAGTTTGGTGAGGATCTTTCTGGAGAGGAGGAGCACACTCAAATCGTCCGAGGCTGGCTCTGGTGTAGCAGCTCGTCTGACAATCTTGTATATACCTCTGGGTCTTCGTGCCTGCTATCGGCTCTTAAAACTAATATACCACCTAATTAAAACCTACCCAGGGTGGCGCTGGAACTTGCTGTGACTTGCTCTTCAATCCGCACTCCGTGTGGCAGCGTGTTGCTTGCACGTATCAACTCACTTGAGCAGCTCTTACCGCAAGTCACGTCGGTATTGAATTCCCAAAGTGTCTTCGTCATATTGAAAGTGACAGGGTACTCACGGTCGTAGATCAATGAAAGCTCCTCTGTCATAGAACATCTCAGCGCACGCCTGTCAGACCTGGTGCTGTCAGGAGAGAAAGTCATCACCATGAAAGCAGCCGCCGACCAAAGTGTACCATCATGAGCACTTTAACAACAACTGCTTTCACTTCTTCGCCTCTTTGCGAAAACCTCCCCGAGCTGAGAACAATCATCGTCAGGTACAGAACGTCATCGTATTGGGTTACGGTACTTCTCTTCCCTGGTTACTTCTTGTCAGATGCACTCAGGGCTAAATCGTCTGATTGATAAATAATAGTATACAGCACCCTAATATATATAATTATAAGGCCCTAGATAAGGGCAAATAAATATTCCTAGCCTTGTTTTATACTAATTGCTTCGCCTAATAAAGTAGAGAATAAGTAATATAATAATAATATTTTAATAATATAATTAAAAATTTAAATAACCTTAAAGAAAGTAAAATAAGAAAAACGGATTAATAAAGGAAAATAAAAATAATAATAATTAATATACTCCCTTAAGATAATAATAACTTAATTATTATTATAATTTTATTTAATTAATAAATAAAGTTATATAGTTATTTAAGTCAACGAATTATAATATATAAATTAATTCCTTATATTTTTAATAAAATTATTTATTAATATTTTAATTATAAAACTTTATTTAATAATAATACATTTATTTTGAACTTCTTAATAAAGTTAATATTAATATATAAATAACTTAGGAATAAATTAATTAATAAAGTTTAATATTTATTAATTATTACGAATAATAATAATATTTTAGCCTATTTAAAAATATATATATTTAGAAAATCTATTTTATTAAACTATTTATCGAGCTATTTTATTAAAAATAAATAATTTAACTTCGATATTAAATATAATAATAATAATGTATTTTGAAACTTTTTAATTAATAAAATTATTATATAATTAGAAAAAATAATTAAATAAGCTTTTCCTAATAATAGAATCGTTAATAAATATAATATTTAATATTAATAAAAAAATATTATTTTATAATTAATTATTATATTTAATTGCAAATATTTTAATAGCAAATAAATATATTATTAACTAATTAATTAGAATTAAATAATAAAAAGATAGATTTTAAAGGAATTAAATAAACCGAAAATTAGTAAAAATAATATTTAATTTAATAATAATAATAATAAATAAAATAGAATTAATATATTATTAATATAAACATATTTATTTAAGAATAATTTAATATTTATATAAAAGAATTTCTTCTATTAATAATAATATTTTTAATAAAATATAATTTTTAAAAGGGAATTTGCTAGCTATTTTTAAATATATAAATTTTAATTTAATTAAACTTATTTAATAAACCGATTTCTAATAATATATATATTAATAAATTATATTAATTCTCTTAAATACCAAAGCTTATATATATTAAAGAAAGATATTTCAAAAATATTATATTTAATTTAATATTATTTATTATATAATATTATAAAGTTATTAATATAGAAAAATATAATTAATTAATTATTAATAAAAAAGTATTTTATTCTTAATATTATATATAAATTAAAACGTTTTATTATTTTAATAATATTTTAAAGTTAAAGTAATAAGAATCTCTTTAATTTATATAGTATTTTTATAAGCAAAAGATATTTATATAATATATTTAATCTTTTTAGAGGATTAATACTTTTAAAATAATAAATATAAATTTCCTTATTAATCTTATTATTAATAAAAATATTAATTATATTATATTAATATAATTCGAAGGAAAAAACAGTTATAATAATTATAAATATTTTTAAGATTTTAATAATTAAAATAGTTATAATTATTTCTTATTTTATTTATTATAAATCTCCTTTAATATATAAACGAGCTTTATGTTATAGTACGAGGTTGTACTGATTTTGATACAATTCTAATAAGGTTTATTGAACCTTGTTAAGAGTTTAATAGACTAAACTTTATCCTAGTAATAGAAATAAGCTGTAGAGATTGCAGTTATCTTCTATTTAAAAGGTAGTTAGCCCTGCCCTAGTTTGATTCCTTTATCTTGTCTTGGCCTTACTTCTATATTATAGCTTTGTTATAGTGAATCCAGTCTTCAGAGTATATTTATTTAGGACAGCCTGTCCATCTCGGACAGCTTGTTTGCTTTAAACAGTTATTTATCCCGTCCCTTGATACTTTATATCTTTTTAAATATTTATTTTTATCGTATTTATATTTGAAAACCTAAATAAAGGGGAAAATATTTATTCTTTGAGGTTTAAAACTTGCTTAGAATATACTTTTATTATTAAAATTGATATATTCTTTATATACAGCTTATATAAAGGTATCGTTATAAAGGTATTTTATTAAGGTTTTCCAGCTTTTTAAATCTAATAAAAGATTATCGTAATATAAATATTTAATAAAATTAAGGTTTTTTATAAAAATTAAATAATATTTTATATTTTAATCGAAATTTATTATAATTAATATATAAATATAATAACGATCTCTTATTTATATTTTAAAAAGTAAAATATTATTTTTAATTATTTTTAATAAGATTTTAGAACTCTTAAGAATTAAAATTATTATAAATTAATAAAATTAATTTTATATTAATAATATAACGAGAATATCGTTTTCTAAAATATAATTCTTTAATATATTGCTAATATTTTAGCTTAATATTATATTTTTAATATTTTTAATATTTTAACTTAATATTTCTCTTTTTTCAATAACAGGTATATAAATTAATAATATTCCTATTAAGGTATTACTTAATAAAAGAATAAGAAAAATAAAGTAAAAATAATTAATTAAAGTTAATAAAATAATAATTATTATTTTTAAAGTTAATAATAAAATTTAATAATAAAGTTAATTTACGATATTAATATTTTTATTATTGATAAATAAGTCTATTCTATTTATTTTATTTAACGGCTAATTATTAGTTAATAGTCAATAAGCTTCTTTATTAATAATATTTATAATTTTATAAAGTTTTAGGTTATTAAATAATAAGCTTAAATCGATATTTATAAAATTATAATAATAGTTGTTATTAAATAAAATATTCCTAACCCGAATAATATATTTTTTATTTAAGATTTATATTTTAAAAATATTTTATAAATTATAATTAATTAAATAATTTAAATAAACTTTTTATTAAAAATTTAAAAATTTAAAATTTTTTAAATATATAAATAAATATATTTTATAATCGAAAATATAAAAATAAGTTAATAATAGCTTTATATAATAAAGAGCTTTAAATAATATTTTTTTATTAAATATTTTAATTAATATTCGATTAAGGAAATATATTATTATTAATATAGTTTTGAATTATAAATTATAAGGAAATTTTGAAACTATTTATATATATTTACTTTTTATTATAATTACCCCTTTAAAACGTTTAAATAAATTATTCTATTTTATAATATATAAAGCTATTAGCTTTATAATAATAATATTTTCTTATATTAATATATTAAATATATTAAATATATTTCTTAAAGAAGGTTCGCTATTATTATAAAGATATTTAATTGAATAATTATATTATTATTTAATTAAATATATTATTTATTCTATTATAATAATAGTTTAGCCTTTTATAAAATAAATTTATATTTAATAATATTTAATAATAAAGTAAACGAAATAACTAAACTATTTGTACTTATTAAATCCTTTTTTAATAAAAATAAGATTATAATAAATACGTTTTAATAAAATTGTTGTTTTATATTCGTAATCCTAATAATAAAAAATAATCTTTTTGATTTTAAAAAGATAATATAATTAATATCATCCAAATTAGCTCCGAATTAATAAAATAATAAGTTTAATTTTAATAATATTTTTTAATAATATTATAATTGCTTTAGGGCCAGAATAGCCTATTAACAAATATTAATATAATAATATAACCTTGATTAATAGGCGAAGGCTTTCAGATTTATATTATTTTGTTAATATAGCTATAATAGCGGTATTATTCCGAGGTTTTTCCGGGAAATCCTAAGCTTTTAAATTAATCGGTTTATAAAAGTTAATAACTTTAATATTAATAAAGTTTATAAAAATAATCTTTATAATTATCCTTTATTATACAAAATATATTACTTTTAATATTTTAATAAATATTAAATTAATTATAAAATTAAGAATTAATATTATATTCCTTAATAAATATTAAAATTCCGATTTTATGTATTTTAAAAGTTTTAATTTTATATAATATTTTCTTTAAAATAATTATATTATTAGGAGCAAATAGTCGTTAATAAAAGAAGTAATTTCGATTATTATATAAATATATATTAGAGCTAGAATTTAAAATTTAAATATTAAGTAATATATTATTATAAGAGTTAAAAGATATAATTAGAAAACAAAACGATATTTATTTAATAAAGAGCTTTGGTAATAAGATTTCTATTATTTATTTTATAAATATTTTTATTTTTAATATTTTATTACTTATATAAGTTGCTATAAAAATATATAGCCTTATTAATAATATTTATATTTAGTTTATTAGAAATTCTAATAAAATAGAAATTAAAAAACGTTCTTTAAATACTTTTTAATTAATAATAGCTTTTTCGACTTTTTCTTTAAAAAAACCGTTTTTTAGGAGCGTTTTAGTCTTTTTGATATATATAATATTTAAAATTTAATTTTTTAGGCGAAAAATTTTATTAAGGTAATAATAATTTACAAATTAATAATATATTTTTTTAATTAAGTATTTAAAAATAAAGGTATTATTATATTATATAAATTATTTTCTCGGAAGTCTCTTTTATAAAATAATAAAACCTAAAAATATTCCTATTTAATAAATTGTTTTTTTATTTATTTTATATAATTATTTAATTTCTTATATAAGTTTTTTAAAACTTAATAAAGACTTCTCCTTATTCTCTTTACGGCTAAAATATACTTTAATTATATTAAATTAATTTTAATTTATAAAATTAATATTCTTAATAAAATTAATTCTCGTTATTATTGTTTGGAAGTTAAGGTATTTAATTTTAATAACTTTAAAAAATAATTTTAGAAAATAATATTTATTATTTATTTAATTAAAATTTTATATTTTGGCTTTTAATTTTTTTAATATATAATATTTGATATTCCTTATCAATATTGAAATATTGTATTTATATAACAAATATTAATTAACGCTTGAAGCTTTTAAAGGCTTAATAAGGAATAATATAATTTATAGAAATTAATTTTTTAATATCGATTTATAAAATTTTTATAATTTTTATTTAATTTAAATAGTATTTCTTTTTATAATTATATTCGATATTAAATATTCCGTATATTTCTTTAAATATATAACTTTTATATTTAACTTATTTATTTATTTATTTTATAAATTATATAATAAAAAATATTAATAATAAATAAAAAAGTTCCTTTAATACTTTAGGATTAATAAAATATTAAATTTTAATAAATTTTATTTTATTTTTAATATTTAAAATTTATTAAAATTAATTATTTATATCGGTAAATATAAAGGATATAAAAACAGTAATAATAAAAAATATAATATTAAGAATATTTTATATTCGGGAATAATTAAATAATTTAAAAGCAATTTTAATATAAACTATATCTTTTTAAACTTAATAATATTAAATAATTATAATAATAACTTAACAAATTAATTAAATAAATTTAATATAATAAGTTAATAATATATTCCGGGCTTATAATTATTAAATATATTTAAAGCTAAATTATCTGATTAATAAATAATAGTATATAATACCTTAATATGTATAATTATAAGGCCTTAAATAGGAGCAAATAAGTATTCCTAACCCTGTTTTATACCAATTGCTTCGCCTGATAAAGTGGAGAATAGGTGGTATAATAATGGTATTTTGGTGGTATAATTAAGGGTCCAAATAACGCTAGAGAAAGCAAAATGGGAAAAACAGGCTGACAAGGGAAAATAAGGGCAATGACAGCTGACACTTTGCTCTCCGCGATGCTACCCGAACCACGAGCAACTCTCCCCTCTCCCATCCATCCTTCTTTCAACGTCACTCCACGAGGAATGCGCTTATCAATGCAATGTTTACCGTGAAGAACATCGTTGATAATGGTTTGTCGTCTCCTATGATTGTCGTCGCAGTGGCCTTGCAGGTCGAGGAAATACTTGGCAACGATATCTGTACTTGGCTGTGGCGTTGCGTGGTGCCAGTCAGGACCGTCAGAAGAGTCGATATTAGTGGGCGTACCGCGCTGGGACCGTTGGTCGCTGCCGTCGTCAAGCAGGAGGGTTCCGCTTATTTTGATGAGGCGGGCTCGCGGTTGTGCGGGGATGGAGTGAGGGCATGCGAGCTTGCAAGTTGGGTGACGACGCGTGTGCTTCGAGCGTTAACGCGAGCTTTCGATGAGGGTGCGTTGGTCCATAAACCCCATTATATCAACGGCGAACAATACCAGCACGATTGTAACAACCTTCCTCTTGGTCTCCATACAAAAGTTGAATTTAATAATACGGAATAATTCTATTAGTGCTTCAAGGTTATGGGGAAGCCACGTTTGTGCAAGCCACAAATGTGGGGCGATCCTCCGAACCTTCCCCTTGATAGGAATGCGCAATAATCATAACTTCAATTCAGCGGCTGAGAGAAGCCATAAATCGTCGCCCAGTATCCGCGAGTGATGAAGATACTACGGTATCAGGCATAAGTATTGTTAGTACGCGCTAATACTTAGCTCGACACTATCGAGGATAAGGTCTAATGTATCGTAAAATACCCATTTCCTTCTAAGATTATTGCTTACTAACTGACGTTCTTCTAGACGAGAAGGGTAAATTGGCAATACCCTAGACCTTAGTCGCGAAGATCTCCAAATCAAGATTGGCGCGTACTAACAAAACTTATACCGGATACGGGATACCATAGTACAAAGTAGAGCTTAACTCGAACCCGTACGAAAAGCGCATTTCCGAGGCCCCCGCGGCCTGAAAGGCAGGATATTCCGGGGTCCCGGGATAACCTTCGGCATAACTTCCCCCTCTTGATATTGTTGCAATATGTAATCCAATAAGGAATTTGCAATTGGCGGTCGCCTTTTTGTGATTCCCAACAGATATTTGCTGTGGCAGAGAAGAGATGTGGTTGGTCAATAACATTATTCAGCAGGCTCTTCTTAACTTTAAATTACGGGTCAGTGCTAATTGCAGGGCTTTCGGGGTTGATCTTGATGAGGCTTAGCGCTTGTACGTCATTGGGCTGCTTCAACAGTCTCATCTCCACATGTTTCTCTATTACCGCTTTGCAGAATCAGGTGTCGTTTGGGGAGTACCTCTGCACACCTTCTGGACCTGCTCAGTGGAAGATTATGATTGTCAATACCGTGGCTGTCACTGCTGTGCTTGATGATGTGACATTCCTCGACGGAAGGGCGAGACTCCGAAAAAAGGGATCTGCATCTCCATCACCACTTTGATAATGCGCAGTAGTGCAATAGAGGCCAAGCTCCCGTCTGATTTGTAACAGTCACCGCTCATGTGGACTAAGGCCGTGGGTAGCACGTCTGGGCTGCCGGATCCAGGCGATGCGGTACTACGGTAGACTTCTTCGAGGCATCAGCATGACTGCAAAGAGTTTAGGGTCCTTGATCGCCCCTTGGATGGAGAAAGCTTGGTTCATGTGACACCCAGTTGGGTCTAGACGGCTTTTTGCGTGATCGAATTATTAACCCTAGAACCTCCTGCTCTTTCGTTCTGTACGGCTTGCCGCATTGCCTGCTCCTGCTAGTCTCGTCATCAGCCCAGTCGTACCTCATTTTATACGTGTTTGATCCTTCTTCATCTCCAACTTGGCTTTGTAGCATGGACTGCGACTCTCCTGTATGGCATACACAGAAGGGGCCTCGAAGGCGGTACTGCCAACAATCAAGAAACATGCATCCCGAATCACGCCTCGGACATGCCTCTGGCCTCTCGCTGGAAGCCTGGTCATCACGTTTGGCCTCTCCATTGGCCTGACATTTCGATCGGACAACTGGTGTTATGCGAGTACATGCGGCGAATCGCTGTTTCCGCTTCAAGCCAGATTACATGTCATAATCTGGTACTTCTGGCTTTCGATCTCAGTAACATTCCTGTCGGTCCGAGCATTCCATCCAGAAATGCAGAAGTCCCTGGCACGGCCGCTCACGACATGGAAATTGCCAGTAATTGGGAGGCATATCAGCATTGGGTTTCTGACGATGTTCCTTTGGATCATCTCGCTATATGGAATTGTCGTTGGAGTTTGGTGGGTCCGATTGCGCGACTACTTCAATCATAGGAATGATGTTGCAGGAATTGCCGTTGGGAGTAGTAGACTGGCAGCTATTGCCTTGACAGGACATCTCTGCGATATCACGATGGGAATGGTCCTGCTGCCGGTATCTCGGCACAGCGCACTCGCATCCTTCTTCAAGATCTCGGTGTCGACCACTCTTACCAACCATATTTTAACAGCCTACACCCTATTCGTTCTAGTCATCATTCATGGATTCCTGTATGTCTCATGGGTACCTGCCTTCAACAGTCTTTCGGCTCAGCTTCGAATGGTCATTCCCATTCTCAATCCAACCTACCTTCACGCACAAGTCTGGCCTGGCGACACCTCAGGTATCGGCATTTGGCGCGCCTCTTTGATCTTCAGTGGCTCCTTCGCCGCCCTTATCATGTGCGCCATCGCCATCACGACCTTGCCGAAAGTGCGCAAGGCGCACTTCAACCTCTTCTATTTTACCCACCTGCTGGCTATTCTTATGGTCATTGTCATATGCCTTCACGCAAGCACGATCTTCTATTGCACAGCTCCAGGTTTGGCTATGTGGTTCCTCGACTGGATGATGCGCCTGTGGGAGTTGAGAAGGACCCTGGATGGAAGCATCTCCACTCTTGGTAAAGGCTGGTATTGGTCAGTCAAGTCGTCCCTCTACTCGCTCATGTGACAGTGCTAAAAGTCTTCCTTAGTGTCACACTTCCGCTGCCGCGCCAGAGGCTATCAGGCTGCTCGTGTCGGTCGCCTCTTGCCCATTTCTACATCCATCACGCCGGCTCCTCACTTCGGGAACTGCATCCATTCACCACCGTGACACACCTAGCCTCCAAGAATGACGCCACTCACTCTTCTGAGGACGACTTTCCCATTCAATTCCTCTTCCGCAAACAAGGAGGGAAAGGACAAGCACCGAGTGACGCCGCCGTCGTACCTTTGCCACTTCGCCAACGGATACTCAGGGGCAAGAAACAACGTGAGCAAAGTACGCAATGGACGGCGCGGCTCGCAACCCTCGTAGACGAGCAGCAACCAGAGCTGTCGAAGCGGCAGAGCGATAGCAATATTGACATGGAGAGATCACCAGCTACATTCGCACCAGGAGCCGTCGGTATCAACGTCGCACTCCGTCTCGAAGGACCGTACTTCTCTCCCGCAGATCCCTCCCGTTACGACACCGTAGTGTGCCTCGTAGCAGGCACAGGTGTGGTCGGAGCCATCGCCATCGCCGCTGCTTTCAATTACGCAGCAACGAACGATTTCAACGACTCTACACGTAAGGGATTACCGCCTCGCAAATGGCGTAGGTGTATCATCATTTGGAGCGTCAAAGAAACAGAGGACATCGAATTGCCATTCATCGAGCCGAAAGCGGAAGGATTGGAGTTGAGAAAGTACCTCACTGGTCCTGGCAGAAGTCGTGTGAATCTGGGCCAGGCGCTCTCCGAGATCTGCGTAAAGGAAAAGAGAGAGGGTGGATGCTCTTGGGTGTATATATCAGGGCCGAACAAGTATATTGATTCCGGGAGGGAGGCGTGTCAGGAGGTCGAACAGCACACAGAGCTGGATTTTTATGCTACTAGTTAGGATATATAGAATGATATGCGAAACGAAATAATACAGATACCTATTTCAACAGTCTATGAGATATACATGAGCTGTTCTGAAGAAGGTATTGGCCAGAAGACTCCGCTCTCCGCAAAGTGGTTTTCGGGAAGAAGCCGCGCGCGCGTAAACACCGAACGACGCGTTCGCGTCCTGAACCTCAACTTCCTTCCCCAGACACAGCCATCAATTATCCGACAGAGCAAATCATTTAGGTTCATCACATTGTCGCAGTGATGGACAATACGAAGAATGAGCTCAATGAGCTCTTCGCAAGAGCTCCGGTCACAGACTTACCCCCTGATGTCCTCGGCGAACTGCAGTCCATCCTCCGCCTTCACTCAATCGACCCGCCAGAATTATCGTACAAATGGGAGTCTTACACCATGAGAATTGGCACGGACCACACGAAGCTGGACCTTACTACAGCCAGGGCATTCAAGAAAGACCTACAAGAGATGCTGGAAAGAGGTTCGAGAGGAAAGCCGCATCGCAGCGCGGACAAGAGAGGGGCACACGCGACACCTAGAAGTGCGACCAAGGGCGATGATGTGTTTGGAATGTACGTGCGAGATGGCGATGCAACCGGCATGTGCTGATATGGGAGCAGGCTCGAAGGGGTGGTGCCAAACACGCCGTTGCAGCACCGCTGGACCAGCGGATCTGTAAAGCGCAAATCCGCTTTTGAGACGCCTGCACTGCCCAAGTTTAATAAGGCAGAGGTATGAGCTCTCCTGCCGACGCAAGACCGAATGGGAATGCCAATGGGATGCAGTGAGTTCAAACCTTCCGAGTTCATTGTACGACAGATGATGATTGAAGCAGGAGTGCGCCTTTCTCGGAGCGACAAAACGCAGGGCAAATTGTCGAAACACTCAACGATCACCTAAGCCAATGCGAGGCACCCATAGCGCCTCACGCAGAGTCTCGCGTCAGACTGACAGCAAACACCGATCTCATGGACACTCATACGCTCTGGTGTAGGAATACCGGCGGCTGAGGGAAAAGACATGGCGCACGGTCGAACAGAGCGACATTGCTGAATACGAGCTGATTGACGCGAATATGGACATGATGTCTGCTTGTCCGGTCAGTCCATTGTTCTACAGGTACGGTCGAGGCGACGTGTTTCCCGGTATCTCATAGGCTATATATATCGCCTGCGAATGGGATGAGAGCAAATCGGCGAGACAGAAGCGGCGATGACCGCGGCTGAGGATCGTGTGAAGGTAGCGGACATGTGTCACGTTACCTATCGTTCTATGAATGTGCTATTTGTTTCTAGATCACTGAACGCCCAAATATTCCACGATGGATAAAGGGAATAACCTATAATCACAGCCAGTCAACGCTTCCGTAAAGATTAGGCAATCGAAGAGAGCTTATAACGCGACCGTCGTATCCTCCTTCGTAGAAAGTCCCGCATCTATTTATTCCTCTTTCCTTTCTTCTTAGCTTTATCGCTTGGGGGTTTGACATCTTCCAATACTGCCCACGGATCACCCTCGTTGTCAACAGCCGCTTCGCGACCAGGCTCGTAGTGTGGTCTCCCTTGAATGGAAGTAATCCTCGCGCATTGAATATTTTAATAAAAGTGTGAAGGTTCGATGATTCCATGATTGTTACGCTTTATTGCTGACTTATAGAATCCCGAGTTATGACTTGCTGGCGGAAAGTTATAACTTTTTACCCCTTAATTAATATATTTTAATATATCCTTATTATACAATTTTGCGCTTTTTATATAACTAAGTTATTACGATTGTTATATAAATTATATTTAATAATAAATAATTTTATAATATTAAATTTTTTTAATTTTCTCTTTTTTACCTTTATATATCCTTTTTAAATAATATTCTTATATTATTTTATTAACTTTATTATCTTTTATATTATATATATATAATTAATTAAATAGCTTTTTATTCTTTATATATTCTTTATTATAATATAAAAATAATAATAATAATAAATTTAAATTTAAAATTAAATTAATATTTTAAATTATATTATTAAAGTTTCTAATAATATTTAATTATATTTATAAATTATATTATAATAAAGTCTTATTATAAACTTCGAATATTAAATTAAAAATATAATTTTTAATTATTTATTAATATAATATATATAAATAATTAATTATTATATTAATCAATTTATAAAATTAATATTATAAATATATTTTTATATTTATAAATAATAAAATTATTATAAAAACAAAATTTATCTTTTTTTAAAGGAAATTATATTTATATAGAAAATAAAATTAAAAATAAAAGGGAAAAGAATAATAAGAAAACCTTGAAAAAATAAAAAAGTTAAAAAAATATATTTAACTTTATTAATTATATTATATATAAATATTAAAGATAAAAAACTTGTTTAAAAAATCCTTAAAGAAAAAAAAAAAATAATTAAATAATTAAAATCTTTTAAACTTTATTTAAATATAAAGCTTCTAATAAAGTAATTAAGAATAATAATAAATTAAATAAAATAAAAAAAGTTAATTATATTAAAAAATATTATTATTAAATTTAATTAAATATTATTAATTATAATATTATATAAATAGCAAATTAATTGAAATTTTAATATTTTTTTTTATTTTTATAATTTTAATTTTATAAGTTTTTTTAAAATTAAAACTTTAAAAAA